>Ga0160428_1001406_pt1 | contig 18294 bp, 16 predicted proteins | sample SolpanmetagenomM_FD_108198 | JGI IMG/M metagenome (GOLD analysis project Ga0160428, IMG submission 108198) | Solar panel surface microbial communities from Lawrence Berkeley National Laboratory, California, USA - M | ecosystem: Engineered > Built environment > Solar panel > Unclassified ... | reverse complement strand
TGCCCCGCATGGCCGTCGCGCCCGCAGCCCTTTCAGGCCCGCGAGCGCCGCCCGACCGAGGCCGGGCGGCGCTCTGGCGACCGACAAGTCCAAAGGTCGGTTACGGGCGTTTGTCAGCCGTTGAGGGCATCCTTGACCGCCTTGGCCGGCACGAACGTGAGCTTCTTCGATGCGGCGATTTGAATGGTTTCGCCGTTCGACGGGTTGCGACCCTCGCGGGCAGGGCTATCCTTGATCTTGAACTTGCCAAAACCGTTGAGCGACACTTCCTCGCCTTTGGCTGCCGCAGACACGATTGCAGCCATAAGGCTATCGACGGCCTTTCGGGCGTCGGCCTTGCTCATCGCATGGTTCGTCACGAGCGTTTCGGCGAGGTCGGCGTTGTTCATGGAAGGAAATCTCCTGGTTGAACGGACTGTGTAACGGCAAGCGCCCGTGTTGACGACCATTGCTAGGCCGATGCCGCAGCGCTCGCACGAGGCTACACCTTCCCCAATATCGCCAGCAGATCGCCGAGTGCGCGGCGTCGGTAAGCGTTGAACCACCGGCGTCGACGATGTTCGACCGCGTCATGGATCATGTGGCACCGCTGACAGAGCGCTGCAAGATTGCGGGAGCCGTTATCGGTCGGATCGTGGTTGAGATGCGCGCACGCGATATAGACCCGCGTCACGCGGACGATCGCCGCTACTCCGTGTTCGGGCGTGCGGACTCGCCGCCCCCGCCCGTCGCGCCAATGCCGGCGATCGGCGTCCCACCATCGCCCGTCGCCGAGATGAAATACCCGCCGACCGTGCGGACGCCGACAATGCTCGCATCGCCCCTCGGCGCGACCGAAGCGAATCAGCTTCGACAGCTCTGGCCAGTCGATCGGATAGAGCCAACGATGTTCCGGCATTATCGGCATAACAATTCTATGAGTCAGCCGAGGCGAGAACGAAAGCAGAAAATCGGCAGCGGACCGCTGCGTAGCGGGCGTTAATTTGTAAGAGATTCGGTCAATGCCCTTCATCGTTAGGGGCAGCGTTTCGCCTCACGGATTAGCCGCTCGATGCTCCTCTCGTGCAGCTTGCCAAACTTCGCGCGCCGCATCGGCATTCATCGCCGCGATGGCGAGACCTACGATCAGATCGGGCCAGGCGGAACGCCATAGCAAAGCGGTGACAAGCCCGGCCGCAACGATCGCGACGTTGGCGAGCGCATCATTGCGGGCCGAGAGGAATGCTGCCCGCGTCAGGCTTCCGCTATGATGGCGGTAGCGAGCAAGCATGAAGGCGCAGCTCAGGTTCACCGCTAGCGCGCCCAGGCCGGCGAGCAACAGTGGCACAGCGTTTGGCGCGACGGGGAGATTAAACTTTGTCCAAGCGGTCCACAGTGTCGCGAGGCCCGGCACCAGTAGGATCATTGCCAGTGCCATACCGACGCGGGCGCGGTTGCGGGCTGACCAGCCCAGCGCCACGACGATGAGGAAGTTGACCGAGGCATCTTCAAGGAAATCGACGCTATCTGCGAACAGCGATACCGAGCCAATCGAAGTGGCGACGGCAAACTCGACACCGAAATAGGCGAGGTTCGCCAGTGCAACCCAACCCACGACCCGGCGAAGGTCAGGTGCAAACGGTCCAGTGACGTCTTGCTTCATGCTGATGTCCTTACAAACAAGCGCCCTGAACAGGGACCATGATTGGAAAAATGATGCGGACGCAATCAAGCAGCCACGAATGCTGTGAAACCGCTGCGCTTGACGCGCAACTGCCCTAGCCGTCCGACGCGTGCTCGCCGGCGAGCTCCCGCCGGCCGAGGGGAACGCCAAGGGTGCTGCCCTTTCGTTCCCGAACGACAATCGACCGCCCGTGTAATCCGCCGAGCGCGGCACGCGACGCCCTGCAGGGCATTGGCCGCGCTAGGGCGGCTCGCCCGCGCCAGCGGTAGATTCTCGTTCCCCCTCCCCATCCCGTCCTCGCCGGACAGGCAGGGCCGTGAGGCCGAGTGGCCTTGCGGCCCATGCCAGAAGGAGGACAACCATGCCGACCCCCGAGCAGATCGACACCATCCGTCGCCTCAACGACGCTGCGCGCGAGCGCCCCGGCCTCGCCTCGATCGCCAACGTGACGAGCGGCTTTCATGCCCTCGCCAATACCGACCGTCTCGCCGCGCTGGCCGCGATCATCGGCTTTTCCGCGTTCGGGGAGGACAACGACCCTTATGGCGAGCATGATTTCGGCGCGGTCTATCGCCTCGTTTCGGGGCAGTGGACGCAGGAACGACCGGACGATGCCGCGCAGATCGCCGCGACCGTTTTCTGGAAAGTCGATTGCTACGACACCACGCTCACCTATGGCAGCGACGCATCTTGGGACGAGCAGCGGACCAAGCGGGTGCTGACGATCATGCTGGCGAGCGAATGCTGATCGCCCCCGCCGTGCGCCGCGCCGGAACGGCACGGCGCACGGTTAGAAACCGGCAGTGATTTATTGAGAAATCACCCCGTTGGGCGTAGTGTAGATGCGAGAAAGGATGACGCGATGGCCCAGATCGATATCGAAACGCTGCGTGAGCGCATCCGGTTGATGGACTTCGAGCGCGGGACACCCGAGCAGGTCGCCTTGTGGCGCGAGGATGTGGCGGAGGCACGGGCCAATCTGGACATTGAGGACATGACGCCGACGCCCGATGAGGACGCGATGTTCGCGATGATGCTCGACGAGGGCGTCCCGCCAGCGGTGATGCCGTCGATCATCCTCGATCTCTATAAGCCTGGATCGCGCCAGATCGCCGCCTGACGTCGGTGAGCGATCCTTATACCTATCTGGGCACGGACACCCTTCGAAACCGGCTCGGCATTACCGAGGAAAAGACGCTCACCGAAGCTGAGCGTCGCCTCACCCAAGCGCGCGGCGCCGAAGCCGCGCGCCTGACCTTTCCCGCGACTGCCGATGGCTATCGCTCACTTCACCGACACCTGTTCCAGGACCTCTACGATTGGGCGGGCCAGGACCGCACCGTCAACATCGCCAAGGGCGGATCGAGCTTCGCTGCCGTCCCCTATCTCGCGCGCGAACTGGACAAGCTTTTTGTCGATGCGCGGGCGAAGCAAGGCTTTCGCGGCCTCCCACGCGACGAGTTCTTCGACCGGCTCGGTAACCACATCAACGAGATTAACGCCATCCATCCCTTCCGTGAAGGCAACGGGCGCACGATGCGTCACCACGCGGCGCAGCTCGCGCGAGACGCCGGTCATCCGATCCGTATCGCCTCGATCGACAAAACTGCGTGGATGGAGGCGTCCCGCCACGGGTTCCTGACCGGCGATCACCGCGGCATGACCGCGGTCCTTGCCAGTGCGGCGATCCGGCGAGATCCTGCACCAGAGGCGCGGATCGGCCCCGCCGGGATCGCCATGCTTCCGCAACGCGCGCCGCCCGACGGGCAGCGGTACAGGGTGACGCTCGCCAAGGCGCGCGAAGAGCTGGAGCGCTATTTGCCCGCTGCGCGCCAGCAGGCGGCCGACCGGTTGCGTAGCATGATTAAGGAGGCCGCGCTGTCTACCGCCATCGCGAACGCCCGCACCGAGCTGGCCTATGTCCGGCACGCCAAGGGGCCGGTCTACCAGACGCACCTTCTCACCTATCTCGGTGTCCGGCAGGTCGATGCCGTCGTCAGCCCCCAGCAAACGCCGCTCGAGCGCGTTCGCGAGATTGGCGCCGCGCTCGGCGTACAGATCAATTCCCAGCAGCCCACGCACGTCCAGCGCGCGGTCCGCGCGCTCGAGCGCCCCGTCCTGCCACCCGGACATTCGCCCGGTCAGGAGCGGCTTGCAGAGCAGTTCGTCAAGAACACGCCCGAGAAGAACCACGCCGACCCACGCCTCGCGCCCGCGCAGGCCATCGTCGACGCAGCGATGCAGACGGCGCGGGATCGAGGCGAGAGCAGCCGCATGATCGCGACGATCGGAGAGTCGACGCGGCAACTCGTCGCCGATCGCATCAAGACGGGTGGCACTCTAGATGCGGAGATCGGACGTGGCCCTGATCAGGGGGCAGCTTCCGGGTCTCCTAGCCTCGATCGGACCCGCTAGCGCACGGGGACGCTTTTTCGGTCCTTGCCGCCTAGTTGAGAACACCGGCCCCCGCACAGTCATCCGGTCCGTATCGTAGGGATTTTGCAAGGTCACTACGTCGTCATAGGAACCGCGTAGCCACGTCTCGAGTCCTTCGGCTCGCTTAGGGGACGACCTCACTAGCGAGATAATGACCATTCGTTCGTCTTGTGTCTTGAGGCTAACGCGTTCAAATGAAATGAGCGCTCCCGCGCGAGGAAGGCATGAGGGGAATGCGCTGATCCGAACGAGTGCGGCCGGCCGCTTCTCGTCCTCCGATCGAAACCAGCAAAGCCTAGCAACCGGTGCCTACCTTTGGCGTGCTCAGAAAGCGCACCGTCAGGTTACATCAGCTCCGTGACAGCTCGGAATGCCTGGCTCCGACACACCTCGATTATTAGACGAGCGCATGCCCCTCCCGGTCAGCGGTACAAACATCGTCCACCCGAGTGAGCAACGAGTCAAAGTCCCATCCGTGCCTTTTTTGATCACGAGCAGCTGTTCTTGAGGAGTGGTTGGGCCGATCGGCATGACCAAGCGGCCACCCGGTTTGAGCTGATCGAGCAGCGGCTGCGGCACTGCAGAAGCCCCTGCTGCAACCACGATCGCATCGAAAGGCGCGTGTTCGAGCCACCCGGCGAACCCGTCGCCGGCGCGCACATCGACGTTGCGGTAGCCTAGGTGTCGCAGCCGTTTCGCGGCCGCATCGGCAAGGGGCTTGACGATCTCGATCGAAGAAACCCGGCGTACGAAAGGCGACAAGATCGCAGCCTGGTAGCCCGACCCGGTTCCTACATCGAGCACTTCGGCATTGAGCGGGAGGTGCAATTCGACTGTCATGATCGCGACGATGTAGGCGTCGGAGATGGTCTGATCGTAGCCGATCTTGAGTGGAGTCAGCAGGTAAGCGTAGGGCCGCACCGGACGCGGCACGAACTGCTCGCGGGGCACCGTGCCAATGACGGAAAGCACGGCCTCTAGGCGATCGCCGTCCACCGCAGGGGTTACAGTGTTCAATTCCCGACGAATGCTATCTACCATTTCGCGGCGCTTTTCGGCGAAGCTGCGATGTTGATCCGCAACGATTTGCTGCATTAGCGACAGGTTGAGCCAGGTCCCATCGCCATATCGGGAAGGGGGCGCCGCATTAGCGACTTGAGCAGTGCTCGTTGCGGTTGCAGCCTGAAATAGGGTTCCCGTGAAAAGGGCTGCAGCACCCGCTTTGAGTACCGTCCTTTGCGCATGACCGGATTCCTTCCACTTAAAGGTCAACGGTATAAGCCTCGCCTTGCGCGATGCAGGCCGAACGCGACCTAGTAAAACGCAGGCGTTCACAAAGCTCATATTTGTCTCTCCCGATCTGATAGACCGGCACGGCTGTTCCGTTGCACACGAAGGGCGATGGCCCACCACAGCAGCGCCCAACTCCCGCCGATGGCCCAGCCGGCGATCACGTCGGTCGGCCAATGCACTCCGTTATAGACCCGCGAACACCCGATCATGACGGTGAACAACATCGCGGCGGTCACGATGTAGATCTGCGTTGATCGCGCTGTTTGGGCTCGCGCGAGCAAGGCTCCGAGCGTCAGGAAAACGACAGCCGAGTTGGTCGCGTGCCCACTGGGATAGCTCAGCGAATGTATTTCGACGAAGTGAGGCACGATCGTCGGTCGGGCACGCGCAAAGCCAGTTTTGAGGAATTGCCCGATGAGGCTCCCGCTGATCGTTGCGGCCGCGATCAGCGCGGCCGTAATCCACCTCTTCGCCGCAAGCAGATAGCCCACCACCGATACGGTCAGGAGCGTGAGCGCAGTGACGCCTCCCAACGCGGTAATATCCAGAAACACGGGCTGAAGCCAAGTCGGACCGATCGGCGCGCCCAAGTTACCCGGCTGACGCAAGGAGAGGAGTATCCAGCGGTCAAACTCCGAAGTGCCGTCTTCCCGTATTTCCGAGCCGAGCCGGATGACGACGAGTAGCGCAATCGCGACGACGATGAACGCCATGATGAGCCTAGCTTCGCGCTTTACGAAAGCCAGCCGTGACACGCTCATGGCGTCTTCGAGCGGAGGGGGCAGCAAGCTGTCCCCCGAGTGATCGAATATCGGATGCTGCATGTGGTCCGGCATGGCTTTACCCCAAGGCCACGCATACGGCGCCCGCGGCGATCAGGGCGATCCCAGCCCAGCCCCGGGTGGATAGATGCTCGCCCAGGAAGGCGACGCCGATGATCGCGACGAGCACTACGCTGAGTTTGTCGATCGGCGCGACCCGCGCCGCTTCCCCGAGCTTCAAGGCCCTAAAATAGCAGAGCCAGAAGGCACCTGTTGCCAGCCCGGACAGGACCAGAAATAGCCATGTCCGAGGACCTATGCCGGCCGTGACTTGCAACTTGCCGGTCGCGGCAAGCAGAGCCGCCAGTACGATTCCGATCACGATCGTGCGAAAAAGGGTCGCGAGATCGGAGTTGATGCCCTCGACGCCCACCTTGGCAAAAATCGCCGTAAGCGCGGCGAAGAGCGCCGAGAGCAGTGCCCAAGCAAGCCAAGATTGAGATGCCCAAGACATGCTTGCTTGCGCTTTCACGCGGGAACCGGCGCGGTAGGAGCCTGAGCGTCAGGTTGCTCGCGAGGAAGCGTCAGCCTGGTGAGTACCGGCATGGCGATCAGGACCAGCGGGTATTGGAGGAGCAAGCCGGCGATGATCGCAATCGCCAAGGGCTGCTGAATACCCGAGCCTTGCCCAATCGCGAGCGCGAGGGGGAGCAGGGTCAGAATTGCGGCCAGCGTTGTCATGGTAATTGGTCTTAGGCGGTTACGGCTCGCTTCGCGCACGGCGTCGCGCGCCGGCATCTCGCGCGACAGCTCTTCGAGTTCCGACATGTAGAAGATCGCCATTTCCGTGCCGATGCCTATGATCATCGTCATGCCCATCAACGCGGTGATGTTCAGCTCGACGCCCGTCAGCCACAACGCCGTGAATACGGCAGTCGTTGAGAGGAGCGAGCAGACGATGATGATCGTCGGCCGCCAGAATTGGCGATAGAGGATCAAGAGTAGCACGAATTCAGCGATGAGCGCAGCCATGAATACCTTGGCGAGCCCGGCAAAGGCAATTTGCTGCTGCTGGTAGAGGCCCCCTAACTCATAGCGTATACCAGGCGCTAGCGAGCCAGGCTTGTCGAGTAGCGTCTTCACGTCGCCGACTGCTGCCCCGAGCCCACGTCCTTCGATCCGGCCGGTGACGGCAACCATCGGCTCCAGATTCTCGCGGGTGATCTGTGGTTGTCCCGTTTCCCGCGTCACATCGGCAACCCGGCTGAGCGGGAAGACATGGCCATCGGGTGCGCGGATCGGCAGTTGCGCCAGTTCAGCCTCGGTAATCGTCATCATGTTGGGAAGCCGCACCCTTACGTCCACAACCTTCGTCGCTTGCGGAAGCGAGGTGGCGATCGCCCCGCTCAGCGCCGTATTTAGCGCTACTTCGATATCGGCCGGCGCCATGCCCTCAACCCCGGCGCGGATCGGATCGACATGGACGTTGAGCGCGTCGCCGGCGAGCTGGACGCCGCTTTTGACCTCGACAACACCGTTCAGTTTTGAGATTTGCGCAGCGGTTTTCTCAGCTTGGGCGCGAAGCGCGGTTAAGTCCGAGGAATACAGTTTGATTTCGATCGGCTGTGGCACCGAGGTCAGGTCGCCAATCAGGTCTTCCATGAGCTGTCCCAGCTCGACCTGCACGCCGGGCACCTTGGCCTCGATCGCGGTGCGGACATCGCTCATCACGTTGTCGGTTGTTTCGGTGTGCCCTGGTTTGAGCCGCACGAAATAATTGCCGTGATAGCTTTGCCCGAGACCTCCACCCAAGTCGGTACCTAAGCGGCGCGAGAAGGTGAGCACCTGCGGGTGACGGCTGATGATCGCGTCAACCTGCGAGATCTGCCGGCTTGATTCGTCGAGCGAAGTGCCTGGCACGGTGTAATAATCCATGTTGAAGCTGCCCTGATCGACCTTGGGCATGAACCCGGTGGGCACCTTCGAATAGCTTAGATAACCGAGCGCCAGTACCGGCACGAGCACGACGGCGAGTACCCAGGGCCGACGGATCAGGCCGTCGAGTGCCCGGTCATGCTGACGGGCCAGCCAACCTTCACCTGCGGCCCCCGGATCATGCCATTTTTGAAAATCGACGAACCGCCGCGTGAGCACCGGCACGACGAAGGCAGTCATCGCCCAAGAAATTGCCAACGCCGCCGCCATCGTGACCGACAGCGCCTTGGAGAAAGCGCCGGTCACGCCCGTCAGGAACGAGAGTGGCAGGAACACGATCAGCGTCGCGAGGCTGGACCCAGTGAGTGGGACCATGAACTCTCGTGCCGCGGGGAGTACCGCGGCCTCCCCGGACTGGCCGTGCTCCTCGCTCGCCCCTGCCCTCCTCGCGATGTGCTCGACCATCACGATCACGTCGTCGATGAGCAGGCCGACCGCAGCGGCGATTCCGCCCAGCGTCATCAAGTTGAAGCTCATCTTCATCATGCTGAGCACGAGCACGGTCGATGCCAGGGTCGCGGGGACCACGATCACCGCGACCAGCGTTACTCGCCAGCTCCGCAAGAAAAACAGCAGGACGGCTGCCGCGAGCACCAGGCCGATCAGCACCGCGTCGCGCACGCTCGACACTGATTGCGTCACCAGCTCGCTCTGATCGTACCAGTTGATGAGTTTGACACCTGCTGGCAGGTGATAGCTGGCGAGCGTTTGCGCCACGGCCTTGGCGATCTGGACGGAATTGCCGTCCGGCTGCTGGTATATGTTGAAGAGCACAGCCGGGTGACCGTCCTCGACGATGCGGGTCCATTGCGGCGCGACCCCATCCTGGACCGTGGCGAGGTCGCGTACGCGCACGATGCCGGCGGGATCGGATCGCACGACGATATCACCCACTGCCGACGCGCTGACGATGCTGCGGTCGGCGAGGACCAGCGAGAGCCGGCCGCGATCCTGCACCTTGCCGACCGCGCTCAGCACGTTGCCGCCGCGGATCGCAGTCGCAAGATCGCTCATCGCCAACCCGTAGCTTGCAAGCCGGTTGGGATCGGCAAGCACTTCCACTTCCGCGACGTCACCGCCCTGCACGTCAACGCGAGCGAGGCCCGGAATGGACGATAGCAGGGGCGTGATCTGGTAGCGTGCCAAGTCCTGCAACGCGACTGGCGAGGTAGTCTTTGACAATAAGGCGTAAGAGATCACCGGGAAGACGGTTGGGTCCATCCGGCGTACGTTGTAGGCTGTCCCGGCGGGTAACGAGGCGATCGTGCGGGAAATGGCCGTATCGACCAGCAGCGTGCTCGCCACCATGTCGCGGCCCCACCCGAAATCGACCGAGACCTGCGCCGAGCCTCGCGTCGTTTCCGATCGCACGTCATTGACGCCAGGAATACTGCGAACAGCCTCTTCCACCGGGCGCGTGACGAGCAGCGCCATCTGATCGGCAGGACGGCTGCCGGCATCGAGATCGATCAGCACACGCGGGAACGCGACTTGTGGGAAAAGACCGATAGGCAGCGACATCGCCGCAGCGATGCCCGCGAGTGCTAACGCCAACGCGATCACGACGAACGCCCGCGATTGCCGGCCAAGGAGCCTTTCAAGCATCAGCGGGCGACCCAACGTACGGGTTCGCCATCTGTCACTTGATACGCCCCGTCCACGATCAAAGACTTGTTCGGCAGGAGTGGCCCTTCGACTACATCAACCTGATCGCCGGCCAGGACTAGATTAACTTTCACGAGATGCGCCTTGCCGGCGACGAGCTGGAAAATGCTCGTCGGACCGTTGGCAGTGACGACGGCGCTATGAGGTACGATCCACCCGGTGACCGCGCCTACGGCGATATCGCCCTTTAGCGCTTCGTTCGGGAGCACCGCGCCCGCTGGCAGCGAAAGATCCACGTCGATCAGATGCGTCTTCGGATTGAGCACTCCATCCATCCGGATTACCCGACCAGGAATCGACGGACCGCCGTTCAGACGGGCGACGCGCGCTTGTTGGCCCACCCGCACGCGGCTCGCCTTGGCGGGATCAAGTCCGATGGTCGCGATGATGCTGCCCGTTCGCGCCAGTGTCGCTAGCGGCGCACCCGCCTGGGTTCGATCCCCTTGCGCGACGGTGACGTTCGTGACGACGCCGCTGAACGGCGCGGTGAGTGTTCGGGTCGACTGCCCCGCGCCCGAACGCTGCAATGCCACAACGGCTGTTTGCGCGTCTGCGACGGCTTTGTCCGCCTGGACTAGTTGATCGCGCGTCGCGAGCTGTTGGGTAAGAAGCTGGGCCGTTGTTCCTCTCTGCTTTTGTGCGGTGGAGAGGGTCGTCACAGCCTGTTGGTAAGTGTTGAGGGACGACGGGTCGGTCGTGAACACCGCTAAAACTTGGCCCGCGTGCACCGTCGAGCCCGGCGTCACTGCTAGGCGCGAGACCTGCCCCGGCTGCGGAACGCTGATTGTTTCTGATCCGCTGATTGCCGGCGCTGCGCTACCATAGGCGGTTATCCATTCCGGCGTGCTCCCGCGCTCAACCTTTTGAAGGCTGACCAAGGCCTGAGGTGTGGGAGCCGGATCAGATTTTGTAGAACTGCCGCATCCCGCCAAAAGGAGCAAGCACATAGGTGGGAGTATTTTCACCGTTTTGAGGCTTTCGCGCTGGTTGATGGCGGGAGGGTATTGACAGCGGGAAGCCCAATGCCGAGCAGCGTCTGCAAGGCGACTTGCCGATCGAGCAGCGCTATTTCCAGAGTCGCGACTTCCTGTTCCTTGATATAGCGATTAGTGACGAGATCGACGTAGCTGCGCTCGTCCAAGTTGGAGGCGCCGAACGCGTTGGCCGCCCGCTGAGCAGCCAAGCGCGCCGCTGGCAAATCACGGCGCACGATCGCGAGCTGTTGCGAGAGCAGATCCATTTCGGCAAGTGTGGCGCCGACCTGTCCGACTGTTGCGGCCAAGCGCGCCGAATAATCGGCATGAAGCTGGGCGCGTGTCGCGTTGGCGATGGCGATATTGCCCTGATTGCGATCGAAGATCGGCAGGCCAATCGTTGCTTGGGGACCTCCATTGACGATCCGACCACTGCCGACGCTGCCAGCGGAGCCGTTATCGCTACTGCCTGATGCACCAAGAACCAAGTCGGGAAACTGAGAGAGGATCGCGACGCGGACATTTGCGTCCTGCGCATCGTAGCCAAGTCGCAGCGCCACCAGGTCCGGACGACGATCCGGCAGCGTCGGCAATTCCGCCTTGATCGTGGCGGAGTCGAGCTGTGGCAGATCGATTCGCGAAGCGAGGGGTACAACCGCCTCGGGCACGAGTCCGAGCAACGCGTTGAGTTGGTGGCGCAGCGAAAGCTGGCGCTGGTCAAGCGTCTGGAGATTGGTGCGAGACCCTTGAAGGGCAACTAGTGTAGGTGCGGCGGTCACGAGGGTGGCGTTACCAGCCGCAAGCGCTTGTTGAAGAACCGCATTTCGGCGGGAAAGAAGGTTGAACGACTCGATGAGCAGCGGCCGGCTGCGCTCGCCCGCGATCAAATCGACCGCGAGCTGGCGCGCTTGCCCTGCGACCTGCCATTCCTGCCACAAAATTTCGGCATCGACCTGTTGTGCCGAATAGCCCGCCGCACGGCGACGCGAACGGTAGGTAATCAGCGATTTGATGTCTTGAGTGATCCCCACATTCCAAGCGGCAACAGTGCCAGGACCGGAAATCAGCGGAAGCAGCGCGCCCGCGAGGGACGGGTTCGGGAAGATGCCCGACTGGAGAAGTTGTGCCTGCGCGACGCCGTGGCGCGCGCGCGTGGCGCGCAGATCGGGGTTGTTCGCAAGCGCCAGCGCAACAATTTCCCCAACGCCAAGCGGCGCTCCCGGCAGGGTGCCCGGGAGCGCCGCTACCGCTGGAGCCAGGGGGGGAGCCCGGTCCAGCGGGAGGGGGGTGTAGTGCGCGCAACCCGCCAACGCTGTGAAGGCAAGGACAAGCGGCGCGCACCGCTTAAGGACCTTCGAAGCAGACGCTACCGTTGACATCGGAACTCCCGCTCAGCGCAGTGCCTGACATTTGGACCTTGCGGCTCTATATCAGCCGCGACTGGTGGATCGGTTCGGTTCCCAGCGATCAATCCGGGTTCTTGCCTTCGGCCTTGTTCTCCAAGACCTTGCCCGTCCTCGCATCGACGCCCACCTCATAGGTCTTACCGTGGCTCATCACGTCGAAGGAATAGCGCAGGCCCGTGCCGCCACCTTCCTTCTCCAGCTCCTGGTCCGTGATCCGGCCAGGACGCGCGTGAAGCGCAGTCGCCCGCGCGGTCGCCAGCGAGACCTTCGCCATCGGCATTAGCTCGGAGCCGGCCATCGGCTTGGTCGCCGCTTGGGCACCAGTGGCGATCAGCGCAGCGGTGCCGATCGCGATCAAATAGTTACGCATCGTCTCTCTCCTGAGGCGCGATTGCCTCTGTGATCCGGACTACTCCTCCTTACATTCGTAGGACCTCAATCAGACATTGGTTATTCCTAACTTGTGCAAAGGTTGCGCGTTTGCGCCATAAGCGTGTTTGCTGAAGGAAGGCGGTCTGGTCGATGAAGCTGCTGCTACTCGAGGATGATGAGGCGACACGATCGCATATCGAACGGACGTTGACCGCGGCCGGGCATGTTGTCGACGTATGTTCTACGGGACCAGATGCCGTATTTCTTGCGAGCAGTAACGAATATTCCGTGATCGTACTTGATCGCATGGTTCCGGGATTTGATGGGCTTACAGCCTTGAGGCAGCTTCGCGCGCAAGGCGTTTCGACGCCAGCTATATTGCTGACCGGCATGGACGGCATCAGGGATAGGGTCGAAGGGCTTGAGGGAGGCGCGGACGACTATTTGGTCAAACCCTTTGCCGCAACAGAACTCGTCGCCAGGGTCGCGGCGCTTGCCCGGCGACCGCCGACTGTCGATGCGATCACGACGTTAAGGGTTGCCGACCTGGAACTGGACCTTTTGAAGCGGACGGTCAGTCGCGCGGGGCGGCGCATCGAGCTACAAGCTCAGGAAATGAAGCTGCTCGAATATCTCATGCGCCACAAGGGCGAAGTCGTTACCCGAACGATGATGCTCGAGAACGTATGGTCCTTTCACTTCGACCCTCAAACCAATCTCATCGAGAGCCACATGAGCCGCCTGAGGGCGAAGGTCGACCGTGGATACGGCACTGACCTCATCCACACCGTCCGCGGCTCCGGATATCGTATCGAAGCACCGGCGGGGTGAAAAAGCCCAACTCTTTCAACAGCGCAGCGTTTCGCTTTGCGCTATTGATCGCTGGCATGTTCGGGCTAGGCTCGATCCTATTGCTGACGATCGTCGAGTACTCTCTTCGTGCGTATGCGGCCGAAGCGACCGCTGTGGGTCTTCAGGCGGAAACCGCCGTGCTGACCGAGGATTGGCCGGATGGTGGTAAGCAGGAGGTGATCGACACCATTCGCCAGCGCCAGCGATCGGCATACGAACAGCCCTTCCACTATCTGTTGCGCGATGCCGGGGGAAAGACGCTGGCAGGGGATTTACCGCCCGCTGCGGCCCGCGCCGGATGGGGCCACGTTACTTTTGTAGACGATACCCCCCAGCCCGGTGAGCCGGGCGATCCCGAGATGCTCCAAACGCTAGGCACTCGGCTGGCGGATGGGACGCTGCTGATCGTCGGGACCGACACCTTCGACGTACAAAAAGTACGGGACCGCCTTGCAGCCTTCACAATCGGATCAAGCGCCGCGCTCACGCTCCTAGCGCTGATCGGCGGGTATTTTATCGGATTGATGTTCCTGCGTCGGCTCGAGCGCGTCAATGGTGCGGTCGCTCGGATCATGTCCGGCGACATGTCCGAACGCCTGCCCGCGATCGGTATGAGTCCCGAGCTGGACCATCTATCAACGAACCTCAACGCGATGCTCGACCGCATCGCGGCGCTGATGGATGGCTTGCGCCAAGTATCGACTGACATTGCGCACGACTTACGAACCCCGCTCACGCGGCTGCAGCAGCGGCTTGAGGCGATGCGTGGAAGCGATACCGTTGACGCGTACGAGGTGGGAATCGAGCTTGCTCTCGGACAAATCAACGAGATCCACGTCATTTTCCGTGCGCTGCTTCGGATCGGCATGATTGAGGGCGGCGAACGCCACCAACCGCTTACACCGATTGATCTTTCCGAATTGGTGTCTCGGGTCGCAGAGGCTTACAGACCTGTAGCCGAGGATACAGGAAAATCATTGCAGCCAGCGATTGCTGAAGGGATAACTGTGATTGGCGATGCCGAGTTGCTCGCCCAGCTCCTCACCAATCTGATCGATAACGCTATCGTACACACGCCCGAAGGCACGACGATAACGGTCGCGCTGGACATGGAATCGGGATGTGCAGTCGTGACCGTCGCGGACGATGGCCCTGGCGTTCCGAGCGATCAACACAGCAAGATTGTAAGGCGCTTCTATCGTTTGGACCAGAGCAGGCACACTCCGGGAGCGGGGCTAGGTCTGGCTTTGGTCGCCTCGATTGCGGGGCTGCATGGCGTCAAACTGCTAATCGAAGACAATAAACCCGGGTTGAGGGTCACGCTACGCTTCCCAAGTGCCATTAACATACTCGGTGGAGCGTATGACACAGCCGAGGAATTCCCAGCAGGAGAAACTTGATACCGTCCTTCTAACATTGGCTATTCCCAATGTTAAAATCAGGCAATTGTAACAGCCCTGTCACCGTTCCCCATCATCCGCCGGCACGAAGCTCGAGACTGCCATGAAGGCTTGAGTACGTCGGAGACAGCCGTGCACCGCAACTATTGTTCGTTACTCGCGCTGGTAACTTCGCTTGCGTACCCCGCTGCGGTAAGTGCCCAGTCGGCGGTAACTGAAACCGCGCCCGATAAGCAAGATATTGTCGTCATCGCTCAGCGTCAGGCGAAGACGGCGCGTGACGAACAGCGAGCCGCCCCTAACTTGGTCAACATCCAATCGGCCGAGACGATTGCTAAATATCCTGATCTCAATGCCGCCGAAGCAATCAGCCGCATTCCTGGCGTCGCTCTGTCCATCGACACCTCGGAGGGGCGTTTTGTCAACATTCGCGGACTTGACGGCAATTTCAACGGTGCGACGTTCGGGGGGGTTGTTCTGCTCAACACGCAGCCAGGGGGAACCTATTTCAATTCAGCCGCCCGCGCGGTTGAGTTCGACACAGTGCCGATCGGCGCGATCGACCGGATCGTAGTGACCAAGACGGGGCTGCCCGAGCATGACGCGGAAGGGATCGGCGGAACGATCGAGCTGACGCCGCGCACGGCGGTCGGCATCAAGCGGCCGTTTGCTGAAATCACCGTTGGTGGCGGTTTAGAAACCTTTAGCAACAACGGTCTTTACCGTGACGAAGTGGTTATTGGGGCACCGTTCGGCCACCGCGCCGATGGCGGCGCACTCGCCTCGTTTGTTGCGACACAGTTCCTCTACAACGACCGTCGCAGCTTTGACGATATCGAGGCTGGCTATGCCGACAATCAACCAGTTACGCCCGACAAGGCGTTCAGCGCGCTCGAATTAAGGCACTACGATTACAAACGGCAGCGCTTCGGCTATTCTGGCGAGTTCGATTTCACCCCCGCTGAAGGGCAGCGCCTTTACGCCCGCGCGAGTATGGCAGGCTACAATGAACACGGACTTCGGAATCGCCTCGAAATCGACGGGCTAGATGCCGTAACGATCGATCCGGCCAATCCGAACGGGTTCATCGCGACATCTGCGTCGACTGTGAAAACACTGCGGGACTATGATGAAACCCATCGCAACATCGTGGTTCAAGTTGGCGGCGAACACCGGTTCGACGCGGTCAAATTTGACTGGTTTGGGGCTTACTCGCGAGCGACCTACCTGAAACATTACGATTATAATTCGACTTTTGCCGGTCCAAGTCCAGTCGCGATCGCCTATGACAACACGACCGACCCCGATCATCCGCGGTTGAAGGTTCTGAATGGCGCGAGCATTGTGGATACCGGCAATTACGCGCTCGACAGCTTGAACAACCAGCGTGAATCCGACCGGGACCGCGAGTGGTCGGGGGCAGCCAATCTGGCGTTGCCACTCCATCTGGCTGGGGACGATCAGCTCAAGTTCGGCGTCAAGCTACGCTTCCGCCGCAAGTCGGCCGCGCCGCTAAACTTCAGTTCCAGCTATGCTGGCTCTAGCATCGGGCTGGCCCAGTTCACCAATGGCACCAGCATCAATAACTTCTATGGCCTTTATCCGATCGGGCAGGAGATCGACCCTGCTAAAGTTCGCGCATTCCTTGCTGCGAACCCATCGCTTTTTCCCGCCTATGCGGCCGGTAATCCCAGCCGCGATGCTCGCAGTTCCTTTGATGACACCGAGAACGTCATTGCAGGCTATGGTCAGTATGAAGCGACCCTTGGCAGGCTAGGCGTCCTCGCTGGCATTCGAGTCGAGGCGACGCATTCGGTGCTTCGCGGTAATGTGAACGTGACTGATGCGACCGGCATGGCGGGCTTTATGCCCACAGCGCAGACTCGCGATTACACCAACTTTTTCCCAACGGTGCAGCTTAAATACAGCTTAACCCCTTCGCTAGTTGCCCGCGCGACGTATTCGACCGGTATCGCGCGGCCGGGCTTCTTCCAGACTATTCAGTCAGGCAGCATCGATGTTGGCGCGCAGACCGCATCGACCGGGAACCCCAACCTGAAACCAATCTATGCGAACAACTTCGATATCGCGTTGGAATACTATCTCCCCGCCAACGGGATTCTTTCGCTTGGACTTTTTGACAAGGAGCTCAAGGATTATATCGCGACAAGAACATTCCGAGGAGCGCTTCCGGGGTTTGGCAGCTTGATCTTCAATCAAAGTAGTTATCAAAACCTGCCAGGAGCACACGCGCGGGGAATAGAGGCGGCTGCGGCCTATAAGTTTGCGGAGTTACCCGGCTTTCTCAGCGGCTTTGGCGTCGATGCGAACGGCAGCTATGTCGATAGTTCGGTGCAGTTGCGGGACGGCGAGGGTCGCGTCGCGCTGCCTGGCACATTTAAGTACACCGCGAACGGGGCATTGTTCTACGAAGCGCACCGTGTCCAAGTGCGTGGCTCTCTTCAATATGAGAGCGCGGTGCTGTTCGGGATCGGCGGAAGCCGCGCAACAGACGTCTTTCAGGACAAGCGGCTGACCGTCGATTTCAACGGAAGTTACGCGCTTAACCGGCGGGTCAGCTTCTACTTCAACGCCAAGAACCTCACCAACGCACCCCTGCGCTTCTATGAGGGATCAAGAAATCGCCCGATCCAGCGTGAGTATTACGACGTTACGCTGGAAGGCGGCGTGAAGCTCAAGCTGTAGTCCACCAAAGGATTGGGAATTCCTAATGTTAGGCTTCGTTCTGGCCATGCGTCGTGTTTCGTGGTCACAAGTGGTGCAGCAGGAGTAACAGCATGACAATCCGGACGAAGTGGAAAAAGCTGCTCTGCGCTAGCGGCGTGGCGATGCTTGCAACTACGGGGCAGGCGCAGACCCCGCCCGCCTACTCATTGACCAAGACCGTCGCGCTCGGCGCGCCGGACCGCTGGGATTATGTAGTTACAGACCCGGCAACCGGGCGCGTCTATGTGGCCCATGGCGACCGGGTAACGGTGCTGGACGCAGAAACGGGGGAGATCGTGGGTCAGGTCGAAGGGATGCCCGGAGGAACGCACGGTGTCGCTATTTCCTCTGCTACTGGCCAAGGCTTCACCGATGATGGCGAGAAGGCGGAGGCGGTGGTCTTCGACCCCAAGACCTTCAAGGTGCTCCGCCGCATCCACGCTGCCGATGATGCCGATGGCATGGTTCTTGACCCCGCGACCGGGCGCATCTTCGTGGTCGAAGGCGATCCCGGAACGATGACCGTGATTGACCCCAAAACTGACAAAGCCGTGGCGACGATCAACGCCGGCGAGAAGATGGAATATCTTGCCGCTGATCGATCCGGGAACGTGTATGTCGCCGGTGAGGCAAAAAGTGATCTGCTCAAAATAAACGCTCGGACCGCAAAGATCGTCGCGCGGTGGCCGATGCCTGACTGCAAGAGCCCACATGGACTGACCTTCGACCAGAAAGGTGAGCGGGTGTTCA
>Ga0160428_1001405_pt1 | contig 18295 bp, 11 predicted proteins | sample SolpanmetagenomM_FD_108198 | JGI IMG/M metagenome (GOLD analysis project Ga0160428, IMG submission 108198) | Solar panel surface microbial communities from Lawrence Berkeley National Laboratory, California, USA - M | ecosystem: Engineered > Built environment > Solar panel > Unclassified ... | reverse complement strand
TCTTCTCACGCTCGGTCTGAGCCAGGGCACCTCCGGCAACGTATCGGTGCGGGCGGGCGACGGCTTCCTCGTCACGCCTTCCGGGATTCCGGCCGAGACCCTACGGCCGGAAGATATCGTGGCGATGCAGTTCGACGGCGGGTTCACCCACCCGCTCGCCCCCTCCTCCGAGTGGCACTTCCACCGCGACATCCTCGCAGCACGTCCGGACGTGAACGCGGTGGTCCACGCGCACCCGACCCACTGCACCGCCTTCGCGATCTGCGGGCGGGACATTCCGGCCGTGCACTACATGATCGCGGCGGCAGGCGGACCGACCGTGCGCTGTGCCCCCTACGCGCCCTACGGCACCGAAGCCCTGTCGGCGGCGGCCCTGACGGCCCTGGAGGGACGGATGGCCTGCCTCCTCGCCAATCACGGCATGATCGCCATCGGCTCCGATCTCCGGAAGGCCCTCTGGCTCGCGGTCGAAGTGGAAGCGCTCTGCCGCCAATATGCGGTCGCGCTTCAGGTCGGAAATCCCGTCGTGCTGCCAGATGACGAGATCTGGAGAACGGTAGAACGGTTCAAATCCTACGGTCCGCGTAGCCGAACGGAAGGGTGATCAGGTCTCGCATTGCCTGAAGCGGGCGTTGAAAACGTCCGTTCGGGACCTTTTCGGTCCGACCTACGTAAATTTTTACGCAGATCCGCGCGTGGCTGCAGAAAAAAAACGCGCGGTCTCCACAGCCTGCACGGCCATGCGTGCGTATAGATTTTGTATTCAAGAACCAAATTAGTCCTTGGGCCTGTTTTGCCCGCAATAGGGCCTTGAGGTCCGCTTCGGCTCAAATCTCTCCCCAGACTTGGTCTGTATGAGATCATATTCTCTCCCATAGAAAATTATTTTTTCGGTTCGTCGATACGAGCCTTGAGGCTTTAGAGCCGTCGATCCCTCAGTCCGTGCAGGATCAGAGAAAATCGCGCAAATTTAGTCCGGTTTCTCGGAATGGCACTGGTTGCTGGTCTATTCGAGTTCACCAGAAATCGGCCCAATGCGACCTATACGAGACCTGCTGAGCCTCTTGCCTTTTGCTTTGCTGCATCATAGCAACCAGCAAGTCACAACCAGACCGCGGCATCCAAACCTCCCAAACGGCAGGACGCCGTCGGGCTGGGCGGTATTCAAAACGCAACGAGAGATTCAGAATGAGCGCCGAGAACGGAATCCTGCCGGACTACATCGAACTCGCGGCCGACATCGTATCGGCATTCGTGAGCAACAACTCGGTTCCGATCGCGGACCTGCCGGCCCTGATCGGCTCGGTGCACGCCACCCTGGGCAAGCTCAATCAGGTCGGGACCGAAGAGAAGGCGGAGCCTCTGACCCCGGCGGTTTCCATCAAGCGCTCGATCACGCCCGACTACGTCGTCTGCCTGGAGGATGGAAAGAAGTTCAAGTCGCTCAAGCGTCACCTGCGGACGCGCTACGAGATGACGCCCGAGCAGTATCGCACCAAGTGGAACCTCCCGAGCGATTATCCCATGGTCGCCCCGAACTACGCGGCCGCCCGTTCGGAACTGGCCAAGAACATGGGTCTCGGTCAGCAGCGTCGGAAGCAGGAGAGCCTGCCGGCCGAGATCGAGGCCAAGGCAGGGTCGACGCCGCGCGGACGTCGTCCCAAGGTGGCGGCTCAGGCCTGACGCCCGGAAGAAATGGATGCCGGACCGGCGACGAACTAGGCCGGGGCGCTCTGCCTCGGCCTTGTTCGTCTTGTCCACAGCTTGTCGACCGCGTCTGCCCTGACCTTGGCAGATACGGTGGAAAAGTGCCTTTCATAGATCAGGTTGGTATTCGAATCGGCTTGCCGCCGCGTGATCGCAGAACCGATGCGCTGGTCCGCAAGATCTTCGGGCATCCGGATTCGTCCCTGCCCTCCCCAGCCCGGGCGGCGTTAGAGAACGCGCAACCCTCCGCTGCCACGGTCGGGTCCGACGCGGCCGAGGGTCGAACGATCTCGGCCCACCTCCGGTTGGGACCACCACATGTCGGCTCGATCGCGCCTCGTGGCGCGCCTGTTCTGGACGTCCGTACTCGGAGGGGGCTGCGCCCTGTGGTTCGGGCAGCCCGGCGCCATCGGAGCCGGACTGGCGTTCGCCGGTGTCGTCCTCCACCATCTCGACCGGCCGCGGCGCCTGCGCCGACTGATCCGGAGGATTTCACGCCCGCATGCGCCGACCCTGGCCCTGCGGCGGCAGCAGGAATGCTTCATTGATGCCTACGGCAACCTGATCAGCGACGGCTGGGAGCGCGAGCGAACCTACTTCGCCGAGCGCACGGTGGTGCCGCAGTTGGAGGCCCGGGGCCGTGGCGGCGAGATCGATGGAGCCTGGGACGACATTCTCGCCATCATCGATCGGGTGGCGGATGCGGTGCAATTGTCGGACGAGAGCGAAGCCCCCGAGGAGGGCATCGCCTACGAGCGTTACTGTGCGGGACGCCTGCGCGAGGCCGGCTGGAACGCGCGCGCCACCCAGGCCAGCGGCGACCAGGGCGCCGACATCGTCGCGGAGCAGGCCGGAATCCGTCTCGTCGTCCAGTGCAAGCGCTACGGGCGGCCGGTGGGCAACGGCGCCGTGCAGGAGATCGCGGCGGCGATGCGGTACTGGTCCGCCGACAGGGCGGCGGTCGTCTCGAATGCCGGGTTCACCCCGGCGGCGCGCAAGCTCGCCGCCGCCACCGGTGTCCTGCTGCTGCACCACGACGCCCTTGCCGAGATGCAGCCGGCGCCGCCGCTTGCCCCGCCGGCCGGCGCCAAGCGGCGCGGCGTTCGGCCTTCGCCCTCAGCCCTTGCCGAGCGGTAGCCAGCGATGGCCCTGCGCGGCCAGGAGCGCAGTCGCTCTCTCCGGGCCGTCGTTCCCGGCGGCGTAGGGCTCCACCGGTGCATCAGCCCAGGCCTTCAACAGGGGATCAACCACCGCCCAGGCGGCCTCGATGCTGTCGGCACGCTGGAACAGGGTCGCGTCGCCGATCAGGCAATCGTAGAGCAGCGTCTCGTAACCGACGCTCGGCGTCTCCTGGAAGAAATCCCCGTAATCGAACGCCGCGGTGACACGGCCGAGCTCCAGGCGCGGCCCGGGGCGCTTGGCGTTCATCACGATGTCCATCCCCTGCTCGGGGTCGATGCGAAAGCGCAGGACGTCGGGGGTGACGGGCGCGCCCGGAGTGGCGAAGGGCGAGTGCGCCGGGGGCCGGAAATGAAGGGCGATCTCGGTGACGCGGTCGGTCATGCGCTTCCCCGTGCGCAGGTAGAACGGAACGTCCTTCCAGCGCGGGTTGTCGATGGCGAGCTTCAGGGCGACGTAGGTCTCGGTGCGGGAATCCCGCGCGACGTTGGGCTCGTCGCGATAGGCCGGCACCGCGTGCCCGTGCTCCTGGCCCGCCCCGTATTGGCCGCGAACCGCCTGCTCAGGCTGAACCGGCTGCACCGCCTGAATCAGCCGGGCCTTCTCGTCCCGGACGTCCTCGGCATCGAGCGTCTTGGGCGGCTCCATCGCCACCATGCAGAGCAACTGGAACAGGTGGTTCGGCACCATGTCGCGCAGCGCGCCGGTGGGTTCGTAGAAGGCGCCGCGCGCCTCGACGCCGATCGTTTCCGCCGCGGTGATCTCCACGTGGTCGACGTGGTCGCGATGCCAGACCGGCCCGAGCAGTCCGTTGCCGAACCGAATTGCCAGGATGCTCTGAACCGTCTCCTTTCCGAGGAAGTGATCGATCCGGAAGAACTGACTCTCGGCCCCCTGCTTAAGGATTCGCGCATTCAGGGCTCGGGCGGAATCAAGGTCGCTCCCGAACGGCTTCTCGATGACGACCCGGCGGAACGCGCCCTTGTCCTCCTTCAGGAGCCCCGCCTGACCCAGAGCGTCGACGATCGGCCCGAAGAAGCGGGCCGAGACCGCGAGGTAGAAGATGACGTTGCCGGACAGCGCCTGAGCGAGGCTTGTGAAGGTGTCGGCGGCGGTGAAGTCGCCTTGGCGGAAGCTGAGGCGCTCGCCGACGAAGCCCCAGGCCTTGGGGTCGATGTGGTCGGGGTGGAATTCCGAGGTGCGGTCCGTGGTGAAGGACTGCATCGTCTCCGTCAGGTCCTGGCGCCAGCCCGCATCGGTGTTGGCGTTGTGATCGACGCCGATGATGCGGAACTGCGGGTCGAGCAGGCCACCGGCCGCGAGGTTGTAGAGCGCCGGCATCAGCAGCCGCTTCGTCAGGTCGCCAGCGGCCCCGAAGATCACCAGCGTGCAGGGGGGTGCCGCCGGGACGGGCTGATGCTCGGGTGTCCCGGCGGGTGCCTTGGCGGGGGGTGTCTGGTCCATGGCCCACGGCCTCCACTCGCGATTGCCGCGCGACGCGCCGGCCAAATCCGCTCGTCAACCTGCCGCGTCCGGCGACGTTCCGGCCAAGGTCGTGTCCGAACGCATGGGCTGACCCGACCGGGACGCGGGGCAAGCCCCTATTCGTCGGTGCGGACCGCTTGGCCGGAATCCACCGGCAGGCGCGCGTTCTTCAGCTCGTCGCCGCTGGGCAGGCTGCGGACGTCCCAGCCGCCGCCCAGCGCACGGATGAGCGAGACGGCCGTGGTGAACCGGTTGAGGCGAATCTGCAGGGCGACGACCTCGTTGTTCAGGGCGAGCGCCTGCGCCGTGACCACGGTGGTGAAGTTCTGCGTTCCGGCCCGATACTCGTTCAGGGTGATCTCCACGGCGCGGCGGGCCGAGGCGACGGCCTCGTCCTGGGCCACCTGCTGCCGGGCCAGGATGCGCACGCCCGCAAGGCCGTTCTCGACCTCCGAGAAGGCGGTGAGCACGGTCTGGCGGTAACTGGCCACGCTGGCGTCATAGGCCGCGCGGGTGATGCGCAGGGCCGCCGCGCGGGCACCCCCGTCGTAGAACACCTCCGTGCCGGCGGCCGCCACCGACCAGACCTGATTAACGGCGGAGAACAGGCCGTTGGCCGGGCTGCCGGAGATCCCGCCAGAGGCCGAGAGCGTCACCGTGGGGTAGAACGCCGCCACGGCGACGCCGATCTGCTCGCTCTGCGCCTGGACGGTGCGTTCGGCCTGCGCGACGTCGGGACGTCGCTCGAGGAGCGTCGAAGGAATGCCGACCGGCACTGCGGGCGGCCGCACGGCGAGCGGCGCCACCGGCAGGCTCAATTCGGAGGGCGGGCGGCCCACGAGGAGCGCGATGGCGTGCTCGAAGGTGGCGCGCTGCAGGCCGATGGCGATCGCCTGGGCCTGTGTGGTCTGGAGCTGCGTCTGGGCCGTGATCACGTCCGAGCGCGCGGCGACGCCGGCATTGTACTGGTTCTCGGTGATCGCGAGGCTCTTCTTGTAGCCCTCGATGTTCTCATTGAGCACGCGCTGGAGCGAATCCTGGTAGCGCAGCGTCAGGTAGTTGATCGCGACCTCGGATTGGAGCGTCAGGCGCACCAGGGCGAGTTCGGCGGCGCTGGCCTGGGCCGTGGCGACCTCGCTCTCGATGTTGCGGCGGATGCGGCCGAAGAGGTCGAGCTCCCAGCTTGCCTGACCCTGGAGCGAGACGTTGGTGCGCTCGATCCCGAGAGAGCGGGACCGCGAGACATTGGGGGCGCCCGTGACCGTGGGGAACAGGGCGGCGCGGGCCTGGGCGACGAAGGCGCGCGCCTGCTCGTAGGCGGCCACCTGGGCCCGCAGGCTCTGGTTGTCGACATCCACGAGGCGGATCAGCCGGTCGAGGGTGGGATCGCGGAACACCCGCCACCAGTCGCCGCGCTCGGCCCCGTCATTGGGCGCGGCCGGACGCCAGCCCTTGCGGCTCGCCACGTAGGCGGCGCTGTCCTCGCGGGTGCCCCCCTCCTTGAACGCCAGGGGCGTCTCCACCGAGGGACGCGCATAGTCCGGCCCGACCATGCAGCCCGAGACGGTGGTGGCCAGGAGGATGGCGGTGGCGCGGAGGGCGCCCGCGCGCGCACCGCCCTGTGCGGGAGAGCGGGAATCGCGAGCGGGCCCTATCAGCCGACGGAAATCGCTCATTCGGCAGGGCTCAGCGCTACGCCGGCCGCCGGCGCGCCGCGGCGGCGCAGCCGGTCGAGGTACAGGTAGACGACAGGGGTGGTGTAGAGGGTCAGGATCTGGCTCACGATCAGGCCGCCGACGATGGCGATGCCGAGGGGCCGCCGCAGCTCGGAGCCCTCTCCGCCGGCGAGAATGAGGGGCAAGGCACCGAGCATCGCGGCCAGCGTTGTCATCATGATCGGGCGGAAGCGCAAGAGGCAGGCCTCGAAGATCGCGTCTTGTGGCGAGGCCCCCCGGGTGCGTTCGGCATCGAGCGCGAAGTCGATCATCATGATCGCGTTCTTCTTCACGATGCCGATGAGCAGGAACACCGCGATCAGCGCGATGACGGTGAACTCGGTCCCCGAGACGAGGAGCGCCAGGAGGGCGCCGATGCCGGCCGAGGGCAGCGTCGACAGGATCGTCACGGGGTGGACGAAGCTCTCGTAGAGGATTCCGAGGATCGTGTAGACGGCGACGAGGGCGGCCAGGATCAGCAGCGGCTGGCGCGAGGACGATTCCTGGAAGCTCTTCGCCGAGCCGGCGAATTCGCCGTGGATCGTGGCGGGCAGGCGCAGGTCGGTGATCGCCGCGTCGATGGCGGCGGTGGCGTCCGACAGGCTCTTGCCCGGCACGAGGTTGAACGAGATCGTGGTGGCGACGAACAGGCCCTGATGGCTCACCTGAACCGGCGCATTGCCGGTCTCCAGCCGGGCGAAGGCCGAGAGCGGAATCATCGTCTCCTTGGAACTCGACACCGGCGCGCTGGACGAGGCGCCGCCCTTGCCGCCCGCGATGGCGTTGGCGGCCGCGTTGCGGGCCGAATCGGTGGCGATGGAGGCGGCGCTGGCGTCGGCGGTTGCCGTTGCGCCCACGGCGCCGCTCGCGGCAACGGCCGGGGCGCCCGCCACGGTGCCTGCCACCGCGTTGGTGGTGGCCGAGCCCCGCGCCTTGCCGCCCGAGGTCGAGACGTAGAGCATCTTCAGGGTGTCGGGGCTCTGCAGGTAGCGCGGGGCGATCTCCATCACGACGTGGTACTGGTTTAGCGGGTTGTAGATGGTCGAGACCTGGCGCTGGCCGAAGGCGTCGTAGAGCGTGTTGTCGATCTTGTCCGGGGTGAGGCCGTAGCGGAAGGCGCTGGCCCGGTCGATCACGAGGCGACTCTCCAGGCCGCCCTCCTGCTGGTCGGAGGTGACGTCGGCGAAGATCGGGTTCTTCTGCAGGGCCTGAACCAGCTTCGGCGCGGCCTGATACAGCTCCTCCGCAGTATCGCCCTGCAGGGTGTACTGGTACTGGGCGAAACTCTGGCGCCCGCCCATGCGCAGGTCCTGGCGCGGGAAGAGGTAGAGCCGGGCGCCGGCGACGCGGGACAGCTTCGGGCGCAGGCGCGCCATCACGGCGGTGATCGACTCGCGCTCGCCCCGGGGCTTGAGGCCGACGAAGACGTTGGCCGAATTCGTGCCGCGCCCGCCGGTGAAGCCGACGACGCTGTCCACGGCCGGATCGGCCTGCACGATGGCGGTGGCCTGTTCCAGCTTCTGCTTCATCGATTGGAACGAGATGCGCTGGTCGGCCTGGATGCCGCCCATCATCTGCCCCGTATCCTGCTCGGGGAAGAAGCCCTTCGGGACGATGATGTAGAGGTAGACGTTGAGCCCCACCGTCGCCAACAGGGTCAGGACGACGAGCCGCCGGTGCCGCATGGCGATTCGGAGGGTGCGCTCGTAGCCCGCGAGCATGCCGTCGAACCCGGCCTCCAGGCCCCGCACCAGCCAGTTCGGCCGCGCCGTCCCGTGCGACGCCTCGCGCCGGAGCAGGAGGGCGCACATCATCGGCGTGGTGGTGAGGGACAGCACCAGGGAGATCAGGATCGCGAGCGAGAGGGTGACGGCGAACTCCTGGAACAGGCGGCCGACGATGCCGCCCATCAGCAGGATCGGCAGGAACACCGCCACCAGGGAGAGGCTCATGGAGATGACGGTAAAGCCGACCTCGCGCGAGCCGAGAAGCGCCGCCTCGACCCGCGGCTTGCCCTGCTCGATGTGGCGCTGAATGTTCTCCAAGACCACGATGGCGTCGTCGACCACGAAGCCGGTGGCGATGATCAGCGCCATCAGGGACAGGATGTCGAGGCTGTAATTGAGCAGGTACATCGCCGAGAAAGTGCCGACGATGGAGATCGGCACGGCGACGGCCGGGATCAGGGTGGCACGGCCCGAGCGCAGGAACAGGAACACCACGAAGATGACCAGGGCGACCGCGATGACCAGCGTCTCCTCGGTCTCGGCCAGGGACGCGCGGATGGTGGCGCTGCGGTCGCCCGTGACGGTGAGGTCGATGTCGCCGGGCAGCGCCGCCTTGACCTGCGGGATCGCGGCCTTGAGGCCCTTGATCGTCTCGACGACGTTGGAGCCGGGCTGCTTGTAGATGAACAGGATCACGCCCGGCTTGCCGTTGACGAGGCCGAGATTGCGCCGGTCCTCGACGGAATCCTCGATCTTGCCGACATCCGTGAGGCGCACGGCGGCACCGTTGCGATAGGCCACCACGAGGTCGCGATAATCGGCGGCCACCCGGCCCTGGTCGTTGGCGTAGAGCTGGTAGTGGCGGGTGTCGGTCTCGATCGCGCCCTTGGGCGAATTGGCGTTGGCCGAGGCCAGGGCTGCGCGGATGCCCTCGAGGCCGATGCCGTAGTTGAACAGGGCCGTCGGATCGAGTTCCACCCGCACGGCGGGAAGCGACGAGCCGCCGATATCGACGTTTCCGACCCCGGGGAGCTGGGACATCTTCTGCTGCACCACCGTGGCGGCGGAATCGTACAGCTGTCCCGGCGTCAGGGTGTCGGAGGTCAGGCCCAGGATGAGGATCGGGGCATCGGCCGGGTTGAACTTCCGGTAGGTCGGGTTCGAGCGGAGCGCCGTGGGCAGGTCGGCCCGCGCGGCGTTGATTGCTGCCTGGACATCGCGGGCCGCGCCGTCGATGTCGCGGTTGAGCCCGAACATCAGCACGAGGCGTACCGAGCCGAGCGAACTCGTCGAGGTCATCTCGGTGACGTCGGCGATGGAGCCGAGGCGGCGCTCCAGGGGCGCCGCCACCGTGGTGGCCATGGTTTCCGGCGAGGCGCCCGCCATCTGCGCCTGGACCAGAATGACGGGGAAATCCACCTGCGGCAGCGGCGCCACCGGCAGCTTCATGAAAGCGAAGATGCCGGCGAGCAGCACGCCGATGGTCAGGAGCGTGGTGGCGACGGGCCGCCGGATGAACGGCTCGGAGACGTTCACGGCAGCGCCTCGACGCTGTCGGCCCCGCCGGCGCGGCGGCCGGAGAGGCGGCGCTCCAGGCGGTCGAAGGCGAGGTAGATCACCGGGGTGGTGAACAGGGTCAGCACCTGGCTGACGATGAGGCCGCCCGCGATGACGATGCCCAGGGGCTGGCGCAGTTCGGAGCCGACGCCGGTGCCGACGATGAGGGGCACGGCGGCGAACAGCGCCGCCAGCGTCGTCATCAGGATCGGCCGGAAGCGCAGGATGCAGGCTTCGTAGATCGCATCGCGGGGGCTCATCCCTTCCTCGCGCTCGGCCTGGAGCGCGAAATCGATCATCATGATGGCGTTCTTCTTCACGATGCCGATGAGAAGCACGATGCCGATGATCGCGATGATGTCGAGGGAGAGCCCGAACAGCATCAGCCCGATCAGCGCCCCGATGCCGGCAGAGGGCAGGGTCGACAGGATGGTGATCGGGTGGATGAAGCTCTCGTAGAGGACGCCGAGGACGATGTAGACGGTGACGATGGCGGCCAGCACCAGGAAGAGTTGGTTCGAGAGCGCCGACTGGAAGGCGAAGACCGACCCCTGCGGCACCACGCGGAAGCTCGGCGGGAGGTCGATGGACTGACGCGCCGCCTCCACCGCCGTGACGGCGTCGCCCAGGGCCGCGCCGGGGGCGAGGTTGAACGACACGGTGGTGGCGGGGAACTGCCCGAGATGGCTGATCAGCAGCGGCGCCCGCCGTTCGCTGACCTGGGCCACGGCGGAGAGCGGAACCTGGCCGGAGGCGACCGTCGAGGACGGCAGGTAGATGTGGTCCAGGCTCTCGATGGTCTTGTGCAGGTCGGGATCGGCCTCGAGGATGACCCGGTACTGGTTCGACTGGGTGAAGATCGTCGAGATGATGCGCTGGCCGAAGGCATCGTAGAGAGCGTTGTCGACCGTGGCCGGCGTGATGCCGTAGCGCCCGGCGGTGGGCCGGTCGATCGTGATGTAGGCGGCCAGCCCGCTCGCCTGCAGGTCGCTCGCCACGTCCATGAGCAGCGGCGAGGCCTGCAGCGCCCGTACGAAGCGCGGCACCCAGGTCTCGAACTCGGTCAGGTTCGGGTTCTCGAGGATGACCTGGTACTGGGTCGCGCCCACCGCCGTGTCGATGGTCAGGTCCTGCACCGATTGCAGGTAGAGGCGGATGCCTGCGACCTCGGTGGTGGCCGCCTTCAGCCGTTCGATGATCTCGGGGGCGCGGGCGGTGCGCTGCTCCTGCGGCCTCAGGTTGATGAGGAAGCGGCCGGAATTCAGCGTGACGTTCTGGCCATCGACGCCGATGAAGGACGACAGGCTCTGGACGTCCGGGTCCTTCAGCACGATGGCGGCGAGCTTCTGCTGGCGCTCGGCCATGGCGGCGTAGGAGACGGTCTGGTCCGCCTGGGTCACGCCCTGGATGACGCCCGTATCCTGAACGGGGAAGAACCCCTTGGGGATCACCACGAACAGGTAGGCGGTGAGCGCGATCGTGCCGAGGGTGACGATGAGGGTCAGCGTCTGGTGACGCAGCACCACCCGCAGCATGCGGCCGTAACCCGCGATGATGCCGTCCATGCCCCGGCGCGCGGTGCGGGCGACGACGCCTTCGCGGCGCTCGGCCTTGCCCGGCACGTGGGCTTTCAGCAGGCGCGCGCACAGCATCGGCACGAGGGTGAGCGAGACCACCGCCGAGATGATGATGGTGGCCGCCAGGGTGATCGCGAATTCGTGGAACAGGCGCCCGACCACGTCGCCCATGAAGAGGAGCGGAATCAGCACCGCGATCAGCGAGACGGTGAGCGAGATGATGGTGAAGCCGATCTCGCGGCTGCCCTTGAGCGCCGCTTCCAGGGGCGAGTCGCCCTCCTCCACGTGGCGGGCGATGTTCTCGATCACCACGATGGCGTCGTCGACCACGAAGCCGGTCGCGATGGTCAGCGCCATCAGCGACAGGTTGTCGAGGGAAAAGCCGTAGAGGTCCATGATCGCCAGGGAGCCAATCAGGGAGAGGGGCACCGACAGGCTCGGGATCAGGGTCGCGGAGACGCTGCGGAGGAACAGGAAGATCACCAGCACCACGAGGCCGATGGCCAGCGCCAGCTCGACCTGCACGTCGTGCACCGAGGCGCGGATCGTGGTGGTGCGGTCGGTGAGCACGGTGACGCCGATGGCGGCTGGCAGGGTCGCCTGGAGCTGGGGCAGCAGCGCCTTGATCTTGTCGACGGTGGCGATGACGTTGGCGCCGGGCTGGCGCTGGATGTTCAGGATGACGGCGGGCGTCTCGTCCATCCAGGCGCCGAGCTTGGTGTTCTCGGGGCCGTTGACCACGTCGGCCACGTCGGACAGCCGGACCGGCGCGCCGTTCTTGTAGGCGATGATCGCGTCGTCATAGGCCTTGGGGTCGCGGATCTGGTCGTTGGCGTTGATCGCGTAGGACTGGGTCGGGCCGTCGATGGTGCCCTTGGGCGTATTGACGTTGAGGTTGGTGACCGTGGTGCGCAGGTCGTCGATGTTGAGCCCGTAGGCCGCCAGGGCGCGGGCGTTGAAGCGGATGCGCACGGCCGGGCGCTGTCCGCCACCGGTGCTGACGAGGCCGACGCCGGCCACCTGGGAGATCTTCTGGGCCAGGCGCGTCTCGGCGAGATCGCGCACTTCGGTCAGCGGCAGGGTCTTCGAGGTCAGCGCCAGGGTCAGGATCGGCGCATCGGCCGGATTGACCTTGGCGTAGATCGGCGGCGCCGGCAGGTCGGACGGCAGGAGGTTTCCGGCCGCGTTGATCGCCGCCTGCACCTGCTGCTCGGCGATGTCGAGGGGAAGGTCCAGGCTGAACTGCAGGGTGATGACGGAGGCCCCCGCCGAACTCTGCGAGGTCATCTGGTTCAGGTTGGCGAGTTGCCCGAACTGCCGCTCCAGGGGCGCCGTCACCGCCGAGGTCATTACCTCGGGGCTGGCCCCCGGATAGAAGGTCTGGATCTGGATCGTCGGGTAGTCCACCGACGGCAGGGCCGAGACCGGCAGGTTCAGGTACGACACCATGCCGACCAGGAGGATCGCCAGCATGAACAGCGTGGTGGCGACCGGCCGCAGGATGAAGAGGCGGGACGGATTCATCGGGTCATTGCGCCTCGGCCGGACGCTGCCGCCGGCGCTCGCGCTTCTGGCCCTCGGGAGCGACGGCATCGGCCTTGGCGGCGTCGGGCTTGGCGCCCTCGGTCACCGGCGCGGCGGCCGGCGTGCTCTGAGCCTCCGCCGGGGCGCCCTGGCTCCCCACCGCCTTGCCCTGGGCGTCGGCCGCATGGTCCCGCGGCGAGGCGTTCCGGGGCTTGCCGCCTTCCTCGGTGATGCGCACCGGGGCACCGTCGCGGAGCCGGTCGGTGCCGTCCACGACCACGCGGTCGCCGACGTTCAGCCCTTCGGTCACCACCGTCCGCACGCCGTCCGCCTCGCCGAGCTTGACTGGCCGGACCACGACCTTGTCGTCGCCCTGGAGGAGATAGACGTAGGTGCCCGGGGTTCCCCGCAGGATCGCCGCGGTCGGGACGATGGGTGCGTCGCGCACGGTATCGACGGTGAGCTTGGCGTTGACGAACTGGTTGGGAAAGAGCGCGTCGTCCTGGTTCTCGAAGATCGCGCGCAGCTTCACGGTGCCGGTGGTGGTGTCGATCTGGTTGTCCACCGTATCGAGCACGCCGGTGGCGATGACGTTGGTGTCGCCCCGGTCGTAGGCCGTGACCGCGAGCTTGGCGCCGGAGCGCACCCGGCGCATCACCCGCGCGACGTCGTCCTCCGGCAGGGTGAAGACCACCGAGATCGGGTGCAGTTGGGTCACCACCACGATGCTGGTCGAGGCCGCGGTGACGTAGTTGCCCTGATCGATCTGGCGCAGGCCGACTCGGCCCTCCACGGGCGAGATGATGCGGGTGTAGGTGATGTTGAGCTTCTGCTGGTCGACGAGGGCCTGGTCGGCCGCCACCGTACCCTCGTTCTGCTTCACGAGGGCGCCCTGGGTGTCGACGTTCTGCTTCGAGATCGAGTCCTGCTGGCTGAGCCGCTGGAAGCGGGCCAGATCCAGCTTCGAGTTCTGCAGAAGCGCCTGATCGCGCATCAGCTGGCCCTGATACTGAGCGAGCTGGGCCTCGTAGGGGCGCGAATCGATCTGGGCGAGGAAGTCGCCCTTCTTCACGGTCTGGCCCTCGCGGAACCCGATCTCGGTCAGATAGCCGCTGATCTGCGAGCGCACCGTCACGGTGGCGAGCGGAGTCACGGTGCCGAGGCCCGCGAGGACGATCGGCACGTCGCCGGGCGCGATCGTGGCGATGCCCACCGCCTGGGCCGGCTCGCCATGGCCGCCGCGCCCGCCCCCTCCCTTGCCTCGGCCGGAGGTGGCGGCGACCTGGGTCTCGGATTTGGGCGCGAGGTAGAAGCGGTATCCGGCGTATCCGGCCCCTGCCAGGATCAGCAGCAGGATGAACCAGAGCCCCGCCCGGCTGCGACGGGCCGGTGGCGCGGCGCGCGTCTCGCGCGGCAGCACGTCGCCCGGCCGCGCGTCGCCACGGACCGTCCCGGGGTATTCGCGCGCTGTCTCGGTGCGGATGGGTGAGGTTTCGTTCATGGCCTGACGATCATGGCGTGTTGCGGACGGCGTTGCGAGCGGAAGAACCGGCAAGCCCCCACGAGACCAACGGCCTCCGGCGCACCGCAATCCCGTGCCGCGGGCCCGGTTCGCGCATGCCCGGTTGGCGCTCGCCCGGATCGGCAGGCGCTGCCGATGAAATAAGGTCCGTGGGCGCCCCGGGACAGGATCGAGCGACGTCGCACCCTGCGCCTCGCATCGGCAGGTCTCGGCCGATCACCGGCCCCATCCCATCGAAGCTCGACCCCGGCCGGTCCCAGGTCTTCAAGGCGGTCGCGGCACGGCATGAGAGACGCTCTAGGGAACCAATGCGACTCCAGTGCGGCCTTCGCGTTTCCACCGTATTGCTGCTGCGCCCGCGCTTGCAAATCCGTGTCGGGACGCTCCGGTGAACGCGGCCGGTCCTCGGGCAATCAGCCACCGGTAAACAGAAAAGGCCGCCGCTGGGGGAAGCGACGACCTCTTCTTGGGAAGGACCGGAGCGGCGACGACACGTGTACGGAACGAGGGGGCGAAGTCCCGCGCTGGCAATCACCGCTCCAGCCGTGAGTCGAGAGTTACGTGATGGCTGATGAAAGTCAACAATCGTCAGGCCAGCTGCTTGGCGGGGCTTTGGGCAGCGTGCGAGGACGCACATTTCACCGGGACGAAGGGGCGTGCTACGCCACGGCTCGACGCTCCGTTCCTTGCCCCCCGAACCCCCGCACTCCATGAATCCCGTGCTCGCCGACCTGCCGACGACCATCTTCACGGTGATGTCGGGCCTCGCCCGCGAACTCGGTGCGATCAACCTGGGTCAGGGCTTCCCGGACGATCCGGGACCGGAGGATGTCCGGCGCAAGGCCGCCGAGGCCGTGCTGCACGGCGACAACCAATACCCGCCGATGATGGGCTTGCCCGACTTGCGCCGGGCGATCGCGGCGCATTACGCGCATCATCAGGGGCTGGATCTCGACCCGGCGGCGGAGGTGATGGTGACGTCGGGGGCCACCGAGGCCATCGCCGCCGCCCTGTTCGCCCTGATCGCACCGGGTGACGAAGTCGTGCTGTTCGCCCCCCTCTACGACGCCTACCTGCCGCTGGTGCGCCGCGCCGGCGGCGTCGCGCGCATCGTGGCGCTCCGGCCCCCGCAGTTCCGCCTCGACGCGGACGCCCTCGCGGAGGCGTTCTCGGATCGGACGAAGCTCGTCATCCTGAACAATCCGCTCAATCCCAGCGCTACGATCTTCGGACGCGAGGACCTGGCGCTGCTCGCCGCCTTCTGCACGCGGCACGACGTGGTGGCGGTCTGCGACGAGGTCTGGGAGCATATCGTCTTCGACGGCGCACGGCATTGCCCGCTGATGGCGCTGCCGGGCATGCGCGACCGAACCGTGAAGATCGGCTCGGCCGGCAAGATCTTCGGCCTGACCGGCTGGAAGGTCGGTTTCGTGATGGCGGCGCCCCCCCTGATGCGGGTGGTCGCGAACGCCCACCAGTTCCTCACCTTCACGACGCCGCCTGCCCTGCAGGAGGCGGTGGCCTACGGGCTCGCCAAGGACGACGCTTACTTCACCGGCATGCGCGCACGCTTCGCCGCGTCCCGTGACCGCCTGTCGGCAGGCCTCACCGAGCGAGGCTTCCGGGTGCTGCCCTCCTACGGGACCTACTTCCTCAACGTCGACCTTGCGCCCCTCGGCTGCGACGACGACGTCGCGTTCTGCGACGACCTCGTGCGCCGGCACGGCGTGGCCGCGATTCCGATCAGCGCCTTCTATCCCGATGCCTCCGTGCGCCACCTCGTGCGGCTGTGTTTCGCCAAGGCCGACGACGTCCTCGACCGGGCGCTCGACCGGCTCACCGCCGTCGGGCGGCAGGCGGCCTGATGGGCCGGTTCGCAAGGGCGACGCTTGCGGGCGCGCGCGACCGGGGCCACATCCCGACGCATGACCACGCAGCACCCTTCTCACAGGCTGGACTTGCCCCGGAGCCCGACCATGGACTTCACCCGGACCGCCGGTGCCACGACCCGCTTCCGGCCCAAGGCGGACGACCGCGAGGCGACGCTGCTGCGCCTGGAGGCGTTCGCGCATCTCATGGACTCGGCCTTCGTGATCCCCGGCATCAACCGGCGGGTGGGCCTCGACGCCCTGGTGGGCCTCGTCCCGGTCGTGGGCGACGTCGCCGGTATGCTGCTGGCCTCCTACATCGTGGTGGAGGCGCGCCGGCTCGGGGCGCCACGCTGGCTCATCGCCCGGATGGCCCTGAACATCGCGGCCGACGGGGCGCTCGGCGCCGTCCCCCTGGCGGGCGACCTGTTCGATGCGGCGTTCAAGGCCAACCGCCGCAACGTGCGCCTGCTGCGGCGTCACCTGGAGCGACACGGCGGCTTGCGCCCGAACGAGATCGAGGGCACGGCGACGCACATCGACGGCTGAGATCCGGCGCACGGGGGGACGCCCGATGAACGAGGTCGCGCGTCCCGACACCACCCAGGCGCTCGCCCTGCCCGCGCCGAGTCGCGGCCTGTCGCCGTTGAACCGGCGGCGGCTCGCCAATTTCCGGCGCAATCGCCTCGGCTACTGGTCGTTCCTGATCTTCACGGGCCTGTTTGTCACGAGTCTGTTCGCCGAGTTCATCGCCAATGACCGGCCACTGGTCGTCTCGTACAAGGGCGAGATCCTGTTCCCGGTGATCATCGACTATCCGGACGAGAAGTTTGGCGGCTTCTACGCCCGACCCAACTATCGCTCGGCGGAGACCCGCCAGGAGATCGCCGATAACGGCTGGGCGATCTGGCCCCCGATCCCCTATTCCTACGACACGATCATCGACGGGCTGCCGACCCCCTCCCCCTCGCCCCCGACCTGGATGCTCACCGAGGCCCAGTGCCAAACCGTGGGTAAGCCCTGCGCCGAGCTGGAGAAGCACTGGCTCGGAACCGACAACACCACGCGCGACGTGCTGGCGCGCATCATCTACGGCTTCCGCATCTCGGTGCTGTTCGGGCTGATCCTCGCCCTGATCTCCTCGGTGATCGGCGTGATCGCCGGAGCGGTACAGGGCTATTTCGGCGGCTGGGTCGACCTTGCCCTGCAGCGCTTCATCGAGGTCTGGAGCGGCATCCCGACCCTCTATCTCATCATCATCATCTCGGCCTTCATCGAGCCGGGCTTCTTCGTGCTGCTGGGCATCCTGCTGCTGTTCTCATGGGTGTCTCTCGTCGGGGTCGTGCGGGCGGAGTTCCTACGGGCCCGCAACTTCGAGTACGTGCGGGCCGCCCGGGCGCTGGGCCTCTCGAACATCCGCATCATGAGCCGCCACCTCCTGCCCAACGCGATGGTGGCGACGCTGACCTTCCTGCCCTTCATCCTCAACGGATCGATCGGGACGCTGACCTCCCTCGACTTCCTCGGCTTCGGCCTGCCCCCCGGCTCGGCCTCCCTGGGCGAGTTGCTGGCCCAGGGCAAGGACAACATCCAGGCGCCCTGGCTTGGACTGACTGGCTTCTTCGTGGTGGCGGTGATGCTGAGCCTGCTGGTCTTCGCCGGCGAGGCCGTCCGCGACGCCTTCGACCCGCGCAAATCCTTCGCCTGACAGCCGGTCTTTGCGGCAGCGCCGAGCCTCGGGCTGTCGTCCGATCAGCCCCTCAGAGCGGGCGCTGGCGGCCGCCGTCGAGCAGCCAGCCCCTGGCACGCAGGAGAAGGGCCGGCCGGACCCGGGCGACGTCGTCGCCATCGACGAGGGGGGAGCCCGCGAGGGCGGCGAGATAGGCCTGTTCGCTGGGCCGGCAGGTGCGCAGGGCCGCGTCGGCGGCGATGACCCGGCTGGAGAGGGCGACCTCAAGGGCGAAGTTGCGGTTGAGGCAGGCGCGCCAGGAGGCGTGGCGCTCGGCCACGCTCGGGGCCTCCTGCGCCGCCGCGGAGGCGGCGAGCAGCATCAGCAGAGCGGGCGCTGCAGCGGTACGGCGGAGATCGCGGAAGGTCATGGACGGGGTATCCCGGAGCGGGATCACCCTCGCGCCGCCACGCTTAACCGCGCCTTAAAGGATCGGGTTGTCCACGATCCCGCATTGGGACAGCGTCAGCGGTTGGCCGTGGTGACGGGCGAGGCGGCCCGGCCGAGGGACACCCAGGCGACGGCATCCTGGCTCTCGCGCTTGATGAAGGTGTAGCCGGTCTGACGCCAGGGCAGGATCGCGCTGGTCTTGTTGTCGAGGATGAGGTCGCCGCGATCGGTGATCAGGGTCAGGACGGCATGGCCTTCGCCCTTCTCGTCGATCACGACGGTCATCCGCATCGCCCGGCGCGGCAGCCCGGCCTC
>Ga0160428_1001404_pt1 | contig 18304 bp, 14 predicted proteins | sample SolpanmetagenomM_FD_108198 | JGI IMG/M metagenome (GOLD analysis project Ga0160428, IMG submission 108198) | Solar panel surface microbial communities from Lawrence Berkeley National Laboratory, California, USA - M | ecosystem: Engineered > Built environment > Solar panel > Unclassified ... | reverse complement strand
GGTCGGTGATCGTCCCCGAAATCATGATCGGCAGGGCCATGCCCCGCTCCTCGAACACCGCCCAGGCGGCAGCGACCGCAGCCTTGGCGTTCAGCGTGTCGAAGATGGTCTCGATCAGGATGAGCTCGGCGCCGCCATCCATCAGGCCGCGCACCTGCTCCTCGTAGGCCTGCTTGACCTGATCGAAGGTCACGGCGCGGTAGCCGGGGTTGTTGACGTCCGGCGAGATCGACAGGGTGCGGTTCGTCGGGCCGATGGCGCCGGCCACGAAGCGGCGGCGGCCGTCCTGCGCCTCGGCGAGCTGGGCCGCCTCGCGGGCGAGGCGCGCGCCCTCCGCGTTCAACTCGTGGATGATCGTTTCCATGCCGTAATCGGCCTGGGCGATCGTCGTGCCCGAGAAGGTGTTGGTCTCGCAGACGTCGGCCCCGGCCAGGAAGTAGTCGAGGTGGATCTGCCGGATCGCGTCGGGCTGGGTCAGGATCAGGAGGTCGTTGTTGCCCTTCTGGTCGTGCGCATGCTCGCCGAAGCGGTTGCCGCGAAAGTCCGCCTCGCCGTAGCCCAGGCGCTGGATTACGGTCCCCATCGCCCCGTCGAGGACGAGGATTTTCTCGCCCGCGCGCTGGCGCAGGGCGGCTTCGATCTCTTTTCCGTCGACGGGGCGCAGGTCGGTCATGGGGTTCTCACGCGTCGTTCCGGGACCGCGGCGCGGCACCCGGAACCCGGAACCGCGACGGGCCCGGACAGTGAAGTTCGACAGGATAGGCGTGTCGGATCCCGGGGCCGCCTTCGCGCCCCGGGATGTGGTGCGGTCAGGCCGCCTTGGCGGCGACCTTCGGGGCCTGGGCCCGCAGGCCGAGCACGTGGCAGATGGCGTAGACGAGGTCGGAGCGGTTCATCGAGTAGAAGTGGAAGTCGTTGACGCCGTGGTCGACCAAGTCGAGCACCTGCTCGGCCGCCACCGCCGCCGCCACGAGGCGCCGGGTGTCGACATCGTTGTCGAGGCCCTCGAACCGGGCGGCGAGCCAGTAGGGTACCGAGGCGCCGGTGCGGCGGGCGAAATTCGCCGCCTGCTTGAAATTCTGCACCGGCAGGATGCCGGGGATGATGGGGATGTCGATGCCGGCGGCCCGCACCTTGTCGACGTAGCGCAGGTAGATGTCGTTCTCGAAGAAGAACTGCGTGATCGCCTGGTCGGCGCCGGCATCGACCTTGGCCTTCAAAGCATCGATGTCGGCGTCGAGGGTGGGGGCCTCCGGATGCTCCTCGGGATAGGCCGAGACCGAGACCTTGAAGTCGCCGATACGCTTGATGCCGGCCACGAGATCGGAGGTCTGGGCGTAGCCACCGGGATGGGGCCGATAGGCGGTGCCGACGCCGTCCTGCGGGTCGCCGCGCAGGGCTACGATGTGGCGGACGCCCGCATCCCAGTAGGATTGGACGACCGCGTCGATCTCCTCGCGGGTGGCGTCGACGCAGGTGAGGTGCGCAGCCGGCTGCAGGCTGGTCTCCTTGATCATCCGCGCGACGGTGTTGTGCGTCCGCTCCCGGGTGGAGCCGCCGGCGCCATAAGTCACGGAGACGAATTTCGGCTGCAGCGGCGCGAGGCGCTCGATCGACGACCAGAGGATCTTCTCCATCTCGTCGGTCTTCGGCGGGAAAAACTCGATGGAGACCCGGATCGGACGATAGCTGTCGCGGCTGGCGCGATGTTGGGAAGCGGTTGGCATCGGGGTCGTCCTCTATGTCGGTCGGTTCAGACGGTCGTCGATCTGGGTTCGCGTCGATCCGGGTTCAGATGCAGGGTTCGAGTCGAAGCGGACTGCCGCCCTCAGGCGACGGCCCGCTCCGGGATCCGTTCGGCCGCGGGCACCGCCCTCTCGGCCGCATCGGTGGCGAGCCAGAGCGTCACGGTCAACTGGTCCTCGACTTCGCCGGTGGGGGCGAGGTCCCGGGTGGTGACGCTGGGCAGGCCCGCATCGTTGAGCCAGCCCGTCACCTGCTCGGGTGCGAAGCCGAGGCGGCGATGCGCCTGGGCCTCGCGCAGGAATTCGAGGTCGTGGGGGGCGAAATCCACGACCAGCAGGCGACCGCCGGGGGCGACGAGACGCGCGGCCTCGCGCAGGGCCCGGGCCGGGTCGTCGAGGTAGTGCAGCACCTGATGGACGACGACGAGGTCGAACCCGCCGCGCCCGAAGGGCGGCGCGTGAATGTCGCCCTGGCGCAGATCGACCCGCGACAGGCCGAGGCGCTCCAGGTTCGCCCGCGCCACCGAGAGCATGGCGTGGTTGGAATCGAGCCCGACCGCCCGGGCGGCGCGCCCCGCCAGAAGCCCGAGCATGCGCCCGGTGCCGGTGCCGAGATCGACGAGGCTCTGGATCGGCCGGTCGCCGAGCACGTCGAGCACCGCGGCCTCGACGGTGGCCTCGGGCACGTGCAGCGAACGCAGGTGGTCCCACTTGGGAGCGAGACGGGCGAAGAAGGCCTGGGCGGCCTCGGCCCGCTGGGCGCGCACGGCCTCCAGGCGGGCGAAATCTTCCGAGAGCGGCGCGCGGGCGGCATCGAGCCCGGCCACCAGCGGCTCGACCAGGGCGGCGCGATCCTCCACGAGGCGGAAGAACGCCCAGGCCCCCTCGCGGTGCCGCTCCACCAGCCCAGCCTCCACGAGCAGCTTGAGATGGCGCGAGATGCGCGGCTGCGACTGGCCCAGGATATCGGTCAGATCGGAAACCGAGAGCTCGCCGGCGGCCAGGAGTGCGAGGATGCGCAGACGCGTCTCCTCGGCCGCTGCCCGCAGGATGGCGAGGGCGTCCGGGAACGGTAGGGCCGTGGCTGAGGAAGGTCCCGCGTTAGACATAAAGATATCTTTATGTGAAAACGAAAGCCCTGACAAGCGCCTCGGAGGTCACCTTCGGCATGGATCGCGCGGGCGTCTCAGGGCTCGTTCCAGAGCCAGGCCGCACCGCGGACACCGGAGGCATCGCCGTGCCGGCTCGGGCGGATCGGGGTGTCGAACGCATCCGAGAAGACGTGCGGCGCCACGCGTTCGGGGAGGCCCGCCAGGATCTCCGGCACCCGCGAGAGGCCGCCGCCGATGACGATGACGTCCGGATCGATCAGGTTGACCCCCTGGGCGATGCCGCGCCCGAGGCGATCGAGGTAGCGATCGAGGGTCGCCCGGGCCGCCGCGTCGCCCGCCCGCAGGGCCGCGATCACGCCCTCGCCGCGGATCGCCGTGCCGGTGCAGCGCGCGTGGTCGGCAGCCAGCGCCGGACCGGAGACCCAGGTTTCGAGGCATCCGTGCCGGCCGCAATAGCAGGCGGGACCGGGGCGCTCGTCGTCGCGGGGCGATGGCAAGGGGTTGTGGCCCCACTCGCCCGCGATCCGGTCACGTCCCGAGAGCGCGCGGCCGTGGAGCGCGATCCCCGAGCCGACCCCCGTCCCTAGGATGATGGCCCAGACGACGGGCAGGCCGGCGCCGGCGCCGTCGACCGCCTCGGACACCGCGAGGCAGTTGGCATCGTTCTCGAGACGGACCGGGCGGGCGAGGATGCGCTCGAGATCCTTCGCGAAGGGCCGGCCGTTCAGCCAGACCGAATTCGCGTTCTTGACGAGGCCGGTTCGCGGCGAGATCGCACCGGGCATGCCGATGCCCACCGTGCCGGGAACACCCGCTCGCGCCTCCAGGTCGCCGACCAGGCCCGCGATGGCTGTCACCGTCGCGGCGTAATCGTCCCGCGGCGTGGCGATCCGCTGCTCAGCCCGCGTCGCGCCATCGGACGCGAGGGCGATCCCGGCGATCTTGGTGCCGCCGAGATCGATGCCGATGCGCAGGGTTTCGAACAGGTCCGGGTCCCGTCAGCGTGCCGCGGCGGGGATCGGGGACGCCGCAGCGACGGTGGCGCTCGGCTCCATCTCCGGGGCGTGGTCGGAGATGTCGGTGCCGATGGAGACCGGGTGCGCCATGACCTGACGCAGCTTCTCCGTGTCGAGTTCGCCCTCCCAGCGGCTGACCACCACGGTCGCGACGCCGTTGCCGATGAGGTTGGTGATGGCCCGGCACTCCGACATGAACTTGTCGACGCCGAGGATCAGGGTCATGGCCGCCACCGGCACGGGGTTGTTGGGAATGGCGCTGAGCGTGGCCGCCAGGGTGATGAAGCCCGCGCCGGTGACGCCCGAGGCGCCCTTCGAGGTCAGCATCGCCACCAGGATGATGGTGGCGTACTGGCCGAAGGACAGGTCCGCCCCCACCGCCTGAGCCAGGAACAGCGAGGCCAGGGTCATGTAGATGTTGGTGCCGTCGAGGTTGAACGAGTAGCCCGTCGGGATCACGAGGCCCACCACCGAATCCGACGCCCCGAGGCGGCGCATCTTCGTCATCATGTGCGGCAGCACGGTCTCGGAGGACGACGTACCGAGGACGATCAGGAGTTCGTCCTTGATGTAGGCGAGGAACTTGAAGATCGAGAATCCGGCGACCCGGGCGATGCCGCCAAGCACCAGGATCACGAACAGGAACGCGGTGACGTAGAAGGTGCCGACGAGCCAGGCGAGGTCGATCACCTTGCCGATGCCGTACTGGCCGATGGTGAAGGCCATGGCGCCGAAGGCGCCGATGGGGGCGAGCTTCACCACAAGGCCGATGATGCGGAAGAAGATTTGCCCGGCCGTGTCGATGGCGTGGGTGATGGCCTCGCCGCGCTGGCCCATACCGGTCACGACGACGCCGGTGAGGATCGAGATCAGCAGCACCTGCAGCAGGTCGCCGGTGGCAAAGGCGTCGAAGAAGCTCTTCGGGATCAGCGCCATGATGTGGCCGGTCACCGAATCGTCGGCGGCCAACTTGGCGTATTTCTCCACCGCCTTGGCGTCGAGCTTCGTGACATCGGCATTGAAGCCGGCGCCCGGCCTGACCACCTCGCCCACGAGGACGCCGATGAGCAGCGCGATGGTGGAGACCACCTCGAAGTAGACGAGCGCTTTCAGCCCGACGCGACCGACCTTCTTCAGGTCGCCGATCGAGGCGATGCCGTGCACGATGGTACAGAAGATGATGGGCGCGATCATCATCTTGATCAGGGCGATGAAGGCGTCACCCAGCCATTTGACCGACTTGCCCCATTCGGGCTGCAGCCAGCCGAGAAGCACGCCGAGCACGATCGCGATCAGCACCTGGATGTAGAGCACCTTGTACCAGGGCTCCTTGGCCGGACGTGGGACCGCAGCCGGTGCCGTTCCATACGTCGTCGCTTGGGCCATGATTCCTCCCGCTGCGCTCTGCGCAACCCGCCGATTGTTAATCCCGACGCTAGCCAGTTTATTCGCGTCGCTCAATCGCAGGCGGTGGGCTGCAATGACAAACCACGAACGCCTACATGCCCTTCGCCGGAAAAGGTCCCCGCAGCGAGCACGTAGAATGGCGCCGAATGGCCGCCTGCTTCGGCGCTCGGCGGGGATGCGGATCCGCGGGACAGGTGCCTGCCAGCGCGTGGCGGTGGGCAGGCCCCGTCCCCGGCGTCACCGGCCGCTCGATCCAGTCAGGCCGCGCCGGCTTCCGTGCCGGCCCGGATCACCCGGAGCACCGGGCGAACTTCTCCGGCCGGCCGCGTTCGCTCAGGTCTGCTGCGTACGACGGGGCCGAACGGTCCAGCGCTCGAACTCGGCCGCGATGTCGTCCTCGCCGCGCGCGGCCCCCTTCGGCTGCGGCTGCGGGTTGCCGAGCGCCTGCGACAGGCTCTCGATCACGTCGTCGATGCGGGAGTCGATGGCGGGTGTGCTCTCGGCGGCAGGCTCGCTCGCGGCGTCCGGCTGAGCGTGCGCCTCCCCCACTTCGGGGCCGGCGGCCGCCTGCGCCTCGACCGGAGCAGGCTCCTCGGCCGGAGGAGCGGGCACGGGTACGGCCTCGGCGGCGGCCGGTGCCGCCGCTGCGCTGCCGCCCGCGACCCGGCGCAACGCCTTCATCATCCCGTCGCCGTCGCCGCCATTGGTCTTCGGAGCGCCGTAGCGACCGAAGCCGAAGCGCGGCTCGATCAGGTCGAGAACCGCGTCGAGGGCGCCGTTGGACAGGCCGATCTCACCGGGATGCGGGACACCCTGCAGGGCCACCGCGTGCCGGTCGTAGCTCGGATCGCCGGTGACCTCGGGACCGAACCAGGCCGGCACCGGGAAACCCTGGGCCTCGTCGCCGCCGTCGAAGGTCACGCTGACGAGGTCGAACTCGCCCGGCGCCACGTAGCGGTCGATCAGCGCCTCGCGGCCGCCGCCGAGGGCGAGCGCGGTGCGGTCGTAGGCGGCCTTGCCCGAGCAGACATCCATCAGGGCATCGCCGTGCGCCCGCGGCACGTCGGTGCGCTCTTCGCTGGAGGTCCCGTCCGGGGCCGCGGTCACCAGGACGAGGTGGCAGGCCTGCCCGTCGACCCGGACGTAGGAGACACGGCCGGCCTGGGGGGCGAAGTAGCCCTCGGTGATCCGGGAGCCCCCGCGTTCCTTGCGGATGAGGCGGACCAGGGAGGGGGCCACGAGAAACCGGCGTACGAGGCTCATCGACATTCTCCGCGAGGTCGGTCGACCCGGCGGTAGAGGTCCGGGCGGACGCTGACGTCAGGGCCGCCGACCTCCCGTGACGCGAGGTGGACAGACCGGCTTTCAGGTGGCTCCCCGCGCCGAGCCCGTCGGCCCTCCACGTGGAACGATGACATAGGATATGATCTGTGTTCACGCCCCGCGTAGCCGGGACAGATCGGTAAATAATTCTCGTTCCGGACTAAGCAAAACGACGGCGAAATCAAGACCATCCCCACCGTCGCTCCCCGTCATCCGCCGATCCGTCCCCATCGAAACCCACCCAGCTCCCCGGGCCCGACGCCTCTCAGGCCTCCGGCTCGAAGCGCAGGGAGAGGCCGTTCATGCAGTAGCGCAGTCCGGTGGGCGGCGGCCCGTCATCGAAGACGTGGCCGAGATGGCCCTTGCAGTGGGCACAATGCACCTCGGTGCGGGTCATCCAGTGGCTGCGGTCGACCGTCGTCTCCACGGCGTCGTCAAGGGGGTCGAAGAAGCTCGGCCAGCCGGTCCCGCTCTCGAACTTGGTGCCGGTCACGAAGAGCGGCGCGTCGCATCCGGCGCAGTGGAACACGCCCGGGCGCTTCTCAGCGTTGAGGCAGCTGGTCCCGGCCCGCTCGGTGCCGTGCTCGCGCAGCACCCGATACTGGTCCGGGGTGAGGATCTCGCGCCATTCGGCGTCGCTGCGGGTCTGGACCGCGTCCGCGGCAGCCGAAGACGTCAGCGAAGAAGATGTGGGAGGCGAAGAAGATGTGGGAGGCGAAGACATCGGGCCGGTGCTCCTGAGACGTGGGGAAGATGTCTCCTAGATAGGCGCTCGGTGCCTCCGTGGGGAGGCCGGCCTCAGGCGACGGCGCCGAGGGTGTCGGCCATGCGCGCCCGGCGGGCCCCCATGGGCAGCTCGGGGCCGGTGGTGGTGTCGCGCGCGGTCTGGTGCTCCATCTCGGCGTTGATCTCGCCGCCGAGGAGGACGATCGTCGTGGAGATCCAGATCCACGTCATGAAACCGATGGCGGCGCCGAGGGAACCGTAGGTCTCGTTGTAGTTGCCGAAGCTGGAGACGTACCAGGAGAACAGGATCGAGGCGAGGAGCCACAGCAGGCCCGCGATCGCACCGCCGACGCCGACCCAGCGCCAGCGCGGCCGCTGGCGGCTCGGACCGTAGCGGTAGAGCAGGGACAGGCCGCCGAGGAGGACGACCAGGAGCGCGGGCCAGCGCAGCAGGGCCACGAGCCAGGCGGTGTCGCTCAGGCCGACGAACTTGAACACCACCGGCAGAACGACGATGCCCGTGAGGGCCAGGATGGTGAAGACCAGCGCCCCGATGGTGAAGGTGAGCGAGCGCAGGTTCAGCATTACAAAGGAGCGCTTCTCCTCCTCCTCGTAGACCACGTTCAGGGCGTCGAACATCGCCTTCATGGCGGCATTGGCGCTCCAGAGGGAGAGCAGAAGGCTGGTGAAGAAGGTCAGGCCGAGGGTGCCGTTGCCCTTGGCGGCGATGCGCTTGACCTGGTCGCCGATGATCTCGATGGCCCCGGAGGGCAGCACACCCCGCATGCTCGCGAGGTGCTCGTTGATCGAGCCGACATCCGCCACGAGGCCGTAGCAGGAGACGAGCGCGGCGATGGCCGGGAACAGCGAGAGCAGCGAGTAGAAGGTCACGCCCGCCGCCACCGACAGGACCCGGTCCTGATTGAACTCGAGATACACCCGGTAGAGGATGTCCTTCCAGCCCGCGGCGGTGATCTCGGTGGGCGAGCCCGCGGCACGCCCGCGCGCGACCTGCGTCGCCGCGACGTATGCCGCCGCCGCCCCCTCGTGCGAGCAGGCGCCCGGCTCCGTCGAGGGAGGGGCGGGCGTGACTGCGGGACGCGGCCGGGTCGCACGCCCGGATGCAGCGGCGAGCGTAATCAGCGCGGTCCCGAGCAGAAGGGTCCACAGAACGGGATTCGCCGCCTCGCCATCGGGTGCGGGACTGCGGCGCAGGGGAGATGGCATGTCAGGACCGGAACGGGATGGACGGCGCTTCGGCGCCTCGTCGTCTCGGCGCCCCAGATCAACGTGACGCAGGCTTGACCGTTCCGGCTTCAACCGCTCGTCCCCGGGCTTCCGCATCGCGCCCGTTGTCGCAAGCTCATCGTCTCCTTGGCTGATCTCGGCACAGACGAAATGCCGGCGGACATGCCCGGGGGCGAGCTGTTCCCGCCTCCGACGGCGTCAGCGCATCACCTTGAACCTTCCAGGCACCTCGACCGGATGCAACCACGCCTCAGGCACCGCACAATCAATCGAAGCAAAGCTCGAAAGACGACAGTCTCACGACGACGACTTCATGTAGACAAAAATATATACTATAGGCGTAAATTTTGAAAGACATAAAGGGTGTTATAAACAAACCATATCAGTCTCCCGCATCACGAAAGCTTTCACGAGCGAAAGTTTTTCAACTTGAGGAGCCAAGCACGTGCATTTCGTCAATCGGGTCAGCGTCCTGGCGAAGATCGCCCTCCCCCTGTTCGCCCTGGGCACCCTCGCCATCGGGCTCGTTCTCTACGCCCGCACGTCGATGAACCACATGGCGGAGCAGTCGAAGCAGGTGATCGAAATCCTCGGCATGCGGCGGGAATCGTACCTCAAGATTCAGCTGAACATCGCGGAAGCGGCCGTGTCGGTCCGGAACATCATCCAGGAAACCGAGGAAGCCCCGATGGCGCAATACAAGGCAGAGTATGTGTCGTCGCAATCAGCGGCGCTTGAAATCATCGATCGTCTGATTGCGGCGACCGAAACGCCGGAACGTCGCAAGATCGGTGAGACGCTGCGAAGCTTGGCGGAGGCCTATTTCGCGGCCGCGGCCCGAGCCATGGAGTATGGGCTCCGGAACGAGAATAGGATCGCGATGCAGACCGTCCAGCGCGAAGCGCAACCTGCCCGGTCCCATCTGAACACGTTCATGGATCAGCGCCTGCAGCGTGTCACCGAGGAGATGAACTCCGGAAAGCAGGCGCTCGATGCGGGCATCGCCACCGCGGTCGAACGGCTGGTCATCGCCACCGCCATCGGTCTGGTTCTCGCCGCCCTCCTGTGCGGCGCCATCGTGGTGTTCGGAATCACCCGGCCTCTGGGCCGCCTGGTCGCGATCCTGACGCGCATGGCCCAGGGTGAGATCGATGCCGATATTCCGGAGGCGCGTCGCGGCGATGAGATCGGCGCCGTGGGCAAGGCAGTGGAGGGCATCAAGGCGATGGTCGCCCGGAAGGGCGCGGAGGAAGCCGAGATCCGCCGCATCGCTGATCAGGCCGCGGTCGCCGCACGCCGCGCAACGATGATCGAACTTGCGGACAGCTTCGAGGGTGCCGTGGGCGGCATCATCGGCATGGTCTCCGCGTCCTCCACCGAACTGCAGGCGACGGCGGGGACCCTGACCACCACCGCCAGCGAGACCGCCTCGCAATCCATCACCGTGGCGGCGGCGGCCGAGGAGGCCTCCGTCAACGTGGGCACCGTGGCGGCAGCGGCCGAGGAACTCGGCAACTCGGTGCAGGAGATCGGCCGGCAGGTCTCGAACTCCTCCCAGATGGCGCAGTCCGCCGTGACCGAGGCGGACACCACCTCGGTCCTGGTCCAGGAACTCAGCGGCGCCGTATCGCGGATCGGCGACGTGGTGAGCCTGATCTCGACCATCGCGGGCCAGACCAATCTGCTCGCCCTCAACGCCACCATCGAGGCGGCCCGCGCCGGCGAGGCGGGACGTGGCTTCGCCGTGGTGGCGGCGGAAGTGAAGGAACTCGCCAACCAGACCGCCCGGGCCACCGAGGAGATCGGAAGCCAGATCGGCCATATCCAGGGGGCCACGGGCCAGGCGGTCTCGGCGATCGGCTCGATCACGACGCGTATCCGCGACATCAACGCGGTGGCGACGGCGATCGCGGCAGCGGTGGAGCAGCAGAGCGCCGCGACGCAGGAGATCGTCCGCAACGTGGCCCAGGCCTCGGTAGGGACCGCGGACGTTACGAGCACCATCTCGGGCGTCGCCCAAGCGGCCGAGGAGACCGGTGCCGCCGCAAGCCAGGTGCTGGGCGCCGCGGGCGAACTGTCCCGCCAGTCGGAGCATCTCAGTGCCGAGGTGCAGCGCTTCCTCGGCACCGTTCGCGCCGCTTAGCCTCCGGACGCCGCGCGGCCCGTCCGGACCGTGCGGCCCCATCCGGGCGCCGCGGGACCATCGGACACGATGTCCGGCGGGTCCGCCCTCTTGCCCCGGCGTTCAGGGGCGCCCGGCCCCGTAGAGGCCCGCATGGGTTTCCCGCAGCAGGTTCTTCTGGACCTTGCCCATGGTGTTGCGCGGCAACTCCTCGACGAAGAGGACGCGCTTGGGGCACTTGTAACGGGCGAGCCGGCCTTCGAGGGTCCGCAGGATCGCGGCTTCGTCCGGCACGTCGGCCCGGCCCACCACCACCGCCGTGACACCCTCGCCGAAATCGGCATGGGGCAGGCCGATCACCGCGGATTCGACCACGCCCGGCAAGGCATCGATCTCGTTCTCGATCTCTTTCGGGTAGACGTTGTAGCCCCCCGTGATGATCAGGTCCTTGCCGCGCCCGACGATGTGGACGTAGCCGTCCGGGTCGATCTTGCCGAGGTCGCCGGTGATGAAGAAGCCGTCGGCCTTGAACTCGGCCGCCGTCTTTTCCGGCATCCGCCAGTAGCCCTGGAAGACGTTCGGGCCCTTCACCTCGATCATGCCGACGGCATCGGCCGCCAAGGCCGCCCCGGTCTCCGGGTCGACCACCCGCACGGCCACGCCCGGCAGGGCCGGGCCGACGGTGCCCGCCACCCGCGCACCCGCATAGGGGTTCGAGGTGTTCATGTTGGTCTCGGTCATGCCGTAGCGTTCGAGGATGGCGTGGCCCGTGCGGGCCTGCCAGTCGCGGTGCGTCTCGGCCAGCAGCGGCGCCGAGCCCGACACGAACAGGCGGATCCCGGCCGTGGCCGCCGGCGTCAGGCCGGCCTCCTTCAGCAGGCGGGTGTAGAAGGTCGGGACGCCCATCATGGCGCTGGCGCGCGGGAGCAGCGCCAGGACCTGGGCGGGATCGAACCGGCCGAGGAACAGCAGCGTGCCGCCGCTGGCCAGCACCGTGTTGGTGGCCACGAACAGGCCGTGGGTGTGGAACACCGGCAGCGCGTGCAGCAGCACGTCCTCCGCCGTGAAGCGCCAGGCCTGCACCAGGGTGCGGGCGTTCGAGGCGAGGTTCTCGTGGCTCAGCATCGCGCCCTTCGAGCGCCCGGTGGTGCCCGAGGTGTAGAGGATGGCCGCGAGGTCGTCCGGGCCGCGCGCCACGTCGGTGAACGCCTCGGTCTCGGCGTCGGCGGCCTCGGCCAGGGTGCCGTGGCCTCGCGCGTCGAGGGTGTGCACCACCGGCACGCCGGCCTCCCGCGCCACGGGCGCGAGGGCCTCGTGCTTGGCCGGATCGCAGACGAACAGCGCCGGCTCGGCATCGCCCAGGAAGTAGGCGATCTCGGTGGGGGTGTAGGCGGTATTCAGGGGCAGGAACACCGCCCCGGCCCGAACCGCACCGAGATACAGGAACAGGAATTCCGGGCTCTTCTCGGCCTGAACCGCCACCCGGTCCCCGGGCTTCACCCCCGCGGCCGCCAGGGCCGCCGCGTAGGCGCCAGAGCGCACGATGAGGTCCGCGTAGGAGTAGCGGGCACCCTCGCCGGTCTCCAGGAACAGCTTGGCGGCGGGATCGGCCGGCAGGCTGTGGCGAACGAGGTCGAAGAGGTGATTGGTCATCGGCGTTTCGGACATGACGGGGCGAACATGGCAGGGACGGATACGCTGTCGATCGTCGATTTCCTACGATCGTCGGTTCGTTCCATCGCGGTGGCGGGAAATGCGACGTCGCTCAAGGGCGGCGTGGTCGGACGGCTCAGGCCTCGGCCAGGGCCACGGCCCGCATCGGCGGCAGGTTGGTCCGGAGTTCGCGGCTCACCGCACTGGAGGCGGCGACGGTGCCGAGATTGGCGTAGGTCTCGTGGTTCTTCTCGATGGCCGAGAGGTCGTAGAGGTAGTTGACCATCAACCCGCGGGATTGGGCGAGGCCCTTGGCCGAGACGTCGCCGAGGAAGTTCAGGCGCTCGAGCCGGGCACCGTTGCCGAGATGGAACCGGGCGACGGGATCGAGGGGCCGTCCCCGCTCGTTCTTGGCGCGCAGGAAGTAGGCGGCCGCCGCCGGAATCATCGCCTTGCGCACGGCCTCGCACTTGGCCTTGTCGGCCTGCCAATCCGGCTCGTCGATGATGCGCAGAGCCTCGACGTCCTCGCGGGTCAGCCCCTGCGGGGCATCGGAGCGGCGCTCGCGGTCGAGCCAGGCTGAGAAGCCCGGGACCGGCGAGAGGGTGACGAAGGTCTTCAGGCTCGGGATCTCCCGGGCGAGATCCTCGACCACTTGCTTGATCAGGAAGTTGCCGAAGGTGACGCCGGCGAGGCCCTTCTGGCAGTTCGAGATCGAGTAGAAGATCGCGGTGGTCGCGGCCTTCAGCGGCAGGGGCTCGCGCTCATGCGCCAGGATCGGCGCGATGGCGGGGGCGATGCTGGCGGTGAGCGCGACCTCGACGAAGATCAGCGGCTCGTCGACCAGGGCGGGATGGAAGAACGCGAAGCAGCGCCGATCCGTCGGCTCGATCCGCCGGCGCAGGTCGTCCCAGCCGGTGATCTCGTGCACCGCCTCGTAGCGGATGATCTTCTCGAGGATGTGGGCCGGGGTCGTCCAGTCGATGTGGCGCAGGACCAGGAAGCCGCGGTTGAACCACGAGGCGAACAGGTGCTCGAAATCGCTGTCGAGGCTGTCGGCGGCATCGATGAGATCGGGGTCGGCTTCCTCCTGACGGAGTTCGCGGCGCAGCCCGAACAGGTCCTCGCGCATCCGGACCAGGGCGCGGGTCCCGTCCTTGGCGAGGTTCAGGCGGCGGATGAGCTCCTGGCTCCGCGGCTCGGCCGCGTCGTGGAGGGCGCCCAGGGCCGCACGGGTCGGATCGGCCCGGTAGGCCGCGATCGCCTCGTCCACGGCAGCATGGTCGGCGGTGAACTCGGTGGCGACCAGGCGCAGGAAACTGGCGCGCTCGGGCCGCGCCAGGGTGGTGTAGCGCTCGAGGATCAGCCGGGCCAGGGCGACGCCGGAGGCCTCGCCCCGGCGGGAGATCAGGTCCTCGCAGAGCTTGACCAGTTCCTGCGCGTTGGCGCGGGCCGCGAGGTCGCCGCGCCCAATACCGATGAGATCCCGGCCCCGGTCGCTGATCGTCTGAAGCAGATCGCCGAAGAAAGAGATCGCCGCCATGGCACGCCGCCTGCCCCTTACTGGCGCCCGACCTGGGCGCACCGGTGGCCCCGCGCGTCGTGGGGTCCCGGCTAGGCCGCTACCTTAAGGCGGCTCCACGCGCAGGACCAGAGACCGTGGCCGTAAAGACGCGCAGGGCGCGGGTACGGCCTTAGTCTTCGCCGGAAGCGGGGGCGATCTCTGCCTGATCCGCCCGCTCGCGCCAGTCCACCACTCCGTGCTGGCGCGCGAAGCGCAGCTCGGCGGCCCGCAGGGCGCGCATCGGGTCACGGGCGCGGGCAATGTCTACCGAGCCGACCGTGAACGGCACTCCCAGGATCTGCTTGGCAAAGTTGACGCGGTACGTCGCCATTCGAAACTCCCCGGACGATGAGTGCTGCCTCGCCGGAACGCCGACTTGACCTCCGCGAACGCCGCGACTCACCGTTTCCGATTTCAATCAGAGCGCAAGTTGCGAGGAATTCCAAGTGCAGGCTGCACGGCGGCTCCCCGCAACACAGGTCGCCCATAACAATCGGTATATGGGAAGACTGAAATCCTGCGAGAACGCCCCGCGACGACGTGGCCAGACAGCTTGGCCGCGAAGGCTTGGCCAGACGGCTTGACCGGGACGGCTTGGCCGACACAGCTTGGCCGAGCGGGCGGCACCAGGACAAAGCCCTCGTGTGCGGGGGGAAACCCTCGTCTGCGGACGAGTCGGGCCCCGATCGGCCGGGGGAGCAGGACGGCGGCGCACGACCGGTCCCCCTCGCCGGACCGTTCCGGGTTGCCGAAGTCGATGCGCGGGCCTAACCGGACAGCGGCTGCCCCGCCCGGGGCCCTGGTCCCATCGCGGCTCCGGCTCCGCCGCTCCCCGAGATTCCACGCATGACCATCGAAGCCTGTTCGTCGCCCTGCCTGCACGCACGCGGAGTCGCCGGGGGCCGCCCGGCATGAGCGGCGGAGCAGAGAGCGAGACCGCCGGACGCCACGGGTTCACGCTGCGGGCCCGGATCGGACTGACCCTGATCGCGGGCGGGGCCGTCGCCAACATCTACTACAACCAGCCCCTGCTTGGGCTCCTCGTCGGGGAGTTCGGCGAGCGTGCCGCCCTCTGGGTCCCGACCGCCTCCCTCGTCGGCTACGGCCTCGGCATCCTCGGCCTGGTCCCGCTGGGGGACAGCCTGTCGCGCCGCAGCCTGATCATCGGCCAGACCCTCGGCCTCGCCGTGGCGCTCCTGGCCGCGGCGCTGAGCCCGAACCTCGCCTGCCTCGCGCTGTCCAGCCTCGTCATCGGCATCCTCGCCTCGGCGGCGCAGCAGGCGGTGCCCTTCGCCGCCGAGCTGGCGCCGGACGCCACCCGCGGCAGCGTGGTGGGCCAGGTCATGACCGGCCTCCTCACCGGCATCCTGCTGGCGCGCACGGCCAGCGGCCTCGTCGGCGCCCAGTACGGCTGGCGGGCGGTGTTCTTCGCCGCCGCGGTCGTGGCGCTGGGGATGGCCGGCATCGCCGCCGCCACGCTGCCGAAGATCCCCCAGACCCGCCCCCTGCGCTACCGCGCCCTGATGCTGTCGATCCTCCACCTGGTGCGCAGCCAGCCAGTGCTGCGCCGGTCGAGCCTGTCGCAGGGACTGCTGTTCGCCAGCTTCAACGCCTTCTGGGCGACCCTGGCCCTGCTGGTGGAGGCGCCGCCCTTCAACCTGACCGCGGCCGGTGCCGGGATGTTCGGCGTCATCGGCGTCGCGGGCGCCTTCGTGGCCCCGCTCTCGGGCCGCTTCACCGACCGGCGCGGCCCGCGCCCGATGGTGGTGGCCGGCGCCCTCTTCGTGGTCGCGGCCTTCGCGGTGCTGTGGGCGGGCGGCGCCGGGTCCCTGATCGCGGTGGGCCTCGGCGTCCTCCTGATCGACATCGGGCTGAACGCCGCCCTCATCGCCACCCAGACCCGGGTCTACGCCCTCGTTCCCACCGCGCGCGGGCGAATCAACACCGTGCTGTTCACGGTGATGTTCGTGTTCGGGGCGCTCGGGGCCTTCGCCGGCTCCCAGGCCTTCCTCATGGCCGGGTGGTCCGGCGTCTGCGCCGTCGGCATCCTCCTGGCGGGCGCGGGCTTCCTCGTGAACCTGCTGGAGCCGAGACGCGCCTGATTCCCCCTTACCGGAGGATCCGGGACAGCCGGCACCAGGCCGCCTTGTCCGGCGGCAGGCCGAAGCGCAGGCGCGCGGGGGCCTCGGCGAAGCGCCGGACATAGATCCCGGCCGCACCGAGGCGGTCGTAGAGGCCGGGCGCGTCGGGAAAGTCGGCGGTGCGGAACAGGCAGGTGCCGCCGATGAGCGTTCCGCCGGCCCGCAGGATCATCCGGTCGAGGCGCGCGGCATCCGCGGCCCGGGCGATGGCGGCCTCCCGCCGCCAGGACGCATCGGACAGGGCGGTGCGCCCGATGGCGAGGGCGGGGCCGGAGACCGCCCAGGGCCCGAGCGCCTCCGCGAGGGCGGCGACGAGACCCGGTTCGCCGAGGGCGAAGCCGAGCCGGATGCCGGCGAGACCGTAGGTCTTTCCGAAGGAGCGCAGGACCACGAGGCCCGGGCCGAGGGAGGCCCCCAAGGTCTCGAGCGGCTCCAGGTCGGCGAAGGCCTCGTCGACGACGAGCAGGCCGCCACGGCCCGCGAGGTCGCTGGCGAGCGCCCGCAGCGTTCCGGCCTCCCAGGTCCGTCCGTCCGGGTTATTGGGGTTCACGACCACGACCACGTCCGCGTCCCGGGCCGCCGCGAGTCCCGGCACGGTCGCGACGGCGTGGCCGGCCCGGGTCCAGGCGGCGGCGTGCTCGGCATAGGTCGGTCCCAGCACGGCGACCCGGCCACGGGGCTGCAGGCGCGGCAGGGTCTCGATCAGGATCTGGGTTCCGGGCGCGGCGACGATGCGCTCGAGATCGGCCACTCCGTAAGCCTCGGCGGCGGCCGCGCGCAGGGCAGCGAGGTCGGCGGCCGAGGGCAGGCGCTGGAAGGCGCTGGCGTCGAGGGCCGGACACGGATAGGGCACCGGATTGATCCCCGTGGACAGATCGAGCCAGGGCTCGGGCGCTTGCGGGAAGAGGCGCCGGGCGGCATCGAGGTCGCCGCCATGGGCGATTCCCTCCCCGGTCCCCGGGCCGCGCGCCATCACCGAGACCGCATGTCCTGGACCGCCCTCACCCATCCGCCCGATACGCTCATCGTCCTGGTGCTCGCCCTCGCCGTCGAGGCGGCGGTCGGCTATCCGGACCGGCTCTACAGGGCGCTCGGCCATCCTGTCACCTGGATCGGCGCGCTGATCGCGGCCCTCGACCGCCATTGGAACCGGGGGGCGCCCATCCGTCGCCGACTCGCGGGCGTGGCCGGGCTCCTCGTGCTCCTGGGAGTCGTCGGCGGCCTCGCCCTGGTCCTCACCGCGCTGGCCGGGGCCGCCGGCCTCCTGCCCGCGCTCGTCGTCCTCGCCCTGCTGGCGGCAAGCCTGCCGGCCCAGCGCAGCCTCCACAGCCACGTCGCCCGCGTGGCGGCCGATCTGCGGCGCGACGGCCTCGCGGGTGGGCGTCTCGCGGTGTCGATGATCGTCGGGCGCGATCCCGAGACCCTGGACGAGGCCGGCATCTGCCGGGCCGCCATCGAGAGCCTCTCCGAGAACTTCTCCGACGGCATCGTGGCGCCGGCCTTCTGGATCGGGGTCGGCGGCCTGCCTGGCGGCGCGCTCTACAAGGCGATCAACACGGCCGACAGCATGATCGGCCACCGCACCCCGCGCCACGCGGCCTATGGCTGGGCCGCCGCCCGCCTCGACGATCTCGTGAACCTTCCGGCTTCGCGGCTGACGGCCCTGCTCCTCATCGCGGCCGCGGCCGTCCATGCCGGCGCGTCGCCCGGCCATGCCTGGCGGGCGGTGCGGCGGGATGCGGGCCGCCACCGCTCACCCAATGCCGGCTGGCCGGAAGCCGCCATGGCCGGCGCCCTCGGCCTTCGTCTCGCAGGCCCCCGCACCTACGGCGCCACCCGCGTCGAGGATGGCTGGATGGGCGACGGGCGCGCCGCGGCGACCCCGGCCGACGTGGAGCGGGCGCTTGCACTCTACCGCACGGCGTGCGGATTCCTGTTCGGGCTCGCCCTCCTCGCCCTCGTCCTCCTCAAGGTTGCCCTCGCATGATCCGGTCGAAGACGACGCGCCTCGGGCGATGCGGGGCCCTGGCGCTGGCCGCCCTCGCCGCTCCGACGCCCGGCCGCACCGGCGAGGCCATGCCGACGCCCTACACCGTGATCGGCGACTTCGACGGCGAGACGACGGACGATAGGGCCTACGACCTCAGCGGCATGGCCTGCCGCCCGGCGGACGCGGACGGCAGCCGCCTCTGCGTCGTGGTCAACGATGAGAACCGCGGCGCGCAGTTCGCCCGCCTCGGCGGGACC
>Ga0160428_1001403_pt1 | contig 18323 bp, 17 predicted proteins | sample SolpanmetagenomM_FD_108198 | JGI IMG/M metagenome (GOLD analysis project Ga0160428, IMG submission 108198) | Solar panel surface microbial communities from Lawrence Berkeley National Laboratory, California, USA - M | ecosystem: Engineered > Built environment > Solar panel > Unclassified ... | reverse complement strand
GCGTTCGCCTTAAAGTACTATAAATCAGAACTTTATTGTGGAATCGCCTCCCTAATCCTGAGAAAATGAGGCTACTGCTAAGCCTACCGTTTAACCTTTGGACCAAACTTTTAACCAAGGCCACTAATCTGTTTATCGGCTAAGGATAATACAAACTATTCCACCAAATAGCATAAATTAGTATAAATGCAACAATAAATAATTATATGCCAATGATTACTAATATTTTATGCTTTTATAGAGCTCCTCTTCTCCACGATAGCCCTTATTGAGAAAATATCCTTCCCAATACATTTTACTGTCTCCATGAATGTACGAAAACCTTATTCAGCTCGATTATCTCCTCACTCCTCTGTTTGCTGAATAACTGGCAATCATCCAAGATAATTTGCAGCTGTAAGCTCGTCATTTTTTTTATAAATACTTGTTTTACAGATGTTTATGGGAAATATCGCCGCCGCCCTAGTGTGCGAAGCCTTTGCTTTGTTCGGTTCGCTTGTTTTTGTTCTACCGAGTTATCCACAGGTCAGAACGAGTCCCTGAATGCCCGTTTTGTGGATAACCTCGCGCGTCAAAATTTGCGATTTTTTTTATTTTTATTGATTTGAAAAATCAATAAAAACCAAAGGTTCCAAATATTGTTAAAAATTGCCCTTGATAACCAAGTAGTTAGCCAGTCTATTATGGGAAAATGTCGGTTAACTATGGGAAAATGTCGGTCAGGCCTACTGTCAACTATGGGGAAATGTCGGTTAACTATGGGGAAATGTCGGTCAGGCCTACTGTCAACTATGGGAAAATGTCGGTTAATTGCGGAATCTATTATGGATTACATAAATAATACCCATACATTTGCAGCAGGCTCTGACACAGCTTTCATCACATGGAAAATCAACCTGCTGATAGCTCACCCCGGTTAGCTCAATCCAACATCATTACTTCGGCTCGATATGAACTGACTAAGATGGAGAAAAACCTGCTATACCTGACTATGCGGGAAATGAAGCCAAGTGACCCTTCCAGTCAGCTGTACTATGTTTCTGTGATGGAACTGCAACGCAGGACCGGTGAAGAAATCAAATACGAGCGATTACGGGATATAACCAAAAAAATGATGAGCCGCGTCTTGGAAGCTGATTTGCCCAATGGCGACTTGCTTCAGACACACTTTTTCTCCTCTGTTCGATACATAAAAGGAGCTGGCACCCTTGAGATTGGAGTAGACCCGACAATCAGACCGTATTATGGTTACCTGAAATCACATTTCACAACTTTCCATCTGGATGTAGCCTTATCGTTGAACAGCATATACGCCAAACGTATGTACGAGATATTTTCCATGTATAAAAACATGGACAATAAGACTTTCCGCATGAGTGTTGATAAGCTTAGGGCTCAGCTCGGGTTAATGGATAAGCACCCGCTTTATGCCGACCTCAAGCGTAGTGTCCTGGATAAAGCAGGGGAGATTAATACCGTTACGGACTTGGCATTCACCTATCGGGAAATAAAGCTGGGCCGGAAGGTCGTGGAACTGGAATTTACGATAGTCTATACTCCCAAGGACACTGATGTTGATTATAATGAACAGGAAAGGGCTCTGTTTGGCCGAATGGTAAATGATTTTAAACTGCGTCGTGACCAAGCAATGCGTGCTATCAGAAATCATACTAGCGCTGACCTTAACAAAATTTTGTATCAGATAGCCCTACTTTACAAAGAAGGTAAGGTTCAGAACATAGGCGGCTATACGGCTCACAAACTGGGCGTACAATAGATTATATCTACTCAGCACCATGTCTCGCGCTTCAAAAGATATGCCCAGCAATTCAGGCAACTCTCTTAAAAAAAGCTCAAAATCTGCTGTCAAGGCGGGTGATTCGTCTCCGGCCACCCCTGCTGCTAAAACTGACGCTGAACTGTATTCAGAATACCTTTCAGGGGTTGAGCCAGACCTTAATTTTCCTAAGGAGGAATTAGATGAGTGGGACGAGCCACCACTCAACTGGGAACTGGAAGGGCCTCCTGACGATGAGGATGAAATATCGCCTGACTGGGAGGACACCTCTATCCCCGATGCAACAACAGGATTGCCTACTGCTGCTCCGGATTCAGCTGAAAACCTCAATGCCCGACTTGACTCATTTGCTGCTCATGCACTTAATGGCCTCTTAGCCGGAATGTTGTCTGTCCCAAATACTTCCCTTGATACATCGGAAGTCGCACGCATGGCCTATAACTATGCTGAAGCGATGCTTCGCGAACGGCAGCGCCGTCTGGACAATCAGGTTCCTCCTCCTTCGCCGAACACTGAAAAGCCGGGTTTTGCCTTCTAGAGCTGGTGACACTAAAAATATGGTTCAAAGCATCTGGTTTCAGCTCAGTGCATAGCTTAAGCCTGTACCTGCCGCCAACTAGGCCGGAAGCACTCCTCTCTAAACTCAATACTCTACAGTTCACCCTCTGCTTCTGGGTCCCACCCCGGTAACAACTGGGCACAGTGACTATTTTAGCCCCTGCTTAATGCCACCCTGCCTGCATGGACAACCGCCAAGATGTAGTACTGCCCCCGGACTTGGCTAAGCTGTTGGTGCAGCTTGACAACGGCTGGCAGCCAATGGATTTTTCACTGCCGGCTTTTCCGACGCTGTACGTCAATGAGCAGCCCTGGCCCGGCGCCGTCCTTGGTATAATACAGGATGGCGACAGCCTGATTATCCGATTGCAGATTTACCGGCAGGACTGGCAGAACACAGCTAATCTGCGTGTAACGGCGCAGACGGAAGATGGGGGTCACCTGGATGCCTTGAGCAATAGTGTATCGACTGCCTATGGTGAACCGCTGATTATTACAGTTACGTGCCGGCAATGGTCTTACACGCCGAATGAGAGCCCGGTGCTGTGGGTAGCGCCGTTACACCAAGTGGCAAAAATCAATACGCCCGGCAATGTATTTACCAAACGTCGGCAAAGCGAGGAGGTATACAATACTTCCCGGACGGGTCTGCGTCTTGCGGCCGAGCAGCTGGCGTTTTATATCCTGAACACCAAGCTCCAGGGTGGAACCGAGCAGGTTCTGCTGGCATTTGAAAGTCTTACTGCGGAATTGCCCACCAGTAAGGCTTTGAGCTTAGAGCTGCCGCTGCTGCGGATAGTACTGTCCACACCTATCCGCCCGGGTGTATTCTACGGCCTGAGCGCCGATGGACAGACTGTAGCTGCGCTCGCGGCCCCGAGCGAACACGCGGCACTCCCCGTCAATGACCGGGATTTGTCGCTGGTACCTATGGGCTACCACGACACACTGGGACGTGCGGCCTGGTTGGCACCTTTCTACCAAAAGCTGCACGCAGCCAACGCAGCTAATGGTGGTATATCCTCCGTTTCCTTTTCGCTGAGTCGCTACGGCCATTCCATTGCTCCCATTGATGTTGATACTCAGTTTGAACTGGTCGCGGGGGCAGTATGGATATTAGCAAATCATTTGAGCGAAGTACCGGAGGCAGCAGCGAATCGCGTATTTGATGTGCAGCTGTTAGCCGGTCAGGAGACGTATTCTGGTTCGCTTCAGGCATTGGCTTGGCTGGCGACCACATATGGCACCAGCGGAAGAATTGTCGGCCAGGAGTTACAGAGAGCGTTATGGGAATTAATGTACGGCACGCTGGCGGACTACCGCGCCCCGGAAGGAGCCTCGCAGGCCATATTACAGCGCTATAACCGTGTGCAGTTGCTACGCCGGGCCTATGCTGTGCTACTGGCGCGGGCCATCGGCTACCAGGGTCAGGTTAAGCAGTTTGAGCCGCTGATAGATAAAGGCCCTGATGAATGGTGGGCCAAGGACAAAAGCGGCCACCAGCAGGCAGGCTGGCTGCCTGCTCCGGAGGATGAGGAGCAGGACATGACCGAGGCACGCCGACTATTCCGGGCGGAGGCCGACATTACGGGCTTGTCCGTATGGCCGGAATTTAACCTGCCGGAGCTACCGCAGGACGACTTGGTGCGGGCGTTCACGGCCTTCGCCGAGGAGTTGCGTCAGCATACGAAGGGAAGGGTGTACGCACGCCTGCGGCGCTTACCCCGGCGCGGAAGCGAGCCGGCGCAACTGAGCTTCCGGCTGCTGCTGGTGCGTGCCCCCGCCACGCAGGTAGCGCTTTTCACTATTGAACTGCTAAAGAAGGGCTTCGTAGTGCAGGGCTGGCGCGAAAATCCTGTTCGGATTACCACACCCAAGGCACTGGACGGATTTCAGCAGCAGTTGCTGGCCTCACGCGAGTTTCACTACGAGGTGGAGCGCCTGCTGCTCATCGAGGAAGATATCCGCCGCGGCGAGGCCTGATACAGCATGAGTGACGTAGTTATTCTACAGTGGAACATGGGAATCTACCGCCCTAAAAGGGCAGCGGGCAAGGCTCCCACTGCGGCGCAGGCGGCTAAGATGGCTCAGGATGAGGTCCGATTGGCAGCTATGCTGACCGACCTGATAGCGGAGCACAAACCCGTCCTCATCGCCCTGCAAGAGGCCCCGGCGGCAGCAGTGCAACCATTGTTAGTAACAGCAGGCTACAGTCTGGAGGTCAATAGCCTGAATCTGGTCACTGCATGGAAGAATGCCGTGTGGAGCGGTACTGTGTCCACGACCGTTAAGTATTACCGCATGCTGGGACTGGAGATGCAGTTGCTAACAAAAACGCAGAAAACACATAAGGTACTGGTGTGCAACCTGCATCTCTCCTCGCGTCTGCACGGAGGCGCGGAAGACCCGGTGCATGATTTGGAAACTGTAGCCGACGAGTTGAAAAAGTACCGGGCTACGAACCTGCACGTGGAGGAAATCATCCTTGGGGACTTCAACCTGGAGCCCCATCAGGAGGAGTTACAGAAGAGAACGGTACTGCACGGCAATCGCAGTCTGAACTTTGTGGCCGAGCAGGAAGCCAAGCGGCCGGATTACGAGCGCTACCGCATTCTGTATAATCCGGCCTGGCGATTGTACGGGACGGAGGCCCCGCCGCACGGTAGTCTCTACTTTACCAAGGGTAAGGGTAAGCGGGGCGGCCCTTGGTTTGTGCTCGACCAGGCATTCTTCAGCAGCGGCCTGGTAAGCCGGCCCGCCAAGGTGCAGCTGTTAACAAATGTCATCTGCGCCAACACCCAGGCGGTGCGTTCACTGCTGTCGAAGAAGGTAAACCAGCCCGACTGTAAGATAGGCTCCGACCATCTACCCATCGTTTGGACGGTTACACCCCGGCCATAGGATTGGCTGCGGGCAGAGTCTTGGGCCTTAGTGGAGCAGGTCTGGCAGGCAAAGCTGACCGAAATTTCTTAACAGTGCTTTCTATTCCTACTCTCGCTATCCCATAAGCAATGAATTACCCTGCCATCACTACCAAGACCGGACCCCTCAGCACTTCATCCTCGTTTTCAGCATTAAACGACTCGCCAGTCAGAGTTCCGACTACTGTCATGGCCTCCGGATTCATTTCGCCCTCGCAATCGAATATGGAATAGACGATGTATCCCTGACCACTCGCCAGCACGTCGACCAGTTCCGGAGCGCAGTGCAGCAGGCCGGGAACGAGGTCTGCAAGTCCGCTAAATGGCAAAGCTGCCTGAGGTGTCCACAGCCCCTGGTCTGATACTGGCTGTGGTGCAGCGGCGGGCTGATATAGTGTTGCAGGCATCTGAAAGCTGAATTATGTTCCGTAAAGGAAACAGGAAACCGCGAATGTCTTCACTGTGAAAAAACGGATTATGGCTCAATGGCTCTTCGTTATTCAGCACCTTCCGGCCATCCATGACGTTTGACTTTTGATGGCCGACGTTCATACCACCTCCACGCGCAGCTACAATATGTCCCGTATCCGGGGCAAGGATACCAAGCCGGAAATGCTGGTGCGCCAGTACCTGCACGCCCGTGGATTACGCTACCGGCTGCACACGAAGGAGCTGCCCGGTAAGCCTGACCTGGTATTTTCCGGGCTGCGCACGGTGATTTTCGTGCATGGCTGCTTCTGGCATCGCCACGAGGGCTGCCGCTACTTCGTGGTACCGAAAACCCGGACGGATTTCTGGCTGAATAAAATCGGCCGTAATGTGGCCAACGACGAGCGTCAGCAGCAGGAGCTGAGAAATCAGGGCTGGCGGGTGCTGGTCGTATGGGAGTGTGAGCTCCGGCCTCTCCATCGTGAACGGACCCTTGAACGCCTGTTTTATTCCCTGACGGCCCCGGAAGCAGAGGAGCTGGAGTACTAAATCCGCTGGCAAATACCCTGAAATTTCCGTACTTGTAAGCTGTTAGAGCAGTTGTTTCTGCTAAATAGTTGACAATGAATTATATCGACCTGTTTGCGGGTGCAGGTGGTTTGTCTGAGGGCTTCCATAATGCGGGTTTCACTCCGGTGGCGCACGTGGAAATGGATTCCTATGCCTGCGATACCCTGCGGACACGGCTGGCTTGGTATTACCTGCGTGGGCAAAAAAACCGCCAGCCCTACTTCGATTACCTGCGCAAGCGCCTCTCCCGGGAAGACCTCTATAAACTGATTCCGCAGGAACTGCTGGATTCAGTCATTAACAAGGCCATCGGCGAAGAAACCCGGGAGGATATCTTCGCCCGGATTGACCGGCAGATGCAGTTGCTTCCTGAAGGGAAACGGGACATAGACCTGATTATCGGGGGGCCGCCCTGTCAGACCTTCTCCATAGCCGGCCGGGCCAGGCTGGGTAGCAAGGTCATGGAAAATGACCCGCGCAGCAAGCTGTACCTTCAGTATGCCCGGTTTCTGACCAAGTACCGGCCTCGTATGTTCATCTTTGAGAACGTGCTGGGAATGCTGAGTTTCAAAAACGGTCAGCAACTGGACCTTATCCGGGAGACCTTCCTGGAAGCCGGCTATGTAATGGACGTGCGGGAATGGAATGCCCGCGCCTTCGGTGTGCTTCAGAGCCGTGAGCGACTTATCATCATCGGCTGGCGCGCCGACCAGCCTGCGGACCAGCCCGCGCTGGGCTATCCGGCGTTCGGGACCCTGACGCAGGATGAGCAGAAGCAATACAAGGTAGCCGAACTGCTGAGTGACCTGCCCCCACTGGAGCCTGGTCAGACCCTGCCGCCTACTCCCTATGCCCCCGACAGTATTACCCCTTATCTGAAAAAGGTCAGGCTGCGCAAAGAGTGTCCGGTAATAACGTGGCACGATGCTAGACCCCATCGGCAGGAAGACCGGGAAATATACCGGCACTTCATCGAGCACTGGAAGGGCTGGGAAAGTACGGACGAAGATTATCAGCGCATGCGCTATGACGAGTTGCCTGGTCACCTGATTTTTCACGAAAACAGGACTCAGTTCACCGACCGCTTCAAGGTGGTAGCGGATGATATGCATTACTCACAGACGGTAGTAGCCCATATCCATAAGGATGGCCACTATTATATTCATCCTGACCCGAAGCAGCTCCGCTCCCTGTCGGTAAGGGAAGCAGCTAGGCTTCAGTCGTTCCCAGACAACTTCTATTTCGAGGGGCCCCGGACTGCCGCCCTGAAGCAGATTGGCAATGCCGTGCCGCCTCTGATGGGCGAGCGCATTGCGCTGAGCGTTCGTAACGCACTCAACGGCGTCGGCCATTTTCTGAGCCCTGCCTCGCGGGTAGGCAAACGCCGCTCCGGCAAGACTGACAAGCAGTTGGTGCTGGATTACGCACAGTAAACCAGCCATGATTTTACTGTGCAAAGCCGCAGAAATTTTACCCTGGCAGCCGGTACTGCCCCCGTTCACCGGGAACAGTGCCGGCTGCTGAATACCCCTGTCGAATCTGATATAACTCTTACTCTCACCCGACACCTGCCCTGTCGGATTTCTATTTGTTCCGGCAAATAGCCGGTCATCAATGAGCTTTGATACAATTCCTTTCGAGGAGGCCGGCCCGCGGGCGGACGCCATGCTCGAAACCCTGCGGTCCATTGGCTACACACTGGAGACGGCAGTGGCTGATATTATTGATAATAGTATTGCGGCGGGGGCCACGGAGGTGCAGCTGGAAATGGTCTGGCAGGGCCGTCAGTCCACGCTCGTCCTCTCGGACAACGGCCGGGGCATGGATGCCGACCAGCTGCGCGAGGCTATGCGGCCGGGCAGCCGGCACCCCGGCCAGGTCCGGCACCGCGATGACCTGGGCCGGTTCGGGCTGGGCCTGAAAACGGCCTCCTTTTCCCAGGGCCGGCGCTTCACGGTGCTTTCCAGACCCAAAGGAGGCGAGGTAACCTACCGGTGCTGGGACTTGGATTACGTGAACGAGGCGAAAGCCTGGAACCTGCTGTGCCACGTATCTGACAAAGACCTGATTACCCAGCTGGCTGCCCAGCCCCAGGGTACCATTGTGTTCTGGGAAAACCTGGACCGGCTGGTCGGGGACCTGCAAGCGGGCAGTGAGAAGCACGAGGCCGTGTTCGGCCGATACGTGCGATTGGTGGAGCACCATCTGGCGATGGTATTCCACCGCTATCTGGAAGACGGGGCGCTTTCCATTTATGTCAACGGGGAGAAGCTGGCCCCCTGGAATCCATTTCTGACGGCCGAGCCTTCCACCCAGCGATTACCTGAAGAGGCCCTGTTCAGCGGGCAGGTGGTTATCCGGCCCTATATCCTGCCACATCACCGCCGGCTTTCCCACCCCGACCTGTTTGACCAGGCCGGCGGACTGCGCGGCTGGAACGCACACCAGGGGTTCTACGTCTACCGCAACCGCCGGCTGCTGGTAGCCGGGGACTGGCTGGGCCTGTTCCGGCGCGAGGAACACTGTAAACTAGCCCGCATCATGGTCGACCTGCCCAACACGCTGGATGATGCCTGGCAGATTGATATCCGCAAGGCGCAGTCCTTCCCGCCAGCAACCTTGCAGAATGACTTCCGGCGCATCGGGACTCTGGCCCGCACCCGCGCCGTGGAGGTCTACCGGGCACGCGGCCGCAAGCTGAAGCACACGCACAGCATTGGCTTCACCCCCGTCTGGCAGGAGAACATCCGGCTTGGCCAGCGTCACTACACCATCAACCGGCAGCACCCGCTGGTGAAAGACGTGCTGGACAAGGCGCAGGGACAGTCCTCAGCCATGCTGCACGCGGTACTGCGGATGCTGGAAGAAACGATTCCCGTGCCCCTTATTGTGCTGAGTGAGGCCGAGAAGCCCCGGGAGCAGGCGATGCCCTACGAGAACGTCAGTGACCAGGAAATCCTGCCCCTCATCCGGGATATGTTCCGTGACTTCCGGGCGGCCGGCCGTTCAGCTGCCGAGGTACGCCAGCTGCTGCTCAACATGGAACCCTTCAATTACTTTCCCCACCTGATTGACAAGCTTACTGACTGATGCCTGATTCCTATGAGGAAGTACTGAGCGTGGCTATCACAATGCTCACGCCCAAGCCCCACAAAACCCCGGCTGTCATCGAGGAAACTGTTACCCGGCTCGGGTTACTTTACCCGGAGGCAGATGCTGCCCGGCTCAAGGCTGATTTGCTGGCCTATTACCGGGTTAAGTCGCTTGATTATGCCATTATGGAGGACCGGGCCAAACGGCAGCCGCCGTGGCTGGATAAGGCGCGGGAGGGCATCAAGTGGAAGTTCTGGAACCGGTACCGGGATTATCTGCAATTCGACCGCCGCATGGCTGCCCATACGGTGGACCAGCTCGGCGACCTGACCGACGACATTCTGGACCGGCTCAGCAACCCCCGCGACACGCAGCCCTTCGACCGCCGGGGAATGGTAGTAGGGCAGGTGCAGTCCGGTAAGACGGGTAACTACACCGGCCTGATATGCAAGGCCGCTGATGCCGGCTACAAGCTCATCATTGTACTGGCGGGTATTCACAGCAGCCTGCGCAGCCAGACGCAGGAGCGACTGGATGAGGGCTTCATAGGCTATAATACCCAGACGGCCCGGACGCACCGCACCGGCAATCACTGGATTGGCGTCGGGAAGCGCGACCGCAAGGTGCCGGCGCACTCCCTGACCACGAGTGCCCCCAACGGTGATTTCAAAACGTCGCTGGCCGACAGCGTGCCGGCTAACATCTTCGGCTCCGACCCGGTCCTGATAGTAGTCAAAAAGAACGTCAGCATCCTGCGGAACCTCATTCTGTGGCTGGCAGCCAAAGGGGAGGAAACTGAAAAAGGCCAGCGGCTGCTGAGCGATATGCCGCTGCTGCTGGTTGATGACGAGGCTGACAACGCTTCTATCAACGTCAGTAAGGAGAATATCTCAGCGGTTAACGCCTCCATCCGGGTGCTGCTATCACTGTTCGAGCAGAAGGCCTATGTGGGGTACACGGCGACCCCCTTTGCCAACATCTTCATTCCGGTGCTCAGCCGGGCTGACTTTGAGGCACTGAACCTGACTATCAAGGGCCGGCACAATACCCTGGATGCCGCAGTCGGACAGGAGCTGTTTCCGCGGGACTTCATTGTCAACATCCCGCCGCCGACCAACTACGTGGGTCCCGACAAGATTTTTGGCATCGGAGAGCCGGAAGACGATGAGGAGGGCTCCCATGAGAACGTGTTTCCGGTGGTGCACGAAATCGACGAGGAAACCGACAACTACCTGACGGTCTTCCCTAACAAGCATAAAAAGGACGACGAACTACCCACCTTCCTGCCGGACTCGCTGGAGGATGCCATCAACCATTTCTTCCTGACCTGTGCTGCCCGGCTGGCACGTGGCCAGCAGCGGCAGCACAGCTCCATGCTCATCCACGTTTCGCGATTCGTACGCTGGCAGAATGAGACGGGCAAACTGGTCGGGGTATACCTGAGTGACTGCCGCTCCAAGCTGGCCCTGCGCAAAAACAGTCTGGAGCCGGCCTTAAAAGCTATTTGGGAAAATGAGTATGAGCCGGTTACCGCCCGGTTTATTGAGGGGAACCTGATTGATGACCACCTTATCAGACCCCTGGGCTGGGAGGCCGTTCGCAAACACCTGAAGCCGGCACTGGAGCGCATCAAGGTGCGGGTGGTGCACGGTACTCCGGACCGGACCGGCGATACGCTGCACCTGCCCCTGACGTACAGCGATTATGACGACACCGGGCTGTTCGTTATCGCCGTGGGCGGCAACAAGCTCTCGCGGGGCCTGACTCTGGAAGGGCTGTGCGTCAGCTATTACCTGCGGGCGTCACGGATGTACGATACCCTGATGCAGATGGGCCGCTGGTTTGGCTACCGGCCCGGTTACGCGGACCTGTGCCGGTTATTCACCAGTTCGGAAATCATCAGCTGGTACCGGCACATTACGCTGGCCACCGAGGAACTACGCCTGGAATTTGACCGCATGGTCCGGCAGCGTCGCACTCCGGAAGAGTACGGGCTGAAAATCCGCTCCAAGCCTGGCGTGCTCCAGATTACCGCTACCAACCGGATGCGGGGAGCGTGGCCGCTACAGCTCAGCTTTGCCGGGGAACTCATGGAAACCTATGCTTTCCCGCGCCATGACCCGGAGTTTATTAAGACCAATTACGCAGCCGTGCAGAAGCTGCTCGGCGAGCTTGGCACCCCGGTGCCGATTGGGCGACAGCCCTACGCTTGGCGTGGGGTGGCCGCGGTGACTATACAGGAATTTCTGTTGAGCTATCTCACGACCCAGCAGAATATTGAGTCGGGCAAGCTTACTGATTATATCAGCAAGCAGCAGCAGGATAACCGGCTCACCAGCTGGACCATCATTCTGATGCAGGCTGACATTCCGGAGGAGAGCGTGCTTAATCCGTGGGTTTCGTTTGATATTGATGGTCAGACGATACCGGTACGCACCACCTATCGCAATGCAGCCGGAGCAAGTGAGAAGAACAAGACCCAGACGGTCAGCACTGTCGAGTATGTAATTCCGAAAGCCCATATAATCAGCCCCCGCCATGAATCACTGGACCTGGAGGCCGGTAAGGTGAAAGAGGCACTGATTGCAACCAGAGCGGAGCGGCAGAAAGCATCCTATCCTTCGGGTGAACAAATCCGGCTTAAAAGACCGTCCTCCGAGGCGTTGCTGCTGCTATATCCCCTTAACCCTGAGCCTGCCGGCTATGAGGCTGGCATTCCGGTTATGGGTTATGCTATCAGTTTTCCGGCCATCAAGGGAGACAGAAAGGTCACTTACATGGGCAATTCCCAGTTGCTGGCCGAGTTCACGAATGACGACGAGGACGCACTGGATGAAGAAGCCGACCAGCAGGTAACCCGGGATGATGACTAACGACGGAACAGCTGCCGCCCTTGAGGCCATCTGGAAAGAACTACTGCTGATGCCCCCGGCCCCGGGGAAGGTCGAGGCTCTGCCCTGTCTGCCGGCCGAGCCGGACAGCCCGCTTTCCGTGGGTCTCCTGCACGTGCCCGGAAACGAAGTGCTGCGTCGGGTGCTGCTGCTGGCCCTGCCGGTCCGCCTGCGGTCACGCATCGCCCCCGACCACCGTTATTCCGGCCTCAGTCTGGAGCCACTTCCTGACCCGGACAAGCCCGATACCATTTTTCAGCTGGCGCTTATTCTGACCGATGAGCGGTTTTCCGATATTTTTTCCATTCTGGCTGCCGACATCGTCGCGGCTCTGGGCGAGGCCCGCGACGGCAGTGCTCACCTGCGGGCCTTTCTGGCAAGGCTCAGCCGGTGGCAGGAGCTGTTCGGGCTGTTTAACCCGGCCGGGCTGAGCGGACCGGCGCGGCAGGGCCTGTTCGGGGAGCTGCACCTGCTGCGGGAGCTGCTGCTGGCCGGCCTGCCCCCCGGACAGGTGCTGGCTGCCTGGACGGGGCCGTTGCACGACCCTCAGGATTTTCACTTCGGCCCCGATGCCGTGGAAGTCAAAACAAGCGCCGGCGGCAGCCAGAGCTTCCAGGTCAGCGGAGCCGGACAGCTGGACGAGAGCCCGTTTGACCATCTTTTTCTGCTGCACCTGTTTCTGGAAGTAGGCGAAAACGCCGGCGAGACGCTGCCCCAGCTCGTGGAACTGCTGACCACGGCGGCAGCTCCTGACCCGGCGGCGGCCAAGCTGCTGGAAACCCGTCTGCACCAGGCCGGCTATTTTCATTCCCAGGCCGACCGCTACCAAACGGAAGGCTTCCGGGTCCGCCACTCCACGCTGGCGCAGGTACACGAAGACTTCCCCCGCATCCGGGTGGCCGACCTGCGCCCCGGGGTCGGGACCTTGTCCTACACTGTAGCAGCGGACCAGCTGCTGCCCTATCTTATTCCCTTCGGTACACTACTCAATCTATTGAATTCCCATGTCTGATGCCGATGAACAACTCCGGTTTCTAACTGACCTCAACCAGGAAATCCGTGCCCTGACGGAAGCCGAGGAAGGTGGCGCATTGCTGGAAGAGAAAGCCACCGAATACCTGATTGGTATGCTGACTGACGCCGGGGAAACGGAGGATGCCCGTGTCTGTACCAGCATCAAGGCCAATAAAGCCAATCAGATACAGCATAAAATAAACGGCTACGCCCTGAGCGAGGACTTTGAGACCGTTGACCTGTTCATCACCTTTTTTCAGGAGGGAGAAGAGGTACGTTCATTCGCGAAGAGCGAGGTAACAACGGCCGCCAATCAGTCCGAGCGGTTTCTGAAAGACGTGTTCAACGGCTATCAGGACAAGCTCGATGAATCGGCCCCGGTCTACGACCTGGCGCAGGTACTTTTTGAAAACGCCGCGAAAGTGGTACGGGCCCGCATCTTCATTCTGACCAATGCCCGTCTGAGCAGCGATACCGCGCTACCGGACCGGCGGCTGCGCGATACGCTCCATGTCCAGTACCACGTGTGGGACCTGGAAAGGTTCTTTCGGCTGTGGACCAGCCGCAATCGCCGCGAGCCCATCGAAATAGACTTTGAGAAGGGCTACGGCAAACCGCTGGCCTGCCTGCCCATGCCGGTGAGCAACAACGATTACCAGACCTGCCTGGCCATTCTGCCGGGCACCATGCTGGCTGAAATCTATGAGCGGTACGGAGCCCGCCTGCTGGAACAGAACGTCCGGTCTTTTCTGGATTTTACGGGCGGGGTAAATAAGGGTATCCGCAATACCATCCGTACGGCCCCTCACCGCTTTCTGGCCTACAACAACGGCATTGCGGCCACGGCCGAGGAGGTGGATATGCGCGAGCTGCCGGGCGGGGGCTGGGCGATATATACGGTACGCGACCTTCAGATTGTCAACGGAGGCCAGACGACGGCCGCCATCTTCCGCACCCAGCGTCAGGACAAGGCGGATATCGCCGGAGTATTCGTGCAGATGAAGCTGACGGTGCTGCGCCGGCCTGAAGAGATGGATGAAATCATCCCGCTCATCTCGCAGTACGCCAATAGCCAGAATGGTATTCAGGCGGCTGACCTGTCGGCCAATAATGCCTTTAACCGCCAGCTGGAAAAGATTTCCCGCACCTGCTGGGCTCCGGCGGCCAAAGACTCCTCCCTGCAAACCCGCTGGTTCTTCGAGCGCGCCCGTGGCCAGTACAAGGTGGCTTACAACCGGGAACTGTCAACCAGCCGCCGCACGGCGTTTGAGAAGCAGAACCCGCGTAAGCAGCTTTTCAGCAAGGAGATGGTAGCCAAATATGAGCATATGTGGAGCGGCTACCCGCACCTAGTGGCCAAGGGGGCCCAGAAAAACTACGCGGAGTTTCTGAAAGAGAAGCTGAAAAAGGACTTCCTGCCCAACAACGTATTTTTCGAGGACCTGATAGCCAAGGCCATTCTCTTCCGGGCGGCCGACCTGGAATACGGCCGGGGGGTCACTAAAATCGGCGATTTTAAGTTTCTGACAGTTCCCTATACCCTGGCTTGGCTCAATCACCTGACCGGCGGCCGGATTGACCTGCTTCGAATCTGGAAGCAGCAGGAAGTCTCGGATAACCTGCGCAGCGCCATCCGCAGTCTGCTGCACGTGGTCGACCGGTTCCTGCTGGATAACGCGGGCGGCAAACTGGTCAGCGAGCGCGCCAAGCAGGAAGACTACTGGAAGCTGCTTGTCACCAAAGGCCTGCCCGGCAACAGTCTCCAGAAGCTACTGGCTGACTTGGGAGATGACTTCGCCGACCCGCAGCAGCAAAAAAAGCGGTACAGCCGCAGCAATGATGAACTGGCAGCTGAGGAGCGCCGGCAGGGGGAAGAATCCCTGCGTGGGCTTGGTGCCAGGGCCTGGGAAATTATTGAGCAGTGGGGCCGCCAGACCGACCTGCTGACTCCTCACAAGCGGGGTAAATGCACCGATATTGCTCTGAGCATCAACAAAAACCGGCCATTGGCGGATAGTGAACTGGAAAACGGCCGGGCCATCATTGACCTGATGCTGAACCATAATCCGCAGCTGCTGGACGAATTATATGCGGAACAGCCTGCTGCCATCATATCGACTTCCTCCCGGCGAATTATCACCCTGAATGATGCGGAACACCTGCTTGTATGGGAGAAGAAGAATAAGAAACTCCGGGCAGCAGATGCCGACTTTCTGGTCAAAGTCAGGAAAGGAAACCTACGGTTCAGTGAAGCTGTAAAGGGCAAGGTATTTTATCTGCAAAACAGCGTTCTGCGCCACGGCTATAAACTGCCTGACCTGGCAACTGCGTGAAACCCCTCCACCAGCCGGAAACATCCATCCGGCTGGCAAATCTACTCCCAATACTCAACCATTCAGACCAGAAGTGATGACACAGAAGCAGATTTATGAAACGCTTGAAAATGCAATCAGCAGTAAGTCAGAAGTAATGCTGAGCGCCAGACACGGGATGGGCAATCTCATTGACGGCATGAGGTTCCAGCCCTATATCCTGGGTGATGACAGCTTCCAGTACCCCTTTGTGTGGGGTTATCTGCCGGGTAACAACGAATACTACAAGTTCATGCTGAGCAATGTGGTTGCTGCCAAATCAACTGCCGGTAAGTATGATGTGCGGGAGGATGCCTGCTATCAGCATGCCATCAATGAGGACCATTTCGGCAGGCTTGCCGGATTTGACAACATCTATGGTCAGGCCGCAAAACACAGATAGGTTCGATATCCGAAGGGCGTTGAAAAAATACCAGTGCCGGACAGGTCGCTGACGATTAAACAACCACGCTGCCGAACATTGTGCCAGAGCTTACCACAACTTTCAACCTCGCTGTAACGAGAGTCCTGTAACTCGTTAAATCTCACAATCTGATGCGCACTCCCCTCTTAAACCCACTCTTTACTGAAACAGGCAGTCTTGAAGTCAAGATAACTTTTGGTCAGTTCCAGACAGCCAGTCAGGCATACATTGGATACGTTGACCAGTTTCCTGATAGTGAATTCATTGTTCCGTTAAGCCTGGAAAAGGAACTTAGGACTCGGGCGGACTTTAATCAGCTTTCGAATGAAGACAAAGCAAAATGGCTGCTCTTCAAAATGCTAAGGCTAGCTGAGAAGAGTTCATAGGAACCAAAAACCAGATTTACCAGAAAAGACGGTAAGACCGGTAATGCCGGTCTTACCGTCTTTTCTGGTAAATCTGGTTTTTACTTTAAATCATCACTGTTTTCGTCAGGCATAGGACGCTGAGCATCAGGATGACTGGCAAAATAGGCCGCTAGGGCGGCGTTAAAGATGTTGACCAGTTTCCGGGCTTCACCATGTCCCCAATAGGATACCCGGTCCATATGCAGGCGGTTTTCAGGGGTTATACGGTCAGTGAATTTGAGGTATTTAGGTTTAGCGGGAGGTAACGAAGCTGTCGTAAAAGCAGGCTGGGTCTGGGGCTCGTAGGATGCCGGGCCAATGAGGTCAGTGAGGTCTTTCGGCGCTTTGGATGCAGGCTTTTTCATAGATTTTCGAGAATAGCAGTTGTCAATGTAGCATAGTCGGCGACCCCGTTGCAGTCCGGTTTATACAGGATGGCAGGCTCGCCGACACGCTGCGCCTGAGCCAGCGACTGGTCCGCGCGAATATTGGGCAGCACTTTTTCCGGGTAGAGGTGCTCAGCGGCATCCACAATATCGTGGTGCAGGCTACTGCGCTTTTTGGGATTGTATTTGGTGAAGAACACCCCGGCCATTTTCAGGTCAGGATTAATTTGCGCCTGAACACCGACCGCCAGATTGACAACCAGGCGCAGACCGTCGAAGGAATATTTTTCAGGTTCGCAGGGTACCAGGTAAGCGGTTGCGGCAGTCAGGGCGACATAGGTCATCGCCCCCAACATGGGTGGGCAGTCAATAATGACGAAGTCATATTCGGACGCCACCGGGGCCAGCAGTTGCTTCAGACGCTGCTCATAGCCATCCTGACGATATAGCTCTTCGCTCTGTTTGGCCAAGTGAATATTGGCTGGCATAAGCGAGAGATTCGCCAGGGAGGTCTTTACGATAAGCTCAGCTGCGACTGCTTCTTTAAGCAAACCCATGCCTACGGTGCGTCCTCCGGGCGCACCACGTTTAAACAGACCGGTAGTAGCATTGGCCTGCATATCCAGGTCAATGAGCAGCGTGCGATAGCCTCGATGAGCCAGTTCGGCCGCCACGTTCAAAGTAGTAGTGGTCTTGCCCACGCCACCTTTATTATTGGTGACAGCGATAATCTGTGGTGAGCGGACGGAGCCGGATGGCAGCTGCATAAGTCAGGGAGGAACAATGGAGCCGCAATTTAACAGAATTACCTGTAATACCGGCACTGCCTCTTTTACCTTTATTTCTGGTATTACCGGCAGCACTGGTAAAAGCATAAATACCAGCATTGCCGGTAGCACCTGCATCTTACGTCTACAACCAGCATATTGTAAGCCACTTGACAAGAGTCTGAGTCTGTCAAAGACTTTCAGGCTTTCTGCATTTTCTACCCCACTGCCTGTTAGTTACACCTCCTTATCGGAATTAGTGATAGCAGGGTCGTCTACCAAATCCCGCACTTCTAGGCTCAGGGCCCGGCTCAGCGAGATGAGCATATCCAGGGTAGGGGCGAGCTGCACCAGCTCAATCCGCTTAATAGTGGACTGCTCCACGTTAGCGATATCGGCCAGTTTTTGCTGGGAGTACCCCCGTTGTTTGCGCAGGAAACGCAGCCGTTCCGAAAAGGCGCGTAAGCCGGCGGGGTTTTTCACGCGGCAAGCTGCCGCAAATAGCCATGATATTTAAGGGCGTATCTGCCCCTAAATGGCTTTTGCATTCTAAATTGCAGGCCTGCTGACTACCTAATCCCAATTATTACCAGCTAAGTAGGCCGGAAGAATTAGTTTAGGTTAAGCACCTACCTTCGCCTTATGAGTCGTGTGAATATCCCGCTGCTAGAAGAGGCCGACCGGGCGGCGTTGGAAGCGTTGTACAAACATAGT
>Ga0160428_1001401_pt1 | contig 18335 bp, 16 predicted proteins | sample SolpanmetagenomM_FD_108198 | JGI IMG/M metagenome (GOLD analysis project Ga0160428, IMG submission 108198) | Solar panel surface microbial communities from Lawrence Berkeley National Laboratory, California, USA - M | ecosystem: Engineered > Built environment > Solar panel > Unclassified ... | reverse complement strand
GCTCAGTATGTCTTTGTGCAGCACCGCCGGGCGTTGGGTGATCAGCCAGGGCACAAACCCCCGCACCCGCCCCCGGCGCACGATCTCCTCCATGCGGCCCAGCAGCTCCATGCCGTCCGGTTGATTACGCTGCGGCGCCCACAGATCCGCCTCGTCCAGCACTAGGTGCAGCGGCTCGTCGTTTGCCTCGTAGAGTGCTGTGGTGAACTCGGTCATGAACAACTGCCGGACAGCGGCGCTGCCGAAGTCGGACACATCCACTACGCACGCCATCGGTTGCTTGCCCACTAAGCGGCCGAGAGCAGCGCCCATACCGGGCTCAAGCGGCACGTCCGCACGGGTGCCTCCGAACACAGTGACAGGGAATAGCGGGTCCGCACCGTCCACACCCTGGCCTAGACCCCACCACACCCCGAGCGGGTCCACGACGCACACCCGGCCACCACCTGCCATCACCCGTTCGAGTAGCCCCTTGGCCGCATAGGTCTTGCCGGACCCCGAGGTGCCGACAATGGCCAGCCGCGTGTCCAGGACAGACGGAGGCAAGACGCCCACTACGTGGTCGGCACTCGTTGCACCCTGTCCGGCAGTTCCGTTGGGGGCAGATGCTAGGCCGATCAGCCGCGCCTTGGCCAGCACGCGGCTGATCGTGGCGGCGCTGACCTTGTAACGCCGGGCGATGGCAGCCGCCCTACTACCGCCAGCTCGCACCGCCTCGACCACCTCAGCCTGTGCGGCAGGAGAGAGCTTGGGTGGGCGGCCGCCGGCACCACGGCGGCGGATTGCGACCCTGTGGAGACCCACTTGGTCGCCCGCCGTGACGGCATCTCCGTCGATAGAGAATGGCAAGGCGTCGCAGACACCGTCCAGGCTGCGAAGGCCGACCCCGCCTGACGTGAGCGTTTGCACGTGCCTGACCAGCTCGCCAAGGCTGTCGCCAAGGCTGCGCAGATGCGAGACGACCAGGGTGTCGCCTGAACCTAGGCGAGGCAGCAGGGCTTGCAGCTGAACGTGCGTGCAATCGCTCACACCGCGTGACTGCTCCTCCACAATCTGCTCGCAACCCGCGTCAGCCAGCGCTCGGTGCTGGGCCTTGGTGAAGGGGGCGTCAGCGGGATCTCGCCGCAGATAGCCGATCAGCATGGAGGCGCCTTAAAGGTCATGGCTACACCGCCCTCGAGCCGGTGAATGGGATGGGCAGCAGGGAGCATCGACGCCAGCATCCTTGCTTGGAAGAACCGCAGTGGGGCAAAGACATCGCAGAGGCTGCAACTGCCGACCCTGCAGAAGATGTGCGATTGCACGTGCTGGACGACTTCTTCGAGGGTACTGCCTGGGCTGCGCAGGTGCGGGACGATCGTGATGTCGTCTGGCCGTAGGCGGCGCAGCAGCGCTTGCAGCTCGGAACACGTGCAATCGCTCACGCCGTCCTGCCGCTCTCCCATCATCTATTCACACTCGACTTCAGCCAACGCCCGGAGAAACCATCAAGCACATGACGAAGCAGCGCCTTGTTTGAGGGGCAAGGGGCTGACCGAACCCGCCCCACCTTGAACTTAATATGTTTCATAACTCATAATTATCATATCTGAACCTTAAATCGAGTTAGCACAGCTGTTCCGTGACGCCATAAGGTTTCGCAAAGTTGCTGGTTTTGCAACGTCAAGCTGCGACATGGCTCAAAAAGCTCACCTGAAGCCTCGCCAAGAGCCAAAATAGCCGCTTGTCATTCTGTGGAACGGACGTTTGTCAACCAACAATCGACTGCCTAAAACCATTCGCAACGCACTTTCGTGCATTTCACAGACCGTCAAACGACCGATTGGATTTGTGAAATTGGGCTAAAATGGGGGTATGATCCTGACGAACGTTGCTCCAAGGGACATGACGGCCCCAATGTGCTCTAGCCTACTTTTCCTATGAACCTTGGTGGCACCGCCGTGATCACCGGAAACCTCGCACCGACCGTAACAATGGTGACGCAGTTCGTGGCCTATTACAGGGTCAGCACCGAGCGGCAGGGGAAGAGCGGCCTCGGCCTTCAAGCCCAACGTGACGCAGTGGCCAGTTACGTGGCCAGCGTCGGCGGCATGGTAGTGGCCGAGTTCGAGGAGGTGGAGAGCGGCAAGCGTAACAATCGGCAGCAGCTCACAGCCGCGCTCGCTGCCTGCCGGGCACGCCGGGCAACGTTGGTCATCGCCAAGCTCGACCGGCTGGCCCGCAACGCGCGCTTCCTGCTGCACGTCGTGGAAGGCACCGGGGAAGCCGGCGTGGTGTTCTGCGATCTGCCCAGCGTACCGCCGGGGCCCGTAGGTAAGTTCCTGCTGACCCAAATGGCCGCTGTGGCCGAACTGGAAGCGGGACTAATTTCGCAGCGGACCAAGGCGGCGCTCGCGGCAGCCAAGGCGCGTGGGGTCAAGCTCGGCAACCCTCGGCTGCAAGCAGGGTCATCCAAGCACGCTCTCGCTGCCGCAGCGACTAAGAGTCAGCGAGCCCGTGCCAAAGCAGCAGACGTCGCGCCTTATATCCAGGCGGCACGCCGAGCTGGCGCCCACACGCTGGCGGACCTCGCCGAAGCTTTGACCAACCGGGGCGTGCCAACCCCGGCCGGCAAGAGTTGCTGGCGCCCTGAGCAGGTGAGGAGGGTGTTGCAATCTGCACAATGCCAGTCGACCATCGTTAGCCTTTGATGCGGTAGTGCCTTCGTCTGGGAGCTCAAAAACACCTGACTCCCATGACTCTTGCGAGAGTGGCTTTGCCATGAAGACGAGGCTTCCTCATCATTCTAAACTCAGCCGATGATCACAGCAGATTACGACAGACTTCTTGCAGCCCTTGTCGTTCATCTCCACCCCGCCTCCGTTTGTACCATCGGACATGGCTGGCGATTGGCGTTCGCTCCGCTAGAGGCAGTGACGGTGCACCATGTCCTTGCCGGCTCAGGCAGCGTGCAGGTCGGGAACGCTTCCCCGCTGACTTATGATGCTGGCAGCATCATCATCGTACCGCCCCGGCTGGATCACGTGGTCGGTGACGCTTGGCCCGAGGCGCGGGAGGTTGACGCCGAAAACCATTGCGGCCCGTTCGCCGACGGGCTCGCGTCCTTCAAGGTCGGTTCTGGGCCCGGCACACTCCTGCTGTGCGGCTCCATTCCAGCCTCATATGCACAAGCGCTCAGCCTGTTCGACCTTCTGGCGGAAACGGTCGTGCATGTGCCGGCCGACGATGTGGGACGAAGCGTCTTTGACCTCATGCGGGCAGAGGTCGCAACGCCGGGTCTCGGCACGGCTGCGATCACCGAAGCTCTGATGAAAGCCTGCCTCGTTGCCTTGCTGCGCGGACGCCTCCTCGATCGTGACCAGGGCCCACTGCCCAGGGACCCCCGCCTCGCTCGTGCCGTCCTTTCGGTGCTGGAGAACCCTGGCGCACTGCACACCGTTGCGAGTCTCGCCGAAAAGGCTGGGATGAGCCGTGCGTCCTTTGCCGAGCACATCGCCCGCGCCTTGGGAACCGGACCGATGGAATTTGTCCAATCGGTCCGGCTTCGTGCAGCCGCGCGCCTGCTCGGAACAACCGACCTCCCTTTGAAGGCCGTTGCGGCCGCAGTCGGCTACGCAGACCCATCCTCCTTCTCGCGAGCTTTTCGCGCGTCCTACGAAGTCGACCCAACCACCTACAGAAATCGGAAGACGCTGGCTTAGGCCGCTACTGACCATCCCCGCGAGTGTTCGGTGTGGGACGGCGCGGTTGACACCGCGCCGGGACCGTTCATCTGACAGGACGTCCAGGAAAGCTGGCAGATCGTCCAATTCCAACATGGCCACCAGGAACCGAAGGTGCCTTCGGCCTCTGTTCATGGGAGCGCAGGCGGCAGCCTGACAACCACGTCGTGATCGCGACGTGGTTCGAATGCGCCGGGATCAGGCACAAAGGAATGCCGATGCGCTGCACAGACCTGGTTCGCTGCACTCCCGCGAGCCGACCGAATCCAACCATGGAGTTCAAGATGAGGACCATTCCCGCACTCGCCGTGCTCGCCCTTCTGTCCGGCACGGCGCCAGTCCTGGCGCAGACGCCTGCTGCGAACGACGCCGAGTTCGTCGCCAAGGCCATGACTGGCAACGTGTTCGAAGTTGAGGAGGCCAAGCTCGCCGTCCAGCGTGCGACCGACCCGCGGCTGAAGACCTTCGCCCAGCATATGATCACCGACCATGCCGACGCCCTGAAGAAGTTGAACGATGCCGCCAGCACAATGAACGTCACACCGGCCACGGCGCTCGACAAGCCGCACCAGGCGATGCTCGACAACCTCAAGACGTTCAACGGTGCCGACTTCGACAAGATCTACAAGACCGACCAGGTCGCCTCCCACGCGGAAACCGTCGCCCTGTTGTCCGACTACGACCAGACCGGCAAGAACTCCGCCCTGAAGTCCTGGGCCAAACAGTCGCTCCCGGTCGTAAAGGGCCACCGCAACAACATCAACGCCATGTAGCGCGGCGTCGCCGGCCCAATCCCACCTTCCCGAACACAAGGTTTCCACCTATGACCGCGCACCATACACTTCGCCTGGCCGCCCTGACCGGCCTACTACTGTCCGGCACTGCCCTAGTATCACCCCTGCTGGCCCAAGCGACCCAGCAGACGCCGGCTCAGCAGAGCAACGCTCAGCCCACCGTGATGGACCATGTCCGCGCCACTGCCCAGTCCGCCACAGGCAGCCCAATGGCCGACCTGGACATGGACATGCGCCACGTCATCACCGCCCTGAATGGCCTTGACCCCAAGCCCATTCCCAAGCTGACCGCAGCCGAGGCGCGCCAGCAGCCAAGTGCTGCCGATGCCGCCCAGCAGGTGCTGCGCGAGCAGGGCAAGAGCAGCCTGCCCGACCCGGCAGTGATGGCCAAGAACATCCTGGTCGACGGCGGCAAGGGCAAGATCGTCGCCACCGTCTACACGCCTGCCTCTGCGTCCGGCCCCTTGCCGGTGATCGTATACTTCCATGGCGGCGGCTTCGTCATCGCCAACAACGCCACCTACGACGCCAGCGCCCGAATGCTGTCCAAGAACGTGAACGCCATCGTGGTCGCGGTGGAGTACTCCAAGGCGCCGGAGCACAAGTTCCCGGCCGCGCATAACGACGCCGTGGCCGCCTACTCCTGGGTGACCAAGAACGCCGCCAGCATCGGCGGTGACCCGGCGCGCATCGCGGTCGCGGGCGAGAGCGCCGGCGGCAACCTAGCCATCAACGTCGGCATTGCCGCGCGCGACAACAAGCTGGCCGCCCCCAAGGCGCTGCTGGTGGTCTACCCAATGGCAGGCACGAACCTCGACACGGACAGCTACAAGGCGAACGCGAGCGCCAAGCCGCTCGACAAGCCGATGATGCAGTGGTTCTACAACAACCTGGTCAACTCCCAGGCCGACATGCAGGACCCCCGCCTCGACATCGTCGGCAAGGCGGACCTGAAGGGGCTGCCCCCCACCACCCTCATCACCGACAGCATCGACCCGCTACAGTCCGAAGGGCTAGCGCTAGCCGAGAAGATGAAGGCGGCCGGCGTGCAGGTGGACGCACGCAACTACGACGGGGTCACGCACGAGTTCTTCGGCATGGGCCTGATCGTGGCGAAGGCCAAGGACGCGGAAGCCTTCGCCACCAGGAACCTCGGTACCGCCCTGGCCAAGTAGACGAACGCCCGAGAAGGCGGACGCGTCAGTGGCGGGATGCCGTCACTGACCGTTCCTTGCGTGAGCCGTTCGCCGCCGGGACGTACGTGGCTGCCTTGAGCCTTTCATTCTCCCTGGCGGTTCAGGAGTTACCTATGGCGATGATTCCGACGAAAGACCTTGATTTCCAGTTCGATGAGCTGAACCCAAGCTCCGCTAAGCCGGTGCTGCTTCTCCATGGCTGGCCGGACGATGCTTCCACCTGGGACGGGGTGGCGCCGGTGATCGCCGATGCCGGATACCAGGTGGTGGTGCTCACGCTGCGCGGCTTCGGCGGCACCGTGTTCCGAAGCGCGGAAGCGCGGCGCACAGCGAACTCCGCGATACACGCCATGGACATGGTGGCGCTCCTGGACGCGCTCGGCTTCGGAACGGTTGCGGTTGTCGGGCATGACTGGGGCTCGAACATCGCCGAGGCGATGGCCGTGGGGTGGCCCGACCGCATCGAGCGCATCGCCATGCTGTCCACCCCGCCGCGGCTGGGCGGGATGCCGACGCCGCCGTTCGAGCAGGCGCAACGGTACTGGTACCACTGGTTCATGGCCACCGAGCGCGGCGCCCAGGCCGTGCGAGCCGATCCGCACGGCTTCGCCCACGTTCACTGGGAGAACTGGTCCCCGCCCGGCTGGTTCGACGAGGCGACCTTCCGCAAGGTCGCCAAGTCCTTCGACAACCCCGATTGGGTCGACATTACCCTGCACAGCTACCGCTCACGTTGGGAGAATGCCGCCCCCGACCCGAGCAGCGAGTGGCTGGAAACCAAGATCAAGGCCACGACCAAGCTGTCGCTGCAGACGCTGTTCATCAAGGGAGACGTGGACGGCGTGACCACCCAGGACAGCTTCGCGAAGGTGCCGACCAAGTTCGACGGGCCGTTCGAGATGGTTGGTCTCCCCGGCGTCGGCCACTTCCCGCAACGCGAGGTGCCTGACGCCGTTGCTGATCTGCTCGTCCCGTTCCTTGCCGGCTCCCGCCCCTAATCCCACGAGGTTCCGATGACCTATCTTCGCTATCGTCCCGAGATCGAGCAGCCTGAGGCCGAAGAACAGGAAACGATCGACGGCATCATCCGCGGCATGACGCAGCAGAGCGAGACCGTGGAGAAGCGCGAGCACCACGCCATGCGCGCCAGCCACGCCAAGTCCAGTGCGCTGGTGACCGGGACGCTGGAGATCGCCGAGGACCTGCCGCCCGAGCTGGCCCAGGGGCTGTTCGCCAGGCCCGGCCGCCACCCTGTCGCCGTCCGCTTTGCGCAGGGACCGGGCGAAACCCTGGGCGACCGCGTGTCCACCCATCGAGGCATGGCCATCAAGATATACGAGGTCGGCGGAGAAAAGCTTGTCGGGCACACCGCCGACACGCAGGACTTCGTCCTTGCCAGCGGTCCCACCTTCCCGTCCGGCACGGCCAAGGGGTTCCTGCGCGACGGCACGGTGATCGGCAAGTCCGCCGGGTTGCCCGAAGGAGTGAAGAGCGCTGTGTCCGCCGGAGCGCGCAACTTCAACCGCCTGCTGCATGCCTTCGGCACGGAAAGCCCGAAGGCGGACTTCTTCGGCCACCCATTTAGTCATCCGATGTCCGAGCCCTACTTCAGCCAGGCGCCGATCCGGTTTGGGGAGTATGTGGCCAAGCTCGGCGCCTTTCCTGTGTCCGACGCGCAAGTGGCGCTCAAGAGTTGGCAACTCGATCCGCACCAGGATGAGAACGGCTTCCGCCATGCGGCGACGGAGTTCTTCCGCGATCATGAGGCTGTCTACGAGCTTCGTACCCAGCTCTGGACCAACGCTGACACCCAGCCGATCGAGGACGCGTCTGTCGAGTGGCCGATGGCCCAAAGCCCCTACCGCACCGTGGCAATCCTTCGCCTGCCGCCGCAGGACGCGTACAGCCCGGCACGCCAGCGCTACTTCGACGAGCAGATGACGTTCCGGCCCGCAAACAGCCTTTTGGCCCACCAGCCGCTCGGCGGCGTCATGCGGGCGCGGCTGCAGGTGTACCGCGCGCTGGCGGCGTTCCGGCAGCATGAGAATGGCGCGACGGCTGCACTCCAGAAGGAGATCAGCGAGGTGCCCGCCTGATGTCCGAAGCCGACAAGCAATTGGCTACGGCCTATTTCCCGACCTTCCGCGACCGTGACGACGCGTGGTGAGACCGCCATATCGCGTCCGGCTTCGTCCGCCCCGACCCCCAACCTCGACTTCGAGGTACGGGGACCGGCCGGCGTGCGCACGCTCGGGCAGATGATGCACGGTGGGCTGTCGGATGTCGATTTCGACATCGGACGACGTTGTCGGCGAAGGCGATAAGGTGCTGGTGCGCCCCAAGATGCGCGGGCGGCACACCGGCCCGTTCATGGGCGTGAAGCCGACCGGACACTGGATCAACATCGACGTCATGGACTTCTTCCGCGTCGCCGATGGGCGTCTGGTCGAGCACTGGGCGCTGATGGATAACCTGGCCCTGCTGCAGCAGATCGGGGCCGCCCCGCGCTAGCCCTCCTTTCCCGCTCAGGAGAACTACCATGTCTACACCCGAAACGCTGCTGCAGCATGGCTGGCGCGAGTCGACCAGGGCCATCAACGGAGTCAAGCTCCACGTCGTCGAGGCCGGTGACGTCGGCAAGCCGCTGCTCATCCTGCTGCACGGCTTTCCCGAGTTCTGGTGGGCTTGGCGTCACCAGATAACGCCGCTGGCCGAAGCCGGCTACCACGTCGTGGTGCCCGACATGCGCGGCTACAACACCAGCGACGCGCCGCAGGACGTGTCGGCCTACACGATCGACATCCTGGCCGCGGACGTAGTCGCGCTCGCTGACGCGTTCGGCGCCGAGCGGTTTCACCTGATCGCGCACGACTGGGGTGCGGTGATCTCCTGGTGGGTGGCCGCCACTTATCCCGACCGGCTGAACCGCGTGGTGCTGATGGACGGGCCGCACCCGGACGTGTGGGGCAAGCAGGCGCTGAAGCATCCTACCCAGGCGCTGCGCAGCACCTACGTCGCCTTTTTCCAACTGCCTTGGGTACCGGAAGCCATGCTCGGCTCCTTCGATGGTGCGGGGCTGAAGGCCATGATCCAGGGCAGCGCCAAGACAGGCAGCTTCGAATCCGGGGCGCTGGAGCATTACGCGCGCGCCTGGGCGCATCCGGGTTCGGTAACGGCCATGCTGAACTATTACCGTGCGTTGGGGGAGCGGCCGAAGACGGAGGAGCCTGCTCGCCTGAAGCCGACCACGTTGATCCTGTGGGCCGGTGATGACGTGTTCCTGGAAAGAAACGTCGCCCAAGCCGGCTTGGCCCTATGCGATGACGGCAAGCTGGAGATCATTGAAGGCGCGAGCCACTGGCTGCACATCGAGCAACCCGAGCGCATCAACGCCCGCATCATTGGCTTCCTGGCTCATGGGGATTAATGGCGGAACCGCGGCAGCCGCGAAGCCCAGTTCGTATCAAGGCACGAGCGGCGTGAGATCAGACTCATTCCGGACGGGAGGAGCCGTCAATCGGCTCCTCCCGATTCGCTAGCCGTGCGGCTTGAACACCACCTTGGTGCAGTCGTCCTTCTTGTCCCGGAACGTCTCGTATAGCGCCGGCCCATCTTCCAGGTTGGTGGAAACGTGGCTGATGATGAACGAAGGATCGATATCTCCCTTCTGGATACGCTCCATCAGCGGCTTCATGTAGCGCACCATGTGCGTCTGTCCTGTCTTGAGCGTCAGGCCCTTGTTCATCAACAGCCCCAGCATCACTGGTCCCGCCGGCCCGGCATAAACCCCGGGCATCGACACGTTGCCGCCCGGCCGGCACGCCAGCAACGCCTGGTTCAGCGCAAAAGGCCGCTCCATGCTGGTGGTCGCCGCCATGATTGCTGAACTCACCTTCTGCGCCAGCGTATCCGCCCCGTGCGCTTCCATGCCCACCGCCTCGATCACGGAGTCCGGGCCCTGGCCCTTCGTCATCTCCATGATCTGTTCCTGGACGTTGTCCTCACCGAAGTCGATCGTTTCCGCCCCTGCTTCCCGCGCCAGCTTTAACCGCGCCGGAACGGTGTCGATGGCGATCACCTTGCCTGCTCCCAGCAGAAAGCATGACTTGATAGCCAGCACGCCAACGGGTCCGCAGCCCCAGATGGCAACCGTGTCGCCCGGCTGGATGTCGCAGTGCTCGGCCGCCTGATAGGCGGTCGGGAAGATGTCGCTGAGGAACAGCACCTGCTCGTCCGTCAGCCCCTCCGGCACGACGATCGGCCCCACGTCGGCATAGGGCACGCGCAGGTACTCCGCCTGCCCGCCCGGGATGCCGCCGGTGATGTGCGAGAACCCGAACAGCCCGGCCAGCGGATAGCCGAACGTTTCCGCCTGCATCTTGCCGTTGGGGTTGGTCCGCTCGCAGCAGCTCCAGTTGCCCCACTTGCACTGCCGGCACTCGCCGCAGCAGATGGTGAACGGCACCACGATGCGGTCGCCCACCTTCAGCTTGGTGTTGTCCTTCCCGACCTCGATCACCTCACCCATAGTTTCGTGGCCCAGGATGTCGCCGCATTCCATCGTCGGCATGAACCCGCCCATCAGGTGCAAGTCGGAACCGCAGATAGCGCAGGCCGTCACTTTTATGATCGCGTCGCGACCATCCTGGATGACGGGATCGGGGACCGTCTCGCAGGTGATCTTGCCCTTGGCCTGCCAGGTAAGTGCTTTCAATTTGGGATCCAGTTCAACAGATATGCTCCGGTGGAACGTAGGGCTCTGGTTGAGAGTTGCTGCTCCTCACCTTATCCGCTGTGGACAGTTTACAGTTCACGCATGATCGATGAACAGCGAAGCTACTTGGCGCACAAACTGAATGTTCCCAACCTGACATCGAAGGCGATGAAGCCGGTCATTCAAGTTGCATCTTCAGACGCAACCTGTGCCAAGGACGCCTCTTCTGCGACGAAGGCGCGCTTGAGAACGGTGCGAAGCGCCAGCACTGCGGCGAAAACGCCGATCTGGTTCCAAGTGTTCAGCTTGAGCAGTGTGCCGTCGCGGAACTCGCAGCTTATCGCCTCGTATATACCTCACCGCAGTATCACGGTTAAGGAAACGCAAATGTTTATGCGCATCGACAAACTACTTACTGAGTTGCCCGAAGCCAAAAAGCCTGATCCCAACGCCGCCGCTGCGCTTCAGGAGCTGCTTGGCGGCAAATATGGTGAGATGTCGACGCTGGGTAACTACATGTTCCAGAGCTTCAACTTCCGCAATAAGACAGAACTGCGTCCCTTCTACAGCCTCGTGTCCAGCATCTTTGCCGAGGAGCTGGGTCACGTCGAACTGGTGAGCACCGGTATTGCCATGCTTAACAATGGCCCCGGCGATCAGCGCTCCAACGTCGATATCACTAAGGCCCCCTTCAAGGACATGCAGGGCACCGCCCTGCCCGGCGCCTTCCTCGGCAGTGGCGGTGGTGCCACCCCAATCAATAGCAACGGTATCTCGTGGAACACCGACATGGTAACCACCACCGGCAACCTGATGATCGACCTGTTGCACAATTTCCATCTCGAATGCGGCGCCCGCATCCATAAGTTGCGCGTCTATGAGACCATGACCGAGCCCACGGGCCGTGAAGTCTGCGCCTACCTCCTTGTCCGCGGCAGCCTTCACGCTCATGCTTACGCATTGGCACTAAAAAAGCTGACTGGCGTCGCGATTGAGAAGATGCTTCCCACGCCGAACATCGATCTTAGCCGCATCCCCGAATGCCAGAAATATCTGGACGAAGGTAAACATCGCCGCCTGTATCGCTTTAGCCCCGATGACTACGAGGAAGCCGCCGGGATCTGGTCCAATGATGAGGTCGCACTTCCCGGCGATCCTCCAGGCAACCTCGAAGTCATCGATGGCCTGCCTGAAGGCGGCAAGATCCCCGAACTCGCCGGCAATTACGGCGCATTTGCCCCGGACTACGCGCCCGAGGAAATATTCGAGATCGCCAGCAAACTGTATAAGAAGTCCCGCTAACTATGCTGCCGGTGACTAAGTTGAGAGTTGCCGGCAGACGGCAATGAGTTCTGCCAGAATCACTCATCACTCCACCTTGGCCGGCAAAGTTGTAATCGCGGTGCCGGCCAAGAACGAGGCAGAGCGTATCAAGGCCTGCATGCATGCTTTGGCGTATCAGTGCGATGTAGCTCCAGACGCAATCGTACTTGTTGTGAACAACACATCGGACGCGACAGCTGGGATTGTGCGAATTTTGGCTGGATCACTGGCAATGCCGGTCGAAGTTATTGAGCATGAGTTTCCTCCGGAGCGGGCCAGCGCAGGTTCAGCGCGGCGGATGGCGATGGAAAGATCAGTCGAACTAGCCGGAAATGGCGGAGTGATACTGACGACCGACGCAGACGGCCGAGTGCCGGCGGATTGGGTGGCGGCTAACCTATACTATCTGCGACAAGGCATGGATGCGGTAGCTGGTAGGGCTGTACTCGATCCGGTGGACGATGCCAGGATTCCCGCCCGACTACGGAGTGACGATGCACTTGAACGCGCTTACGCTACTGCGCTTGACGAGATCGCCTCTCTCGTCACGCCGTGTCACTGGGATCCGTGGCCAAGACATACGGAGCATTCCGGTGCAAGCATTGCGGTCACGGTCTCGGCTTACAGGCGAGCCGGGGGCATGCCTGCGGCGCCTGTTGCCGAGGATCGAAAGTTCTTTGCGGCGTTGGAGGCAATCAGAGCACGCGTGCGGCATGCACCGGAAATCGCGGTGACCGTATCCGGGCGGACAATCGGGCGCGCACCAGGTGGAATGGCGGATACAATCCGTCGCCGCCTACGTCACGCTGATCCCTATCTGGACGACGCACTTGAGCCAGTCTTGGATCGAGTTAAACGATTGCGCGGTGAACATGTAGAGGAACAACGACTAGTGTCTGCCACAGCGGCGGCGGCGGAGTTAGCTGTGGCACAGAGTATACTCAGCCAATTAAAACTCGACCAGCATATCGTTGCTTAACCTTAAGGCCGACTTACCTCCATCTAGTATTTATTTAACCTCAAGCACGGCATTGCGGCATTATTGCCAGTGCCCGCCGTTGGCAGTGCTGAAGTTAAGCGCCCTCGTGCACAGTGATCATATTCACGGTGCTATTCCAAAGCCAGGATGGCGCGTTCAGAGATTTCGATCGGTTCTTCCGGTCCAGCTATCCATCGCTACCGGTCGTGCCCTCAACCGCTACTACACCACGCTTGGGGGCACGACCATTTCCAATACCAGCGCACGCACAGAAGAATTACCTCGGTCGGGAACCGACAGTGCTTGAACACGGACACAGGGTAGACCTCATCAACTCGTCTGAGGAACTGTACTGCCCGCGTTTATGAAACAGAGCCCGTGACAGGCCTTAGATGATCATGTTCGACTTCGCCCGAGTGGGATGGCGTTTGTCGGTGCGACGCCTGAAAGAGCATTTTCAACCGCTCTGGCCAGAGCCTCTCGTTTGAATGGCTTGGCCAAGCGCGGAATAGACGGACCCAAACTTTCGGGCAAATCGGCAAAGCCGGTGGCAAGCAGAACAGGAAGCTCGGGGCGCAGCGCCTGCAGGGTCGTCGCCAGCTGACTTCCCGTGATGCCTGGCATGGCATGGTCGGTCACCAGGAGATCGAACTCGTCCCCCTCGGTCAGGATCGCCAGCGCTTCCTCGCCGCTCGCAGCGACCGTCACCGTGTGGCCGAGGTCTTCCAGCATGGCCGTGGTCGTCTCACGAACAAGGGGATCATCGTCCACGAAGAGGACCCGGCCTGCTATATGGTGACCACCAGAAGCCGAATTACTTGCTAGGCTGGGAAGCAACATCACGTCGGCAACCTGCATCCAGAGTTCGACAGTCAGGCCCGTGCCGGGATGGTTGAGAAGCACCATCCGGCCTTGAAGCTGGGCCATCAGGCCGAACACCATCGAAAGCCCGAGACCGGTGCCCTTCCCGACCCCCTTGGTCGTAAAGAACGGCTCGGTCGCTCGCTTCAGCGTCGCCTCGCTCATGCCACCGCCGACATCGGCGAGTGAGACGACGATGTACTTGCCGGGCGCAAGCTCCGGCACCTCGTCGGCAATGTCCTCGGTCCTGCCCGCGATGTGTAGCTTGCCTCCATGCGGCATGGCATCGCGCGCATTTACGATGACGTTGAGGATCGCCAGTTCCAGTTGGTGGGCATCGGCCCGAGCTGGCTGAAGCTCGGGCATGTCGACGGTCACGACGACCATTGGTCCAATCGAGCGCTCGATCAGGTCGCCCATGCCCACGATTAGCGCAGCGACATCTACTGCGCTGGAATGCAGGTCCTGTCGCCGCGCGAAGGCGAGCAGGCGCTTGGTGAGGCTTGCACCGCGCTCGGTTGCCTGCATGGCGCCGCCCAGCATTCGCTTGACCTTGGGATCAATCTCGTCGCCCAGCCGGCGCTGGACCAGTTCGAGGCTGCCCATGATCGCGGCGAGAAGATTGTTGAAATCGTGCGCGACGCCGCCTGTCAGATGACCGATCGCCTCGATCTTCTGGGCTTGGCGGAGCTGGTCCTGGGCCTTCTCGCGTTCGGCCATCTCTACCTGGAGGCGGTTGTTGGCGGCTGCCAGCTCCGCCGTGCGATCAGCGACGCGGCGCTCCAGTTGCTCGTTGAACGCGATCCGGGCTTGCTCGGCTTTGCGTTGATCGGTGCGGTCGCGCAGCATTTTGAGGTAGCCGATGAGGGCACCATCGTCCCCACGCAGCGGCATAAGCAATCCATTGGCCCAGAACCTCATGCCGTCGCAACGCAGGTGCCAGCGCTCGTCCTCTGCCCGACCTTCCGCCAAGGCGGTGCTCATCTCCCACTCCGGGACGCCTGCTTCGCGATCCTCGGGTGTCCAGATCATCGGCGCTGGTTTTCCGATGATGTCCTCCTCCTTCCAACCGAGAATGTTACGCGCACCGACATTCCAGATGGTCACGCATTGATCGAGATCGGTCGCGATGATGGCGTAGTCCGTCGCGCTCTCCAGGATCAGGCGATAGCGCTCGTCGCTCGCGCGGCTCGCTGCTTCTGCGGCAAGCCGTGCACGGGCATCGCTCAGTTCCTCAGCGTGCCGCCTCGCCTCCGATAGGTCGGTCACCACCGCGCAGGCGAGCGGCTCGTCATCGGTGTCGATGCGGCTGACAGCGAATTGGACAGGTACCTCCTGACCGTTGGTCGGGCAGAGGCGGAGTTCGGTTCGGCCGCCTATGGTGGCGATGGAATGAAAGTTGGCGATGTCGTCGGTGTGAACGAACCGTTCCATCCGGCTGGCGACCAGTTGTTGCGCGGGTATGTGCAGCATGTCGGCCAGTGTCTGGTTGGCGTACAGCACGGTGCCGGCTGCGCTCATCGTCACCGCGCCTTCCCGCATCTGCTCGATCAGAAGCCGGTAGGGTCGGTCGGCGGTTTCGAGCGTGTAGATGGTGCGCTCGCTGCCACCCCCGATCACCAGCGCATCGATCTCGCCATTACGAATAGCGTTGAGCGTATCCTCGGCTTCCGCCAGCCGGGCCTCGAGCTCCGCGATCCGCTCGCGATCCGATACCAGGGCCGGCGTAGCGCCAGCCTCCTGTCGATGTTGTGTGCTCACGACGCGGCGTCCGTATCGATCTCCAATCCACTCAGCACGCGTGCCTCATCGGACAGGTCGCCGAGAATGCGGCGACGGGGCAAGGGGGCGACGCGCAACAGCGTTGGCGCGGCGATGATCTGGTCGTCGCGTGCCGCCTCGGGCTCGACGTAGATGTCGATGATCGTAAGATCGTGATTGTTCGCCAAGTGAGCGTTGGCGATCCGAGTGATGTTGTCGATCGCCCGTAGTGAGCGCCCGGTCGATCCCGTAACATAGAGGCGAAGCACGTAGCGACCGCCGCCGTCTGAAATCACCCGTCGGTCTTCCGCAGTTCCAGGCCGACCAAAACCTTGTCGACATCCGCCAGCGTGCCGATGATTCGCTTCAGTGGCGCCGGCAGGCGCCGCACGAGTGTGGGCACAGCCAAAATCTGGTCGGCGACGGCAAGCTCGGGGTGCTTGGTGAGATCGATGACCTCGACCTGATGGCACCCTGGCAGGTGCACGTCACAAAGCTTGGTCAGGTTCGCAATTGCGGTCATCGACTTCTTCGACTGGCCAGCGACATAGAGGCGCAGGCGATAGTGGCCCTCGGGCAAGCTCTCGTCGGTATCGACGCCCACGGTGGCCGCTTCGTTCCCGTTGGCTTCACCGCTCATTCCGCCGCGGTCCGGTTTGCGATCATCGCCAGACGGTCCTGTTCATGGTTGGCTTCGCGCGAGGTCGCCTGCTCGGCAAGAAGCTGGATTTCATGCTCCTCGGCTTCCAATGCAGTCCGAATTTCGACGATCTGCCGTTCGGCCGACGCTCGCTTGAGCTTGAGCTCGCGATCTCGGCGGTCCACCTCTTGCTGACGCTGGAGGGTCGCGGCCCGCTCGCGCGACGTTTGCGCCAGTCGGGCCGAACCCGTGAGCACACCCTCCGAGCCGAAGTAGGGCTCCACCAGTTCTACGCCCTCGTCGGTGAGCAGATATTCCCGAATCTGGTTGGAGTGGCTCATCCCGCGGGATTTGAGCAGGTAGAGACCGCGGTTGCGCTCGCCATTGGCTTCGATGTCATGGAGGCCGATCCAGGTGTCCATCAACGAGGATAGGCCGTGCTGCGTCTTGTCCGCGCCCTCCGGACCTATGAGGTTGGTAAACACGGTCGAGATACCGCGCACCTTCAGCATGTCGACCAGCCGCAGCAGTGTCGAATGGATGTCGGTCGCCCCACCCCGAAAGGCGGAAATTGGATCGACCACGACCACCGACGGCCGGAACGCCTGCACCTGTCGATCGATCAGCGTCAGGTGCATCTCGAATCCGAAGAAGCTGGGTCGCGAGGACTCAAACTGCAGTGAGCCCGCGTCGAGATGCCGGCGCAGATCGATGCCGACCGACGCCATGTTGCGCATGATCTGCTCGGGACTCTCCTCGAACGAGAAATAAAGCGCCTTCTCGCCACGTTCACATGCGGCATCGATGAAGCTCGATGCGAAAATCGTCTTGCCGGTACCCGACGAACCGGTCACCAGCACACTGGAGCCCCGATAGTAACCCTTGGCTCCGAGCATGCCGTCGATGCCCTCAATACCCGAGGAGATGATCTCGTTCGAGACCCCGTGCTCCAAAGCTGCCGACGTGATCGGCAACACGCTGATCCCGGCGTTGTCGATCAGAAACGGGTATTCGTTCGCACCGTGCGCCGAACCGCGGTATTTGACGACTCGCAGGCGGCGGGTCGTCACCTGGTCCTCGACCCGGTTCTCCAGCGCGATCACGCAATCGGACACATACTCCTCCAACCCATAGCGGGTCAGGGTGGCGGTGCTGTCACCGCGCTCGGCGGTGATGATTGCGGTGGCGCCACGATCCTTCAGCCACCCGAACAGCCTGCGCAGTTCGGATCGCAAGACGGCGATGTTGGTCAGCCCGGAGAACAGCGCCTCCAGCGTGTCCAGGACGACACGCTTTGCGCCGGTCTGGTCCATGGCATAGCCGAGGCGGACGAAGAGGCCTTCGAGGTCATACTCGCCACTTTCCTCGATCTCGCTGCGGTCGACATGGACATGATCAATGGCAAGCTTCTTCGCCTTGATGAGGTCGGGCAGGTCATAGCCGAGTGAGGCGACATTGGTGGCAAGGTCGTCGGGGCGCTCCTCAAAACTCATGAACACGCCAGGCTCGTCGAACTGGGTCGCGCCCATCACGAGGAATGTCAGTCCGAACAGCGTTTTGCCGCACCCGGCCGATCCTGCGATCAGCGTGGGTCGGCCCTTGGGAAGACCGCCCAGCAGGATTTGATCGAGGCCAGTGATGCCGGTCGCCGCTTTTGCGAGATGGCCGGCAGACGCGGGTCTAGAAATGCTGCTATTCTCCACTGCCTACCCTGTCCTTCGAACTTTCATCAGCCTTTTCCACGTGCCGGTGGAGAATCGTCTCGACGAAATTGGTCAGCGAGCGATTGTCACGCCGCGCTACCTCTTGTGCTCTCGCGAGCAAATCGGGATCAATCCGCATCGTCACGGGCTTCTTCATAGATCCGGCGTATGCCGGACGTAATCAGAGTGCAATACAAAATAGCCGTTAAAGGCGCCTTGAAGATCTGCAGGCAGGCCAGGGGCAACGCACGAGATTTGCTTGCTGATGACATGCTATATGCGGAGTAACTGGAGCATGTAGTTGTCGTTCCAAGCGGCTTGCTTTCGTCTACCCCGTTTGCTGGTCTTGGATGCTTGATCGCGGCTGATGAGGTTGAGCGCGATCTTGCGTAGGACCGCCAGGTTTCGCGCTGCGATCCGATCACGCACCCGGCTTTCATCCTCTCTGAACGTCACGTCGAGCACCCAGTGCAAGTTGTTCTCGATCGTCCAGTGCTTGCGGATCGCTCCGGCCAGGACCTCGGGTGCGTCATGCCCGCTGGTCAGGTAATAGCGCCATTCCGCCACCGTCTTGGCGGTGCCGTTGATGCTGCGGATCGTCTCGACGGCCAGCACGGCATGCAGACCGGGCCAGCAACGCAG
>Ga0160428_1001400_pt1 | contig 18393 bp, 17 predicted proteins | sample SolpanmetagenomM_FD_108198 | JGI IMG/M metagenome (GOLD analysis project Ga0160428, IMG submission 108198) | Solar panel surface microbial communities from Lawrence Berkeley National Laboratory, California, USA - M | ecosystem: Engineered > Built environment > Solar panel > Unclassified ... | reverse complement strand
CCGGGCGTGTAAACTACACGCTTCCAGGGTAGTAAGCTCCTCGCTGGTTAAGGGGGTATTTGGCAACATAGCCCAAAAATACCCCCTAGTTGCTTTATGCGCTTACTTTTGGCCGACTACTTAGCCGCTTGCCAGGCCCGCCGCGGCAGCGATGCCGACGCGAGCGCCGGGCCCGTGTGGCAGTCGAATGCGTACACGCTCTACCGCGACAGCGTGGTGCAGGGAGCCAGCTACGCCCGCGCTACATCGGCTACCGAACTCACCTCGAACTACCGTAGCCCAGCCAGTGAGATGCCTAGCCCGCTGATTACCTTCAAGTTCAGCCTCAACGGCCAGGACAACGAGCTGCCGGTGGGCCAGGACCATACGTTTTTGGCGCTAGCTACTACGGCGGGCGCACCACTCGAAACGCCCGTTATTTCCTTCGGCCAGCGCTCGGTAGATCCTCGCCCGGTGCCCGCCGGCCAATATCTGGCCCCGAATACCAGACTGAAAATCCGGCTCGATCTGCGGCCGGTGCTCGCGGCGTTTGCCAAGCCGGGGTTTTACACCACCTTGAAGGGGGAGAAAATTTATAAGCAGGATTTTAAGCGCGTCCTGGTAGCGGGGAGCGAAGCGCCGCTCAGCTGGGATTTTGACAACCTGGTCAACAAGCCCGAGCTGGAAATGCACGATGCCGATGGTGACGGCATTTACGAAGTGACCCTGACGCTCAACGTGCCGCCGTCTGCCAAAGCCACCGCGCAAAGCTGGAAAAAATCGTTGAAAACCAGCGATTTTCCACAGTACAAATCGACGTACCCGCTGGCCGATGCGCTCTACAACTTGGCGCTGGAAGAAGCCCGGCGCGCCGTGGAGCCCGAGGGTACTTTTCGCACCGGCAAGGAGTGGGCGGGCGTATGGACGCGCGACGTAAGCTTCTCCATCATCTTGGCCCAGGCCACGTTGCAGCCCAACGTGGCGATGCACAGCCTGCTGCGTAAGGTGTCGCCCGAGGGCCGCATCATCCAGGATACGGGCACGGGCGGGGCGTATCCATGCTCCACCGACCGCGTTATTTGGGCCGTGGCCGCCTGGGAAGTCTACCAAGTAACGGGCGACGAAGCCTGGCTCCGCCGGGTGTACCCCATCGTGGAGAAGTCGCTCGGCGATGATGCCCAAAACGTGTACGACTCGGCCACCGGGCTAGCCCGGGGTGAATCGTCGTTCCTGGACTGGTGCGAGCAAACCTACCCGCGCTGGATGCAGCCGGCGGACATCTACAACTCGGAAAACCTGGGCACCAACGCGGTGCATTTTCAAGCTAACACCGTGCTCGCCCTGATGGCCAGGCAGCTGGGCGAAACCGCCGTGGCCGAGCGCCACGAGCAAGTAGCCGCCCAGCTAAAAGCCGGCATCAACCAATATCTGTGGCAGGAAGCGGCCGGCTACTACGGGCAGTACCGCTACGGCCGCCTGTTTCCGGTGCTGTCGCCGCGGGCCGAAGCGCTGGGTGAGGCCCTAAGTGTGTGGTTTGGAGTCGCCGACGGGCCCCGAGCCAAAACGGTGGTGCAAAAAACGCCCACTACGCCGTTTGGCATCCCGTGCATCTACCCGCAGATTCCGGGTATTCCTGCTTACCACAATGATGCGGTGTGGCCCTTCGTGCAGAGCTTTTGGGCGCTGGCCGCCGCCAAAACCGGCAATGAGGCGTCGCTCACCGAAAGCATGGCGGCCATTTACCGTCCGGCGGCGTTGTTTCTAACCAATAAGGAAAACTTCGTGGCCGGCAACGGCGACTTTGCCGGCACCCAGATAAACTCCAGCAACATGCTCTGGAGCCTCTCGGGCAGCCTGGCGTTGGTGTACAAAATCCTGTTTGGGCTGCATTACGAAACCGACCGGCTGGTATTTCAGCCCTTCGTGCCGCAAGCCTTTCAGGGCACTCGGCAGCTTACTAGTTTTAAGTATCGCGGGGCGGTGCTGGATATTGAGCTGCAAGGCTTTGGCAATGTCATTCAAACCATTACCCTCGATGGCCAGCCGCTGGCGGGGGCGGCGGTGTCGGCCAGCCTTACCGGCCGCCATGACGTGCGCATTGTGCTGAGTAGCCAGGCTCCCGGCAGGGCTACCACGCACCGGGTGGCCAACCGCTTCTCGCCCGAAACGCCCGAGGTTACCTACGCCGGCGGTCGCCTTACCTGGCCCGCCCAGGAGGGAGTGCAGGAGTATAAGGTGCTTAAAAACGGGGTAATCGATGCCAGTGGCCCGGCGACCGAATATGCCGTGCCCGCTGGCTTGTATGCCGAGTACCAGGTGCTAGCCGTGGGAGCCCAGACGGGCCTCGAGTCATTTGCCAGCGAGCCGCTGCCGGTGGGCGAGCCAGCCCTCGAAGTGCCGCTCGAAGCGTTGGTGCCGGCCGCGATGATGCCTTATAAAGAAATAATTACCAAGGGATTAGTAGAAATTAGTACGATCAAAAACAAGGTGCTTACCATCCCGGTGACGGTACCGGCAGCCGGCGTCTACGCCCTGGATTTTCGCTACGCCAATGGCAACGGCCCTCTCAATACCGATAATAAGTGCGCCATCCGAACGCTACGTCGGGGAACTAGCCAACTGGGAACCATCGTGCTACCGCAGCGTGGCGCCGAGGAGTGGTCTAACTGGGGGTTCTCCAACGCGGTGTTGGTGCAGCTACCCCAAGGCACCACCACGTTAACGCTCGCCTACGAGCCGGCCAGTACCAACATGAACGGCGCCCTAAACCAAGCGTTGCTCGATTATCTCCGGGTGCGGCGCGTGCAGTAGGGCGCTGAGCCACGTAAGATCGACGCGATTATACCTCTATCGACAGCCCATCATAGGCGAGCCGAATCCAGGGCGGTAGCGTCGCTTCTACCTCGCGGTGGCGGCCCAGCTGGTGGCTGATGTGAGTGAGATAGGCGCGCCGCGGGCGTAGCTCCTCCAGGATTTCCACGGCCTGGCTTAGGCTGAAGTGGGAGAGGTGCGGCTCGTGCCGCAGGGCATTGAGCACGATGGTATCGGCGCCGCGCAGCTGCATCATCGTGCTGTCAGGCAGCATATTAGCATCGGTAAGATACGCAAAGTCAGCGAGCCGGTAGCCTAGCACTGGTAGGCGGTGATGCAGCGCCCGCAGGGGTTGCACTGCCAGGCCCAGTACATCGAAGGGCTGCTGGTCATCCTCTACCTGGTGCAAGCGCACTTGCGGCACCCCGGGGTATTTGTGCTCCGCAAAAATGTAAGCAAACTCGCGCTGCAACTGCTCCAGCACCCGCAGCTCGGCGTACACGGGCATCTCCTGCTGCTGCCGGAAGTTAAAGGCCCGCACATCATCAAGGCCTGCGGTGTGGTCTTTGTGCTCGTGGGTGAAAAGTATCGCGTCGAGGTGCGCGATGTGTGCCCGCAGCATTTGCTGCCGAAAGTCGGGACCAGTATCGATCACGATACTGCGCCCCTCCACCGCCAGGTGCACCGACACGCGCAGGCGCTGGTCGCGGTAGTCAAGCGAGCGGCATACCGGGCAAGTGCAGCCAATCATGGGCACTCCCGAAGAAGTGCCCGTGCCCAAAAAAGTGACCTTCATGGTAGTAGCTGTTGGCTATTGAGCGGCTAGCTAGTAGCCGCATAGCATACGATGAGCTACCAGTTGGCAGCCAATAGCTAACGGCTGAAAATTAGCCTACGTGCTGGCGCACCGCCCGTACCAGGGCGTCAAAGTCCAGAGGCTTAGGTAGATAATCGGTAATGCCGGCTTCCCGAAATTGCTCCATAGTATAGTTGCTCGCGTTGCCCGTGATAGCAATAATGGGCAGGCTATTAATACGCGCGTCGGCGTGCTGGCGAATTTCACGCGTGCATTGCATGCCATCCTTCACCGGGATATTGATGTCCATCAGCACGCCATCTACTGGGTGCTTTTCCAACTGTTTCAGCACTTCCCCGCCATTCTTGGCCAGCACTATCTGGTATTTCTGCTGTTCCAGAATTTTGCGGGTTAAGCTAAGAATTACGGAGCTATCTTCCGCAATGAGAATAGTCTTGGTCTGCGGCGTACTGTTAGGTGCCATAAGCGTTATGAAAGAGAAGTAAATGAATAAGGGTACAAAGAAAGAGTTAATCAGCTATAAAATTAATTGCTCTCAGTAGTTTCCGGCGCATTTACCTGCGCCGGATAGTGGGTCAGAAAATAAGCAAAGTATTGTTGCAGGCGGCCAATCTCGATTCCTAGCGTGGAGGTCTGATTATTTTTAATGCTGTGTTCCAGCGTTTGCGATTGGGTAGCTAAGGCGGTGAGGCCCAAAGTAGCTGCCGTACCCTTCAGCTGGTGAAGCAGGGGCTGCAAGGCCTCACTATTAGTAGCTTGCCAATGGGTGGCAACCTGTTGCAAAAGCTCGGCCGCCTCTTGGGCAAACTCGGCGTAGAGCTCAGCCGTAAATTCGGCTCCGCCGAGCTGCTGCAACTGGGCTAGTACCTCCTTATCGAGCATGGGCGGGGCGGTAGACTCTTCGGCCCCCGGCTCGGCAGTAGGCGCGGTGACTGTCGGGGTTGCAGTGATCCAGCGAGCCAGGGTTTGGGCGAGTTGCTGGTGCTTCACGGGTTTGGCCAAGTAGTCGTCGAGGCCCGCTTGCACAAAGCGTGCCGCATCGTCGGGCATCGAGTAGGCCGTCATGGCTACGATGGGCGGGCTAGCCGCGCCGAGCTGCGCCCGAATGGTGCGGGTGGCCGCAATGCCATCGAGGCCCGGCATCTGGATATCCATCAAGATGAGCTGGTAGGGCGCCCCCGGCGCCGTGGCGCGTGCAATAGCCTCGTAGCCATCGCTGGCCACATCTACCTGGCAGCCCAGCTTGGCAAGCAGGCGGGCCGCTACTTTCTGGTTGATGACGTTATCATCGACCAGCAGCACGTAGGCACCGATGTGGTCGGCCGGTAGTGGCGCCAGGGGCAGCTCGGCCGGCGCCGGCGGGGTGGGGGCTGCCACTGGTACCCGGCAGCGAATCGTAAACCAAAATACGCTGCCTTCGTCGACATTTGAGCTTACCCCGATGGTGCCGCCCAATAGCTCAGCTAGCTCCTTGCTGATGGCTAGCCCGAGGCCCGTGCCCCCGTAGGCCTTGCTGGGCGTGGTATCGAGCTGGGTGAAGCTTGTAAATAGCCGGGCGGCATCGTCGGGCGAAATGCCGATGCCTGAGTCGCGCACGGAAAAGCGCAACGTATGAAAATCATTTTCGAAATCAATGGGCGATACTTTGATGCTCACCATTCCTTGGGTGGTGAACTTGATGGCATTGGCCGCCAGATTAGATAAAATCTGGAGCAGGCGCATCTCGTCGGTGTCAATAAGCGGGGGAGTACCGGGCTCAATGGAGCAGGTAAAGCGCAGGTTTTTCTGGCTAGCCCGGTAGGCAAACAGCGAGTGCAGACGGTCGAGCAGCGGCGCCAGGGCCAGCGGTGCTGCTTGTAGCCGCATCTTGCCAGCCTGAATTTTCGACAAGTCCAGAATGTCGTTTAGAATGGTCAGCAGCGCGTCGGAGCTAGTGCGGAGCGTATCGACGTAGTCATCCTGCTCGGGCGAGAGCCCAGTCTGGCTTAGTAAGTCAATCATGCCAATGATGCCGTTCATGGGCGTGCGCAGCTCGTGGCTCATATTGGCCAGGAACTGCGTTTTGGCGGCCGAAGCAGCTTCGGCTTCTTCCTTAGCCAGGCGCAGGTCGTCCTGGATGCGGCGAATCTCGGTGATGTCACGGACGATGCCCTCGGTGCCAGTGGGCGTACGGCGGGCATTGATAAGCACGCTTACCGGGTGGCCGGCGCGGTGGCGCATCTGGGTTTCGAAGTTGCGCAGCTCGCCAGTGCGCCCCAGCTCCTCAAGCACGGCGGCGTACTGCGTGGGCTGACAGTAATAGTCAGCCGCCAGGTGGCCTACTCCCTGCACGGGGTCGTAGCCCAGCACCTCGCGCACCGAAGGGCTCAGGATCGTGAACCGCCGCTGTTCGTCGGTGCGGTAGTATACATCCTGGAAGGACTCGAAGATGGAGCGGAATTTTTCTTCCTGCGCGGCCAGGATCAGCTGCGAGTTTTTGCTGGTCGTAATGTCTTGCGCCTGCGCCGCCAGCTCCTCAAATGAGCCATCAGGCAAGTAAATAGGGTCGAGCGTAATGCTCAGCCACATAGCACTGCCAACGGCATCAATTGGGTTAATTTCAAACTTTTGTGCTTGCCCCTGGCTAGCAGCTAGGTAGCGGCTACGCAGTGCCTGGCGCACTTCCTCATTATCCTGAATCAGGTCAAATTCAAACAGATTGAGGCCCTGCACGGGTGGCACGCCGTTGCGCTGTAGGTAAAACGCCTCGTAGTTGCGATTGAAGGAAATAAGAATGCCCCGCCGGTCCAGGCTCCACATCAGGTGCGTGCCACTCTCAAAAATGGCGCTCAGGCGCGCGTTTTGGCGCGCCAGGTGTTCTTCCTTGCCCTTGCGGTCGATGGCTAGCGCCACCTGGCTCGAAATAAAATGCAGAATGTCGAGGTCGGCAGGCGTGTAGAGATCAGCCCGCTCGTACTCCTGCACCGTCAGCACGCCGATGGTGCGGTCGCCGACGCTCAGCGGCGAGGCCAAAAGCACCGCCGGCAGCCGGCCAAAGGCCGTAAGCTCGCCGGTGTGCATCAGGCGCAGCAAATCGGCCTGGGTAAAAAATAGCGGCTGCCCCTGCTGAATAACGTACTCCGTGACGCCCATCGAGAAGGGCCGCCCGCCACCCTGCTCGAAGTAGGCGTGCTGGTCGACGTAGTACACAAACTCCAGCTCGGTCCGCTGATCGTCGCAGAGGGCAATAAAGATGTTATTGGTCTCAATAACCTTGCTCAGCTCGCGGTGAATGGCCCCGTAGAGGGCTGGTAGGTCGTGGGCCGAAATGGCCAGGTTGGCAATGCTGTAGTAAACCTTTTGCAGCCGCTCGGCCTTGATGCGGTCGGTAATATCGTGCAGCACGGCCCGGGCGCTGGGCACTTGGCCCGGTAGCTGCTCGCTGCTTACCGAGCCAATGAGGTGCACCGGCCGGCCGGCGCTGGTGAGCAGCACGGTTTCGAGCTTATTGAGGGCTTGCCCTTCGTAGAGGCGCCGCAGCTGGTACAGCAGCTTGGCGCGGTAGTAGGGATGTACTACGTCGGTGAGGGGACGGCCCTGCAACTCAGCTTCCGAGTAGCCCAGTTTTTCTTGCCCGGCTTTGTTGACAAACAAAAAATTGTTGTCGGCGCTCAGGTGCATGATTAAGTCATGCGAGCTGTCGAAAAAAGCCCGCAGGTAAGTCGGCTCGGGAAGTTGCGGCGGGGTAGCCTCAGCTTCGGGCAGCTGCTGGCCGGTGGTCCACAAGCCCGTCACGGACCCTTGCGCATCGTAGAGGAGCTGAGATTGCCAGGCCAGGGGAAGCGTACTACCACTTTTGGTCAGAATGTCAGCCACGTAATGAGGCGGATATTCGGCTTGTTGGGTTAGCACCAGCCGCAGCTTTGCTTGGCGCTCGGCCTGCACCGAGCATGGCGATAACCTAGGGTGATAGGCTTTTCCTAAGACTTCGTCCCGCGTGTAACCGCTGATTTCTAGTAATATATCGTTAATGTCCGCTACCAGCCCGTCTTGGTCGAGCACCACGTAAGCCAGTTGAAGCTGGGCAAACATGAGGGCGATGGGTGGCAGGGCTGGTGCCGACGGGAGCTGTTGCATAGAAAGCCTATCAAACCAGGCACCAGAAGGAGTGGCTTCCGGCTAGGTTAGTTTTGGGTAAAATTACCGCTACTTGCGGCGAATATTTACTATTTGCTCGTGTCTTTTTCTACTAAGCCGCATTTGGTTTTTTCCGTGACCACCGACCTTAGCTATGATCAGCGTATGCAGCGCATCTGTACTAGCTTAGCCCAGGCCGGCTACCAGGTGCAGCTGGTGGGGTGGCAGCGGCCTACGTCGGTGCCGCTGGCAGCTCAGGCTTATACTCAGCATCGGCTGCGGGGCTGGTTTCAGCAAGGTAAGTTGTTCTATTTAGAGTATAATCTGCGGCTTATCAGTTATCTGCTCACGCAACGGGCGAGCCTGTGGGCCTGCGCCGACCTCGACACCGCGCTGCCCACGTGGCTACGCGCCCGGCTGGGCGGCCAGCCTTTTGCCTACGACGCTCACGAACTTTTCACCGAAGTTCCCGAGGTGGTGGCTCGCCCGGTCGTGCAAAAAATATGGCAGAAGATAGAAAATTTTATAGTACCCCGTGCGCAGCTGCGTTACACGGTAGGGCCGGCGCTGGCCCGGCTTTTTGCGCGGCGCCACCCCGGCTGGGAATTTGCGGTGGTGCGAAATACGCCGGTGGGTAGCGAATTGACCGCACCAGCTAGTTTGCATCCGGCGGTTGAAAATCAACCGGCTTCACCAGCCATCTTGCTCTACCAGGGCGCTCTTAACGTGGGCCGGGGCCTGGCCGAATTGTTGGCAGCCATGCCGCTGGTGCCAGCCCGGTTGGTTGTGTGCGGCGAGGGCGATTGCTCGGCTAGCCTGCGCCAGCAGGCCGAACAACTAGGGCTGTTGGCGCCGACTGCCACACACCCGGCGGGGCAAGTCGAGTTTCGGGGCTACGTGCTGCCCGAGGCGCTGCGCGCCGTCACGGCCGAAGCTACCGTGGGCATTATGCTGCTCGACAACGTGGGTCTAAGCTACTATTACTCACTAGCAAATAAGTTTTTTGACTACGTGCAGGCCGGCATTCCTCAGCTTTGCATCGACTTTCCCGAATACCGTGCGCTCAATGAGCAGTACGAGGTGGCCGTGCTGGTGCCCGACCTGGCGCCCGCGACCCTGGCCCTGGCCCTGGCCCAACTGCTGCCCGGCGGCCAGCCCGGCGCGCACTACCAGCGTCTGGCGGCCAATTGCCGCCGTGCCCGCGCCGAGTGGTGCTGGCAGCAGGAAGAAAAAACGTTGGTCCAGCTCTACGATAACCTTCTGCGCCGCTAGCTTCCTTATGCTTCCTGCCTCCATCCTGGCCCAACTAGCGCCTACTGTCACTGACCCGCGCCCCGTGCTGCTCGCCGTGGCCGGCCCCACTGCCGTGGGCAAAACGGCCCTCACCGTAGCCCTGGCGCAGCAGCTGGGCACCGAAATCTTATCGGCCGACTCGCGCCAGTTCTTTCGGGAGCTGAGTATTGGCACGGCCAAGCCCACGCCGGCCGAAATGCAGGGCGTGCCGCACCACTTTATCGACTCGCACAGCATCGGGCAGGAGTACAGCGCGGGGCGCTTTGCTGCCGAGGCGCTCGCGGTGCTCGCTGGCTTGTTCGAGCGCCGGCCAGTGGTCATCCTGACGGGCGGCTCGGGGCTGTACCTGCAAGCCCTTACCGATGGCCTCGATGAGCTGCCCGCGGTGGCCCCCGCGGTGCGCCAGGCGCTTCAGCAAGAATTACATACGCTGGGCCTGCCCGCGCTCGTGGCCGAGCTGGCTAGCACCGACCCCATTGCTCACCAACGCATTGACCTCCAAAACCACCAGCGCGTGCTACGCGCCCTCGAAATAACGCGTGGTACGGGGCAGCCGTTTTCTAGCTTTCACCGGGGCGAGGCCGCCGTGGCGGCCACGGCGGCGGCTCGCCCGTTTCGGGTGGTGAAGGTGGCGCTCACGCGGCCGCGCGCCGAGCTGTACCAGCGTATCGACCAGCGCGTGGAGCAGATGCTAGCGGCGGGCTTGCTTGCCGAAGTCGAAGGGTTATTGCCCTTTCGCCACCAGCAGGCGCTGCAAACCGTGGGCTACCAGGAGATTTTTGGCTACCTCGATGGGCGCTACGACTACGCCGAAGCAGTGCGCTTGCTCCAGCGCAATACTCGGCACTACGCCAAACGCCAGCTCACCTGGCTGCGCCGCGATGCGGCCTACGAGTGGGTAGAGCTAGGGCACTAAACGCCAAAAAGCCGTGGGAAGGCACTGCGTGCTGCCCCACGGCCTTATAAAGTAGCAGCGGTTAAAATTAAACCGACAGGATTTCTACCATCCGCATAAAGCTTTGGTTGATAACCTTGCGCTTGTAAATGGTGTCTTGAAAAGGCGTGTACATGAGCTTGCGGTCCACGATGCCGGCCATCACGTTTTTCATGCCGTTCATCAGGCCCTCCACGGCTGCAATACCGAGCTGCGAAGCCAGCAGGCGGTCGGCCGCCGTGGGCGAGCCGCCGCGCTGAATGTGCCCCACAATCGTGACGCGGGTGTCGAGCTGCGGCAGCGCTTCTTTCACGCGCCGGGCTACTTTGTGCACGTTGCCTTCCTCTTCGCCTTCGGCCACGATGACGATAAACGAGGTTTTGTGGCGCGAGTAGCTATTTTGCAGCGTGTCGATGACGGCATCCACGCTCATGGCGGTTTCGGGTACCATCACGATTTCGGCCCCGCCGCCAATGGCGCACGGAATGGCAATGTAGCCCGAGTCGCGGCCCATGACTTCCACAAAAAAGCAGCGGTCGTGCGAGTCAGCCGTATCCCGGATTTTGTCGATGGCTTCCAGCGCCGTGTTCACCGCCGTGTCGTAGCCGATGGTGTAGTCGGTGCCGTAGAGGTCGTTGTCGATGGTGCCCGGCGCTCCTACCGTCGGAATGCCAAACTCGTGCTCGAAGATGCTCGCCCCGGTAAATGTACCATTGCCCCCAATGGCTACCAGGCCCTCAATACCGTGGTTAACTAGCTGGTCAAATGCTTGTTGGCGACCCTCTTTAGTGGTGAATTTCTGGCTGCGGGCCGACTTGAGGATGGTGCCGCCGCGCTGTACGGTGTTCGACACCGAGGCCGAGTCCATGCGCACAAACTCTCCCTTAATCATGCCGCTGTAACCGCGCATAATGCCATACACTTCGATACCGTGGTACACGGCCGCCCGCACTACGGCCCGTACGCAGGCGTTCATGCCCGGTGCATCGCCGCCGCTGGTAAAAACTCCAATTCTCTTCATATCCAAAAGGTCTGAAAAACGCCCTGGCTAGCCGATAATTGGCTAAAACCTCGCAAAGGTCGCACGAGTGGGGCACTTACCGGCCGCCGCTCAGGTTATTTGTTGCGACATTTTTGCGGCACTTACGTATGAGCGCCGGAAGGGACCCGCTAGGCGGTTGGATATTAACAATTTTTTGGTTAAATTTCGGTTCCTCACTCTTCGTCTATTTCCCCCACCACCCTTATGTTTGGTTTTTTCGAAAACGAGCAGGCCAAAAAGATCAAAGGCCACCTCTGTAACCTTGCTGCCCTGGCCAAGGCCGATGGCAACGTGGACGACCGTGAAATGAATTTCATTGTCACGGTAGGTAAGAAAAACGGCGTGTCGGCCTCCGAGGTCCGCAAGCTGGTAGCTGGTAATACGAATTGCGTTTCCGACTTGCCCAGCAACGACTCCGAGCGGTTTGACCAAATTTTTGACCTGGTAGATATGATGCTGGCCGACGGCATCATTGATGAAACCGAAATGGATTTTTGCATTATAATGGCCGAGAAGTTGGGCTTCCGCCAAGCCATTGTGAGCATGTTGGTGCGGAAGATTTCGCAAGGCGTGAAAGATGCCATCCCGCGCGAACGTATTAAGGACGACAGTCTTTTGCTCCTGAAGCACGACGCAGCGCCCAAGCGCTAGGCTGTCTGAACCGCGGATTTATCGGATTCTTCGGATTAACTCGGATTTTGATGACGGCAGTACTTGCTAGCAATCAATAAGATAAAAAGAAAAGGTCGTCTAACTAGACGGCCTTTTTTTTGCGTCACCAAAATCCGAGTTAATCCGAAGAATCCGATAAATCCGCGGTTCAGACAGCCTTGATGGCGCGTAGCAGCCCCGCAATAGCTTGGTCAATTTCGGCTTCGGTGATGGTGAGGGGCGGGGCAATGCGCAGGGAATTATCGCAGAATAAAAACCAGTCGGTCAGGATGTTTTCCTCGGCCAGGGCGCGGTCGATGATCGGCTTGAGTACCTCGAAGGAATCAAACTCCACGGCCATCAGCAGGCCGCAGCTGCGCACCGCCCGAATAGCGGGGTGGCGCAGCCCGGCGCGCAGGCGCTCAGCCTTGGCGGCTACGCTCGCCAGCAGGTTTTCCTCCTGAATAACCTGGAGGGTCGCCAGCGACGCCGCGCAGCTCACCGGGTGCCCGCCAAACGTAGTGCAGTGCCCCAGGACAGGATTGGTTTGGAAGCCTACCATGATTTCGGGCGACGAAATAAAGGCCCCAATGGGCATGCCGCCGCCCATGCCTTTGGCGCACACCAGGATGTCGGGCACCACCCCAAACTGCTCGAAGGCCCACTGCGTGCCGGTGCGCCCAAAGCCACATTGGATCTCATCGAGGACGAGCAGTGCGCCCACCTCGGTGCAGCGCTGGCGCACGGCGGGCAGGTAGCCCGGCAGCGGCACCCGCACGCCGGCTTCGCCCTGCACGGTTTCGAGCACCACGGCGGCCGTGTTTTCGGTGATGAGGGCGAGGTCGGCCAGCTCGTTGTAGCGCACGTGGGTGACGTCGGGCAGCAGCGGCCGGTAGCTGTTCTTAAACCCCTCGGAGCCCGTAATGGAGAGGGCGCCGTGCGTCGAGCCGTGGTAAGCATTATAGCTCGAAACCAGGCCCGTGCGCCCCGTGTGGCGCTTGGCGAGCTTCAGAGCGCCTTCGATGGCCTCGGCCCCGGAGTTGGTGAAGTACACCGTGTCGAGCGGGGCGGGCAGGGTAGCGGCCAGCGCGTGGGCCAGCCGGGCGGGCGGCGCCTGCACCAGCTCGCCGTACACCATCAAGTGGAGATATTTATCCAGCTGGTCGTGAATGGCTTGCAGCACGCGGGGGTGGCGGTGGCCCACGTTGCTAACGCCAATGCCGGAAATCAAATCCAGAATGGGGCAGCCTTCGGGCGTGTACATGTAGACGCCCTCGGCCCGCTCAATTTCCAGCAATAAAGGAAATTCGGACGTCTGGGCCTGGTGGCGGAGAAAAAGCTGGCGGTAGGTAAGCATAAGTACCCGCAAAGGTACCGCCAACCTATGGTGGCAGTAGGGTAAGATGGCCCTTCGCAGCTGTAGCACCTGCTGTTCGCTGGCCCCGCCAGGCTTAGCGGCCAAAAATGGCGACCGAGGTCGTCTGCGCCGAGCGAATGGTGAAGTTGCGCACGTCCGTAAACTTGCTGCCCGTGCTGCTGGCCGTGCGAAATACCAGCCGGTAGGCCCCCGGCTGCATGGCGAGGTTTACTTTGCTGCTGCTCTCGGGCAGGTTATAAATCCACGTTTGCGACTCGTCATTATTGAGCTTATAGAGGCTCCCAAACCCCTTCAGGTCGGAGGTAATGTTGAGGGTGCCGGGCGCGGCGTAGGTCACGTCGGTGGTCATGCCCTGGCGCACGCTCACGCGCTGCACTTGGCGCGGCAGCGTCAGCAGTTCCACTTCATAGTTGCCGGCCAGCATCTTCTGGCGCGTGCCGAAGGGCAGGGCCACGCCGGTGGCCGCGCTGCCCTGGGGCCGTATCACCGCCTGCACTGCCCCGCCGTAGGGGTTGGGGCTGATGCTGGGCGGCTGTAGCCACAGCGTGCCCTGCGGAATCTTGAAGGTGAGCACGTTGGCCTTGCCGGGTTTGATAACCAGGTTGGCTTGCTTCACGGCCGGCACGGTATTGATGACTAGGTCGTAGCTCTGCAACGCGTCGATGTCTACCACGTCGGCCTTGCCTTGCGCGTCGCGGTAGTGCACGTAGTTGTATTCGGGCTGGTTGGTGACGTTGTTGACGAACGTCATATTCACGTTCGACTCCACAGCCCGGCCGGCCTCGTCGGTCAGGTTTACCGACACCGTGGTTTTGGCCAGCGTCTGGGCAATGACGTCGTTGAGCACCGTGCGAAACGTCTTGACCTCGGCCGCATTGTAGTACTGCCCCAGGCATTCGAGCGAGTGTCCAAAGTCTTTGGCCGCCCCAATGCCAATTACAAACGGCTTGAGAAAGATGCGCTTGCGCTGCAAGGCCAGCGAGGTGGCGCACGGGTCGCCCTCGCACGACTCTACCCCGTCGGTGATGAGCAGCAGCACGTTGCGCGAGGCTTTATCCACCGGAAAGTCCTTGGCCGACTGGCCCAGCGAGTACGTGATCGGCGTGTTGCCCTGGGCCTTTAGCGTCTTGAGCTTGGCCTTGATGGCCGCCGCATTCTTGGGCGCAAAGGGCACTTCGAGGCGCGAGTCTTCGCAGTTTTGCTCCGAGTTGGCGTGCTGGTGCCCGTACACGCGCAGGCCCAGCTCCAGGTTGGGGTAGGCGTTGAGCGAGTCGGCCATCTTGGCGAGTAGGCGCTTGGCCACTTCCCAGCGTGGCGTGCCCTCCCAGGGCGCCATCATCGAGCCCGAGGCATCGAGCAAGAATAAAATGCGCGTCACCTTGGGCTTTTCGGGCGGCGCGTTCTGGGCCTGGCTAGTGAAGGAGGCAGCCAAAAATGCGCAAGCCAACAGGTAGCGAATTGCCCCGCGGGCAAGGGGTGGGAGGGGGACGAGCATCGCCGAAATTTACGTTGCTGGCGCGAGTTTTAGCTGGGCCAGGCTGGGTAGCCCCGCCCGGGCTGCCCGGCTAGCCAACCGGCGCCAAGCAGAGGCGGGGTGGTATCTTGCCAGCCCCTGGCTTTCGCCGCCTTTTCCTTACTAGCTGACAGTTGATGCAAGTTGCCCGTTTTCTATTTCACAAGCTTTCCACGGCCCTTTCAGCCAAAGGGTTATACCTCACCAAGTCGCTGGATTACAAGCAGGAGCCCGCCCCGCTGCCCATCAACCTCGACTACGTGCGCTATGCCACCCTGGGGCTGTGTGCCCAGGAGATAGCGCGCAAAAACGTACCCGGCAGCGTGGCCGAAGTAGGGGTGTACAAGGGTGATTTTGCCAAACGCCTGAATAAGCTCTTTGCTCAACGGACTCTCTATCTGTTCGATACGTTTGCCGGCTTCGCGGACCAAGATGTGGCGACCGAGAAAACCAGCGGCTTTTCGACCGGCGACCAAAACTTTGCCGATACCAGCGTGGAAATGGTGCTCCGCAAGATGGCGTTTCCGCAGCAGTGCGTGGTGAAGCAAGGGTTTTTTCCGGCTACCGCCGCCGACGTCACAGATACCTTCTGCTTCGTGAGCCTCGACGCCGACCTCTACGACCCTATCCTCGAAGGGCTGCGGTTTTTCTATCCGCGCCTCGCGCCCGGGGGCTTCATCTTCGTTCACGACTTCAACAACGACGAGTATAAAGGGGCCCGTCAAGCCGTGCTGGACTTCTGCCAGAGCACTAACCTGAGCTTTACGCCCCTACCCGACAGCGGCGGCACAGCCGTGCTGAGTAAGTAAAGGAAGGGGTGGCTGCTAAAGCACTAGGTGTGCTTACTGCTCCGGCTTGCGGTCAACCTTAAAACCCGTGCGGCCGGGGTAGCTGCCGCCGCGGTCAACCTAAACTGCTAGTGGAATAAGCTACTTGGAATTCAGGGTGCAAACGGCGTAGTATTAAGCCTATATTTCTTCCTCATCCACCAGCTTATTTCCTCCCCCATGGCCGACGTGAGCCCCAAATTCAACTTTCGTATCGCTGAGCTTCTGTCCCTGGGTTGCTTACTACGCGCCAGCTACGTGCGCGACCAGGCGGCCCTGGCCGACCTGCTGCCCGACGACTACACCCCTGCCTACCTCGCTGGCTACGACGAGCAAATCGCCGCCGTCGAAAAGCTCGTGCGCACCAGCGTCACCGTCACGGAGCGGGCCGTCATCACCACCCGCATCGCCGAGGCGCTGGCTGCCCTGCCCCAGCTGCTCGACCACCTCGAAGCCCGCGTGCGCAAAGCCTAGGGCCTCACCGTGCCCGCGCCTGGCTTCGGCATCAAAGCCGTGCGCATTGCCCGCAATAGCGCCGATCACGAAGACTTGGCCGATGCCCTCAGCACTTTGCTCCACAACATCGGCCAAAACGAAAAAGCCCTCCTTCTGAAAGGCCAGAAACCCACCGAAACCTAGCAAATCCAAGACCTCTACGACCAGCTCGTGGCCGACGCTACCGCGCAGGGCAGCAGCTTCAGCAACCAGCGCGTGCTCACCGCCGAAAACGCCGCCACCCTCAACGCCCTCTACGACCAGATGGTAGCCCTGCTGGCCGACGGCAAGGCCCTCTACAAATCGTCCGACAAAGCCCGTCTCAAAGACTACACCCTCGACCAGCTGCTCAAGCGCGTGCGCCGCGAGCAAGCCGACCCCGCAGAAGCCGCGAAAAAGTCGTAGCTGTTTGGAAATACCAGGCAACAAAAAAGGGCACCTACGCTAAGCGGGTGCCCTTTTTTGTTGCCTGGTATTATAAAAGTTTGATATACCAAGCCCGAGCCAAGGTGAGGACTATGAGAGACTTTTTAACGCCTGCCAGCGAGGTTCAAAGAGCAGTAAGTCGTCTACCGTCACCTTGTAGATCGCCAACGCTTGTTCTCTGGTCAGTGTGCCCCTAGCGATAAGGTCAAGTGCCGACCAAGTCCGGCTTTTGCGCTCAGTATGCGTACAGATAGGTTCCTCAAGGTGCCTAGTAGCGTGGGAGCCAGCAATTAATTGAGCAAGCATAGTGCTAGGTAATGATGCCTAAGTATGTTTCGAACAGTTCGTGCTGCAAGGGTGCAGCCTCTCCCAAAAAACCGTCACGAGTTACGCTGCGCTAAACTCGCGCCAGTTGGGAAATGCTGCTTATACAGCATCTCACTCAGTTGCCCCAGCCAATAAGCCGGCCACTGATAAATCTTCGTCCAACTCATCCCAATGCAGGCCGCGCCCGCCGCCGCCAATTTCCACTCGCAGCCGTTGTTCAGGCTGCGCGGCCTGCAACCGGGGAAACCATAATAGCGGTACGCTCACCGTACGGCCATCCGTAAGCTGCACGTGCATAGTGATATCGTCAAATGTTACCGCCTGGGCCAAGGCCGTAGTAGGGCGATAGGAGCGCGTAATTGAAGGCCGCTCGTTAGGCGAAGTAATCATTCCAGGCTTGTAAAAAGGTGGGGTGATATTCTTGAATCAGCTTGGCAACTGAGTTTAATTCCGGGTTGCTGAAGCCATAATTAAACGCAAGTTTGATAGGAACAAGCCAAAACTTAGCTTCGTTTCCAGCCGCTCTTACATGAATGTGCGGTGGTTCGCCCGATTCGTTGCTATAAAAGAAGAAGCGATAGGGGCCTACGCGGAGGATGACGGGCATCAGCAATTAATAATGAAGGCGCGTCTAAAATTTTGCTTTTCGTGTCATGCTCCCAACTAGCGCGAGTTTAGCGCAGCGTAACTCGTGCCAGTAATAGAGTGGAGGTTATACCTCCACTGCCGCGCTAGCGGCAAGCTGGGACCGCGAGGCTAGGGTCGTTTAGGCAACTCGTTTTATGGGAGGCACAGCCTCCTCCGGAAAACCGTCACGAGTTACGCTGCGCTAAACTCGCGCCAGTTGGGTGCCGCGTCGCTAGCTTCGTTCAGTTGAGTCATTCTATGGGAGGCACAGCCTCCCCCGAAAAACTGGTGCGAGTTTAGCGCAGCGTAACTCGCACCAGTTTGGGAGTCAGTTTAAGGTACTATCTTTTTTGGCTAGGTGTGAAAATAATGCTCTTTATCATTGAGTAATAACTAGATTTATTAATTGGATTCAAAACCTCTGGATTATCCTTTAATAAATTCCAAGTGCTAACTGAAATTATTGTATAGATAACCAAGAAAAGAAGCTGTTTTAATATGTGCCAAAATTGGCTATCATAAATAGGGGTATTTTCAAAATATTCCTTGCTTTCTCTGCGAATATTTTCAATATATGCGTTAGATATTTCTTGAAATTTTGTTTTGTCTGTATAATATGTTTCTAATAGGTTTTTAAATACCTCACTATCGCGCTTGCCATTTTCGGTATAAGCCTCAGCTTTATTAAGTTGTTTTGTATCTAAAAAGTAATAGAAATTATCGACATAATAATCTTTATAAGTTATATAAGTCCACCAATTAAATATTTTTATTACAAATAGTATTGCCATTGTAGCTAGCGCGCAAAGTATTAAAATTATACTTGCATATTGCAAAAGACTTACTCCTGATCTATCAAAGCTTTTTACTCCTTTTATCGCTCCATTGATTATCAATTCACTTTTGGGATTTCCTTCAAAAATAGACTTGTTAGTGTTTGACAACCAGTAATTTGCAGATCACAGTTTTTTTGTCAGCTTAAAATTCCACAATCCAGCAGCCAAGTTTACCATTTCATCCGCAAATTCCAGGCGTTTATTAGAGTTATTATTGATTAAAAATCAAGTATTTGCGTAGTATTTCTTGAAACAAGCCAATTCCGCACATAAGGAGAAGGCATCAGCTAGTTTTTCCTTCTTTCTCATCCGATTTTCTAT
>Ga0160428_1001396_pt1 | contig 18469 bp, 15 predicted proteins | sample SolpanmetagenomM_FD_108198 | JGI IMG/M metagenome (GOLD analysis project Ga0160428, IMG submission 108198) | Solar panel surface microbial communities from Lawrence Berkeley National Laboratory, California, USA - M | ecosystem: Engineered > Built environment > Solar panel > Unclassified ... | reverse complement strand
GGTCCGTTAGCTAGTATTCAAATACACTCGTACCAATCTAAGCAGATTCACGAGCAACCTATGGCTCTATATGACGTTGTAGAGAACAACCACTTCGATATATACATATTTAGAAACTCGAATTTGATTGGCGGAAAGGCTTTCGAAAAAATTCAGTTTGGTAATGAGGACATTCAGCGGCATAACTCCAAAACCTATGTCGGACATAATGAATATGCTCGTTACGAAACGCTGAATGAACTGATTTACGACAAAGCCTCATCATCGGAGCTTCAAACTCACATAGCGACTAATAAGCTATTATCAGAGATATATAAGAACCATGCCCGGCAGACGTCTGGTAAAATACCGTTTAGTAAGTTTGAAGCAAAGGAAATACTATGAGCAACCTCCCTTTTAAAGTAAATGTCAGTGCCGTGATAAAAAATAAAGACAAAGTTCTTTTAATTAAACGAGCCGATAACGAAGAGGTTTTTCCGGGTTTCTGGGGTATACCAGGAGGGACTGTTGAGCCTATAGACGCTACACTGGAAGCAGCCTTGCAACGTGAATGCGACGAAGAGGTCGGTGTTAAAATCAAGGACATCGAAATGGTTTCAAATAACATCAATGACAAGGGTGAAAAAGGCGGTGCCTTGTACCTTGTTTATTCAGCATCTTACGCGTCCGGTGAGCCTAAGCCTCTCGATGGTACAGCTGCAGTCGAATGGCTTGGAATTGAAAAAATTCGTGGGCTAAATCTAACTCCAATGACATTAGAAATAATAGAGTCGTGTCTCTAGAACAACGAAAACCAGTATTTGTTGGGTTCGATGGATTACATCGAGCCGGAAAAGGCACGCAGGCCACTCTGCTCCGTGCCGCGATCTCACAGAATGGCGGCAAGAGCATTATTGTACGCGGGGATGGAACTAGAGAGGGACTTGGTGTAAGCGAAGGTGATCCATACAGTAACGAGTGGCAAACTCGGAGCCTAAGAGTCAAATCTCCTGAAGGCAATACTGTTGAAGCTTGGAATGCCGCTTCGTATGTACTAATGAGAGAGCTTAGCGAATTCCGCGGAACTGATCAATTCGATGCGGTCATCATAGACAGAACAGTACTATCGCGTGCTACATTTCTCCTCCACAGAGGGGTCGCTCTTGAAGGAGAAAGGTTAACGTTAGATCAGCTTTATCCAGACAATTCATCTGGCGAGCATGAAGCGCTTGATCTTGCAGCTACCTTACCGGATGTAATTTTTGAGCTGAAAACTCATGCTCCTTCTGACTTACTCAAAAGGTTAGATGATAAAGATCCGAAGTACACTTTCCGATCAAGAAATATTAAAGGCGGCTTCTATCCGGCTTCAATTGCAAAAATCCACTTACCTGAAGATATTGAACACAGAGTAATAGTGATTGATGCATCACAGGAAATCGAAACGATTCATCAAGAAATCAAACGAAGTCTCGGATCAACTGCGCTCGGTTCATTGTTGAGATGACTGTTTAGTTTTTGATGAGGCATTTGTATAACAGCATCAAAAAAGCCTAGCTACTCACTAGACTTCTTGTCACATATACATTCTTAGCTTCCGGAGCGAGATAGTGGATAATGCCTTTTGCACTCATTCACGAAAAACTATAAACACTTTTGCATTTCAATCCCTACACCGAACTTCGTGACTAGCGTCAGTTGAGGCTATCACGTCGCGAAGTCAACTAACTGCCTTAAACTTAGAAAAAAGCCAAGCACCTGAAGGTGTATGGCTTTTTTCTTGGCTCCCGGGGCGAGATTCGAACTCGCGACCAATTGATTAACAGTCAACTGCGCTACCGCTGCGCTACCCGGGAATACTCGCTGTATTATACCTGGCATATCAGAGGTGGTCAAGCGACTTAGTTACGCAAGCTATCAGCTTCGTTTTGATAGCCGAGTAACTCCATCGTACGGATGATGGCCTGCTGGTCTCGGGACTGCTCAGATGCTTTATAGACGGTCGTAAGTTTTAAGAGTATTTCATCTGTCGTAGCCACATCGTGACTCGAAAGGCCAGCAACTTCGAGCGATCGAGCTGAATTATCTTTTCGCTTCAAAAAACCTTTAGCGATCAACCCTTCGACGTGCACAGCCACTGTCGATACCGACTTATAGCCAAGCGCATTCATAATCTCGCGGTAGCTTGGGCCGTAGCCTTGCTCATGGATGAATCCGTCAACGTACGCCAGTAACGCTTGTTGTTTTTTGGTTGCACGAGCGTTTGATTCCATAGACTTACTATACAACAATCAGTGGCGTGCATACGCAACGAAAATGCTATACTGACAGATGTACATGCTAAGCAAAAATACCACTCGCTACAGCTTGATCCTTCTCGTCACCGACTTTTTAACGTTGATTGCCTCTTTTGGCATTGCCTACGTACTGCGCGTTAAATTTGACGATAGAAATCTACTCGGTATGCGAGATGATAGTAATTATCTTCTTGCGACACTATCGATTATTCCTATCTGGATTCTCGTAATGGCCATCCTCGGTTTGTATAGTGCGCTTGTTTACAACCGACGTCTCGTCGAATGGTCAAAGATTGCAGTTGCCTCATTTATTGGTGTCTTACTGGTGATCGGCTGGGAATATGTCGCTAATACCCGCATTTTCCCTGCGCGTCTTGTAACCGTCTATGTGCTCGTTGGCTCGTTTCTTCTCGTCATTCTCGAGCGTGAAATACTGCGTTTTATACGTCAGCTGTTATTCCGCTTAGGCTACGGCACCAGTCGAGTATTGATCGTCGGTGATAGTGACGCCACGCACGATATCGCCGTCAGCCTGGCTGATACCAAGCGCAGTGGATTTCGCATAGTCGCTATCGCAGGTCCCGCAAAAGTTGTGCCAAAAGGCATCAATGCAGAACACTTTAGCTCCATCGATGCAGCCATCAAAGCTATCGACAATTTGCGTATCACGACGATTATTCAGACCGATCTCTATGATTCTGCATCTCGGAATCAACGTATACTTGCTGCCGCACAAACTCGACATATCAGTTACAGCTTTATACCTGGTGAACCAGAGTTTTATGCTGGCAAAAACACCGTCGATGTCTTTCTTGGATACCCGATCATCAATGTCAGTCAAACGCCCCTTATCGGTTGGGGAGCTGTCGTCAAACGTGTCTTTGATATCATTGCTGCGTCAATTCTCCTTGTCATCCTGTCGCCAGTATTCTTGATTATCATCATTCTCCAGCAGATTTTCGATCGCGGCCCTATTCTCTTTCGCCATACGCGTCTGACGCAGTACTCAAAGCCATTTGGCATGTATAAGTTTCGCTCGATGATCTGGGAATATTGCGGTGACCAAAGAGAGGTATTCAAGCGCATGGGCCGCCCGGATTTACTTGAGGAATACGAGCGAACACTGAAAATCAAAGACGATCCGCGTATCACCAAATTTGGTAAATTCCTGCGTCGTTCGTCACTCGATGAATTACCGCAACTCTTCAATGTCCTTAAGGGCGACTTGAGCCTTGTTGGACCTCGTCCTATCCCAAAATACGAGGTCGATGCAAACTTCACTAAATCGCACGGAGCACTGCTACTCAGTGTCAAGTCAGGTATCACCGGCCTGTGGCAAGTGTCTGGACGTAGTGACCTAGCCACCGATCAGCGCATACAACTCGAGCTTTATTACGTGCAAAACTGGACATTTTGGCTCGATATAAAGATCCTATTTAAGACAATCTTAGTGGTTCTACGTCGTCGGGGCGCAAGCTAAAATGGCCCAAAGAGTCCCAAAAGTAGCAATTGTCCATGATTGGTTAACAAATATGGGTGGTGCGGAAAACGTTGTCTTGGCACTCGCCGAGGCTTTCCCCGGCGCGCCGATTTATACCAGTCAATACGATCCCGAAAAAATGCCGGCATTTAAAAAACTTGATGTACGTACAACTTACCTGCAAGATCTACCTGGTCCGCTCAAGAAGATGCACAAGTTTTTCCCAATGCTGCGCGTGCGGGCGTTCCAGAATTTAGATTTATCTGATTTTGACATCATCATCAGTAGTTCCAGCGCCGAGAGCAAACAAGTTCGAAAATCACGTCCAGACCAGGTTCATATCTGTTACTGTCATACACCAATTCGTTATTACTGGAGTCATTACGACGAGTACAAAAAAGATCCTGGATTTGGGAAACTCAATTGGCTGGTTCGTCTTGCTATGCCTTTTTTTGTACCCGCTCTCAAAAAAGCCGATTACGAGGCGGCTCAAAGTGTCGATATCTTCGTCGCAAACTCAGAAGCAGTGCGGGCACGAATCAAAAAATACTATAAGCGCAGCGCCACAGTGATTCATCCCCCAGTTGATATTGACCGTTTTACCCCAAGTCGCAAACGTGCAGACTATTACGTCACGTCTGGCAGGCAAGTACCCTACAAGCGTTATGATCTGGTGGTCACAGCCTGTACAAAACTCAATATTCCTCTCAAAGTTTATGGAAATGGCTCACAGCACAGTGCTCTCGTTGCTCAAGCAGGACCAACTATCGAGTTTTTCACTGATAGGTTTGGTGATGCTTCAGATAAAAATCTTGAAAAAGCACTCAACAGTGCTAAAGGCTGGATTTATGCGGGCGAAGAAGATTTTGGTATCGTTCAAGTCGAGGCTCTTGCTGCAGGTGCTCCCGTCATTACGTACGGCAAAGGTGGCGCACTCGATATCGTGCAAGACGGAGAAAGTGGCATATTGTTTGCGAAACAGTCGGTTGATTCGCTCATTAACGCATTGAAGCAAGCCCAAACCATCGACTTTATGCAAGCAAACTTACGCCGCAAATCAAAACGGTTTGAAAAGTCGCTGTTTATTTCCAAAATGCGCCGTATCGTCCAAACAAATATTAAAACATCGTAGGAATCAAAATTATGAACATTCTCATCACAGGTGGCGCAGGCTATATCGGAAGCGTGACGACACGGATTTTCCTCGAAGCTGGCCATACTGTCAGTGTTCTCGACAACTTTAGTAGTAGCGAGCGATTTGCTGTGCCAACAGGAGTTCGCTGCATCAAAGGCTCGATCGGCGACTTCGGCAAGCTTGTATCACGAGACGATAAGTTTGATGCGGTTATTCATCTCGCGGGACTAATTAGTGTTGCCGAATCGATGACGAAGCCGGAACTATATTGGCACAACAATGTCGAACAAAGCCTCGCGATGCTCAGTGCCATGCGCACACTTGAGATCAAGAAAGTTATTTTTGCTTCAACCGCAGCCGTATATGGTAACCCAGACGAGCTACCGATCACCGAAGATGCCCGGACACAGCCAACAAACACCTACGGCATGACAAAGCTCACTATCGATATGGCGCTGACCAGCGAAGCGTGGGCGCACGACTTAGCGGCTACTAGTGTGCGTTTCTTTAATGTTGCCGGTGCCTACAACGATGCTGGAGAACTGCACAAATCTGAGTCACACTTGATTCCCCTAGCGATCGCGGCGGCCGATGGCAAGCGAGATGCATTGTCGCTGTTTGGGATCGATTATGACACGCCTGACGGCACGAATGTCCGTGACTATATCCACGTCGCAGACCTCGCTCGAGCGATGCTCCTTGCACTCGACAAGCTCACCCCAGGCGTGCACTCAATATATAATCTTGGCAATGGCAATGGTTTTACAAACCGCCAAGTCATTGACGCCGTCGAACGCGTTTCTGGCCTCACTGTGCCAGTCATCGACGCCCCACGACGCAGTGGTGATCCAGCTCGGCTCATTGCATCAAGCAAAAAAGCTTTTGATGAACTAGGCTGGCAACCGCAGGTTCCAGCCCTCGATGACATCGTCAAAGATGCGTGGGAATTTTATAAGAATAAAGATACTTTATCCGACTAAAAATACATCGTCGTCCGGCAAGCGAAAAAGACCTTCATCAAGTCGCTTTTGGTCTAAATAATGTGCAATAAATCCGACGCTGCGCGGAATAACAAAAAGCGCGTTGAAGAAATCAGATTTGATCATCCTATCGAGCTCTAATGTGTCTATTTTTTCTTTTTGACTGAGTACATCGAGCATTAGAGCAGCAATATGACCATCGACATTCAGTATCAAATTACCTTTTTTTTGCGTCGTAATAGCTTCAACTGCTTTCGCAAAATCAAAATATGGATGCAATGCGAGTTTGTCGGCATGGAGCGCAAGAATCTGCGTTCTCGGATCAGGAAGATCAATTCGATATTTTTTATGCCCGATTCCACCAATAAATTGTTTTGATTTGGCACGTTTTTCAACTAATGATGCAGCTGATAGCCCCTGATTTACGCCATCAAACCATTCTTTGGCAGCATCGGACACCGCTCCACCAAAGCGTGGCCCAATTGTCAGTAATCCTGCAGCAAGCGAGTCTACCACTCCTTTGCCGGCACGGGCGGTAACCATAGTATTGAGTGCACCTGAGACTTGAGGACCATGATCAATTGTTAGGAGAAATATCGTTCGAACAAGGTTAACTGTCTGCTCTGATTTTGGTGCACGCCCGAGCAACGCAGCTGTAATCTGCGATGCGATATCATTTTCGAGCGACCATTCTTGCAGGGTTTTACCGACAAACTTGTAGCCGTCTGCGGTCTCGGAACTTATCGTTGCCGTAAACAAGCTTGCGGATCGACGCGAAAAATCCTCTGACCTGTCTAGGATAGTATCTTTTGGCAGCCGTGCAACGAGCTCAGTCAACTCAGCAATGGATTCTGCAACGGTAACATTATGTGATTTTAACGCAGCTCTCTTAGCTGATGCTGTCTCGTCCTCTGAGTGTGCCAATGCTTTCGCGTGACCAAATTGAACAGGAGCATCAAATTGTTCGCCAATAATGCCAGAAATATAGGCAACGATAGGCTTTGTGAGCTTTTTTTCTTTAATCAGCGAGGCGACCTCATACTCATCAGTTCCTCCGAGTTCGCCGTAATACACAATCGAACGCGTCGCCGGATCAGCTTCAGCTGCTAGAAATGCATCTTTTGGAGTTGTAGCAGGAAAACGGTCTCCACCAAAACATAGTGCAAAACTCACAAGATGCTGACTGGAAGCTACCATGGTAATAAGCTCATTTATCATACCGCCACTAGCGGACAAAACTGCAACCGATCCTGTTTGTTCCAAATGGTTTGACTGAAGCTGGCGCCAGTCTACTCCACCGACGACGCCCAGTTTCAAAGCACCAGGTACGATCAAACCGACTCCAGCGGGACCGATAATAGTCTTGCCGGCTTTGACATATTTTTCATGTAAACTAATTGCCTGAACCTCTGGAATATCCTCAGCAAAAATATGTGCCCCTGTAGCTTCTGGAAATGTTTCAAAAAAATCACAGGTTATCTGATAGGCTCGACGTGCGCTGGTAATATTTAGTAACCAATCGACGTGATCGATTACTTGTTTCGCGTCATCAATCGTTTGGTAGCACGGTATGAGAATCTCGCCGTTTCCCCAAGAATATTTCTCAAATCTTTTGTTGCTTCCTACGATTCCAACGATTGAAGGAGATTCGCGTCCGCATAGCATGTCAAAGTCTAATATGGCCTGATACCCCGGTCGATATGCTCCAACCGCTAGTATTGATCCTGGGTTTTCGCGGATGCTTGCAATGTTACGCATGAACAAACTCTAACGCTTCATCAACTACTGTTGTCAGTACGGTGTCAGACCCATGTACGCTCCCAAATATACCATGGCGAGTAAGAAACTCTGACATCAATAGCAAACCTTCTTTTTCGTTTGGCCCACCTCGACGCACATACACTTTAATATCCTTCTTCTTGAGTACATCGATGTGTTTTGTGAATGCATCTATAATACCTGTGAACGTTTTCTTTACGTCAGTGAAGTTTGCGACACCACCCGCAAGTACGATTGCTTTTTTCTTTGCTGTTGATTTGAGCATTTGCTCTATAACAGCTTCAGTATACAGCTGCGTCTCTTCTCGGGTTGGTCCACCACTATATTCCCCATAGTTACCGATAAGATGAGCTTTTCCGCGGTTAGCTGCTTCATCAGCAATAGTTATACTTGCCCCACCGCCGCTAAGGAGCAGCCAAATAGCACCATCTTGATTAAGGACACGAAATGAAAATGAAGCCGGTGAGCCACTATTGAGTTCTGCAATCGCTGTTTCGTGTGTTGTTTTTCGACGAGTATCGACAATATCATTTTCATCCCACGAAGCCTGCCAGTCCCCTGCGCTGTCGACTAGTACTGCAGCATCGAGTATTGTACAGGTATCATCACGAACCACAAGCGGGTTAATTTCTAGAAAACTTATATGCTCACTGTCCATCACCTTGAGTACGTTCGATAAAAACGCAGTAGGTAGTGGTGTTTCATTGACAGTTGTAAATTGCTGTATTGCTTCCGCATGTTCTTCAACCGATACCCCACCGACAGGGGAGTAAAGAAATTTGTACCCATTTCTTACTCTTTCTATGCACAAATAGTGCTCCTCCACATCCTCGTGAGCAAACATTGGTTCAGCAATAAAACGGCTATAGTCACCCCTCGCTGCTATTTCACGTACAGCCTTGGCGGCACTGTTTTTCGTTACATTGAGTCGAATGAGACCTTGTTTTCCTCGTTTTTTGATACCCTGATCAACTTTTATGACGTATGTCTCACGTGATTTCATGGATGAGATGTCTGCATCGAGGGTATCAAGCACCAATGCTGCTCCCTTGTAATTTTCTACAAGCAGTTTTTTTGCACGAAATTCTGTCAGCTTTACCCTCGCCATAACTCTTCCTAGTGTATACCAACTTATGGTTAACGGCCACTACGCCATGGTTTAGTAGCAAATCAAGAATTATAATTTAGACTGCAACTTTTTTGCTACTTCACCCGTGCGGTGACTGATGTCTTTACGTGAAACGAGTATGCCGTTAGGTGTATTAACGACGATTACGTTATCCAAGCCAATTACCGCAACAGGTTTTGTTTCATCGTTACGAATATAGACATTTTCAACATCAATTGGAAACACATTCTCTCCTTCGACATGATTGCCAGTTTCGTCTTGTGGCACTATATCGTGAAGATCTTTAAATGAACCGATGTCCATCCAGTCAAACGTGGCAGGAACAACAGCTAAATTATCTGATTTTTCGCTCAGTGCATAGTCGATCACCTGATCCTCGAGAGAAAGATATGCGTCGTTATAATCAGTACTCATAACTTCAGGGATGGTGGCTAGTTTCTGAACTGTATGGTGCAACTCTGGCGACACCCGCTCAATCTCACCATGAAAAGTATTTACTGATCCAATGAAGTAGCCGCAGTTCCAAAGATAATTTCCAGCTTCGAGATATCGTTGGGCAGTTTCATGGTCAGGTTTTTCTTTAAATGAGCTAATTGTGTAAGCTCCGCCTTCTATGGCGCTGTCTCGCTCTATATAGCCAAAACTGATCGATGGGTATGTTGGCTCTATGCCAATAAGTACAATTTTACCCGAAACCGAAGAGGCATGACCCGCAGCTTGGATAGAGCGTACGTAACCCTCAGTATCTCGGACATGGTGATCAGAGTGCACGAAAGCGATTGGCTCATTTTTATCATGTGAGCGCGCTATCGCATCGAGGGCAAATGCAATACAATTGCCAGTTCCTCGACGGCCAGGTTCGATAAGAAATGCGGTGTCTGGTAGATCCGATAGTTGTTCGCGTACGTGTTGAGAGTGACTAGCTTCGGTGACGACATACGTCGTATCTCCGACCTGTTTCGCTCGATCGTAAGCTTGCTGCAAGAGCGTTCGCTCACCCACAAGTTTCAAAAGATGTTTCGGGTATTCTGGTGTTGATAGTGGCCAAAGCCTTGTGCCGGATCCTCCGGCTATAATAACGGTAATCATGTTGGTTATTTTAGCATAACTAGAACATACTTATTTACTATTTTGACTATACAACAATAAGATGTGCATGATACAATTAGCATAAGTAATAAAGAATATAGCAATGAAAATCAAACAGACTAACAATCACAAAAACCGCAATAGTATCATCGTCATAATAGTATTATTAGCTGTAGTCGCGGCCGTAACATTTTTTTGGTACAGAAACAATAACACTCTTGACTCATCTGATCAGAATCAGATGGCTCCGATCTCTGATTCAAAATCTAAAGATCCTGTAGATTCAAATAGCAAGACTACAGACAATGGTGATACAATGCCGACTCAGCCATCAACCAAAAATGGCGATGATACTAATACAAACGTAGCAGACACTACGCTAACCATCACATCTGCGAATCAAAACAATAATGTACTACAAATTCGCACACTAATCAGTAGCATATGGTCAAACGGTACCTGCACATTAACTTTATCCAAAGAAGGATACAATACCGTTACAAAAACAGCTGGCGTGCAGTCACTAGCAAGCGATTCAACCTGTAAAGGTTTTGACATACCTACCAGTGAACTAGGCGCCGGAGTATGGAGCGCAAAGATATCGGCAACAAATGGCACCGATACAGTATCGAGTACCAAGGAAGTTACTATCAAGTAGGAAAACTCATGCGTATATCCAACACTCACCACAGCCTACCTATCGCTTGGAGTCGAAAAGCTCTTTTAGGAGGCTTAGTTTTGATAAGTTTTGTATCCATCACTATAGGAACATTTATAATTCATCAAGCTGATGCACGAGTTAGTGGCTGGGATGCAGGAAATATCATAGATGACAGCGTGTTCACAAATGCCACGACGATGAGCCCTAGCCAGATTCAAAGTTTTCTCAATAGCAAGGTTCCCACATGTGACACGAATGGCGTGAAGCCCTCCGAATATGGCGGAGGTACGCGTGCGCAGTGGGCTACAGCAAAATACGGTCAAAGTACTTTTACGTGTCTGAAAGATTTTAAAGAAAATGGCAAGTCGTCAGCTCAAATAATCTACGATATTGCACAACAATATCAGATAAATCCTCAAGTCTTACTTGTACTCCTCCAAAAAGAACAAGGACTCGTGTTGGACGAATGGCCAGTCAACATTCAATACCGAAGTGCGACTGGCTACGGATGTCCCGATAGCACGCCAGGTGTCTGTGATGATAGCTATTATGGGTTCACAAATCAAGTCACATGGGCCGCTAAAATGTTCAGAGCGATACTTAATAATTCACCTACTTGGTATACGCCGTACCTATTAGGTGAAAACTTCATAAGATACAGCCCCGACTCCAGTTGCGGGGGAAGCAATGTCACGATTCTCAACCGAGCTACTCAAGCCTTGTACAACTACACACCGTATCAACCTAATGAAGCAGCATTGAATGCTGATTGGGGCTCCGTATCGTGTGGTGCATATGGAAATCGCAACTTTTATCTCTACTTCACAAGCTGGTTTGGAAATACACATGGACCTGCATACGCATGGCAAGAAATATCTCAAAAGCTTTACACAAGTGACTCAAAAACGACTGAGCTTGATCGTAGCAAAGTGCAGCAGGGACAGAATATCTATATTGAATACACTGTAAAAAATACAGGATATAAAATTTGGCCAAGAGGCTCTGTTCTTCTCGGCAGTAACAGTGATAGCCCGTTTTGTACGCCCGAATGGATCGCCTGCTCAAGGGCAACAGTCGTTAATAAATCGGCCGATGTAAATCCTGGCGACACAGCTAGTTTTGGTTTCTGGATGCAGGCACCACAATTTCCAGGATTTTACAAAGTCTATTGGAATTTATTAATTGAAAATGTATCTTGGTTTGCAGATATTGGTAGCAATCACAGTATGACCGTGGTACCGAAACTGACAACGGATCATCTTGATTCAAGCACTGACTTCATGCGAAGCGATGACGTACTTACGTCATCGGATGGAAATGCCAATTTAGTCTTATTTCGCAATGGTCTACTGGCCATTTACTATAAAGGTACTAAGGTTCACACTATAGCGACTAATGTCTATCAACTACGTCAACAAGGCGACGGTAATTTAGTAGCATACGCTAAAAACGGACAAGCACTTTGGGCAATAGGTGACGGAAAAACTAGACAACTCGTCATAAAAGATGATGGAAAACTCACTTATCAAGAGAATCAAAATGACCCAGGAATGACTATAGCCACATGGAATATATCCTCTGGTGACAGAGGTGTAGCGATTGCAAGCGATCAAATACTGCTTCAGGGTCAATCAATCTATTCTGATAACAGAAAATATAAGCTTATTCTTCAAGGAGACGGAAACCTTGTCCAATATGGCCCCCAGGGAGCAATGTGGGCAGTCGGCCAAAACAAAGGCTACCGCCTTATCCAGCAGGGCGATGGCAAGTTAGTGTTATATGATGTAAATGCTAAAGCTATCTGGGGATCATCAGTCTGGGTGAACGACGGTCGCGCAAGTAAAACTATCATTCAGGGTGATGGCAACATAGTCACCTACAATAATAGCCAAGTATTATGGGCATTACACTAAAGAGTAACTCTGATAAAATAAGTAAAATGTATAAGGTTCTTCACACTATAGGCCGCAACAGAGCCTTTTTACTAGCATCCCTCGTGGTACTTCCCGTTTTTGCATTCATCGCATACAAAAACGCAAAGATCGATATGCTATTTGCGGATGCTATTTCTGATAATAACCTACTACAAACTCCATTCATTTCGAATGACATAAATATTCAAGCTATTCACACGCACCTATTGAAATGGCCGTTGGCTATCTTGGAGAATACAGTTGGTTTTAATTTTCACACGCACGCAATAATATCCTTCCTCCTCCTGTTAGCAATGAACATAGGTATTGGCTATATTATTTATCGTGTTTCGGGAAGAAATAAAAATCTTACTGCTCTGTTGATTCTTGCACTCGCTAGCGTCGAGTTATTAACAGGTATTAGCGCAAATGAAGGCACACTTACGATGCTTACTATCCGAAACATTGAGATACCACTTATGATCTTACTTTTTATGTTCTTAGTCAGGCAGAAGACAATCAATACGTACCCATTTGTCTTTACCTGTGTGGCGCTTGGTATATTATTCGTGACTGATCAGCTTCTATTATTTACTTCGGTCATTGGCGCAGTGCTTTATTACCTGTATGGCCTACGGCATTCATTGACATGGACGTCTAACGTTCCGGCTGATAAGCCGTACTATATTGGCATATTTGCTAGCGCGGTTATCGCAAAGGTTATTTCATGGACTTTTGGTGCATTTGGCATTGCTAATTTCTATGAACTGCAAAATACCAACGACAAACTAGTATACGTAGCTAGCTTTAAGCAGTTAATCGATACAATTATTTTAAACATAGGCAAAATATTTGACGTATTTGGTGCGAGCTTTTTTAATCAGCCATTGGTATTTGGACCTGTCTATATTTTCAATTTGATATTGCTGCTTGCGACAGTACACTACACTGTTAGATTCTTAAAAGATGCCTACAAAAGTCGAATGAAAGACTCTTCAGAGCAAGTAATTGTCATTTTACTGCTTACCTTCTTTTTTGCAATGCTGGTATTCACTATACTCATACCGAGAGAGTTAGCGGGGCGTTATTTCGCGTTCCTGCCGGTAATAGGTCTGATTCTGATAGCATACTATCACAAGGCCACACCATCCCTAGCTTTCCTGGACAAGCTTCGTATGAGTCGATACGTACTGCTGCTGGTTATAGTACTTGGACTATTTGCAACAGCAACGTATGCAGCAAATAAAATCTATTACTCACCAAAATATAATGATTTGAGTGTCAAACTTGGTGATACGGCTGCTATAGTAAATATTCTTGAAAAAGAAAATGTTAGTACATATATCACAATGGATATTTATGAACGTGGATATTGGGATAATGAGGTAATCAAACAGCAGTTTGACGAAAAGACTCACAAGAAATTGGCTATTGAATCGGTCTTTTGTGGCAGTTTCATTGTCGATCGTCAGTTTTCAAGGAAAAGCTGGGTGACCGCTAACGGGAGTAAAGTCAGTATTCGCGTAAAAGGTTGTGATATCGCTGCTATAGAAAATAAGATAGGCACACCTGCTAAAATATATAGCGTTTCGAAAGATGATCACTTACTGATATATAATAATGACATTCGGAACAAATTTGATTTCAAGCAATTTGATACTAATAGTTTTGTGAAATAAGCATAGGAGCAATCATGGTCAAAGCCCTACATCTGACTAGCCGAAATTCTACCATTGACTGTCTACGCCTAGTTGCTGCATTTTTAGTTGTATTCATTCATAGCGGCCTTCATGGCCTTAATGGTAAGACTGGTTTTATAGGATCAATAGTTCTTCTCTTCGCACGAACTGCGGTGCCGTTCTTCTTCATTGTTTCCGGGTATTTTATGTATTCCAAAGACTATGCAGTACAAATAAAGAAAATACGTAAATCGGTGCCAAAACTATTTAACATTTTTATCTTAAGCAGCATTCTCTATTTTATATTTTATGGATGGTACTTTGGAAGTTATAGTTTCACGATTGGGCTTATAACACCTACGACAATTTTTAATATGGTTGTCTTTAACCATCCAGTTTATAACGAAGCACTATGGTTCATACTCGCATTAATTGGCGCAAGTGTTCTGCACCTAGTTAACGCAATGTTCTTGAAAAAAGATGAAATCGTATTGCTCATTGCAGCAGTTTTATACTTCATTAGCTTAATGGTAAGTAATTACGCTACTGCAATAGGGCTTCATTCGATTGATGCATCGTACTACCGTAATTTCCTTGGAGAAGCTCTGCTTTTCACCATGATAGGCTACATGGCAGCAAAATACGCCTCCTACATCACTAAGATGAGTGTCATGAAGCTCCTTTACTACCTTGCTGGATCACTTATTTTATATGCAATCGAATTTTACGCCATACGTACACACAACTCAGCCCCTGCAGACATTTATATGATGCTGCCTATATTTACGTTTTTTGTATTTGCACTGGCGCTACGATTTCCAAGTGTATTAAAGAATACTGTGATACCTTATCTAGGCGCTACGCTTTCTCTTTACATTTATCTACTGCACATCCTCGTTTTATATAGTCTCGACGTGTTTATGAGTCGACTGGGCATAAGTGGAGACAACCACAAGGTCGCATTTGGTCGGTTTTTACTTGCATTTGTATTGAGTATGATAATCGGATATGCGTACCTAATCGTGAAGCAAAAATATGCTAAACTTCCGAAACGATATAGTAGAACAAGCAAATAGACTGCACACTACACACGCCCCTTGGACAAACCCGCTACTTCTATTATTATATGGATATAGCAGTGGCAGAGATTACGCAGTTTTCCTTCAAAATAACGAAAGGCCTCCCCAATGAGTAATGTCCTATATATCGTCGTTCCGTGCTTCAACGAGCAGGACGTGCTTCGGGAAACAGCAAAGAGGTTACACAAAAAGGTAATTGATTTAAGCAATCTAAAACTTATCTCTAAAAAGAGTAAGATCATTTTTGTTGATGACGGCTCCACAGATGATACGTGGAATCTAATCGAGCAGCTACATGCCAAGTCTACTTCCTACGGTGGATTAAAATTATCAAAAAATAGAGGACATCAGAATGCGCTTCTGGCGGGCCTTGAACATGTAAGGGACTTTGCGGATTTTGCAATATCTATGGATGCGGATCTGCAAGATGATATAGACGCAGTCGAAATGATGATAAAAGCTCATCTTGATGGAGCGGAAATTGTATACGGTGTACGAAGCTCACGACAAAAGGATACATTATTCAAGCGGCTTACAGCACAAGGATTTTATAAACTTATGTCTAAAATGGGTGTCGAGAGCATTTACAATCATGCCGATTATCGGTTAATGAGTCGTCGAGCCCTCAACGAGCTCGCTAGCTTCAAAGAAGTAAATTTATTCTTAAGAGGTATTATACCGCTGATTGGTTTTGAAACTAACATCGTCGAGTATGAGAGAGCTGAACGCTTTGCAGGCGAGTCAAAGTATCCGCTACGTAAAATGTTAAATTTTGCGATCGATGGTATTACTTCTTTCAGCGTTAAACCGTTACGTTTAGTCACTAGTCTAGGAATAACTGTCTCACTTATTAGCCTTGTCATAATGATCTATACTTTAGTTGCAAAACTATCTGGACAAACAGTGAGTGGATGGGCATTTACAATTATTTCGGTGTGGTTTATAGGTGGCGTTCAAATGCTTAGCATCGGTGTTGTTGGAGAGTATATTGGTAAAATATATAGCGAAACCAAAGCTCGTCCGCGATACATTATTGAAAAAAGTATCTAAAGTAAGTGTTGATATACTTGCGCTAATTTAGACGCCATCTTGCTCCATGCCATCGTATTAGCATAGTCATGCGAAAGTTCAGCTTGTTTTTGCGTGTCGATTCGCTGCAGCTCTCTAGCTAGCTCATAGTATGCAAAGGTCTGACATAGCACAACTGCGCCGCTGGCCGCTTTAGCGAGCTCCTCAAAGCCTTTTGTGGGGTATGCAATGACTGGAGCATCATTTGATAGTGCCAGATTAATCGATCCCGAAGATAAATGGCCGTAATAGCCGCCATCATAGGGGAAAATACTGACCGAACATTCTTGAATATATGAGTTTAGGTCATCGTCACTTTCGACAAATCCAGTAATAAAAACCCTGTCTTGTAGGTTGAGTGTCTCAACCAGGTTAGTTACTTTGTTGTATATAGCTACTTCATCACTCATTGGGTGCATCCCTCCGAGGATAGCTAACTTGTAGTTGTCCGGAAGGAATTTTAATGCTCGGACAGCATCAAATAAGCCCTTGTACCGATGCATCATCCCTACCGTGCAATATATAACATCGCCATCTTTATAGCTGAGATTTTGTTTGATGTAGTCAGTTTTTGCTACACTTTCCCATTCGTATACAGGATGTGGTAATTTGACTATTTTGTCTCTACTTACTCTGAAATCTACAAGAGAATCAGCAGTAACATCGTTGTGCACCAATAGCGTGTCAGCATCAATCATCGGTTGTATATGCCGAGCTATCATTCGCTTACGATGCCGTAAGTCTCTTCCAAACGCGACAAAGCTCTTTGGACTCAGCCCGCCTCTAGCTACAGGCTTGATTGCGAACCCTGGTGATAGATGTACTGACACGACTAGCTTTTTCCCACTCTCTTTTGCAGTGTGCATTATGTTTAAGAAGTCTTCGTTGTCGAACAACCCGAACTCATGCTGGATATGAAAAATATCGTATGATTTTAGTTGATCGGCCAGGTTGCGGAGCGCAGTCTTCTGGTCTTCAGGTGACATATGTCTGTATTGGTTTGGCGTCACATCAAAAAACGTATTTTCGACCGCATCGTTAGTATTCATGCCAGCTAAGTATTGCTCCTGGTATTTTGCAATACCATCGTTTTCATCATGTGGGCTAAAGTGCAGAATTTTTATCTTTGTCATACCATGTGCTCCCTTACTAATCCTTGTTTAATTTGTGTATATGCATTGTCCCATGTCGCAGGTTTGTATTGTGCAACTCGCTGCCTCGCTTGGGCGAGAGCTTTAGGATCGAGTAGTTGAACGATTTTTTCAAGACACTCATCAGTAGATCCAGGCGAGAATCGTTCGACAATACCATCTCCAATCTCAACCATACTAGTCACATTCGCGCTAAGTGATGGAACACCATAGTAAAGACTTTCCGCTATTGGTATTCCCCACCCTTCATAGAAACTTGCAAACACTGTAAACAAGCAGTGCTGATATAGCCACGAAAGTTCTTCGTCACTTGTATCAAACAAAAATACAAACTTATCTTTTAGTATAGGGTCGCTCGTCATCATCTCAATCACGGTTTCAGTGTGCCATCCCTTTCGTCCTACGATGACAAGCTTTGGTAGCTCTATACCGCGCTGACGTGCGAGATAATAGACATAGTATAGCAACTGATGGTTCTTCTTAAGCTCAATAGTACCGACCATCATAATGAAATCATCTCCCTTGATGTCACTCGATGTAAATACACTGTTAGTCGGCTTTTTTGGTGCGGTGACGGTAAAATCATCACCGAGTATAAAAATCACAATCTTTGGTATGAGTAAACCTTTTGTCTTCAGCCACCCCTTCAGTTCTTTCGCTGTGTATTTTGAATTGACAAATACCACATTGCATATTGGCACAATCCGTTCGCAATATTCAGCCAAGCTTTCGCTAGAGTGGCCAGAAAAGTGTGGCGTAATCATTGGCCCTATATCATGAATAATTGTTGCAATGCGGGCTCCATTTTCGTGGGCACTTTCGAGCATTGATAAGAAATTCTTGTCCCACCATTCACCCCAACCAATGAAAACGGTATCACCCGCCTGAAGGTCAACCTTTACATAAGCTTGAGCTTTCGTTTGCACTACCCGAGACATGAGTTTATCTGGTAGCGAGGGATGTATTCTACGTGTCTGGGCAATACCGTATTTTGCACTCTTTTTTAAAAGCGCCTTTGCGCTAGGTGCTGATTTTTGCTCTTGTTTACGG
>Ga0160428_1001394_pt1 | contig 18486 bp, 16 predicted proteins | sample SolpanmetagenomM_FD_108198 | JGI IMG/M metagenome (GOLD analysis project Ga0160428, IMG submission 108198) | Solar panel surface microbial communities from Lawrence Berkeley National Laboratory, California, USA - M | ecosystem: Engineered > Built environment > Solar panel > Unclassified ... | reverse complement strand
GCTTCGCCGACGAGTACCACTGGCGCGACGGCGTCGGCCCGCGCGAGCAGCGCCCCACGATGGTCAACTCCCACTGGGGCGACGTCGTGGAGGACAACTCCTTCGGCACCCACGAGTTCCTGCGGCTGTGCGAGCTGCTGGGCGCCGAGCCCTACGTGGCGGGCAACGTGGGCAGCGGGACCGTCTTCGAGATGAGCGAGTGGGTCGAGTACCTCACGCGCTCCGGTGACGCCCCCATGTCGCGCCTGCGCGCCGAGCACGGCCGCACCGAGCCCTGGCGCATCCCGTTCTTCGGCGTGGGCAACGAGCCGTGGGGCTGCGGCGGTCGCATGAGCGCCCAGCAGTACGCCGGCCTCGCCGCGCAGTACGCCACCTACTGCCGCGACCACGACGGCAACCGGCTCTACCGCATCGCGGCCGGCCCGCACCGCGACGACTACGCCTGGACCGAGACGCTCATGAAGAGCGTCGCGGAGCTCGGCGGGCGGCGGCTGCTGCACCCCGCCCCCTGGCAGGCGCTGTCCTTCCACTACTACACGCTCGGCGGATCCCCGGACAAGCAGGGTTCCGCGACCCGCTTCACCACCGACGACTACCACCGGACCATGGTCGACGCGTGGCGCATCGAGGAGATCGTCGCCGGGCACAGCCGGGTCATGGATGCCTACGACCCCGGCGCCGAGATCGGCCTCGTCTGCGACGAGTGGGGCACGTGGTGGAAGGTCGAGGACGGCACGGACCCCGGCTTCCTGTTCCAGCAGAACGCCCTGCGCGACGCCCTCGTCGCGGGGGTCCACTTCGACGTCTTCCACGCCCACGCGCGCCGCCTGGTGATGGCGAACATCGCCCAGACCGTCAACGTCCTGCAGGCGATGGTGCTCACCGACGGCCCGGACCTCGTCCTCACCCCGACCTACCACGTGTTCGCCATGAACGCGGGGCACCAGGACGCGACCAGCCACCCCGTGCAGGTCACGGCCGACGACGCCCGCCACGCGAGCGACGCCGGCGCCTACCGGACCGTCACGACGTCGGTCAGCTCGCGCGACGGCCACGCCCTCGTGTCGCTGACCAACCTCGACGTGGACCGGCCCGCCACCGTGACCCTGCAGCTGCGCGGGCGGCGCTGGAGCCCCGGCGCGGCCACGCTGCTGACGGCGCCGACCCCGCAGGCGCACAACACCGTCGAGGACCCGGCCGCCGTCGCGCCCGCACCCTTCGACGGCGCCCGGCAGGAGGGCGAGGCGCTCGTCGTCGAGCTCCCGCCGCACTCGTTCGCGACCGTGCGGCTCGACCTCGAGGACTGAGCGGGCGCGCTGATCGGGTAGGAACGGTGCCATGAGCCCCGATCCCACCGACCCTCCCGGCGCCGCGCGCAGCCTCGCGGACCGCCTCGCCGGGGAGCCGCCCGCGGTGCGCCGGGCGCTGGCCGTCCTGGGCGAGCTGCTGACCGGGACGACGTCGACCACCTCCACGGCCAGCGGGTTCCTCGAGGTCCACCTCGGCCGGCCCCACACCTCCCTGGTGGTGGAGCGGGTCGACCTCACGCACACGCAGTCGGTGTCCGTGGGCGCCGCCCTGGCCGACCTCGTGGCCCTGCACGCCGCGGTCCTCGGGCCGGTCGTGGACGACGAGGCGCCCACGTGGCACCGCATCGACCTCGACGGGGAGCACGTCTCGGTGCCCACCTCGGCCGCCGCCTTCTTCCCCGCCGGCACCGCCGCGCGCGCCGACGTCGTCGTCCAGCTCGTGGAGCACGACTACGAGCCCGAGCCCGCGTCCCTGCGGGTGCTGTCGCGCCCGGAGGACCACCTGGCCGCCCGCGCCCTGACCGACGAGGTCCTCGCGACGGCCCGGCGCGACAAGGGCTTCTACCGGGGCCGCGTGCTGCACGCCGACGCCCGCCTGCCGCTGCGGCTGCAGCCCACGTCGCTCGGCCCGGGCGGGCGCGACGACCTCGTCCTGCCCGCCCACGTGTGGGCGGAGGTCGACGCGAACGTCGCGGCCCTGACCACCCGCGCGCCGCTACTGCGCGACCTCGGCCTGGGCACGAACCGGGGCGTGCTGCTCGCCGGCCCGCCCGGCGTGGGCAAGAGCGCGCTGAGCCGGGTGGTGGCGCGCGAGCTCGCGGGGGCGTTCACCGTGATCATCGTCGACGCCGCCGCAGCGTCCTCGGTGCTGCGCCAGGTCTACCGGGAGACGTCCGACCTCGGCCCCTGCGTGGTCGTGCTGGAGGACGTCGACCTGTACCTGGGCGACCGGAAGGCGGGGGCGCGTGGCACCGCCCTGGCGGACCTGCTGGCCGTCCTGGACGGCACGGAGGTCTACACCGACGTCCTGACGATCGCCAGCACCAACGACCCGTCCGCCCTGGACGCGGCCGCGACCCGCTCGGCCCGCTTCGACGCCGTCCTGCAGCTCGAGGCCCCCGACCGGACCGCCTGCGCGCGCATCCTCGACCGCTACCTCGGCGACGTGGCGGCCGGCGAGGTGGACACGGCGGCGGTCGCCGCGCAGCTGCCCGCCGGCGTCTCGGGGGCCGACCTGCGCGAGGTCGTGCGCCGGGCCGTCCTCTCGCACGGGCGCGAGCTGACGACGCGGCGCCTCCTCGACGTCGTCGCCGACGGCCGCTGGCAGCCGTCGGCCCTCACGGGCCACTACCTCTGAGCGGGCCCCCGCCGCTCCCGCGCGGGGACGCCCGCGTGCCGGACGGGCGCCTCGCGCAGGTCCGCGGTCGCCCCGTCGTGCGGTGAGCCGTCCCCTGTCGAGGTGTCCAGGGTCGAGGCGACCCGGGTGGAGGCGTCCCGCGCGGGGGCGTCCCGCGCGGAGGCCCGGCCGTCGGCGCCGCGGGTGAGGGCCACCGCGGCGGCCGTGCTGCTCACGCCCAGCGCCGCGCGCACGGACGACAGGCGGCGGGCCACGTCGGCCAGGTCGGTCCCCAGGGCGGCGGCGATGCCCACGGCCGGCAGGCCGGTGCCGGCCAGGTGCAGCGCCTCACGCGCGCGCGGGTCCAGCGCTGCGGCCGCCGCCCAGCCGGCGCCGCCGTCGGCCTGGCGGCGGACGACCAGCCGCCCGTGCGGCCCGAGGTCGAGGAGCACCTCGTCCCGGTGGGTCAGCTCCGTGAGCACCGCCCCCAGGCCGACGGGCCAGTCCGGGGTGCTCCTGTCCGGTGTGCGGTCCACGTGGACCTCCTCCTGCCCGGTCGCGTCGCGCCCGTGGTGGTCGAGCGCGCTGTCCCCCGGTGGGAGTCTCGGGGAAGGCGGTGCGTCACGGCGAGAGTCCTGTGGTGCCGGTCACACTTCCAGCAGACATCGGAGGACTGACCCGACCCGGTGCCCGCCCCGCGCGGCCGGCAGGGCTCAGCGCAGCCGGTCCGCGGCCACCCGCAGGTCCGCTCCCCCGGCGACGGAGGCCTCGCGCAGGTCGCGCACGACCACGTCGGCGTCCGTCGCGAGCGCCCGCTCGCCGACGCCCACCACGGCGGCGACCCCCACGGCGCGGGCGGCCGCGACCCCCGAGGCGGCGTCCTCCACCACCACGCACCGGCTCACGTCGACCCCGAGCCGCTGCGCCGCCAGCCGGTAGCCGTCCGGGGCCGGCTTGCCGGCCTGCACGTCGTCGGCCGTCACGACCACGGCCGGGGCGGCGACGCCGGCCGCGGCCAGGCGCGCCGTGGCCAGGGCGCGGGTGCCCGACGTCACGACGGCCCAGCGGCCGGGCGGCAGCGCCGCGGTCAGCGCGACAGCACCGGGCACGGCGGTCACGTCCGCGGCCGCGTCGATCTCGTAGCGGTCGATGCGCTCGCGCGCCGCGGCGCGCCCCGGCGCCGCCACGAGGGCCTCGACCGTGTCGGCGGCCCGCCGCCCGTGCACCTGCGGCACGACCGCGTCCGGGTCCAGCCCCTCCTCGCGCGACCAGCGCGACCAGGCGGCGACCACGCTCGCGTCGGAGTCGACCAGGACGCCGTCGCAGTCGAAGAGGACGGCCTCGGCGGGCAGGTCGCGCGGGGCCCGTGGCGGGGACGGCGGAGGGGGCGCGGAGGTCATGGCGGCAGGGTGGCAGAGCCGCGAGGATGAGCCCGTGCCCGCCCCGCCCGTCGTCGTGCTGCGCCCCGCCCCCCAGGCCCTGGACCGGATCTTCACGCCGGGGGCCCTCGCGCGCCTGCGCGAGCGCTTCTCCGTCGTCGACCTGTCGCAGGACCCGGACGAGGCGGCCCTGGACGCCGCGCTGCCCGCGGCGTTCGCGGTGGTCGGGCAGCCGGACATGCCCGCCGCGCGCCTGGCCCGCGCGCCGTCGCTGCGGGCCCTGGTCAACGTCGAGGGCAACTTCTTCCCCAACGTCGACTACGACGCCGCCCACGCGCGGGGGGTCCGGGTGCTCGGCTGCGGTCCCGCCTACGCCGACGCGGTGGCCGAGATGGCGCTGGGACTGGCCCTGGACCTGGCCCGGGGCATCAGCCGGGAGGACCGCGCCTTCCGCGCCGGGACCGAGCGCTACGTCGCCGCCGGGACGGGCGACTCGCTGCTGCTGCGCCGGGCGGACGTCGGGCTCGTCGGCTTCGGCAACCTCGGCCGCAGCCTGCGGCGGGTGCTGACGGGTTTCGACGCGACGGTCCGCGCGTTCGACCCGTGGCTGCCCGACGCCGTCCTGACCGACGCCGGCGTGGAACCCGCCTCCCTGGCGGAGGTGCTGTCCCGCAGCACGTTCGTGTTCGTCCTGGCCACCGTGACGGCGGAGTCGGAGCACCTGCTCGGACCCGCGGAGCTGGACCTGCTGCCCGCCGGGGCCCGCCTCGTCCTCGTCAGCCGCGCGGCCGTGGTCGACCTCGACGCGCTGCTGGACCGCGTCGCCGCGGGCCGGTTCCTGGCCGCCGTCGACGTGTGGCCGGAGGAACCCGTCGCGGCCGGCCACCGCGCCCGGTCGATGGAGGGGCTGGTGCTCTCCCCGCACCGCGCGGGCGGGATCCCGCAGGCGTTCACGAGCATCGGCGACATGGTGGTCGACGACCTCGAGCTGCTCGCGGCCGGCCTGCCGCCCGTCCGGATGCAGGTCGCGGCCCCGGAGCTCGTCACGCGCTACCGCAACCGGCCCGTCGGCTGAGCCTCGACCCGACCGGCCACCGTCCGGCGGGGGCTCAGCCGGCGCGCCGCCACCGCCGCCACCACGGCCGCCGCACCGCCGCGGGGGGCGGGGGCGGCGGTGCGACCGGGGCGGGGCGCACCTCGTGCCAGCGCGCGACGAGGTCGTCGGCGTCCAGCAGCGCGACCACGAGCGGCGGCCCCTCCTGGGGACGGCGGTAGGCGGCCTTCAGGCGGGTGTTGAAGTCCTCGGCCACCTCTCGCACCGCGGCCTCGGAGGGCAGGCGGACCAGGTCCTCGCGCAGCCGCTCGCGCTCGCGGCGGAAGGCCAGGCCGGGCGGCAGCAGCGCGCTCAGGTCCAGGTCCTCGCGGCGCGCCTTGGCCAGGGCCCAGTCCTCGGGCGACCAGGGGGTGTCGAGCCCCGGCAGCGGCTTGCCGGCGCCGGGGAGCCCGTCGAACTCCCCGCGCTCCTGGGCCTCGCGGATCTGCCGCTCGACCCAGTCCCCGAACGACGACGACGCGGGCTTGCGTCCGGACACGCGACCTCCCCGGGCTGGTGCTCGCGGTCCACTCTGCGCGAGCGGCTCCGCACCCGCCAGGCAGGCCCCCGTCAGCTGCCGTCGGTCAGGTCCGCGTCGACGTGCCCGTCGACGACGTCGGCCGCCAGGACCGTCAGCGCGACGCCGCGCCGGCGGGCGCTGCGCCGCAGCCGGAGGAAGGCCTCGGCGATCCCGGTGCCCGTCGTCGCGGCCACGACCCCCTTGGCCTGCTCGACGACGATGCGGTCCTGCAGGGCGGTCTGCAGCTGCACCGACAGCGCCTCCTGCTGCCGGGTGCTGCGCGCCTGGAGCAGGCCGAGGGTGGCGACGTCGGCCATGGCCTGCCCCACGGCGACGTCGGCGCGCGAGAGCCGCACCTGCTCCGGCACGAGGACGACGAGGGACCCGAGCACGGTGCCCCGCCAGCGCAGGGGGACGGCCGTGAGGCGGCCCGCGCCCGCGGCGCGCGCGCTGGCCGCGAGCGCGGGCCAGCGCTCGGCGACGTCGTCGAGGTCGACGTCGACGACGGCCTGGCCCGAGGTGAAGACCTCGTGCCCGGGACCGGAGCGCAGCTGCTGCTCGAGGAGGCCGGCGGGCCCGGCGTCGCCCGTGCGGGCCATCAGCTGCAGCGAGCCCCGCTGGTCCGCCAGGGCCAGCCCCGCGGCCCGGGCGCCCAGCAGCGTCGAGGAGCGGTCGGTCAGCAGGTGCAGGAAGTCGACGACGTCCAGCGGCGCCACGAGGGCGTCGGCGAGCTCGACGAACACCCGTGCCGCGTCCTGCGGTCCACCCACCGTCGTCTCCTCGTCGTCGCCGCCCCCACGGTAGGCGTCGCGCGCCCCACCGTCCTGCGCACCGCTGCGCCGCCCGTCCCCGGCCCACCCCGGAGGCGCCCCCCCGGTCACGAGTCGTCGATCCCTTCGTCGCCGCGCGTGAACGTCACCGTGCCGCGCAGGACGTCGCGGGCCACCTCGCGCAGGGTGCGGCCGGAGGACCAGGCCCGCGCCTGCAGCAGGCCGAGGGCCTGGGTCACGCTGACGGCGGCCTGCACCGAGACCATGCCGGTGGCCTGGTGCACCTCGGCGCTGTCCTCGATGAGGGTGACCGCGAGCGGCGGGCCGCCCCGCGCGCTGTGGTCGGCCTGCAGGTGCACGAGGACGGCCAGCGCGGCGTCGGCGTAGGACAGGGCCGTCGCGAGCTCGGCGGTGTCCAGCTCGCCCACCCGGGTGCGGGAGACGTCGAGGACGCCGAGGCGGACGGCGCCGACGCGCACGGGGAAGGCGAAGACGGCCCGGACCCCCGCGGCGGCCGCCCCGCTGACGAAGGCGGGCCAGCGGGCCGGGCCCGTGGCGGCGAGGTCGGCGTGCAGGACGGGGCGGCCGCTGGCCCAGGCGTCGCGGCACGGCCCCACGCCGAGGCTCAGCTGGAGCTCCTCGACGGCGGCGCCGACGCCGGGGGTCGCGGCCAGCACGCCGACGGGCCCGTCGGGGGTGGTGAGGCCGAGCCCGACGCCGGACCCGGGGAGCGCGGCCGCGCAGCTCTCGGCGAGCCGCCGCGTCAGCTCCTGGGGCGGCGGGGACCCCTCGCCGATCTCGGCCAGGATGCCCGCGACGGTCCGGGGGGCCACCGCCTCACCTCTGTCGTCGGCTCGTCCTGCACGGGGGCGCAGCTGCGGGCGAGCGGGCGGCGTCGCGCTCACCGTAGCGCCGTCCGGTGCGGCGGGTGGGCTGTGCGGGACGTGTGCGCGGAGGACGAGCACGCGGGCTTCCCAGGCCGTATCGTCAGGGCCGGGTTGAAGCAGACAGCTCCCCCGGTACCAGCCGCACCTACCGCCTCCGCGGACGTCAGGAGCTGACCGTGACCGGCCTGGACCGCCGACCGCCTCCGCCCCCCCGCTCGACGACCGTCGACCGCACGGCGCTCAGCGAGGTGCTCGCCGAGCTGGCCGCGACGCTCCTGTCCGACTACGCCGTGCACGACATCGTCACGCACCTCCTGGCGGCCACGACCCGCGTGCTGGCCGTCGACGGTGCGGGCGTGATGGTCCCCGGCGAGGGGGGGCTGCTGCGGATGGCGCTCGCCACCGAGGGCTGCGTCGAGGACCTCGAGGCCCGCCAGGACGCCGACCAGTCGGGGCCCTGCATCGACTCCCACCGCACGGGCACCGTGGTGAGCAGCCCGGACCTGGCCACGCTGGGCAGCTGGCCGGAGTACCAGCGCCAGGCCGCGGCCGACGGCGTCCACGCGGTGCTGGCCGTGCCGATGCGGGCGCGCGGCCGCGGCTGGGGCGTCCTGGACGTCTACCGCCGCGAGCCGGGCCCCTTCACCGAGGACGAGATCGCGGTCGCGCGCACGCTGGCCGACGTGGCGACCTCCTACCTCGTGGTCGCCGCCGACCGCGACAGCGCGCGTCGCGCGCAGGAGGAGCTGGCCTGGCGGGCCATGCACGACCCCCTGACGGGCGTCGTCGTGCGCTGGGTCCTGCTCGAGCGCCTCGAGCGGGCCCTCGCAGGCCTGAACCGGCGGACGGGCTCGGTCGGCGTCCTCTTCCTCGACATGGACAACCTCAAGACCGTCAACGACACGCACGGCCACTCCGCGGGCGACGAGCTGCTGCGGCTGGCCGCCGAGCGCATCGGGCAGGCCCTGCGCCCGACGGACCTGCTGGCGCGCGTCGGGGGCGACGAGTTCGTCGTGCTGCTGGAGTCCCTGGGGGCGCCCGGGGAGGCGGCCGTGGTGGCCGAGCGCGTCCAGGCGCTGCTGGCCCCCGACCCCGGCGGGCTCGGCCCGGAGCTGCCAGGGGCCTCGGCCAGCATCGGCATCGCCGTGACGGGTGATCCCGCCGTGGACGCCGAGACGCTGCTGGCGCGCGCGGACACCGCGATGTACCGCGCCAAGCGCGAGGGCCGCGGCCGCATCAGCGTGGCCGACGCGCCCGGTCGACGGGGTGGCGCCGGCGACGGCACCGACCGCGGCGGCCACCCCGGGCCGGAGGCTCCCGGACCGGACGCGGGCGGGTCCGGTCCCGCCGGGCCGGTGGGCGACCTCCCTCCGGCGGCCGTGGCGGTCCAGGGCCCGGCGCCCCGCGTGCCGCTGGCGCTGGAGCTCGAGCGGGCGATGGACGCGGGCGAGCTGCTGCTGCACTACCAGCCGATCGTGGACCTGGGGACGGGTGCGGTGTACGGCGTCGAGGCCCTGGCCCGGTGGGAGCACCCCGACCGGGGGCTGCTGCCCGCCGCCGACTTCATCGAGGTGGCGCGCGGCAACCACCTCGTCGGGCGGCTGGACACCTGGGCCCTGCGCACGGCGTGCCGGCAGCTCGCGCGGTGGCGCGCCCAGCTCGGCGAGGACGCCCCCCGACGGGTGTTCGTGAACCTCTGCGTCAGCAGCCTGCGCGACCGGTCCCTGCCGGCCCGGGTGGCGGCGGTGCTCGCCGAGTTCGCGCTGCCGCCGGAGCGCCTGGTCCTGGAGATCACCGAGCTGGGCGCCCTGACGGAGCGGGAGACGGGACACGTCGTCCGCGCGCTGGCCGAGCTGGGCTGCCCGCTCGCCATCGACGACTTCGGGTCGGGCAACGCCTCGCTCAACCGGGTCCTGGAGGTGCCGGTGCCGATCCTCAAGGTCGACCAGGCCTTCGCGGCGGCGCTGCGCACGCAGGACCCGGCGCGGGCGGCCGCCGCGACGGCGGCGCTGTCCGCCGCGCTCACCGTCGGACGGCTGGTCGACCGTCCCGTCATCGCCGAGGGGGTCGAGGACGAGGGCACCGCGCAGGCGCTGCGCCACCTCGGCTTCCGCTACGCCCAGGGCCTCCACCTGGGCGCTGCCGTGCCCGCGGAGGACGAGTCCGTCACCAGCTGACGACCGTCGGTGACGCGTCGTCGACGCCTCGGCGACCGCCGTCGCCGCCCGTCACCGGACGGTTGCTCTCCCGGCGCCGCCGACCTACCCTGACCGCGGGTTGAGAGGCAGCTCGGTCGTCGAGACGGAGCGGCCACGGAGCACCGGGCGACGACGCCGGGTGCTGTCCCGAGGGGACGAGCCATGAGCACCGCCACGCACGTCACGACCACCACCGCCGCCACCACGACCACCGCGCCGACGGGCGCCGCTGCGGACGTCCTGGACGCGACGGCCGAACCGGCCGCGCTCACCGTCTCCGTCGTCCGCGGCCCGGAGGGCACGCGCCTGGACCTCGCGGGCGAGCTCGAGGCGACGACCGCCCCCCTGCTCGACTGCCTGGTCACCGACGCGCTGGAGCACGAGCCCGGCGCCGTGGTCCTGGACCTGACCCGGGCGGCCTTCTGCGACGTCCGGGGCCTGGACTGCCTGCTGACCGCGCGGCGGCGCGCGATCGCGCGCGGGCGGCGGCTGGGCGTGCGCGGGGCGACGCCGCTGCTGCGCCGCCTGCTGAGCGTCAGCGGGGCAGCGGACGTGATCGCGCCCGAGGGCTGACACGCGTCGGACGTGCCGTCCCCCGTCGCCGTCTGGCTAGGATTCCCGTCACTGCACCGTGAGCGGGCCCAGGACGAGAGACAGGGCACCGGTCACGAGAGTTGGACCCACAGCTCGCAGCGCCCCCGGGTGGCAGAAGCCACACCCGGGCCGACTGCACGCACCGAGCGGGGTCCTCCGCTCGTGGCGTTCCGGAGTGGATGGACACCGATGGACGACGAGATCGACGCGCCCGGGCCCGGGACGCCGATGCAACCCCAGCAGGCCTTCGCGGAGCTGAGCCGCATCGTGCTCGGCCAGCGCCCCCTCAGCCAGGTGCTGCTGCGCGTGGCCGAGCTCGCCGTGGCGACGGTCCCGGGCGCCGACGAGATCAGCGTGACCCTGGTGGAGAAGGGTGCCGCGCACACCGCGGCGTTCACGGGGTCGCTGGCCGCCGCCCTCGACGAGCGGCAGTACGCCGCCGGCTTCGGGCCGTGCGTGGACGCCGCGCAGTCCGGCCACACGATCCGCATCGACGACACCGCGGACGCGCCCGCCTACCGCGAGTTCGCGGCGATCGCTGCCCGGCAAGGGGTCCGGAGCATCCTCTCGATCGGGCTGCCGATGCCGCAGCAGGTGTTGGGGGCGATGAACATCTACCGGTTCGGGGCGGTGCCGCTGGACGCCGGGGCCGAGGAGGTCGCCAGCGAGTTCGGGCGCTACGCGGCCGTCTCGCTGGCCAACGCCTCGCTGTTCGAGCACTCGACCCAGCTCGCGGCGCGCATGCAGCACGCCATGGAGTCCCGCGCCGTCATCGACCAGGCCAAGGGGATGATCATGATCACCGAGGGCGTCACGGCCGACGAGGCCTTCCAGCGGCTGGTCTCGGCGTCGCAGGCCGCCAACCGGAAGCTGCGCGACCTGGCCGCGGAGATGGTGCGCGAGGTCGAGAGCGGCCGCCGCGCACGACGCTGAGACGACCGACGCGGAACCGCCCCGCGCGGCGCGCCACCTGTTCTACTGGGGCGTCGCCGCGTCGGACACCGTCACGGGGAACGGCCGGGGGTTGAGCAGCCAGCCCTCGGTTCGACGGTCCGGGCTGCGGATCAGACCGCCGGGTGGACGTGGACGAGCGCGGGCCCGTCGTGCACCAGCGCCTCGCACACCGCCCCGGCCAGCTGCCCCGGCCGCGTGACCACCACCGCGTGCCCGTCGAGGCAGCCGGTCCACGGCTGCAGGTCGTGCGGGGCCCCGGGCGCGTCGTCGACCAGGACGACGCGCAGGCGCGGGGACCGCGTCGCGCGCGCGAAGGCGGGAGGGCGGCCGCGGGCCACGAGGACCACGAGGTCCCCGCCGGACCGGGCCCCGTCGGCGGTCAGCTCCGCCGCGACCGCGAGGCCCTCCGCCACCAGCCGGTCCGCGTCGGGCGCCGCCGGACCACCCGCGCCCAGCAGGACGTCGCCGGGCCCGGCGAACGATTCCACGCAGGACCAGGCGAGGGCGACGGCGTCCCCGGCGGGCGCCGCTCCCGGCCCCGTCGCGCGAGCGGTGCGGGGGCGGACGCGGACCTGCAGGACGTCGCGGTGCGCGGTGGTCGGGGGGGTGAGGTCGGTGGCGCCGGCCGGCCCGTGCGGACTCCGGGTGCCGTGCTCGCTCATGGGGGTCTCCTCGCGCCGGCGAGGCGGAACGCGGTGCGGCGCCTCGGATCCGGTTCGCGGCGCCGTGGCTGGACCGTGTCGAGGAGCATAGGCCGCCGCCGGGTGGCGCGCAGGCCGGCGCGCGCCGCCCCGGGCGCGGCGCACCGGCCGGGGCGGACGGGCGACGACGACGTGCCGGTCGGGGACGTGTCGCGGAGGATGCCGCTGTGCCCTCCCGCCTGACCTCCTTCCGCCGCGACGACCCGCACGCGGGACCGCTGCGGTTCGAGGTCGACGACGCGGGGCCCCTCGACGGGGACGTCGTCGTGTGCCTGCACGGGTTCCCGCAGGACCGCCGCGCCTGGTCGGAGGTCACCCCCCTCCTCGCCGCCGCCGGGCGGCGCGTCCTGGCCCCCGACCAGCGGGGGTACTCCCCCGCCGCCTGTCCCCCGGGCCGCCACGCCTACCGGGTCGGGGACCTCGCCGACGACGTGCTCGCGCTGCTGGACGAGGTGGGCGCCGCGCGGGCCCACGTCGTCGGTCACGACTGGGGCGGCGCCGTCGCCTGGGCGCTGGCCACCCGCGCCCCGCAGCGGCTGTCGGGGCTCACCGTGCTCTCGACGCCGCACCCCGGTGCGATGCGCCAGGCCGTCGTGCGGGGGACGCAGGGGCTGCGGTCGGCCTACATGGGCTTCTTCCAGCTGCCGCGCGTGCCCGAGGCCCTGCTGCTCGCCCGGGACGGCGCGGTCCTGCAGCGGTTGCTGCAGCGCACCGGGGTCCCGGCGGAGCACGCGGAGCACTACGCCGCGGTGCTCGCCGCGCCGGGTGCGCTGACGGCCGCGCTGAACTGGTACCGCGCCGTCCCGCTGCCCCCCGCCGCGCGGTCCGGCGGTGGCGCGCCGCGACCACCGCGGCGCGTCGAGGTGCCCGTCACCTACCTGCACGGGCGGTCCGACCCGTTCTTCTCCCCCGCCGCCGTCGCCGCCACCGGGCGGTTCGTCGCGGCACCGTTCCGCACCCGGGCCCTCGACACGGGGCACTGGATCCCCGAGAACGCGCCGGAGGAGGTCGCGGCGGCGGTGCTCACCCGGCCCTGAGGACAGCGGTCCCGGACGTCAGCGGTTCCGGAGGTCGGTGTCCCGCAGCACCTCCGCGACGCCGTGGTCGCGCATCGCGTCGGCGCCGAGCTGCCGGCCGCCGCTGTCCCGCCACGTCCCGGGATCACCCTCCCCGAGCTGCCACGCGCGCCCGGCCTTGTCCAGCAGCACCGACCCGGGGCCCGCGGGCAGCGGCGGCGCGAGCTCCTCGACCGACACGGCGTCCGCGGCGTCGACGAGCTTGCCCGTGGGTGTCACGAGCTGCTGCAGGTCGTTGGCGACCCCCTCGAAGACGAACCGGTAGTGCAACCCGCCCCTGATCTCGGTCATGACCGCATCCTGCCGAGCCGGTGCGGGCGCGACCACCGCAACCGCGCGCGTCCGGGCCGCGGGTCGCGCCGCTCCCACCGCGGCGCACCGCGGGGCCGACTTCCGCGCGGACCGCGAGAAGCGCTGCCCTGCATAGGAACAGAGGTCTTGTCGTCGGCCGCGGAGAGTGCTATCACTGGAGGTGTCGACCCGGGACGGACCGGGCGACAGCGGAAACCGCACAGCGCATCTCCTCTTCTCGACACACCTGGAGGTGGTGGCCATGTTGATGCGCACCGACCCCTTCCGTGAGCTGGACCGCCTGACGCAGCAGGTGCTCGGGACGAACGCCCGGCCTGCCGTCATGGCGATGGACGCGTGGCGCTCGGGCGACGAGTTCCACGTGGAGTTCGACCTCCCCGGCGTCGATCCCGCGAGCATCGACCTGGACGTGGAGCGCAACGTCCTCACCGTCCGGGCGCAGCGCCCGGTGGCCGAGGGCACCGCGGAGATGGTGGCCGCGGAGCGACCCCGTGGCGTCTTCAGCCGGCAGCTCATCCTGGGCGACAACCTCGACACCGACCGCATCGCCGCGGCCTACCGCGGCGGCGTGCTCGTCCTGACGATCCCGGTGGCCGAGCGCGCCAGGCCGCGGCGGATCCAGGTCGAGAGCGTCGACGAGCAACCGGCCCTGCGGTCCTGAGGACCCGCCGTGACGGCAGTGCTCTCCCCGTGCCGGCGGCGGCACGAGGAACTCCCCGATCCCACCGACGACTGGTGGCGGCGGCAGTTCGACGCCCTCGTCGCGACGCTGGTCCCGCCGCCCGCGGACCCGCGGGAGCCGGCCGCTCCGGTCACCGCGGCGCCGCCCCCGCCGCGGGGTGCGCGACCCGGCCGCCGGGCTCGGCGCCGGCCGCGGCGCGGCGCGCGGTTCCCCGTGACGCGGGCCCCGCGCCGGGAGCGCTCCCCGCCCCGGTGACCGACCGCACCGCGGTGGTCGTGCCGGTCCGCCCGGCACGACCACCGGGGTCCGGCGGCAGCCGCCGGTGCGGGCCGGTCAGCGGGGGACGAGCGTGCGGCGGTCGTCGCTGCCGCGCCGCGTGCGGCGGGCGGCGTCCAGCGCCGCGAGCAGCGGCACCGCCACCCGGCGCGACGTGCCGAGCGCCTGCCTGGCCTCGCTGACCGTGAAGGGGGCCGCGAGCCCCGCCAGCCGCTCCGCGGCGCGGTCGAGGGCGTCGGGGGCCAGGACGATCCCCGGCGCGGGCGAGGACAGCAGGCCCGCGCGGACGGCCGCGGCCAGCTCGGCCCGCCCCAGGCCCAGCTCGCGCAGGCGCTCGGCGTCCGGCGCCGCGAAGGGGTCCTGCGCCAGTCCGGCGCGCAGCCGCTCCACCGCCCCGGCGACCCCCGGGGGGAGCTGGTCGGTGGCCGTCACGACGCGCCCCTCGGCGAGGCGCAGCGGCGGCGCGACGAGCGCCTCGACGAGGGCCCGGTCGGGCAGTGCGCAGGCCTGGCGGGCCTCCTCCAGGGTCGGGCCGGGCTGCAGGGGGTGCGCCCGCACGTGCGCGGCCACGGCCTCGCGCAGCCGCACCCCTGCCCGGGTCCACGCGTCCGGGTCGGCGTGCCAGTCGCCCGCGACGGCCCGCGAGCGCACCTCGACGCCCATGGCGCGCAGGTCCGCGGCCCGCACGATCCCGCGCCGGTGCAGCTCCGACGCCTCGTCGGGCGTCCCGGAGAGCGGCGCGAGGACGCCGGCGCGCGCCGACGCGGCGCCCCGCCGCCGCAACGGGGGTGGGGCGACGTCGAGGACGACGGCCCCACCGAGGACGAGGTGCTGCGCGGGCTCGCGCACGAGGAGGCGGTCACCGATCCACAGCGGCAGCGGCCGGTCGAGCTGCAGCCGGAGGGTGTCGTCGCCGAGCGGGCGCACGCGCGCGCCGACGGCGGCGGTCCCGAGGTGGGCGACCACGCGCGGCGGCAGCTCCGCGGCGTCGACCCCGGGCAGGCGCACGTCCATGACGGCGGTGGAGCGGGCGCTGCCGGGGGTCAGCAGGGCGTCGCCGCGGCCGACGTCCCCGCGCTCCACCCCGCGCAGGTTCACCGCGACGCGCGTCACCGCGTCGGCGCGGGGCACGTCGCGCTCCAGCGACTGCAGGCCGCGCACCCGCACGCGGCGGCGCCCGTCGCGGGCCCCGGCCAGCTCCAGCTCGTCGCCCACCGCGATCGACGCCGCCGCGAGGGTCCCGGTGACGACGGTGCCGGCACCGCGGACGGAGAAGCTGCGGTCCACCCACAGCCGCACCGGGCCCCCGGCGGGCGGCGGGACCTGGTCGAGGACCTCCGCGAGCACGCGGCGCACGTCGTCCAGCCCCTGCCCGGTGCTCGCGCTGCACGCGACGGCGGGTATCCCCGCGAGGGTGGTCCCCTCCAGGTGGGCGAGGGCCTCCTGCGTCGCGGGGCCCGGGTCGGCCAGGTCCGCCCGCGTCACGACGAGCAGCCCGCGGGAGACGCCGAGGGCGTCGAGCGCGGCGAGGTGCTCCGCGGACTGGGGCATCCAGCCGCCGTCGGCGGCGACGACGAGCAGGACGACGCCGATCGACCCGACGCCCGCGAGCATGGTCGGCACGAACCGCTCGTGCCCGGGCACGTCCACGAAGGCCACCGTGCGACCGGGGGCCACGTCGGTCCACGCGAACCCCAGGTCGATCGTCAGCCCGCGCCGCTTCTCCTCGGCGAAGCGGTCGGGGTCGGTGCCGGTGAGCGCCCGCACGAGCGTGGACTTGCCGTGGTCGACGTGGCCGGCCGTCGCGACGACGTGCACTCAGGACCTCCCCGACGGTTCCGGGCTGGACGGCTGATCGTTGGACGGCTGCGGGCTGGACGGCTGCGGGCCCGCGGCGGCCAGCACCGCGGCCGTGACGCGCGCGTCGTCGTCCGGGCGGACGCAGCGCAGGTCCAGCAGCAGGTGGCCGCGGGCGCTGCGGCCCACGACGCCCTGCTCCCGCAGGGGTGCGGCGAGCGCCTCCGGGAGCTCGACGGCCCGCGACGGCAGCTCCAGGCCGGGCGCTCCCCCGCCGCCGACGACGGCCTCGCTCTCCACCGACCCGGCGTCGACACCGCTGCCGCGCAACGACTCCGCCACGGCGTCGCAGCGACGGCGCAGGTCCGCGGGGTCCGCCCGCAGGGCCTGCCAGGTGGGGTTCTCGTCGAAGCGGAGGGTGGCCTCCAGGGCGGCGAGCGTGAGCTTGTCGACGCGCAGCGCCCGCGCGAGCGGGTGCCGGCGCAACCGGTCGACGACGGCGGCGTCGCCCAGCAGCAGCCCGGCCTGGGGCCCGCCGAGCAGCTTGTCGCCGCTCGTCGTGACCAGGTCCGCGCCGCCGCGCAGCGCGGTGTCCGCGTCGGGTTCGCCGGGCAGCAGCGCGTCCGGGCGCAGCAGCCCCGAGCCGGTGTCCACGACGACCGGCACGCCCAGGGTGGCGAGCTCGGGCGGCTCGACGCCCGCCGTGAACCCGGTGACGACGAAGTTCGAGGGGTGGACCTTGAGCACCATGCGGGTGGCGGGCCCCACGGCCGCGGCGTAGTCCGCGAGCGTCGTGCGGTTGGTGGTGCCGACCTCGCGCAGCCGGGCGCCCGTGGACTCCAGCAGGTCGGGCAGGCGGAAGCCGTCGCCGATCTCCACCAGCTCGCCGCGGCTGACGAGGATCTCCCCGCCGGCCGCGAGCGCCGTGGCCGCCAGCACCAGCGCGGCCGCGCCGTTGTTGACCACGTGGACGTCACCCGCGGCGGGCACGGCCTCGCGGAGCGCCTCGAGCACGCCCCGCCCGCGCCGGGCCCGCCGGCCGGTCGTGAGGTCCATCTCCACGTCCGTGGCCCCGGCCGCCGCCGTGACGGCCTCGACCGCGGGGCCGGAGAGCACGGCCCGCCCGAGGTTGGTGTGCAGGACGGCGCCCGTGCAGTTCAGGACGGGCCGCAGGCTGGACGCGGACCGCGGCAGCGCCTGCAGCACCGCGGCGGGCACGGCGTCGGCCGCGAGCGCGCCGGCGCGCACCGCCTGCTGCGCCTCGCGCACGGCCTGCTTGACGACGTCGCGACCGTGACGACGCAGGGCGCCCGCGAGCCGGGCGTCGGCCAGGACGGTGTCCGTGCGGGGAACGGCTCGTCGGGGGTCCGGCACCCGGGAAGCGTAGGCGCTCGCCCCGGGCGCGGCGACGCCGCCGGAGGCGGCGACGGGCGCGGACGCGACGGCGACCCCTCCCGGCCCGGGGTCACCGCCGCCCGCTCGTGGCGGTGCGGGGCTCACGCCTCCGCGCGGGGGTCGTCGAGCACGTCGCGCCAGGAGTGCTGCGGGTCGTAGCCGAGGAGGGTGCGGGCCTTGTCGATGCTGTAGAAGGTCTCGTCGCGGCCCATCTCGCGGCGCACCTCGACCCCGGCGTAGAAGGTGTCGATGACCTCCTGCGTGGTCGCGGCCACCGACATGTCCGCGTTGGCGACGTTGAAGACCTCGTAGCCGAGCCCGTCGGTCTCCAGCGCCCGCAGGGTCATCTGGCCGAGGTCGCGGGTGTCGATGTAGGCGAAGACGTTGCGCCGCCGCAGCGAGGGGTCCGCCAGGAACGCCGGGAACTTCTCGGCGTACTCGTGGGGCTCGATCACGTTGTTGATGCGGAACCCGTAGACGTCCGCGCCGCTGCGGGCGTGGAAGGAGCGGGCGACGACCTCCCCCGCCACCTTGGAGATGGCGTAGGAGTCCTCCGGCACGACGGGGTGCTCCTCGTCGACGGGCACGTACAGCGGCTTGCGCTCGCCCTGGGCGAAGCAGATGCCGTAGGTCGTCTCCGACGAGGCGAAGACGACCTTCCGCACGCCGAGCCGGGTCGCGGCCTCGAGGACGTTGTAGTGGGCCAGGATGTTCGTCGCGAACGTCGTGGCGTCCGGGGCGATGAAGGACGACGGGATCGCCGCGAAGTGGACGACGGCGTCGTAGGCCGACGCGGTGCCCACCGGGCGGGCCGGCTGGTCGAGGTCGGCCGTGGTGGGCGTGCCCGCCATCGCGGAGTACACCTGCCCGGCGTCGGTGAGGTCGACGCGGAGGTCGGTGACGTCGGGGTGGCGCAGGGGCGTGAGGTCGACGTTGGTGACCTGGTGGCCCTGGGAGGCGAGGTACGGCGCGACGTGGTGTCCGGCCTTGCCGCTGCCGCCGGTGAAGAAGATGCGCATGCCTGCACCCAACCACCCCGCCACCACCCCGGCGCGCGGAGGTGGCCACCGCGTGGCGCGGACGGGCTGCTGGCGGAGGCGGATGGGAATCGAACCCACCTGACCGAGGTGCTCGGTCACGTCGGTGTTGAAGACCGCGGGGGCCACCAGGCACCCTGACGCCTCCCCGGGCAGCAGACCGGCCCCG
>Ga0160428_1001393_pt1 | contig 18497 bp, 17 predicted proteins | sample SolpanmetagenomM_FD_108198 | JGI IMG/M metagenome (GOLD analysis project Ga0160428, IMG submission 108198) | Solar panel surface microbial communities from Lawrence Berkeley National Laboratory, California, USA - M | ecosystem: Engineered > Built environment > Solar panel > Unclassified ... | reverse complement strand
GTGCCCTGCGTCACCAGAACGACGCGTTTGCCCCCGTCGAGTTCATGCCACCAGTCGGGCAGCGGCATTTCGACATGCGGGCTGGGCAGCAGACCGACAAAGCGCAGACCGGGCGGCGGCGTCCCGAAATCATACTCAAAGGGCTGGACCGTCGGCTGAAGGAAGAGGTCCGGCAGTACGACGATCGAGTGCGGGAGCGAGGCCGGCAACGGCGGCAGCCCCAGTCCTGCAAGAAGCAGATCGGTGTGCGCACGCACGGGATTGACGAAGGCCGCGTCGGTACTGGCCTTCAAGGCCGCGTAACGCAGCCGCTCGGCCTCGTCCTTGGCGGGCGGGAGCCCGACTCCTACCGGTGCGTGATCAGGCCGGTCGAGGAAGAGGAAGCTCACGTTCAGGACGGCAATCGGGGGCCGCGGTTGGATGTCCAGGAGCAGGGGCAATACACCGAGGAACAGGCTGCCGGCGATGACGACATCGGGCTGATGCTCCGCAATCAGCCGTCGCAGGCCTGCGGCCTGGCCCGGCATGCCGTTGATGAAGCGTCGCTCAAACTCGTGCCGCCACCGTTCCGGTCCGGGCGGCAAATCGGCATCCAAGTAGGCCGCGGCGCCTCCATCATTGCAGGGCGCGAAACGCAGCCCTGCTGCCTCGATCCGGGCCTGGAAGGTTTCGGCTGTGGTGAACAACACGTCGTCGCCCCGGGCACGCAGTCGGTGACCGATGGCCAGCAGCGGATTGACATGTCCCGTCAGGGCGGACGCTGCGATCAGGATCCTCATCTCGGATCTGCCTCCCTTTGGATGAGACAGGCACACCAGCGCGAAGTCATGGACCCTGCCTCGAGTTGTGGCGTCCGCGTTTGGAGAAGACCGAGCGGGAACGCTGATTGCGTCGGCGCAGGCGATCGGACATGTCGGCGACGGCGATGGCGCCGGGTGTCATTTCTCGAGCACCCCCAGCGAGAATTATCGCGAATTGCCAATATGGATGTATTCAGCATCCGGGACAAACCCCTCACGATTTGGCATCCGGACCTGCGCCAGATTTTCTTTCGAAAGAACGAAATCTTCCGGGATGATGGCATTCAGGCTGAGGATATACGCCGTGACCGCATAGGTTTCGTCCGCTGTCAGGCTGCCGGGATCTGGATAGGGCATCGCTCGCCGGATGTAGTCGAACAGGCTTGTGGCGTACGGCCAGAAGCTGCCTACCGTCTTGACCGGCTTCGCAGAGGCGAGCGTACCCTGGCCGCCGACCAGCCGATCCTTGGCTCCCCCCTGCCCACCTGCGCCATGGCAGGCCGCGCAGGTCTGCTCAAAAATCACCTGTCCTCGCGCTGCCGTCCCACCGCCGATCGGCAAACCTCGACCATCGGGTTGGACGTCGATGTCCCAAAGCGCGATCTCTTCCTGGCTCGCCGCGCGACCGAATTCGGCAGCCTGCGTAGACGAAGATGCGGCCGTCACCAGGATGGTGCCGAGAACGAGGTTACGCCAAAACATTGCGCACATGCCCTGCCTCGTCGATGCCCCAGGTTTGCTGAGCGCTATAGTGGAATAGAGCATTCGTGCCGACCTGAGCGATGAAGCTGGCGCGGTCAGGCTGAACGTTGCCCTGCTCGTCCGTCGAGCGGCTCACGATCTTCGTCGGCCGGCCGTCCCACACCCAGTCGTGCTGGAAGCGGGCCTGCGCCTTCGGAAGAACCGGGCCGGTCAGGGCCGCGACGGCCCAGGTGGCGCCGCCATCGGCACTCACCTCCACCCGGGTAATCCGCCCGTGCCCGCTCCAGGCAAGCCCGGTGATCCGGTTGGAGCCGGGTTTGATCCGCATCATCCCGGAGGGCGCGGTGATGACGGAGTTGACGTCCTGCTTGAGTTGGAACTGGCGCGCTTTGCCGTCTGGCCGCAATTGCGTGTAACGCGCCGTTTCCCAACGCGTCATGAAGGGTTGATCGCCGAACTTCAGCCGCCGCAACCACTTGATGTTGAGGTTACCCTCGAAGCCCGGCAGGAACAGCCGAACCGGAAAGCCGTGCGCCGGCCTGAGCGGCTCGCCGTTCTGACCGTAAGCCAAAATCCCTTCGGCGATGATCTCGTCGGTCAGCGGGATGCTGCGCGCAACGGCAGCACCGTCGTCGCCTTCCGCAAGCATCCAAGTGGAGGCGCGGTCCACGCCGACAAGGTCGATCAAGAAGGAGAGCGGGACGCCGGTCCACTCATGCGTGCTGACGAGGCCATGCGTGTTCTGCACGGTGACGGTGTCGGGAGCGGATTTCCAGTTTTCCCATCCGTTACCCGTGCATTCCAGGAATGCGATACGCGAGATCGACGGCATCGCTCGGAGATCATCCAGCGTTAGTACGAGCGGTTGCTTCACCATGCCGTGGACAAGCACACGGTGCTTACTCGGGTCGAGATTGGGAACACCGGAGTGGCTGCGTTCGTAGTGAAGGTCCGTCGGGGTGATCGTTCCCACGAACTTGTCGAGCGGCGACTTCGAATTGATCGCGGCGCTCGGGTCCACGTTGCGTTGTCCCGGAGCCGCTTCGGGGATGCGGGCGATTTGCACGTAGGGTGAGCGAGGGCTGTATGCGCCGAGGTCGTCGCCGGGCCCCCGCGGCGGCACGTCCGCCAGCGTGTCGGCCGTCGCGGGAGCCGCAATGACACCACCGGCCGTTGCGGCCGTCGCGGTCAGGAAGCGTCTTCGTGACAGACGATCCGGGTCGGAGAACCTCTTCAGCATGGCTGCCTCCCTTGGCGTTCACCGCGGCTATCCGGTGGGACCGTGCTCCGGTCATGCTTCGGCCGTTCAGGGGGCGGCGGCCGAAGCTGAGACCGCCTCTGCGATGACCTTGCCGGCTGGCGCCAGACGTTCGGCCATCCCGGCAGGAAGGTCGTGCTTACCGTCGAGGGTCTTCGCCGCGTTGTAGACCACCAAGGCGCGACCACTCTCGTCCTCACGGACGAGAACCCGAAGGGGAAGTTCCAGCGCGAAGTCCGGGGCCGCGAGCATCAACGGCGTTCCGCCTCGCGGATTGCCGAAGACCAGGACAGTGGTCGGCGGCATAGCGAGCCCGACCGATTGAGCCGCAGAACGGTGGTCGATCACGGCAAAGATCGTGAATCCCGTGACTTCCAACGCAGATCGCAGACGCTTGAGCGTCTCTTCAAAGCCGAATGCACTCTGGATGCGGACAGCCTCCACGTCCTGATGTGTCATCTCCGCACCATCGACTTTCATGCGTGTGAGGTAATTAACGATCTTCGGGATGTCGGAGGGATCCACCGGCGCCTTGTAGGCATGGATCATCTTCTCGATCTCAGCCTGCCATTCCGTCCGCGTGAGACGAGGCTGCGTGAGCACCATGCCGGCCGAGTGGCAGGCCAAGCAGTTGCTGTTGATCGCCTCGGCCTCCTGCCCGCCCGGGAACGATCGGTCTCCCATAGGCAGTTCCACCGTCACGGAACGGAACGGCATGGGCTCCGCAGCGGAGGTTGTGGCGAGCCCGGCCAGGACTGTGGCAAGTGGCAGGATGCGCGTCACACCAGCCTCCTAGGTGGCCGTCACGGAAAGGGTTTCGACTTCGCCGCGCATGAAGCCGTTCGGGTTCCAGGTTGGCTCCAGCGGCTGGACCACGCCCTGCGCATTCGTGCAGCGGACCATCAGGCTGAGTTCGCCGACAGCCGGCATGGGCAGCACGACCTCGAAACGCCGGAAGCTGTAGCGACCCTCGTCGGTGCCGAGCCGCGCGGGCAGCCAAGTCCGCCCGCCGTCTCCGGACAGTGTCACGGCCTTGACCCCGCAATCGCCGCCGAAGGCGATGCCACGCAGCGCGAGCGGTGATCCGGCCTCGACGGTGTCGCCCGGCGCCACATTCGTCAGAAAGGCGCGCGGCACCATCCGGCTGATCGGGACGGTTGGATAGCCGGTCTCCCCAGGACGAACGCTGCCTCCGAGCGTGTCCGGGACGCGGTAGGCCGTCTTCATCCAGAATTGCTCGTCCGCCTGATCGAGCACCTCGATGTCGGAGAGCATCTTCACCCAGTAAGTTGAGTACCAGCCCGGCACAACGAGGCGCAGCGGAAAGCCGTTCAGAAGCGGAAGCTGATCGCCGTTCATGGCATAGGCGACCATTACTTCGTCGGTGCGGGCGTGATCGATGTCGAGCGACTTGCGAAAATCCGGGGCTCCCGGGACAACAGGCTCGTCCAGCCCATCGAAGCGCACCTGCGCGGCGCCGGCGCGCACCCCCGCCCGGTCGAGGATGTCCTTGAGCCTCACGCCCGTCCAACGCGCGTTGCCCATCGACCCGTGAGCCCATTGAGCGCCAGGCACCCGAGGCTCGAACAGGCCGCGCGAGTTGCCGGAGCATTGATTGACGGCAACAATTTCAACCTGCGGCAGTCGGGCGATTTCATCGAGCGAGAGCGACAGCGCGCGCTCGACGAGCCCGTGCACGCGCAGTCGGAAGGCGGCGGCGTCGATCTCGGTCGGGATCACGGCCCAGTGCCAGCGCACGAAGAAGCGGTCGTTGGGGGTGAGGACGCTGTGATCAAACACCTCCAGCGGCGTCTCCAGCAATGGCGGCCGCGCGCGCTGAAGGATCATAGAGCCTTTACCCGGGAAGGCGGTGGTAAGTGCTCGCTGCCTGGGGTTACTGCGAAATGGAAGCTGGATCTCCGGTGAGGCCGTGGCGTCGATGGGCAGGGCCCCCACGGTCGCAAGGAAACTACCCAGGACGGCGCGACGGCTCAAAAACATGCTTGGGCGCGACATGACGATCGGTTCCCCGAGCTGCAATTTTCCTTGCGATCGAGCTTGGATTTAAAGGCAATACTTGATCGACAATGCGTGGCCTGTATTCGGCTTCCCATACTCGCCCCCGGGTCCGACGCCGGTGGATGGACCTGCGAGACGGCGACGGGGCCAAACTACGGAGTTGAGCGATCCCGCGCGATCTCCGAGCGGCTCAGCCTGATGACCGAGCGGATCAATCCGGGATACTGTGATCGCTCAGCCTACCCCATAGCGGAAGCTGCCCAAAGCCGATCCCGGCCCACCGCGAAAGGATTTCTTCGGGCTTGCGGTGGGCGACCGGAGTCGAAGGCTTCGTATGATCGGCTTCAGATCGATGGTCTAAACTCACATCTTCAAATATACTTCGCCAACAAGCCGACATCGTCTCGACCGCTTCGAACATCTAGGGCGCGTAGTGCGTAAAGACAAAATCATTGTTTTTCGCTTCGCGGGCGTGGCACGGCGCGCAGGTTTTCATCAGGTCCTCGCTCGCATTGGCCTTGCCATGCTCGAATTGGCCGTATCCCCAGCCACCCGTCTCCGCGTATTTCTTGGAGTCTTTGACGCTAAATTGAACATTAGTCGGTGAACCAGGAACGAAGGACTGGATTTGTCCAAAAATCGCATTGTTCTCAGGTGAAGGCACATACTCCCAAGCCAGTCGCGCGATGATCGCGCCATCCGGGAAAGGGCGCGTTCCGTCTCGATAGGCCTGTATCGCGATATCATTTCCGAGAACGGCGCGGATGTCGTTGAGGCTGCCGGCTTCGTGAGCCACACTGATCATCTGCCACTCGCGATACCCGGCAGGAAGTCTGATGCCGAAGACCGGCGACGCATTGTCGTCAGCCCCTCCGACCGCGAAGGGAGTGAAGACGCCGATGCAGGCGCCCACGACGCGGGCCCCCAACCGGATAGATGCCGTCCTCATGGCGCCCTCCTGCCCTCGGACTCAAGTACAGAACCATTCCTTCATCGAAACGCGCCCGTGGCAATTGCCAACCGGTCCGTTCCAACGGCGTCGGCAGGGCCGCCGCGCTTCAACCGAGAACGCGCCGCGCGGGTTCGTCGCGTCGGTTCCGGCAGCCCCCCGGACTCAGCGGCCGCCGATGCTGCGATCGAGGAAATCGCCGATCAGCGGCGCCATGACGTCGAGCTTGTCCTCGAGCGCGAAGTGCCCGGTATCCAGCAGATGCAGTTCGGCGTCGGGCAGGTCTCGGAGATACGGATGCGCGCCGTCGGCCGGGAAGATCGTGTCGTTCCGGCCCCAGACGATCAGCGTCGGCGGCGTGCGCTCGCGGAAGAAGGCCTGAAATTGCGGGTAGAGCGGTACGTTGGTGCCGTAATCGCGGAAGAGGTCGAGCTGAATATCCTTATTGCCCGGCCTGTCGAGGAGCACTTGGTCGTGCAGCCAGTTATCCGGATCGATCCGGGAAACGTCGGCCACGCCGTCGACATACTGAAACCTCGTCGTTTCCGGTGCGACGAGGAACTCGAGGGCCTCCCGTCGCTCGGGGGTCTCTTCGCGCCAGTAGGCCTTGATGGGATCCCAGAACGCCTTCAGCCCCTCCTCGTACGCGTTCCCGTTCTGGACGATCAGCGCGCTGACGCGATCGGGATGCTTGAGGGCGAGCCGGTAGCCGACCGGAGCACCGTAATCCATCACGTACATCGCGTAACGGTCCGCCCCCAACCGGGAGAGCAGGCCGTCGATCAGGTCGGCGTAATGCGCGAACGTGTACGCGAATGCCCGGTGATCGGGTGCGTCGCTGCCGCCGAAGCCGGGATAGTCGGGTGCGATGACGCGGTAGCGGTCGGCCAGGAGCGGGATGAGGTTGCGGAACATGTGCGACGAGGTCGGGAAGCCGTGCAACAGCAAGACGACCGGGGCCCGCGGCGGGCCCGCCTCCCGGTAGAAAATTCCCACCTCCTCGACTTTGGCGGTGCGGTAATGGATCACCGGAATGCTGGCGGGATCAATCATGCAGCCCCCTTCGCATCGAACCGTTCGGTCGAAGTTACCGTATTGTGATCGGAACCAGAATGCCTAAGCTGCGCAATCCTTGATTTCGCGGGGCGGAACAATGATCGACCGTCTCGACGCGATGCGGGTGTTCGTCGTCGCTCTGGACGAGGGGAGCCTCGCCTCCGCCGGTCGACGGCTCAATCGCTCGCCGGCCGCCGTGACCCGGGCCGTCGCCGCTCTGGAGAACCATGTCGGCGTGCGGCTGCTGCATCGGACGACACGACGGTTGCAGTTGACCGAGGCGGGCGAGCGGTACGCCGCCGTCTGCCGCCGGGTGCTGACGGACTTGGACGAAGCCGACCTCGCCGTCGCCGGGAACCGGGCTGCCCCCCGGGGCGTCCTCACCGTCACCGCGCCCGTGATGTTCGGGACACGCGTTCTACGCCCGGTCGTGGGCGCCTTCCTGAGAGCGTATCCAGCGATGCAGGTCCGCTACCTGCTGCTCAATCGGATGACGAACCTCGTCGATGAAGGCATCGATGTCGCGCTCCGGATTGCCCCCTTGCAGGAGTCCAACCAGATCGCGGTACGCATCGGCACGGTGCGCCGCGTCCTGTGTGCATCACCGACGTATCTGGCTGGCCGACCGCCGATCGAGTCCCTGTCCGATCTGGCCCATCACGCCTGCATCGGGATCGAGCCGACAAGCCCGAACGATATCTGGAGCTTCCCGCCCGCACCCGGCGGCAGGATCGCCCGCACGGTTCGCGTCAAGCCGCGCCTGATGGTCAACACCGACGAGGCCGCCGTCAGCGCGGCGGTCGACGGCGAAGGCATCGTCCGGATCTTCTCCTACAAGATCCAGCGTGAAGTCGCGGGCGGCAGCTTGGTCGTCCTGCTTCCCGCGGACGAGCCGCCGCCGGTGCCCGTGCACCTCGTCACGGTGCCCGACCGCCTGTCTCTCGCCAAAGTGCGAGCCTTCATCGATTTCGCCGCTGCCCGGCTCCGGGCCAATCTCGACGGCATCGCCGCACGCCGCGAAGACCGACGCTTCGACGGAGACCCGCGCGACGCCGACATCCCGCATCCCCGAGAGATGCCTCGCCAGGATGCCGCTGACCCTCTGTTCAGGTCGCCATGACGCATCGGCGGGCGGATCCGACGCCCGCCCGCGGCGTCATCGCCTCACCTGCGGGTCGTCCTGCGTGACGCGGCTGCGCAGCGTGAAGACGCCGCTGCCGGACAGGATGGCACTCCGGGCGAGGAGACGGCCGCTCTGCCAGTTGGACAGCCCCAGCTCGGGCTGGTTCAGGGCGTACTGACCGTCGACCCAGCGGGTAAATCCGTCGCCCACGAAGGGCGCGTTCACCGTTGCGTAGAAGCGGCGATGCGCCTCCGGATCCCGGCTGATCAGTGATGCGGCGAAACGCGGGCTGTGGCGATTGAACAGCGATACCGCATGGTCGAGATCATCCACGATCTTCAGGCTGACCTCGGGCGTGTCCTCCCATTCCCACTCGTGGCCGAGGTCATCCTCCGACTGGATCTCCGTGAGGGGCTCCGTGCGCGCGCCCTCGGCGCGCCGGACCCGGACGGTAGCGGTGCGCCAGCCGTGCGGCAGGACGGACTCGTCGCCCGCCACCACGTGCAGCCTGCATCCGAATCCGCGTGCCCGGCCGGCGGATTCCAGTGCCGCCAGGAAAACCGGCACCAGATCAGTCACCCGGGCGCGGTGGATGCAGCACACGTTCAGGGTGTTGCAGACCTTTCGGTCCAAGGAAGCTCCGACCGCCGCGGAGAAGCGCTCCGGATCCGCGTCGCGGTCGGCAACCATCCAGGCCCCGCCGGTTCCGTGCAGGCTGACCGCCGTGCCGGCCTGCCGGGCGACGCTTCCGAGCTGGGCGACGGCCCGCCCTGACCCACGCGCCACCGCCAGCGAGAGGCGACGGTCCGCGAAGAGCGCCCACCCGGTCGACCGTTCAGGGCTCTCGACAAGCGAGATGGCCCCCGGCGGAAGGCCGGCCTCATCGAGTGCAGGGGCGAGGGCGTGCTGCATGATCGCCTGTGCGGTGCCGAGCGCGTCGCTGCCGATGCGGAAGACGGCCGTGTTGCCGCCGCGCAAGACGCCCGCGGCATCGGCGAGCACGTTTGGGCGTCCCTCGAACACGAAGCCCACCACACCAAGCGGCGCTGCCACCTGCTCGACCGTCCAGCCCGGATGGGCGATACGTTCGACGACGCGACCGCGCAGCGTCTCGCTGTCGCGCCACGCCCGAAGGCCCGCGATCATGTCCTGCCGCATCCGGTCCGTGGCGACGAGGCGGGTCGTCGAGCGGCCACCGGACTGCGCACGCGCGACATCCTGCCGGTTCGCCTCCGCGATCGCCCCCCAGGCCGAGCGGTCTTCGAGGTGCGTGGCGAAATGATCGAAGAACTGGTCGATGGCCCGGTCCGGTACGGCCGCCATCGCCAGGAAGGCCGCGTGGGCGCGGTCCACCGCGACGGCGGCCCGTGCGATCTGAGCCGCGGGGATATGCAGGAGGTCTCCGGTCTCCTGCAGAACCAGCAGATGATCCCCGGGCTGGAAGGCCTCCGCGATCTCCGGCGTGATCGTGGTCACGCGGTCACCGCCGAAGGGCACAGGCGTTCCCGCCACAAGGCGCGTGATGGTGGTGCTCATGGGCGCGGGGCATAGGACAAACTCGGTGCGAAGACCAAGCCGTGGCGCCGCCGAACGACGTCACCTGTTTGAACGGTGGGTGCAGGCGCGGCGCGCCAAGTGCCATGCATACGCGCTCGCCAGCCTGCCATCGAACGTGCCGGCGCGGGCACATGAGGGGCGAGGCGCGGCCTGCCCATCTGAACGACATGGCGAAGCTAACTCGCCTCCGGCTACGAAGCTCCCATGGAGCGAGAGCCGAGTTCAACCCGCCGCAGCCGCTCAGAAACCGAGGACGCTCGCCAAGATCGGCGGGTCCCGCAGCCGAGCCGGGCTTGATCGGCAGAGGGCACAACACCGGAGGGCTGAATATCCACTCCGCCCTTCGGCAAGCTCGGCCGCCCACGAGTCTTCAACCGCATCCACCCACGGCGGTAATTTGACGGTCTTCAGAATGCATCCGCAGATATAAATCCTTTATGCCTCTATCATTGTTGCAAATCATCTTAACATATCGACCCTTACTATCGCGACCGACAGTCATCTCCACCCTTCCATCACTCGGCGAGAACGCGGTCGATCATCGCGGTGAACGCGATGCCGGCGGGGTAGCCCCTGAGTGTGATGCTGCATTCCTCATCGCCTGCAGCGTGAGCCACCGCCTGATCGCCGCCGCCGCGCTCCATCCCTGGAGAGACCTTCCGCAGCTCGATCAGGACGGCGCGAACGACCTCACGCGCGAGCGATCCTGGCGCGAGGTCCTGACCGAACTCGGAGATGAGCGACTCCGCCACATCGCACAGTTGTTTCATGTGATCGTTCATCGAATGCCCCTCGAACCCCCACAAGTTCCCCGATGATGTCGCTCCGACTCCGACAGATTTGCCGCCCGACTGGTCGTCAGCATTGCTCGTGACCGCTGGCCGCCGTGCCGGCAACTCAGCCGACAAGAGCGGCTGCTATCCGTTCGACTCGGCCGGCCGCTTCGGGCCGGCAACAACAGGCGCGCGGGGCCGCCGGCCCGCCTCCCAGCGACACCGGGTAAAGGGGCGGTCGTCAGAGGAAAGGCCGCCCCCGGCCGCGGCGCCACGGAGGCCAACCTTCGGCTCCACGCGCACCCAAGCGTCAACTCATGCTCTCACAAAGGCGAGCAGGTCGGCGTTGAGCACGTCCGCGTTGATCGTCAGCATGCCGTGGCCATAGCCGGGATAAGTCTTCAGCGTGCCCTTGCGCAGCAGCTTGATCGACTTCGGTGCCGCCGCGACGATCGGCACGATCTGATCGTCCTCGCCGTGCAGCACCAGCGTCGGCACGCCGATCGCCTTCAAATCCTCGGTCTGGTCGGTCTCTGAGAACGCCCTGATGCCTTCGTAGTGCGCCAGGGCGGAGCCCATCATGGCTTGCCGCCACCAGTTCCGGACCACACCCTGCTGGACCTGCGCGCCATCGCGGTTGAAGCCGTAGAACGGGCCCGACGGGACGTCGAGGAAGAACCCGGCGCGGTTGTTTGCCAGCGCTCGGCGGAAGCCGTCGAATACCTCGATCGGCTGTCCTTCCGGATGAGCTGCGGTCTTCAGCATCAATGGCGGCACGGCGCTCACCAGCACCGCGCTGGCCACGCGACCCTGGGGCTCGCCGTATCGCGCGACGTAGCGTGTGGCCTCGCCGCCGCCGGTGGAGTGGCCGATATGGATGGCGTTCCTCAGATCGAGATGGGCGACCACGGCGGCGGCGTCGGCCGCATAGTGGTCCATGTCGTGCCCGTCCGAGACCTGCGCCGAGCGGCCGTGGCCGCGGCGGTCGTGGGCGACGACGCGGTAGCCGTGCTTGAGAAAGAACAACATCTGCGTGTCCCAGTCGTCCGACGAGAGCGGCCAGCCATGGTGGAACATGATCGGCTGCGCCTCCCTCGGACCCCAGTCCTTGAAGTAGATCTCGGCGCCATCCTGGGTAATGATCGTGGCCATAAAGGTTCTCCCCAATACAAAACGACGGATCAAACCCCCTCATAGACCAGACGGGTGAAAAGCGCCGGGGTGATGACGGACCGGTACCATCTCCCGTCGTGCGCCGCGGTCGGGCGGGCGGCGACGATGGCGTCTAAGGACAGGCCCCGCCTCTTCAAGGCGGCGACGTTCGCACGCACGTCCACCAACATGTCATGGAAGTCGTGCAGCTGTGCGCGGGTACCGACTGGCGCCCCATGGCCAGGGATGACGATCGTCTGGTCCGTCGTCGCAGCTATGTTCGCTTCGGCGGCCGCGATCGTCCCGTCGATGTGGCCACCCGTGGAGTAATCGATGAACGGGTACATGCCGTTCCAGAACGTGTCGCCGGTGTGCAGGATGTCGGCCTCGACGAACCGGACGGAGATGTCGCTGTCCGTGTGCGCGGCACCGTAATGCTTCAGCGTGAGCGTGCTGCCGTTCAGCGTGGTCTCGTGCTCGGACGCAAACACCTGCTTCGGCAGCGCGTTGGGCGGTGCCGCGGGGAAGTCGTGGTCCCAGTCGTCCACGCGCTGCGCGGCCATGAGGTGCTTGCGTGTCTTCTCGTGGGCGAGGATCTCCGCCCCTTCGGCGTTCAGCCAAGCGTTGCCGTCGACATGGTCGAAGTGCCAATGCGTGTTGATGAGATGGGTGATCGGCGCGTCGTCGAGGTCGTTGAGCGCCGTCAGCATCTGGGCGCGCGACACGCCGATCCCGGCGTCCACCAGCAGCTTCCCGTCCGGCCCCGTCAGAACCGCGACGTTGCCGCCGGACCCCTCCAGCACGGCGACGTTGCCGCGCAATCTGTGTACCCTGATCGGCGACCGGGCGGCATCGGCCATCATCAAGTCGACGATGCCCCGGGCCTGCGCGAACGCGGAGCGGGGTGAGAGCCAGCCGCTCGCCGCCGGCAGCGCAGTTGCGGACAGGCAGCAGAGACAGAAGCCGCGGCGTGACAGGGAGAACGCTTCTCTCGCGGCGCCGGACGCAGGTTCACGGGCAGTCATGATCTGTGCTCCGAAGATCAGGTTGTGGGGGGCTCACATCGGGGGGTGGTTCCACCCGGGAGGGCTTCCACCCGGGAGGGCTTCCACTGCGCCCCGCATCGCTGATGCGAACGCCTGGCAGGGGGGCGCTCCCGGGTCCTAGGTCCGCGATGCGGTCGCGAGGGGAGCGCCCGCCCCGGCACGGTCCACCGAGGCCTGAGCCGTGTCTTCGAGGACGGCGCGGGCCCCGTCGGCCACCACGAGCCAAGCTCCAGCCATCAGAACGACGTCCTTCAGCACGAGGCGCCCCCCGCCGGACAGGTAGGGGAAGCCGTGCTGCGCATCGCCCAGCGCCGCCACCCAGGCTTCGGGCGTCGTCGCGAGGAACGACAGCGTGACCACCGGCGTCAGGAAGGCGAGCACCGCGCCCACGAGACCCCAGCGGCGCGAGGCCAGCCCGACGAGGACCAGGAGGCCGATGGCGATCTCGACGCTCCCGAGGCCGTTCGAGAACGCGTAGGTGTCGTTCGCCGCCTGCCAAGCGCGCTCGGCGAGCTTGAGTTCGCCCTCGTGAGTGAGGTGCTGCGCGTACTGGTCGGGGTGCCTGTAGAAGAACGACATCAGCGGGCTGTTGGCCACGAACGGGGTGATGCTGTCGGCCTCGTAGGGCGCGAACTTCAACCCCCCGATCCAGATGAAGATGGTTGCGATGGCGACGCGCACGGCGTCCAGGCCGATGCGGTTTGATCTTCGCCCCGAGACGATCCCGAGGACCTGACGGATCTGTGTATTCATGACGTGACTCCTGGGTTCGAAGGGTCGGATGCTTGCCAAATCGGTGGCGTTCGACCCTCATGGACGCGAGTTGGGCGCTGCCGTTCACGGCCGGGATCGGATGCGGACAGGACCGCCTGCTTCGATGCCGCGAAGATGATCGCTGGGGCCGGGTCTCGCGATGCCGGCCCGGCGCAGGATCATGACCGCGCGGATCAAGCGCGTCGCGGAGGGGCGTCATGGCGGAGAGGATGACGGACGACACCCTGAGCGGGCTCGCGCCGCTCCTGCGCGTGCGCCCCGTGCTCGATGATGTGTGCCGCCTGGGCGGGGCCTGGACGGCCCCGCACGAAGCCGAGCCGAACGGCCACGCCTACTTCCACATCGTCACGCAGGGCTGCGCGCTGCTCGACCGCCGCGGGACCGGCCTGCTGCGGCTCGAAGCGGGCGACGTCCTGCTCCTGCCGCACGGCGACGCCCACACCACGCGCGCGGTTGAGGGCGCCGGGCATGCACGCTCCGTCACCACGGTCCGGCGGATCGGCGAGTTGCGGCTGAAGACGAGTGTCGGGGTCGAGCCGGACGTCGAGTTGGTCTGCGGCCGGCTGAACTTCGAAGGTGCGCCCCAGAGCCTGATCTTGGCCGCGCTGCCCGACACGATCGTGCTGCGGGTCGGCCTGCAGCCCCTGGCCAGCCGTTACAGCCCGCTCGTCGCCGGTATCCGCTCGGAGCTGACCGATATCCGCCCCGGATCGATCGCCATCGCGAGAGATCTCGCCAGCGCGCTGTTCATCATGCTGCTGCGCGCCCACCTCGAAGCCTCCGCGTCGGCCGAGGGCCTGCTCCGGCTCATCGGGCAGCGCGTGACGGCGCAGGCGGTGCTCGCGATGGTGCGCGATCCTGTGCGCGCCTGGACGCTGGACGAGCTGGCCTCGATCGCCGCCGCCTCACGGGCGAGCCTGGTGCGCGCCTTCCGCAAGTCGGTGGACATGGCACCGCTGGAGTTCCTCGCCGACCTGCGGCTCGGGCTCGCCCGCCACCGCCTGCGGACGGACACCAGCTCACTCGACCAGATTGCGGCCGAGGTGGGCTATCAGTCCCAGGCCGCGCTCAGTCGCGCGTTCCTGCGCAAGTACGGTGTCCGTCCCGGCAGCCTGCGTCGGGATGCGGGGGCGCGGAACACGCAGGCGGAGAGCTCACAGGCCGGTTGATCCCGCCGCTCATCGGATTGCGCCGCGCCGGCATCCACGGGCCGCACCGCTCCGGCTGCCTTCTCGGCATCGAACGGGACAGCCATGGCCGCGGCCGAGCGCTGCGCCGTTCGGCCTCCAGCGAGTACAGGCAGGACGCCTGCCCTTCCGCCGTCCCCGTCAAACACGATCGCGATCGGGGGGAGGCGCGATGTGGGTTGCATCGCGTTTGGTCGTTGCGCTGCTCGCGTGCGCGGCGGCGACGACCGTTCGGGTCATGCATCAACTCGACGAAGCGACCTCCATGACGATCTTCCCCCGAGGGTGGCGCTCAGGACTGTCCAGCATCTCATGAGCTCGTCGGACCCCGGTGATCGGCAGAACGGTTCCGACGCTCGCGGTCAAACCCCCATCGTCGACCAGGCTCCCCAGTTCGGACAGCATCGCGGAGGTCACCGCGACGAGGAAGAACCTGGCTTCCACATCGGCTCTTCGGGCCGACGCCTGATCCGGTTGAGAGACCGCCGAGACGAGTGTGCCTCCACGTCTCAGCACGGCGAATGAGCGCGCCTGAACCTCACCGCCGACAAGGTCGATCACGGCATCGACATCCTTCACGACGTCTTCGAACGCCGTCGAGCGGAAATCGACCACCTGATCGGCACCGAGGCTTTGCACATAGGCTAGGTCGGCCGAGCCTGCCGTGGCGCTGACCTTGAGGCCGCCCCGCCTGGCGAGCTGCACCGCGTAGGCGCCCACGTTCCCGGCGGCCCCGTGGATCAAGACGCTCTGCCCGCGGGCGAGGTGAGCCTGCGCGAACAGGGCTTGCCACGCCGTCACCGCGACGACCGGCATGGAGGCGGCGTGGACATGGTCCAGGCTCAGCGGCTTGGGCGCCAACATAGCGGCCTCGGCGACGGCGTAATCGGCGTAGCCGCCCGTGAAGCGCCGGTTGGTGACGCCGAAGACCGCATCGCCGACCGCGAACCCAGAGACACCCTCGCCGACGGCAGCGACCTCGCCCGAGAGGTCGGAACCGAGAGTCAGGGGAAGTGGCTGCGGGAGAACGCTCCGGCCTGCCCGTATCCAGGAATCCCATGGACCGACGCCGGCCGCGCGGACGCTCACGAGAACCTCGCCGGGACCGGGCGTGGGCACCGGGATGTCGTCGAGGCTGATGGCTTCCGGACCACCGAAGCGGTGAACGCGACAGGCTCGCATGGGCTAGGGGTCCGGCGTCGTGAGCGGATGATCGTCGGTGTCGAGGATGAAGACGGCCAGGAGCCGTGCGGGCTCGGTGTCGCTGGCGTTCTCGCTGGTGGCGTGATGCGCACCCGGGGGTTCGGAGAAACTCTCGCCGGCCCGGTAGACCCGCGCCGGCGCGTCGCCGACCTGGCTGCGGACCGCGCCGGACACCACGAAGGCGTAGACGAAGGCGGAGGCGGCATGCCTGTGCGGCGGTGATTTCGCGCCCGGAGGATAGTCGACGACCGCGCTGACCAAGCTCTTCCCCGTTACGTTGGGAATGGCGGCGCTGAAGACGGGCGTGACACGCTCGTGCCGCCCGGGCTCGGCCAGGACGCTTCGCACCTGTCCGACCAGCGCCAGCGCCGCCGACGCGACGATCACAGACTTCTTCATGACCGTGCTTCCAACTCGAACCCGTGGATACTTCCGAGCACTCCGACCACGTGCTCCGGCGTCGAGTCCATCTCGACCCCGGCCTGTCTTGGACCCCTTGCCTGGGAGCGGAGGCATCCGAGACTCCCTTCAAGACAAGCGCCGGGCCTGCGCATCGATAGGCCGGCCGAGCCTTCGCGATGCTCAGGCAGGCGGATCTTGGCACAGCCGTGCCACCGTGCGGCCCTGCCGCCGACGACGGAGGTGGGTGCAGTCTGACGCGATCCGCCTCGGCCGTGTTGTCCCGGATTGCGCTTCCTTGTTCACGGATTGCCGAGCTGAGGGCCAGCCGCCGGATGCGTCAGCCGAAGCGGAGGCGATACTCGCCCGGCGGCAGCCCAACCGACCGTCGGAATGCTCGCGTGAAGTTCGCTTGCGACGAGAAGCGGCATGCCAGGGCGATGTCCGCCAGGGACATGTGCCCGAGCCGAAGCAACGCCTTGGCGCGTTCGAGACGCCGAAGCCCGAGGTAACGGTGCGGCGGCAGGCCCGTCGCCGCCTTGAACGCGCGGATGAAGTGATACTGGCTGAGGCAGGCGACCGCCGCCAGATCGTCCACACCGATGTCGCGGTCCAAGTTGGCGTCGATGAAGTCCCGCACCCTCGAGAGCCGCATCGCGTCCAGCGCGTGCGGAAGCCCACCCCGAGCGCCAGGAGGTAGGCGATTGCCCGAATGCCGGTGCGCCAGGGACGCGGCGAGCGCCAAGGCCGCGCTCTCGACCAGCAGCTTCCCCGATGCTGTCTCGCATGCGAGTTCCGCAGCGATAGCCCAGCCGACCTCGGTGATCCACGTGTCATGGGGACCGGCCGCGTACAGGACGGTCGTGGCATCGAGGTCCGGGAACGCGTCCTCGCGCGACAGCACCTGGAAGGGCTGGTGAGGCAAGTAGATGTGGAGCATCGCCGGGATTGCGGCCGTGATGCGGATGGAATCCTCCGACACGCCTTCCGGGCACAGCCAATAGGTACCGGTCGCGGCCCGGGTAGCTTGGTGGAGGCCGTTCCCGCGCCGGTGGATCACGGCGTCCGGATTGCCGCGCAGCGCCAAGGCGACGACGGTCCGATCCGAGATCATCTCGGGCAGCTCACCGGTCGAGTGCCGTCTCGTCTCGGCTGCGATCCCCGTCCATCTTCGTCCGTCCGAAGAGAGAAGAAGGTTCGCCGAGGGCAGCGCCCACCGCCCCTTGCCGATCCGGTCGTCGCTGGCTTCGCTCATGCCCCCCACTCCAGTCAGGACGGCGAAGAGCAAATTTGACACCTGTCGGAAGCCGTCACGCAAGTCTCCCGCGATCAGGCATGGCCGCCAGAGTGCCAGCTGAACGCTTCTGCCTTCAGACAATGCGGAGCGTGGCCGCTACAATCTGGCTGCGCTGGCGGCGACGCGTCGGCTGGTGTGGCGTACCTGCTCTGAAGCGGGCCTTCCGCCCCCGGGCCGGGTTCGGCCGTTCCCACTTGCCCGACGCGCTGCCGAGCTGGATCGGACTCAGCCGTTCGAGGGCATCCTGCATATGCCTTGCGCGGTGCCGACACAGGCCTGCGGACGGGCCAGGAAGCAGCGTTCTGCCGATACCCGACAGCGCACTGGCCGCGTCGGCGACGCCGCGAGATTCGTGCGTGTGCCCCGGCGTCGACATCGAAGCGCGACCGCGCGCATCCGGCCCTCACCCTCCTCCTGAGATGCGGTCAGGTCGCCTGGAAGGAGCTCTCCGGCGCGGTCCGGAGGGCGGTCGCCGCGGCCACGTTCCGGACCGTGACGGGCCGAGGCATCGTCAGCCGCGCCGGGCCGCCTCGATCGCCGCCACGTCGATCTTGCGCATGGTCATCATGGCAGCGAAGGCCCGCGTCGCCTCCTCGCCGCCGGCCGCCAGAGCAGCGGTGAGCACGCGCGGGGTGATCTGCCACGAGATGCCCCAGCGGTCCTTGCACCAACCGCAGGCGCTCTCCTGCCCGCCATGGCTCACGATCGCGTCCCAGAGGCGATCCGTCTCCGTCTGATCGTCGGTGGCGATCTGGAACGAGAAGGCCTCGCTGTGCCGGAAGACGGATCCGCCGTTCAGGCCGATGCAGGGAAGACCGGCCACCGTGAACGCGACCGTCAGCACGTCGCCCGCGCGTCCCGACGGGTAGTCGGCCGGCGCCCGGTGAACCGCCCCCATCGCGCTCTGCGGGAACGTCGCGACGTAGAAGCGCGCGGCGGCCTCGGCGTCCTTGTCGTACCAGAGGCAGATCGTGTTCTTGGCGATCATGGCGCTTCCTCGCTGACAGAGCCGACGCCGGACATCGCCCACGGCCCGTACGGATTGCTGGCCTTCATCCAATCACGCCGCGTCCGGGCTGCAAAGGTCGGCGATCACGATCCGTGGATCGCCGCTCAAGGCGCATCGGCGCCGCGCGCGCTTCGCTCCGAGCGCGAGGACGGGCGGATTTCGCAGCAGCCCGCCGGAACGCTCCCCGAGGCCG
>Ga0160428_1001392_pt1 | contig 18502 bp, 23 predicted proteins | sample SolpanmetagenomM_FD_108198 | JGI IMG/M metagenome (GOLD analysis project Ga0160428, IMG submission 108198) | Solar panel surface microbial communities from Lawrence Berkeley National Laboratory, California, USA - M | ecosystem: Engineered > Built environment > Solar panel > Unclassified ... | reverse complement strand
GAGGCGTCATGTGTTATATATTTGTTTTGTGCAGGTGATCGTTTGTGCACTTGGCGGATTGTTTATATTAGGGGGACATCCTCGCTTGTATTTTGAATATACGTTTTGTTAGTGTGATTGTGACTGAATTCACAATACAAATAAGCATATAAGCATAGAACCTTTTTGATTCCATCTCAATATACATTAAACACACACTACACTTCGTGCACAAATAAAGCACGCCTTCAATATACATCTCAATACAAGCACGTTGACAAACTACAAAAACAACAACAACATGCCAAGCATACACATCCTTGAGCCACACCCCTCCGTCCCCAAGCGAAACACTCACGTCCTTTCCTCCGGCATAGGTGGTGCAGGCAATTACCACACATATGCGCCCACCCTCTTTACCCACGGTCCAGAAGCAACTGGTCCAGCATTCGCATCCCGGCGACCACCACCACCCAACGTCCTTACCAGCTCAACAACCACAAGCACGCCCAAACAACCCAAAATCCGCATGAGCGGGCGCGGTGGCGCCGGCAACGCACGCCCAACAACGATACACCGACCATTCGATCTCGAAGCAGATCTGCGACGAGCAGAGCAGCGAGAGGCGGAACGTGAGGAGAGAAGGAGGCTGAGTTTGGCGATTGTGCCGACGGCGGCGAGTGCGAGGAGGAGCAGTAGTGTGTATCATGTGGGGAGGGGAGGGGCGGGGAATGCGTTTGATGAGGATGAGGAGGTTACGAGGTTTAGGAGGCAGGCTGGGAAGGGCGGAGATGGAGGGAGTGTGTCTAGTGCTGGGAGTGGGAGCACGGCAGGGAGTGGACGGTGGGATGGGAGGTTGAGTAGGATGTTTAGTCGGGAGTAGTGGGTGGGTGGTATGGTCTTTTATGCATCATGACTTGGGATATGGCATATTGGTATGGGCAAGCGTCATCTTGGGCATGGATTTGGAAGGATCAAAAAGTTATTTGGATTTGGATTTGTTTTTGTTTGCAGCTCTACCTGCCTCACAGTGTTGAAGTGTACTGTTGAGCGGCATTCACGTATTGAACACTACCAGTTAGGTACATAGCAGCCATCACAGCCTTTTCACATCCCTACTCATTGGTTCACTTTGACATCCCAAGATTGCATTCATCAATAGGGACGATGAGCCATTCAAGGCTGCTAGACCAGAGGAGGAACCAGTGGGTAGAGTATCCGTCGAAGAAGCTCAGACACCAATGACCTATGAACAAGTCGAAGTCCCAAGGAGTCCTGGTCTGGGATCTGTAGAGGTCGCTGAGAAAGTGAGAGGCTAAGGAAGCCTGGAAGAAGAGGTCACAACCCCTCAAGCCTTTTCTGAAAGATCCTCCTCACTGTCACCAACCAAGAACTTGCACGTCACGCTCGTCGCCATATCGATCTCTTCAGGTCGAAACACGACATGTGTGACGTCTTGCTCACTGCCACCACCATGTGGCGCATACGCGGCTAGTTCTCGCAACTGCGACCGGCCAAAGAACTGGTCGCCACCTCCACCTCCAACACCATCCTCGACCAACTCAAAAGGCTTGACCACAGCCATCGAGAAGGTCTCAGCATAGTCTTTAGCATGTTGTAGCGCATCTGTAGCAGCTATCTTCCTCAGCTCACTCTTGTGCGCCGCAATCGTTGCCTTCGTCAACACCCATTGCACGCGCTCGATCTTGACATGCTCCATGTCACCGAGAGTTGCTGCTAACTCGCCTAGCGCATCGAAGTCACGGACGTGTACCTCGAAGTCAAGATTTGTGCGGTGGGTTATTTCCTCGCTGACTTCGCCTTTGTTGTTGTGGTCGTACCACGAGTGTGTGGTGATGGAGCTCATTGTCCAGCGCTCTATGGCCGCTGCGTCCTGTTCTGCTTGAGTACCGTCTGAGTGCGATTGTGATGTGAATATGTCTTGCAGTTTTTTGGCTGCCGCGACGGCGCCTGCAAAGTTTTCTTGCTGGGATGGGCCTTGGGCGGATACTTTGATGGATAGAACTGCACGTTCGGCTGCGCGGGTGATGCTAGCTGTACCTCTGACGGAGATGCGGAGGGGCATGATGAGATATGTCTGTGTTTGGATTTGTCTTTTGAGGATGGAAATGATTTTGCTCGCACTGTTGTGTGAAGACCTGGAATGATTCTATAAATGTTGAGGAGAAGGGAACATTATAAAGAGGATGGAGAGGCTATATCGGACGGGATACGTGGCACAAATGAGTCACCGCCAAGTACAGCATAGATTCACGCAATAGTCACAGCCCAATGGAAAGGACGAAATACGTACTGTGTTCCCCTCAATCTCAAGGCTGACTTAACACGTCTCGCGCTCCAAGACGCAATTTGCCACCTGTCACGTGACTCGGCGAGGCTGCAACTTGAAACACAAAACTTGGCACTTCGACTTCGTTGACATTGCTGCATTATGGCAGCAGAGGATAATCAAGCACTCGCCGAAGAACTTGAATCCATAAACGCCATCTACGGTGAAAACACTCTAGCACAAACACCATCGCCAGAAACATACATTCTCAGTCCTTCCTTCCATTCCACATCTCTGCGCATCTCTTTCCCGTCAAGCTATCCCGAAACAATCCCAGTTATACTCGGACCAGAGGCGAGCTCGGCAAACTCAAAGAAGGGAGAAGCAGCAGACTTTGCAGACCTAGCACGCCAAGTCCTTCAATCCTGCTTTCGTGCCGGTGAACCTTGCATTTTCGACCTTGTCGAGGAGCTTAAAACTCAGATCGAGCAGCGGGATTACGCTTCTACCACAGATCTTGCTTCGCTATCTAGTGACGGCGAAGACGCGTCTGATAGTGCTTCGGAAGCTGGGTATTCGTCTGATACTCCCAGCTCGTCAGTAGCCACCACGGGAAAGACAGCTACTCTAGGTGCCGCAAGTGGTGCGGTGAGTGCTGTGTATAATGCGCTGATACGGACGCATCATGTCACTTCGAGGAAGAAAGTGGGCAAAGTGAAGAAGATGGCAGTGCATGAATTGAGGTATCTATTGATTAGAAGTGGTGGGAGTCCTGGGTTGATGTATGCAGAAGGTAGCGAGGAGAGCTTGAAGGATTGGATAAGTGGTGTTTCAGTAAGTAGGACCTTTGTTCTTGTGTAACAATGTGATTGTACTACCGTAACGCATGATCTTCGTCGAAAACAATGAGGAGAACAACACGACTAACGTTTCTACTCTGGTAGGCTTTGCGCTACAAAGACTACCACCTTCTTCGTGCTCCAGCTCCTATAGGCGAAAGTAGGAAACTACAGTCTGCACCTGCGACGAAAGGACAGCTGCAGAGCAAAGTTGATAAGCTCGCAGCAGTTTCCGAAGACAATCCAGGATATGAAGAAGTCGAGAGCGTGGCTCATTTCGCAGAGGCTGTCGAGAAGCGTGGTGTCTTGAGATGGTGGAGGCAAGCGATGGGGTATGAAGAGACTGGCAGAGAAATTGGTTGAAGTAGAGGTTCACGCTTTAACACGACTCACTGGCTGGGCGTCTTCGTCCAAGTACTGGGTAATCATCTAGGATGATAACCATCGCACCCGACATAGAGATCATTGGCAGCTGCTCAACTGTACAATAACTCGGAGAGCGCACAAACGTCACGAGTCAGAAGAAAAGAAGAGCCAAAAAGCACAATGGCTTCGATCTCAACAATAGGGAAGAGCGAAAAGAATAAAAGAGCGCTAATAACAAATAAGAAATCATATTATCAAGCTGCAGGTTTGTATTGACAGAGTTCATCGACGATGAATAGAAAGGCACGCGTTCAAGAGGCACGAAGAGCGTTCGATTCTCGTCATCACTTGAAACTCACAGTCGCATCTTGTTTCAGATTTGTAACGTCAGCAGCCTCGTGACCCATATAATGCCCGTCGCGCCCCTCTTCCCTTCTTTCTTCTCGCTGAATAGCTAGCTATACAGCTCACCTATACAACCCATACCCTTCTTCCTCCTGAGCCCAGACGATTCCTCCTGAACCCCAACAAGCTTACTTCAAGCTGCTATAATACGACTCATCTTCGAGAGCCGAGAGCTTTCTCCACTTCACACAGCGTAAGTATAGCTCACTTTTCCTACTCATCTGGTCCGACGGGCAAGGGCAAGGCACGCTGGTGGCATATTGTGAAGTATCACGGTCAGGCTTACCGGTCTACCTCCTGGAACCACTGGAAGGACTACAAATGACTCTCTCTTCTTTCTGGCCACTGTGATTGCTACCGGTTCTGGTCTGCTCATCGAATCGTGGTCTCTGAGGTGTCTTCGAAGCGGTTGGCAATAGAAGGATGAAGAGCTGGGGTCATTCTAAAGTGCACAGTAGGTACAATCGCTCAGCAGTAGCAATCGTGGCGTCCTCAAGAGTATACTTTGAGGATTGAGGACAATCAGCTCTGCCAACACATCAAGCTGGTCAAACACTCTGAGGACTGGCACACACGGCGAGCAAACGGACTGCTTGTCATTCTAAGAGCAACCGAAAGCTCATACAAGCTTGGCTGAAAGACTCAACCAGCTTGTCAAACTCTTCGACACGAGCATACTATTATCAAATTGGCTCCTACCATAGCACTTTCCCCATACGCACCCCGCTAATCTGAAACAGATCCAAAGTTTAGGAACACCAGACAAGGTAAGCACGACCCTTATTCATTATCACCTGCCGTTGCCGCGGCTGGCTGTTTATTAGCCTTGCTAACGTGTCTTCTGATAGATGTCACCAACTCTCTGCAGCAACACTTTCACTCTTGAAAACAACTGCTACCTCATCTACCTCAAAGAACGCTGTGGTGACACCAACTGGGAAGAGATCTTCCGCAAGTTTGGCGAACGCTTCTCTGAGAATCCTCGATCAAAAGGTAGTCATATATTCTGTTTACCACCAACAAAGCAACAAAGCTAATGTCACGTCAAAGGAGGCCTACAAGTTCACTACTCCAGAACTTGCTTGCGAGGAGCACCCAAGAGCAAGCGCCCAGAGATTGACGCGGATCCTGGCAGCTATCTGTTTGACTTTGATCATCACACCGACTGTGAAGACGAAGACAGTGCTATATCTACAGCATCGCCCAAGCTCGTCGTCAAGATGCGTGTCAAGAGCACCCCCAACGCTGAGCCCAAGCGTCTTCTGACTCCTAAATCTCTCGACAAATCTGAGCACAAGGCCAACACTGAGCCTGACACGAACACGAAGCTTGAAGCTAATACCATGATTGACAATAAGCCTGCCCCGAAAGGTACCACCAAGCTTGCGCTCAGAGCTTCTGCTAGACTTGGCAAAAAGCCTGCAACTGCTTCTCCTTCCGACACGAAAGCGTACACTCCTTTGACCGAAGAACAAATCGCTCGTGCCGCGCCAATCGAAATGAGACGTCACGTCTCCGACGACATCGATACCACTGGGTGGTTCGATCCCGTCCCAATGAAGAACCAACGTCCGGTTTCAACCGTCGAGCCCGCCAATATCAACATCGATCAAGCCTTCAAAGTACCTACATCAACCAGCAAGGGTATCAACAAGTCGTTCCAACCTGGAAACGATCCGATAGAAATTGACAGCGATGGGGAGGTCAGCGACTTCAATGACGTGAGCGTTCGTACCCTATCAACGACTGAATAGCGCAATTAACACCCATTCTCAGAACGAATTGCTCATGATCAACAATATCATCACCAAGGTGAAGAATGACAGAGTGCAGGAAGCACAGTCTGCCCAGAAGTCTCCTGACCAGTCCTTCACCAAGCCTGCTCAGCCAAATGCTCGTAAGGATTCCGTCATCAGCATGGCTACTTCAGTACCTTCTGTGCCTGCTGCCGCCTTCACTTTCCGCTTCCACCGTCCAAGCTCCAACTTCACTGCGTATCCAACTACCAGTGGCAGCAACACTTCACCTTCCCAGGCTAGTGACAATACTGCTGGATCCATCAATCTCAACGCATCGTACGGAGACCTTGGAATTATCTACCCCTTCGCCCAAGAGTCTGCCATGAGATCAACTCTTCTTCCCGGTGTCCCCACTGCTCCTGCAACCGCTGCTCCCTACTCTACCAAGAATCTGAACAGTACCAGTCGCCAGCCTCGTTGCAACCCCAACCAGCACGATCCCAACAATCATCTTCCAGGCATGAAAATATTTGACGACAACCATGACATGCTCTGTGTTCAGTGGTTCTACGCTGCCGAGAGGGAGTACGCTCGCGCCAGATACGAGACGGTTGCCGAGGAGAAAGCTCGATTGACTCGTGAGCGTGCAATGTGGTAGTTGACGTGATGGTAAGGCTAGGTCGTCGCTGACATTGGAGATGTTTGCATGCGATATGGGTGAGATGTGATGAAGGTGTTTGTCGATGTGCCAAATGGTAGGATTGTTGAGCACAATACACGGTTGGAAGCTGCAGGATATGACGCAGGTCAGGTGAAGATTGATGATATGATTCTTATGCTAGTTGCATATGAGAGACAAGATGATGACGATGTCTTCCGCATGGCATAATCTAATGACCATGGAGTATGGAGCTTACACAGCTCATACACTGGCGTCTTTGAATTTCAAACTAGTCTCCATGATGGAGAGGCACCTTACAGGAGTGCATTCACTCATTTATGCACCTTCACGAATACATTTCTGCTACTTCCATGTCCCTATCTTGTGATTGCTTTCTCTTGCCATCTGAAGTGCTTCTCTTCGCAATCTCTGAAAAAATCAAAAAGCACGAATCACCAAGGCAAAGGTTGAGAAGAGGATTCATAAATGAACAAATAGAAGACATTATACGATTGCTATAAAAGAAAGGGTATCCTGCAAAAGACGAGCTAACATAAGACAGCCCATCATCATCGACCGTAGAAAATCATAACCCATGAAGAACAATAACAATACCAAGTCATTAAGCCATTCGTAATAGAAATCAAACGTTACGTCAACATCCTTCGTAGCTAATAAGCCATCATCTCTTCGTTAGGATCATCAACAACCTCTTCCTGTTCCTTCTTTGTTGTCTTTGAGACATACTCCTTGGCCTTTGCGGTGTCGTTCTTGCCAGAGCCAGACTCCTTGGCGTGAGTTTCCAAAGCTTTTAGCAGATCATCGAATGTATGCTGCTTCTGTGCCTGTGGTTCCTTGGTCCTAGCGGATGCGGGTACAGCATCACTCTTTCCTTTCTCCTTCTCCTCTACAGGCGATGGAGCAGCAGAGTCTTTAGCTTCAGCAGCAATGGGAGGGTTGGGAATGGTGGTCTTTGTAGGCTCGAACTCGGCGGCCTCCGTTACTTCTTCGTCATCGTCGTTGTTGTCCTCCGTGTCGGTGTTGTTGGTCGGCGCGGAGTGTGCTGCAGGCGCTTCGTCGACGGCTTTCTGCTGTAAGGCAGCTAGTTTGTCCTGGGTTTCTTGGTCTGCTTTTGTCTTTTCAGTTTCGGTTGATGAGGTAGAGCTGGAGCTGGGCTTGGCGCCTAGGAAGGTTTCTGCGAGGGTTTGGTTTATGTCTTTCTTCTGATCTTCGGGAGATTCACTGGCTGGAGTTGGATTTGCTTCTTTCGTAGTGGTTGCCTCGGTGTCGTTGACGATATTCGCTTCCTCTGCATCGTTTTGCGCCTCATCCGTGCTTGATCCCTCTTTTAGCTCAGCATCATTGACCTCGGGCAACGGCACATCCACCGCCTCCTCTGGCAGCTCCTCCACTCTCATCCGTTCCTTCTCCTCACCACCGACCTGCTTCTCCAAATCATCCAAACTAGCCTCCGCCGCAATCTTATTCGCCGCCTGCTTACTCAACCTAACCTGCTTCCCCCTCTTATGACAATACCAAAACACAAACAGCAGAAGGAACACCGACACGCTCATAAGCACATTAGTGCCCGTAATGAACATAGGAAAGCGCGCTTGCAGGAAGTTGAGAATGGAGCGCAGCATGGCGGCGACTGTGCCTTGTTCTTTGACGAGAGATTGCACGGAGGGGACGAGGCCGCGCTTTTTCTTCTTCTCTTTACTACTGTTGGCTTCGCTGGAACCAAGGTCGATGGTGACTTCGGCTTCGTCGTCCGTGCCTGCTTCAGCGGCATGGAGGTCGACGTTGTCAGCTTTCTCGGAGGACATTGCCGCGGCGACTGAGGGAGCCATGGCGCCATACATCTTGACAGGCAGACTCTTGACTAAAGTCTGTACGAACGGCGGCATGACGCTAAAGAGATTATCGAGTTGCTCGCCACGCTCGGTAAGTAGCTTGTCAAGGTCTTCGTAGGCGGTTGGTGCGCCGTTGACGACGTCTTTGAGAACCAGGGTGAAGGATTCGAGGAGATGCTGGGTTTCGTGGCTGATGCCCATGACGCTGTTGTTGAGAGAGGAGAGCTTGAGATTGGAGAGCATGTGGGAGAGGTCGCGGTGTTGTTGGGCTTCTGCTTTTTTGGTGTCGGTCGTGCTGGATTTGGTGTCTTCTGCTGTGAGGTCGGTGGCTTTTGCTGCGTTGGCTATGGCTTCCGCGTCAGTTGGTGAGGTCTTCTCGTCAGTCTTTTCGGTGGGTTCTGTCTCGGTCTTGTTGTCTTCCTGCTTCTCGGCAGAATTAGCGGCAGACTTGTCGTCAGTCTTGTCGTCAGTCTAGACATGATTAGCGTGGCTCAAGAAAATCTGCAGTCGACTGAACCAACCTTCTTCGCCTCTTTTGGCGCACGGCGGAAGTATGAAGTCGATGGCGCAGCAGGTACGAATGACCACTGATTCCACCTATCCCTCCAGGTAGTAGGCGTCTGATCCTTCTTTGCGTCAAGTGGGTTGCCCTCTTCATTACCGGGCGACATAGGAAGCGGTATATCTTCCGGCTCATGGAGTTCGCCATTGTCACCAATCTCGGTAGGTCTCCTGGACATTGAAGGAGGTTGCTGAGGTTCATCTTCAGTAGTCATCTTATTGAAGAACTCCTCGTCCTCTTCTTTCATGGGGAGCTGGATACTAGCGGGATCAACGGAAGCAGTATCTTCATAGTCGTTTGATATCTGCGCGTCTTCCGTTGGATTGTCCACTTCCTGCTTCTTCTCAGTTGTGACTTTTTCCTTGGATTCCTGCTCAGCATGAGGTGCAGTAGTTAAAGCACCGGCTGGCAAGCTTTCGGCACCTACGTCTTCTACAGTCGTGTCCTTGGCCGCAGATTGTTCCTCCTTTTTGTGGGACGCAGCTTTCGAGGCGCCACCAGGCATCTGCTCCGAGTCTTCTTCTTTCTTATCATTGGTATTGTCTTCATCTGTACGTGGTGCGCTTGTAGATGCGCCGCCAGGCATCCCAATACCTTGTGCAGTCTCGTGCTCGTCCTTCGTAGCGACAGCAGTTGGGACGTCTTCAGTCGGCTTCTCCTCGTCATCCACCTTATCGTCCTCGGCAAGTGTTGCCTCCGTAGTCTCTTTTGGTGCGATAGCTTGAAGCTCTGGCTGCTCTTCCTCGCCAGCTCTGTCCTTTGCAGTCTCTTTCACCACGTCTTCTTGAGGTGCCACAACCTCCAGAGGCTCATCCTTCTTCGCCTCTACCCTTGTATGCTTCTTGCTCTTCTTATCTCGGTCGTCTTTTTGTTCTGAAGCTTCCACTTCTGCCTTTGCTTCTGCGGTACGTGACTTTGATGAACTGCGCGACCAGAAATTGAGCCGATTCATCTTGATTTAAATTGTATAGGTTGTGTGATTGAAGGCGGTGTGCATGCGGACTTGGGCGATTGAAGCCGTTGCGTCATACGCTCTGTCGATCTTGGCACGGCCGTTTCCAAGGTCAATTTAGGCGCAACACGTGCTTGTTTCAGATTCTCTCACGTTTCAGATCTGAACGATATTCGCAAAGTGTTGCTTATCTATCGATGTCAAAACTACATGGGCACTCCCCTCGCGTGTGTATATTCATCTTATAGCTTAACTTTGCGGTACTTATACTTTCGAGATGTCGAATCGTTCCTCGAGCTTTATCGACCTGTGGCAATGCCGGCAATCCTAACACACCATCATCATGAAGCCTAGTAGTTGACGTCCTAATACGCATGTCGATGAGAGCACGCATGAATGTTATAAGTACCGGTGGCGAATGAGCCCACAGAGGCCTTCACACCACCTTAAGCTCATAATCTGGCAACAGATCTTTCTCAACGCGTCAAGTTTCACTTGCCTCATCACTTTTCACAGTCTGCGCCTCGCTGTCCCTCGTGACTCAACGGCACTCCTCACACGTCCATTTTCCTACAAACAACTCTTCATTCCTCTTTCAAACCAACCTCATCCTTCCTTCTTACACCTTTTCCCTCCATCATCACTTTTCCTCCTTCTGCACCCCGGGTACTCTTCACACCTGGTCGTACTGACTTACTATCATCAACATCTTTCTGAGACAACGTGAGTGAGACCACGCTTTTCTTCACTTTTTGTTTCGCGACTTTGAAGTGAGGGGCGTGCCAGGCTAGGCAAGAGCATATAAAGGAAGGCACAACCCACTGACTTCTCAAGAACATCACTTCTGGGAACTCTACTTCACACATCAAGCAACTCACACTTTTGACATCACGACACTACCCACACACCATCAGGACTCCAACATGAACAGCTTCAACTTGCTCGATCCCGAGCCTGTCACGGCCTTGAGAACCCTCGCTGCACCCATCTTCTCGACTAATGAGGTTGCGGTCGCGCCCAAGCAGCGTAAGTCTCCTTCGTGTCAGCCCATTTCACCTACTAATCTCAATTCCAGCCTCTGGCGCAGTACGTCGTCCCGTCGGCAAGCGCAATGTGCTCTCGCTGCTTGGGCACTCTTCTCCTGGTGACATTGCGGACGATGAAGACGAGCCGATGAGCGAGAACGATGGCGGCGTTGGTTCTGGAGATAACGAGGAAGATGATGAGGTATGTGTCAACTTCGTGGCTCACGGCACTCCCCACACACTATCTAACCGTGTTAACTTGTCATACAGAACGCTGCATCTCGTGTCCTGAAGCGTTCAAGATCTGTCGACTCCAATGCCACCGTCAATCCCAACAAGAAGCTCAGAATCAGTGGTGGCCGTGCTGCGACACACAGGGACGTCACCCACATTCTCGACAGTGACGATGAAATCATCTACAGCATGAAGCGTGGTGGCCGGAAGGATGAAACCGTTGCTCAACGTCTCATTGACGAAGGTCGTACCAAGTATTCGGTGAAGACTATCGCCACGCGCTATTCAAGAATTCTTCTTAAGATGGAGGAGCATCTGGAGCAGAGAATGGAAGAGGAGTTTAGTGATTTCCACGAGCAAGACGTAGGTACTATCACTATACGATGCCAAGTCGTCCTCTTTGCTAAAGTCATGTAGGATATTGCTTTAGACGAATCTAAGGAAGAGCTTCAGACTTGGTATCAGCGCCAGCGTGACATTCTCGAGACCAAGTGGTGGAGAGAAGTCTCAAAGCGTGTAAATGGAAAGCTGAGCAAGGACAAGTATTCAAAAAAAGCTTGTCAAGACCGAGATGAGGCTCGTGCTAACGGTACTGCCATTGTTCCATTCGAAAAAGATTCCAATCAAAACCAAGAAGCACGTCGTGCTCAAGCTTTACAGCAGATTGAGAAGCGCAGAGCTGATCGTCTAGCTGCTGCTGAAGAAGCCGATCGTCCTAAGAGGGAGAGACAAAGAATCAAGGACGAGGAAGACAGGATCAAGAGAGAAGCTAGAGCGGAGAAGGAGGAGGAAAGGGCCGAGAGAAATGCTGAGAAAGCAACTGAGCAGGCGAAGAAAGATGCAGCAAAAGCAGAGCGTGAGCGTGTTCGAGCTGCAAAGCTCAAGAAAGAGGAGCTCCTCAAGAAGAAAAAGCAACAGGAGCTTGACCGGAAGAGACTGACCGCAGAAGAATCAAAAGCGGCGAAAGAAAAGGCCAAGGAGGAGGAGAAAGCAGCAAAGGTGCATGCCAAGTTGTTGGCTAAGCTAAGCAAAGCCCAAGAGAGTGCTCAGGCATCGAAAGACAAAGTGTTTGCCCTCGCATCAGAGGCATTGGCCACCACCATCATGAACAAGGGTATGATGGAAGAGATCAAGAAGATTACCACAAGCACGTCGCCTAACACTACTTTGTCAACTACACCTTCCACTAACAACAAGAAGAAGATAAGCACGAGGGCCACCATAACACCTACTGCCAAGAAGCCGACGACGCCAAAAAGCAAGTCAGCAAAAACAAAGGCCAACGCACCCTCAGCTCCCTCTTCCGCAGTCTCGAAGGCCCCCAGCAAGCCCAAATCAACCGCAGCCAAACCCAAACCGAGCACTTCCTCGTTGCTTACGACCCCGACCAACCAAGGTTCAATTCGAGCGACCATGACCGTCCCTCAGCTCCGCGTGCTGTCCCGCAACAGAGGACTAGGCGTGTCAGGGAAGAAGGAAGTCTTATTGCAGAATCTGACCAGGGACGACTCGATGAAGAGCATGGACGCGTTGAAGAGGCTACTGGTGGAGCGGAAGCTGAATTGTTCTGGAATTAAGCAGGATTTGATTGATAGGATTGCGAATGATGATGTTGCGAAGGCGGCGGGGGAAGGAAAGAAGATGACTGTCTGAGATATTACTCTGTCCAGGCATGATTGATGATGGGAATTTTGGCGTTGGTGGCTTGTTTCTACGTGCTTTTCTTGCTTTTTTCTTCTTGTCTTGTTCCTACTTGCTTTCTCTTCTTGCATTGCTTTTCTTGTTTTCTTCTGTTGCATGTTGTTGCGTTCTTTTCTTGCGGTTATTTTCTTTTCTTGCCTTGTTTTTCTTGCTTTCTTTCTTGGGTTTATGGCGAAAGGGTCGGTCTGGAAGTGCAACTGCACAAAGGATGACCTCTCCTCGAAACAACAGGACATGAGGTCGAACAACATCTACTGAATAGTAGGAGGACTCAAACCTCTCTAATGACATTGTATACTTAGCTAAGCTATAACGAAAGCTAAGCACAATCAAGAAAACTCTTCTTACACACAGAGAGCCTACTCATCTTCCATATAAGAAGCTTGCCACCCTTATGACACGCTCAGTTCTTCAACTTCTTCCCCTCCTCCCACTTCCCCACCGCATTTTCAAACAACTCTCTACACCTCACCCTGCTACCCAACTTAGCCAGCATCAAAAACGCTCCACTCAACTTCCGATGCAAACTATACGTCTCCTCCGGCGGCGGCGTCAGCCTCTCCCTCACCATCACCGGAATCAACCCCCTCACTCGATCCGTAATAGTCTGATCTCTGAAATCATACACCTCCGGCGCATCTCTTCCAAACGGCTCCGCCAACGTCAACACACTCGTCACATGCGCTTCAGTCATCGCGTTGCTCTCGTGGCCAGTCAAATAGCCCAATTGCACACTCAGCTCGGCGATTGTTTTGCTATCGCCTTTGCTCGCCGCGATCAAAATGTTAATGTACGGATCGACGAATTCATCCGGAAAGTCCCTTGATGCTCCGAAGTCGAGCAATTCGATCTTATGCGCGTCGCGGTTCCACAGGAAATTCGTCCAGTTCGGATCCGTCTGCATGAATTTGAACTCGGTTAGTTCGCGCAGACACAAGCGCAGGATGTGCGTGCCGATGTGGTCGCGTTCGGGCTGTGTTAGGTTCAAGCTGGGTTTAGTGACGCCGATGCCGGTCATGAATTCGGCTGTGAGGACGGTTGGCCCGGATGCTTCGGCGAACACCTTGGGCACGGTGAAGATGTCGGTTTCGGAGGCGAGCAGGTTGCGGAAACGGGTTTGACATTCGGCTTCGCGCGTGTAGTCGCATTCCCAGGCGAGTTCGGTGCGGGCGTTTGCGATTGTTTTGTCTAAGTAGAGACCTTTGGGGAGGAGACGAGAGGCGGTTAGCAGGATGGAGAGGTTGGAGAGGTCGGAGGAGATTGAGGTTGCGACGCCGGGATATTGGATTTTTACGGCGACGGGTGTAGAGGTTGAGGAGAGAGTGGCGCGGTGGACTTGGCCGATTGAGGCGGCTGCTATGGGCTTGTCGGAGATGGAGGTGAAGAGGGTGGACCAATCTGAGCCGAGATTAGTGGAGAGGACGCTGTTGCGTTGGGAGATGGGCATGTAGTCCGCGTTGTCTTGGACGCGGCGGAGGACTTCGGCGATGGGTGCTGGTAGCATTTTGGAGTCTTGGGTTGGGTTGTTAGTTTTGATTGTTGATGTTGTGTTTATGAGAGTTGTTTGGCTGACCTTGAAAACTCATCATTTGTCCTAGTTTCAAAGCTGCACCTCTCATCCGCGACAGCTTGGCCACAAGCCTTTCCATGTTCTGCTCGCTGAGCATCAGTGAGCCACTCCCACCACTCCCTGTTGCGCGACGGAAAGTCTCTCCGACAGCGCCGAACGCCATGCTCGTAGCCAGACCACCATATTGCCATAGGCGACCGAATCGAGAAGATGGTACCCGTGATTCCCGCATTTCGTAGGGCTTAGCAGAAGATGAAGCTTCCAAGCCCTGGCTAGCCTGAAGTGGTACTGTCAGTTTGATCAGCTTGTGGGCCTTGGGTTATAGTCTAGGGCAGGAAGACTCACCTCTGCTGTTGCGTCTGGACCTGCTGCTCCAGTAGCATCTGAAGCCAGAGACGCTGCGAAGTCTTGCAACTCCTCTTTCGTTGGTGATGTTTGCGCTGTCGTCTCTGTGGTCACTTGTGGCGCTGAAGTAGACGTGCTGGTCTTGACGGGTTCTAGCACCGGCTCAACAGTCTGTGTGTTTCGTAGATTGAAGGTATCCTTGTTGATGCCTTTGTCTTGACTTTGTGACGCTGCAGCTTCCCTTAACCGTAACTCACCCATCCTTCTACCATCAATAGTCCTTCCTCCAAGCATCTTAGCAATCCGAGGACTGTGAAACACATCCGTGTTGATGCCCTCGGGTACTTTATCCTGCTCTGGCACAGCTTCGTGCGTTGGTATGGCTTTCTGTGCAGAAGCATCTTCGGACACAATCTCCTGCTTTGGCTGTGCATCTGTCCTCTGCTGTGCCACATCTGCATTGACTGGCTTCGCGGATGTTGTCGCTACTGGCACATCTTTTGGTGGTAATGTTCCATCTGGTGTAGGTATATTTGCAGGCTTCTCTTGCTTTATGGCTAGCTCCTCCTCATGCACCGGCTCTTTCGTGGCATTCTGTTCGTCTCTCTCATAATGATGGTCTTGCTTAATGCCCTCCCGCACTTGAGCTCCTTCAGCGCTTGGCACTACACTCTCCTGGCTTGGGATACTTTCTGTATGATCGACTCGTTGGGTTTGGATTACGTTGTAATGCTGAGGAGGTTGTGAAGGCTGTATGTCTGCTGCATTGACCCTGCGTAGTCCTAGTGTTTTTGCCAAGGTGGAAGTCCTACTCCAGACGTCTAGCTGTTCGCCTCGAATACGGAAGTGTTGACGAGCGACTGCGCGTGTTGCGCTAAAGACTAGTGCGGCATCGAGCAGACGTCGTCCTGCCATTCTGTGTACCAGTGCCTCCTCTTTCTAGTCCTCGAGACTGAGTTTGGTGAAACAGACATGACGTTGTCGGAAACCAATCTGAAACAGCATCATGACTCAGGTGGCCTCCAGGCTCCATCGCCTACCTTGCCAAACTACCAAAGTCATACATTCTTAAAAACCATTGCCTTAGCAGCTTGGAGTGATCCTGTGTGATTGACAGAATCGTTTTATACGAGATGTGACACCTTAAACAAGCTGCTCTAGATACCACATGAGAAAGACTTCCCCTTAAAGGACAATATGAAGATAGCATGCTTGCAATTCGCGCCCAAACTCGGTGATCTCAAAGGCAACATTGCTCGAGCAAATGCCATATTATCACAACAGCCACTAGAACACCTAGACCTGCTTGTACTGCCAGAACTAGCTCTTACAGGTAAACCAATCTCCTATCACATAACCTACCCCATTTCAAAATTGAGTACATCACCAGCACTCTTTACAACCTAGAAATTAGCTGGATTCGTACTTTGATAGGCACCTATCCTGAGCTCTACCTCATTACGAGAACGGCAAGGTGGAGGCCGTCTAGCTAATTCCAAAGTACTCCAGAACTCCTCACACTAGTAGTATCGAAATCGGACATCGACATCTGAACTGGGGTAGGAAACAGGGACATTAGACTAACACCACTCAGGCTACAACTTCCCCTCTCTCGCCGCAATAACACCCTTCCTCGAACCCACAGCTTCCGGCCCATCCACACAATGGGCTATCACTACCTCCAGACGTCTCAAATGCCTCGTAACAATCGGCTACCCCGAAGTCTGCCTGCCCGCGGACGATCTACCAACCAATACAACATCCTCCTCTACACTCTTCGCCTCCAACCACGCCGGTCTAGTGTCGCCCGGCTCCAACTACAATTCCGCCGTCACGGTAGCACCCAACGGGCAGATCGTAGCACACTACCGTAAATCGTTCCTCTACTACACCGACGCCACATGGGCAAAGGAAGGCACGGGATTTTACGCCGGCGCACTACCTTTGCCGTGGTCACGTGGCGGGACAGAACAAGGTGAGACGAGAGTCACAATGGGGATTTGTATGGACATCAACCCGTACAATTTTACGGCACCCTGGGCGGCGTACGAGTTTGCGAATCACGTTCTGGCGAATCAGAGTAAGCTTAATATCTTGAGCATGGCTTGGTTGAGTCAGGAGCTTCGAGCTGAAGATGTCCAGGGAGAGGATGCAAACAATCCTGATCTCAAGACGTTGTCGTATTGGGTAGAGCGTTTTGGACCATTAATTGAAGCAGAGGGTGAGGGGACGATATTGGTGATGGCTAATAGGTGCGGTGTGGAGGGAGAGGTGTGTTATGCTGGAACGAGTACGGTTATGCAAGCAAGTGGAGGAGAGGTGAAGATGTGGGATATTTGCGGAAAGGGCGAGGAGCGGTGTCTTGTGGTCGATACTGAAGAGGTGAGAAACTATGGTTAGCTGGTATTGTGCAAACGTGCTGACAAAACTCCAGGCACCAAAGTGGCATTTGGCGTTAAGACGAAAAGACGAGCCTGAAGAAGCAAATGGTACCGACTGAGCCTACACTGGCGAACTGAGTCACACCAGCATAAGTAGTGAGGAAATAACGACTTGGATGATAGAGCATAGACCGAGCTCAAGTATTCCATTGGCATAATTTTTGAGTCTTGATAGTTCTCTCAACATACGGAATCCTCCGCAATCGCATCCGATTCCTCCATGCATCGAACTTCGTCCAGCCAATTTTTGGCCATATTCATCATAATCTCTGCCTCAACTCTGCTCGATCCTCCTCCATCATCCCCAACTCAATCATCCATCGTCCACTCCATCCGATTTTTCGCAGTCGTGAGGGGGTGAGTCGTCTAGATGTTGAGCTTGGTCTTGCGCCAATGCCTTCTCTTTGCGTTGTAGCTGTAGGAAGAAATCGCTGTCAGTCTGAGTTTTCTACCACTGCCGCAATTGTGCTTCTTCTTTCATCCTCTCCACTGGCAATATATCGTCTTTTCTTCGATCGTTGGTGGGGTTCTGAGCATACCGGATGGTGTTGTTTGTTCGTAGACGAATCCATTGAGGGATAGGGCGGTTTTGCTTCTGGGCCTTAGCCAGCTTCATCTTGGTGCGGAAGGTCTTTTGGGACTATGGTATCGAGGAAAATCAGCATGCCGACCTGTATAAGTGGTGTGACGACCAGCGACAAGGACTAGTACGTACAGGCATCGTGAAGGTGTGTGTTCGACGACGTAGAAGTTGACTGGACGGAAGTTGTTGGTGATCCAACAGAGACTTGAGATCGTGGGCGTAAGAGTGGAAGATTTTCCGCGCACCAAAGAAGGATATGGAGTGAGCTCCGAGCCCCTTTTGCCTTGGGAAAAACACATTACATATGGATGTGTTGGATTCATAGCAAGGATACAATCATGCACTTGTCAATGGATACACATGACTTCTAGAAGCTATATGGAGTAGGTATGTGTGGTTTGCCATCCAGGGCAGACTGTACATTATTCTGTGGCGCTAAAACTCCCAATGATGCTAGGTGGAGAGGAGGAGAAAATGCTATAATACAATATACTCTCGAGTACTACCAGTTCGTCTCAGATGCTGATGTCGTCAAATATGGCGTCAAATTACCAAGCTCTGCGGTGGTCATGGAATCTATGAGTTCTTCACGACACCAACCTTGGCAGCCTACACGTCCTGTTAGCACCTTGCTGAATTCTTTGGGCACATCCTCCGACTTACCCTTAGCACTCTGCCGTTAAGTGTGAATCCCTTCTGGGTAGTGTAGAAGCACGATCCATCTTCCTTGTCAGGCTGTGGTGTCTGGAATACTGCTTCGTGGATATTTGGGTTGAATTTCTCTCCAGCAACACTCGGGTCGAAACGTTCCAAGCCATGCTTCTTCAACGTATTTATCAGCACTGTCTCGGTCATCTTCAGACCACCATGTAGCTCTCGCAGGTCCTTGTTCACATCGTCTGCTCCTTCCGCAGCCTTTGCAATCTTTTCTGCTGGTACGGCACCAAGCGCAAGGTC
>Ga0160428_1001391_pt1 | contig 18528 bp, 15 predicted proteins | sample SolpanmetagenomM_FD_108198 | JGI IMG/M metagenome (GOLD analysis project Ga0160428, IMG submission 108198) | Solar panel surface microbial communities from Lawrence Berkeley National Laboratory, California, USA - M | ecosystem: Engineered > Built environment > Solar panel > Unclassified ... | reverse complement strand
CTCGCCTCGACGATCTGGGACGAGACGGTGAAGATCGCCGGCGCCGATCCCGACTTCCAGCGCCGCGACCTGTTCGAACGCATCGCGCGCGGCGACTATCCCGAGTGGGAGCTGGGCGTGCAGCTGTTCGACGAAGAGTTTGCCAACAGCCAGCCCTATGACGTGCTCGACGCGACCAAGATCATCCCCGAAGAGGTGCTTCCCGTCCGCATCGTCGGCAAGATGGTGCTCGATCGCTATCCCGACAATTTCTTCGCCGAGACCGAACAGGCGGCGTTCGTGCCCAGCCATGTCGTGCCCGGGATCGGCTTCTCGAACGACCCGCTGCTGCAAGGTCGCCTGTTCAGCTACACCGATACGCAGCTGTCGCGGCTGGGCAGCGTCAACTTCCACCAGCTGCCGATCAATTCGGCCAAGGGGCGGGCCGAGGCGGCGGGCTGCCCCTTCATGAACCAGCAGCGCGACGGACATATGCAGATGGCGGTGCCCAAGGGTCGCGCCAACTACGAGCCCAACAGCCTCGCCAAGGCGGGCGAGCCGGCCGGCGCGCGCGAGGACCCGGAGGGCGGCTACAAGACCTTTCCGTCGGAGGAACAGGGCCAGAAGCTGCGCATCCGCCCCGAAAGCTTCGCCGACCATTACAGCCAGGCGCGGCTGTTCTTCCGGTCGATGGACCCAGCCGAGCAGGCGCATATCGCGTCGGCCCTGGTCTTCGAGCTCAGCAAGGTGTCGCTCGAGCATATCCGCATCGCGGTGATGGCCAACCTGCGCAATGTCGGCGAGGATCTCGCCCGCCGCGTCGCCGACGGGTTGGCGATGGACCTGCCCGACGCGTCGCCGACCGCCGCGCCGGTGCTGGACATGGACCCCTCCCCCACGCTCCGCATCATCCGCGGCCCGCTGGAAAGGCACACGCTGGAGGGTCGCACCGTCGGTATCCTGATCGCCGACGGCACCGACGCGGCGGCGCTCAACACGCTGACCAGCGCGATCGCCGCTGCGAAGGGCCACGCGAAGATCATCGCGCCGAAGGTCGGCAAGGTGCCCTTGTCGGACGGAACCGCCATTGCCGCAGATGCGCAGCTGTTCGGCCAGCCCTCGCCGACGGTCGATGCCTGTGCGGTCGTGCTCTCGGCCGCTGCGACCGCGAAGCTCGTCAAGGAGGGCGCCGCGGTGCAGTGGGTGATGGACGGGTTCGGCCATCCCAAGGCGATCGGCTTCAACGCCGACGCCAAGCCATTGCTAGACAAGGCCGGGGTCGAGCCCGACGACGGCGTCACCGACCGCGACGGCTTTGTCGAGGCCGCGAAGACGCGCTACTGGGATCGCGAGCCGAACGTCCGCACCTTGGCGTAACGGAAGGGCTGGCCGCTCAGGGTGGAGCGGCCAGCCACATGGACCATCTGCGATCGACCTCGGCCCGGTTTGCCGTTGGAAAACGGACGCTGGTTCGCAGCATCGGGAGCACGGATGAGACTTCCTGCGTTAAGGGGCCACAACGATCGGAAAGTCGCCGGATGATAGCTGCGGACGTGTTCACCAAGCTGGACGTCGAACTCAAGCCCGACCCGTCGCGAACCGTCCTCCGCCCATTCAGTTTCGGTTATCCGTCGGCCTTCGATCGCAAGCCGACACGCGCTGAGGACGTCGCCGGGCGCGTCATGGCGCTCGAGGAGCCGGTGCGGGATCGCATGCTCCAATTGCTCCAGGCGGCGATGGTGCAACGACACCGCAACGTCGATGGCGTGTTCCTGCGCCGGTTCGCCGAAGTGAAGGGGGACTTGGGCATCGATGTCGAGGCCGAGCGCGACCGGCTGCTGATCGGTGCCTATTTCAGCCAGGAATACGCCTTCGAATCCGCCGCGCTGTTCAATCCGAGCATCGTCACTTTGCCCGACGAGAGCTCCGACGACGACAGCATTCGCTTCCTCCTGTCGCTGCGCGGCGTCGGCGAGGGGCACGTATCCTCGGTGACCTTTCGTAGCGGAACATGGGACGGGGGCACCGGCCTCGTCATCGATCCACCGAGTGAGCAGGGCGTGCCGCCCAGGATCGACAGCGACGTCGACGGCTGGGTGAAGATGCGCGCCGACGACAGCGAGGACGTGTCGGAAACGGTGATCTTTCCGATCCTGCCAAGCCAGCGGCAGGGGATCGAAGACCTCCGCCTGGTGCGCTTCACCGATCACGATGGTGTCGAGAGCGTCATCGGGACCTACACCGCTTTCGATGGAAGCTCTGCCCGCTGCGAACTGCTTCGCGGGATCAACCAACGCAGCTTCGAGATGCGGGCGCTCACCGGTCCGTTTGCCGGCTACAAGGGAATGGCGCTGTTCCCGCGCCGCATCGATGGCCGCTTCGCCATGCTCGGGCGACAGGACAATGTGAACCTTTGGCTCCTTTATTCCGACGACCTGTATAACTGGGACGAAGGGATGCGGATCATGGGCCCCAAATATCCCTGGGAGTTCGTCCAGATCGGCAATTGCGGATCACCGATCGAGATCGATGAAGGCTGGCTCGTCTTCACCCATGGCGTCGGCATGGTGCGTGGTTACTGCGTGGGAGCGTGCCTGCTGGACAAGGCCAATCCCGCCAAGGTGCTGGCGCGCACCCCGTCGCCGCTGCTGTTTCCCTCTGCCGAACAACGTGGTGGCTATGTGCCTAACGTGACCTACAGCTGCGGCGCACTTTTGCACAAACGCCGTATTCTGCTCCCCTACGCCGTCGGCGACACCTTCACCGCCTTTACCAGCGGCAGCGTAGACGATCTACTGTCGGTCATGGACTGGGTTGATTGATTGGCCGTCAAACGTCGGCGCGACATCTGTGAAACAAAGATCCTTACGAACGGCCTCGTCAAACCAAATGCAACCGGGTGTTAGGCAGGCAGGGTAGACGGCCTGCATGCCCCGCGCCCGCAAGCCAGCCTCGCCGTTCCGCTACTTCAACTCTTCGCCCGAGGTGATCCGCCTAGTGGTGCTGATGTACGTGCGCTTTCCGCCGTCGCTGCGGAAGGTGGAAGACCCGCTGTTCGAGCGCGGCATCGACATCTGCCATGAGACGGTGCGGCTGTGGTGGAACAGGTGCGGTCCGCTGTTCGCGGGCGACTTCCGCCGCCAGCGGGTGAGCCGCATGCGAGGCTTCCGCCACTGGCGCTGGCACTTGGACGAGATGTACGTGAAGCTGAACGGCGAGATGGTCTACCTGTGCGCGCCGTCGATCACGAGGGCGAGGTGCTCGAAAGCTACGCTACCAAGACGCGTGACAAGGCTGCTGCACTCACCTTCATGGAGAAGGCGCTGAAGCGCTACGGCTCACCAGAGGCGATCACCACCGACGGCTTGCGCAGCTATGGCGCCGCGATGAACGAGCTGGGCAACCGCGAGAAGCAGGAGGTAGGTCGCTGGGCGAATAATCGGGTGGAGAGCAGCCACCTGCCGTTCCGACGACGAGAGCGAGCGATGCTGAGGTTCAGGCAGATGAAGACGCTGCAGAAGTTCGCCTCAATCCACGCCAACGTCCACAACCACTTCAACCACGAACGCCACCTCGTCGACCGCAAGACCTACAAGGAACGACGCTCCGCTGCGCTGGCGGAGTGGCTGGTGCTCGCCAGCTAGGGCGGCTCCGACAAAACCTATGTGCATCAGGCCGAGACGCGTCCGCGCTAAACTGACAGCTCCCATCCATTCTATCGCTTCTCAGATCTGCGATCTACGCCATCGTTGACGATCGCCATCGCCAAACAGCTATCGATCGGCATTTCACCTACCTTGCATCGGGCCATGGTGACGCGCTGGGGGCACGCTACCAGGAAGCTGCTAGCAATGCGCTCCGGAGCGTCAACGTTACCATTGACAGTTTGGCCCTCCTGCGTCAGTCTTCGTCAGCGATCGGCACTCAGACAGCCGACGCGAAGCTCGGTGGAGCAGGGAGAGCGATATGACGAGGAAGGCTTCGCGCAAGATCTGGATTGGCGGAACGTCATTGTGGGTGCTCGCGGCGGTGCCGGCCGTCGCGCAGGAGACGACGACGGCGACCGCAAACCCGCCGGCGGTCATCGCGCAGGATCAGGCCGCGGCCGACGAAGACGCCGCACCCGGCGAGATCGTGGTGACCGCCCGCCGCCGCAGCGAGTCGCTCCAGAACGTTCCGGTCATCGTCTCGGTTGTCGACCAGCGCGCCCTCGTCACAAACAACGCCAACGATCTCAGCAAGATCGGCGAGCTGACTCCGACCGTGATCGTCGGTGCGTACAAATCGAACGGCGGCGGATCGATCGCGATCCGCGGGATCAGTTCGCCTGCGAACCAGGCGGGCTTCGAGCAGGCCGTGTCCGTCGCGATTGACGGCGTCCAGACCAGCGACGGTCGCATCGCCCAGCTCGGCATCTTCGACGTCCAGCAGGTCGAGGTATTGAAGGGGCCGCAGGCGCTGCTATTCGGCAAAAACAACACCGCGGGTGTCATTTCGATCAGCACCGCCGATCCCACGGACCACCTGGAGGTCACCGGCCGGGCGCTGTACGAATTCGTCGGCGACGAGTTGCTGACCGAAGCGACGGTGTCGGGGCCGCTTACCGACAATTTCGGCGCTCGGCTGGCGGTGCGCTATCGTAATCTCGACGGCTGGCTGCGCAACACGGCGCGGCCGATCGCCAATCCCTTCTACCGTGCCGCCACCGGCGCCCCCGTCGGCGCCGCACAGCTGCCGGGCGCGTCGGATCCCCGGCCAGGCGACGAGGAGGTCGTCGCCCGCCTGACGCTGAAAGGCGAGCCCACCGACAACTTCACCTTCCGCGCCAAGTCCTTCTACGCGCACAACAACGACAGTGGTCCCGGCACTGCGACGCAGAATATCGGGCCGTGCGCCGGCGGCGTGCCGCGGATGTACGGCATCGCCGATCCCAATGCCGATTGCGTCATCGATAATCGCACGACGATCGGCGACCTGCCCGCCGCCATTTCGCAGACGATGCGTGGCGGCACCGCCGATGGTTCGCCTTATGGTCGCCTGACGGTGCTGACGCAGATGGTCGAACTGGGTTGGAAGCCGGGCAACATTGCGATCGATTCGACGACCGGTTACAACTATACCCAGTACAAATTCTTCTCCGGCCTCGATCAGACGAGCTATTCGCAGCTTGCCTTCTTCAACGATCAGCGCGCCGAGCAATTTTCGCAGGAGTTGCGCTTCACCAGCGACTTTGCGGGGATCTTCAATTTCATGGCTGGCGGCTTCTATCAGACCAGCCGATTGCACGACAACAACGACACCAAGCTGAACGACGGCAACTACAACGCCGCCGCCAACCGCTATTCGACCTATGAGGATTTCAGCCTGCAGACCGGCAACACGCTGTCAAGTTTCGCGCAGCTGATCCTGAAGCCGATCCCGACGATCGAGATCGCCGGCGGTGCGCGCTATACCCGCGAGCGCAAGACCTTCATGAAGAAGAACCTCTACGGCATCGGAACGTTCGCGACCCAGAACACGGCCTATCCGGGCTCGAACCACATCGGCGAGTTGCAGGGCCGGTTCGACGACGACAACGTATCGCCGGAAGCGACGATCACCTGGCGGCCGACCAACGCGTTCACGATCTTCGGCGCCTATCGCACCGGCTTCAAGTCGGGCGGCTTCGGCCTGACCAGTCCGCTTCAGACCGGAACCCGGATCGGCGACGCCGATTTCGGATCGGAACGCGCCAAGGGGTTCGAGGGCGGCGTGAAGGGGCTGCTGCTGAACGGCCGGCTGCGATTCACGCTTGCTGGCTTCGGTTACACCTTCTCGGATCTTCAGGTGAATACCTATGATCCGACGCGCGTCGCCTACACGATCAACAACGCGGGTCGGGTGCGTCAACGTGGCGGTGAGGTCGAGCTCAACTACGAGCCGAGCCAGTATCTCCGCCTCCACGGCGCGGTCGCCTATACCCACAACCGCTTCCGCGACTTCGTCGGCCAATGCTACGGCTACGCGTTCCCGACGGGCGCCACGCGGGCCACGGCGGTGCCGCCACCCAATTGCTCCTTCGTCAACGACACCGCGCTGACGCTGCAACAAAGCTTCAACGGCCGCGCGCCCGCCCGTTCGCCGGACTGGGCCGGCAATGGCGGCGGCGAGATCAGCATCCCGTTCGGCGGCCACAAGCTCGCGATCACCGGCGATGCCTTCTACAGCGGAGGCTATTACGCCGCTGAGACGATGGCGCCGTCGACCTACCAGCGGGCGCTGTGGCGCTTCAACGCGAGCGCACGGATCGCGGAGATCGACGATCGCTGGTCGGTGTCGGTGATCGGGCGCAACCTGTCGAACACATACTATCTGCTGTACGCGGCCGACCGCACCGGCGGCGCGAGCGTGCCGGGCGCGATCGGCGAGCAGCGCGGCGTCGTCGCCCGCGGGCGCGAGATCGCGCTCCAGCTGGCGGGCAAGTTCTGATGACGGCGGGCGGTCATCTGGTCACGCGCGACACCCCCGTCGGCTATTCGCTCCAGCCGATCAAGAAGAAGGCGGTGATCCAGTTGATGGGATCGCGGCTGTGGGGGCGGTTCAATCCCAATCACTGGGATCCGGTCTATGCCGCGCAGACGGGCCTCAAGGCACCGATCCAGACCGGCGAGATGTCGTCGGCCTACATCGCCGAAATGTGCGTCAATCACTTCGGCGCGGCGATGTTCACCGGCGCGCGGGTCGTCTGCAAGTACATCGCTTCGACCTTGGCCGACGAGGTCATCACGACCGGCGGCGTGGTACGCGAGAAGCAGCCGAAGGGCGACGGCTTCCGCTTCGTCGCCGACGTGTGGGCGGAAAACGAGGCCGGCGAGAAGAAGACGGTCGGCTGGGTGGAGGTGGATGTCGGTGTCTGAGCAGGTGAACGACAGCGTCGCGACCGACGCGCTGCGCCCGATGGCGCCGATCCAGGTCGAGCAGACCCGCGATTTCATCGCGGGGCTGGAACAGGGTACGCAAACCTATTGGGACATGGTCGAGATCGGCGACGAACTGTCGCGCGACCTCCACATCACGCCCGAGCTGGTGATCCTCTATGCCGATGCGGTCGAGGATTTCACGCCCTGGTACGAGGCGTGGAAGATGAACACCTGGCGCATCACGGGGAAATCGCCGTTCGGCGGCGCGATCGTCCCGCCGCTGCTGGTGTCGCACTTCGTGCTGTCGGTGCAGTTCGATCATACCCGGCCGTTCGCGATCGGATCGATCCACACCTTCCATGATTCCGAGATCGTCGCGCCGATCCCCGTGGGCGCGACGGTACGGATCACGACGCGCGCCGCCGACAAATACGAAAAGCGCGGGCGCCGCTACGTCCGTCACGACGTGTCCGTCACCGACTTCGAAGACGGCACGCTCTACTTCCGCGAAACCCGCGACATCCTGTCGCTGTGAGCACGCCTGTCGCCGAGGGGCTGTTCGAGGAGACCGCGGACGGCGCGCGGCTGATCGGATCGCGGTGCAGCGGCTGCGGCACGTTCTACTTTCCGCAGGCGCCTGGTTGCCGCAATCCGACCTGCCCCGCCCCCCGACTGGAACGGGCGCATCTGCCGCAGCATGGTCTACTCATCAGCTATACCGTCCAGCGATATCGCCCGCCGGCGCTGTTCCGAATGGATGATTGGGCCCCCTATGCGATCGGGCTGATCGATCTCGGCGACGGCGTCGAGGTGATGGGGATGCTGACGGGGGTCGATCTCGAAACGATCGCGATCGGTACCCCGATGCGGCTGGTGATCGAGACGCTCTACACCGACACCGAGCGTGGGCCGGTCTCCACCTACAAGTTCGCACCCGAGGTGACGGCATGAGGCAGGTCTATGTCGTCGGCGTCGGCGCTCACCCCTGGGGCAAATGGCCCGACAAGCCGCAGCTTCAGCTGGCGCTCGAGGCGACCGGCGCCGCGCTCGCCGATGCGGAGCTCGGCTGGCGCGACGTGCAGGCGCTGGTCGCGGCGAGTTCGCGGTTCGAGGGCGGCATGGGCTGGGGCCTCCATGCTAACGAGGTCGCCCAGGCGGTCGGTGAGCATGGCATGGCTTGCGTCAACGTCGGTGGGGCCTGCGCCGCCGGTGCCATCGCGATCCAGACCGCCTATGCCATGATCGCCAGCGGCCGATATGACGTCGTCTGCGCGATGGGCGCCGAGCGGATGCCCAAGGGCTTCATCCCGCGCCCACCGGGCAGTCAGGACGACATCACCGACCACGACTATCTGCGCTGGGTCGCGATGGGCGCGACCAACCCCGCCTATTGGGCGATCGAAGCGCAGCGGCGCATGCACGAGCATGGCACCACGGCGCAGACGCTCGCGGCGGCGGCGGTGATGATGCGGCGCCATGCCGCCGGCAACGCCCTCGCCCGGTTCCGCCAGCCGAGCAGCATCGAGGCGGTGCTCGCCTCCCCGATGGTGGCCGACCCGCTGCATCTGCTGGAGATCTGTCCTGTCAGCGACGGCGCCGCGGCGGTGGTCCTGGTCAGCGAAGCCTATGCGAAGCGGCTCGGCCGGACCGAGGTCCGCATCGCCGGCTGCGTCGCCGCGACCGGACAGTTCGGCGATCCGGCGCGTCGCATTCCGACGATCGCCAGCACGGTGCGTGCCGGAGTCGATCACACCAGCGAGGTGGCGACGGCGGTCGCGCGGGCGTTCGCCATGGCCGGCGTGGGGCCGGACGACGTCGACCTCCTGGAGATGGCCGACAACACCGCCTGGCACCTGCTGGCCTGGCCGGAGATCTTCGGCTTCTACGCGCCCGGCGAGGGCGATGGCATGCTGGCGGACGGGCAGCTGACGATCGGCGGGCGCCTTCCCCTCAATCCCAGCGGCGGCTTCCTGTCGTTCGGCGAGGCGACGACCGCGCAGGCGGTGCTGCAGGTCTGCGAGTTGGCCTGGCAGTTGCGCGGGCAGGCGGAGGGCCATCAGGTCGAAGGCGCCAAGGTCGCCATGTCCGCCGTTCTGGGACTTGGCGCCAACGGCGGATCGGTGATCCTGACGCGGTGAGGCGCCCCCGCGGAGAGGCTCGCTATGTCAGCGCGGTGCGAAGGCGGCTGCCAATCCAGGCGATCGCCTCGTCGGCGACCGGGGTCAGCTGCGGCATGCCGGCAAAGCCGTGGATCATCCCCTCGAACCGCCGGACGGTTGCATCGACGCCTGCGGTCTGGAGGCGATCGCCGAATGCCTCACCTTCATCGCGCAACGGATCGAAGGCCGCGGTCGCGATCGTCGTGCCGGGAAAGGCCGCCGCGTCGGCGCGGGTGAGGTCGAAGCGGGGATCGCCGCGATCACCGGCATAGGCTTCCCACGCCCAGTCGATGAAGCTGCCGGTCAGCATATAGCCCTCGGCGAACGCGGCCTGGGAGGCACTGGCTCGCGACGGGTCGAGCAACGGATAGAAGAGCGCCAGATGCCGCGCTGGCAGCGCCATCGCCGTTGCCGCCGCGATCTGAGCGCCCGCACTGTCGCCTGCCAGTGCCAGGCGGGCGGGATCGAGCCCCCAATCCGCGCCGCTGCGTTCGATGACCTCGGCCACCGCGACGACATCATCGATCGGCGCCGGGAAGCGCGCCTCTGGTGCCAGCCGATACTCCACCGCGATCACGACCGCGCCGCTGGCGAGCGCGAGCGATCGGCACAATGCATCATGGGTGTCGAGCGAGCCCAGCAGGAACCCGCCGCCATGCGCGAACAGCACGACCGGCAGCATTTCCTGGGCGCTAGGCCGGTAGAGCCGGATCGCGACCGAACCACCCGGCCCCTTCACCGCCCGATCCTCGACCCGATAAACCGCTGGGCCAACGGCACTCGCCATGAAGGCGTTAGCCCCCGTCCGCAGAGCGGCAAGCGGCACATGCGGCGGCAGACGGCGCAATGCCGCGCGGGGGTCTGCGAGCAGTGCCGCGAACGCCGGATCGGGTGCGTCAGGCAAGCGCGGTGTCGTGCGCCCGGCTTAGCGCGAACCCGTCATATCCGCTCGTCGCGGTCTTTTCGAGAATGCGGCGATAGCCGCGGACGCCGCCCGAATAGGGCATGAAGACGCGCGGCTTTCCTGGCATCTCCGCGCCGAGATAATAGGACGCGGTCTTCGGATAGAGCGTTTCCTGCGCGCGATCGTTGACGTGCGCCACCCAGTCGCGCTCCGCTGCCTCGGTCGCCTCGATCGCGGTGATGCCGCGCTCGTCGGCATAGGCGAACAGCGCGGCGAGCCAATCGATCTGCTCCTCTGCCGAGAGAAGCACGTTGCTGAGCAGCGAGGGGCTACCCGGCCCGACGACGACGAACATGTTGGGGAAGCCGTTGACGGCGATGCCCAGGAAGCTGACCGGCCCCGCCTGCCACTTTTCCGCCAGTGTCTGACCGCCTCGGCCGACGATCGTCGGTTTCAGCAACGATCCGGTGAAGGCGTCGAAGCCGGTTGCGTAGATCACGATGTCGAACGGCAGCTCCTCTGCGCTGGTCTGAATGCCATCGCGGGTAAACCGCTCGATCGGCGTCTTGCTGATGTCGACAAGCCGCACATTGTCGCGGTTGAACGCCGCGAAATAGCCGCTGTCCACCGATGGCCGGCGGGTGCCGAACAGCAGGTCCTTGGGCGTCAGCGCCTCGCGCACAGCGGGGTCGTCGACCTGGCTTGCGATCTTGCGCTTGATGAAGGCCGAGGCAGTGGCGTTGGAGCTTTCGTCGAGCAGGATGTCCTTGAACGTCAACGCGAAGCCGAAGCCGAGCCGGTTCCACGCCGCCTCGAACGCCGCCTGGCGCTCGTCGTCGGGCACCTCGACCGCGGAGCGTGCGTCGGGCACGAAACCGAGACCGCTCGGCGAGTTGCGTGCCGCCTCGCGGCGTTCGGCGTAGCTCGCCTTCACCGCCGCATCTTCGTCGTCGGAGACGGGAGCGTTGGCGGCGGGGATCGAATAGTTGGCGGTGCGCTGGAACACCGTAAGCTGCGCTGCCGCGCGCGCGATGACCGGGGTCATCTGCACGCCCGACGATCCGGTGCCGATGATCGCGACCCGCTTGCCGGCATAATTGACCGGCTGCTTGGGCCAGCGTGCGCTGTAGATGATCCGGCCGGCGAACTCGTCCTGGCCCGGATAGACGGTATCCTTGGGCGTCGACAGCTGGCCGACCGCGAGGATCAGCTTGCCCGCGTCCCAGCTTTCGCCGATATCGGTGACGACGCGCCAGCGCCCCGAAAGCTCGTCGAGCCGCGCCTCTACGACGCGGGTCGACAAGCGGATGTCGCGGCGCAGGTCGAAACGATCGGCGACATGGTTGATATAGCGGAGGATCTCGGGCTGGGTGGCGTAGCGCTCGCTCCAGCGCCACTCCTGCTCCAACGCGGCCGAGAAGCGATAGGAATAGTCATAGCTTTCGACGTCGCAGCGAGCACCGGGATATTGATTGTGATACCAGACGCCGCCGATGTCGTCGGCCGCCTCCAGCACCACCACCGACATGCCCTGACCGCGCAATGTGTGCAGCGCCCTGAGGCCACCGAACCCGGCGCCAACCACCAGCGCATCGACCTTCGTCGCCATAGATCCTCCCTAGCAAGATCGGGGTGTCACAGCCCGCGAGTTTCGTCAACACTATCGTTGAAGATTTCCCCGCTCGGAGACTGGTCTTAGTCTGGTAGCGGGCTCAACTCTTTCAACGGTGACATTGACGACCTTGGCTCAGCATGGCTACGGTGGGTTCGATCCTGAAAAACGGGGCGGGAAAGAGGAGCGCCATGAGGCTGGTTTCGGTGATCGATCGGCAGGAGGCGATCCGCGCCGCCTATCCCCTCTGGATACCACGAACGCTGCACGCGACGCTCGACGACGCTGCGACGCGTTTCTCCGATCGACCTTTCGTCATCACCGACGCGCGCCAATGGACGTATCGGGAGATGGCCGATTGGTCGCATCGCCTCGCCGCCGGACTGATCGTGCACGGCGTCGTCCCCGGCGAGAAGGTGGCGATGGTGATGGCCAACCATCCCGAATTCGTCGCCCTGAAATACGCCATCTCGCGGGTCGGCGCGATCGCGGTGCCGATCAACATCCTCAACCGTCGCGACGAGCTGCGCTACGTCCTGGAACAGTCCGACAGCGTCATGCTGGTCACGATGGACCGCTTTCGCGACGTTGACTATCTGGCGGCGCTCGACGAGATCGAACCGGGTTGGGAAGGCCATGGGGGTGGCAGTGCGTTGCCGGGGCTTCGCCGGATCGTCGTTTTCGAAACGGGGGAAGCCAAGCCGCGAGCCGGTACGCTGTCCCTCGCGGCGCTGAAAGGCCCGGCCGTGCCGTTGCCGGATGTAGCGGCGGACGCCGATTGCGATATCATCTATACCTCGGGTACGACCGGTGCGCCCAAGGGCGTCCAGCTGACCCACGACATGCTGATGCGCACCGCCTTCGGGGCCGCCTATGCCCGCGCATTCGAGGACGGTCAGCGCATCGTCTTCTCGCTGCCGATGTACCATGTCTTCGGCTATGTGGAGGGATTGCTGTCGGTGCCCTTCGTCGGCGGGGCGATCGTGCCGCAGCTCCGCTTCGATGCGCACGACACGTTGCGCGCGATCGAGCGCCATCGGGCGTCCGATGCGCTGCTGGTGCCGGCGATGACCTTGGCGATCCTCGATGCGGCGCAGGAGCGCCCCTATGATCTGTCCGCGTGGCACGCCGTCCTGGCGTCGGGCGGACGCGCGCCGGAGCGGATCTGGCGGGCCATCCAGGATGTGCTCGGCGTCGACGAGATCACGACCGGCTACGGCATGACAGAGACGACGGCGTCGACGACCGTGACCCGGCCCGACGATGGGCTGGAGCGGCTCCTGACGACCAACGGCCGCCAGCGCGACGTCGGACCGGCGGGTGACCCTGCGCTGAGCGGAAGGCTGGTGACCTATCGCGTCGTCGATCCTGCCACGGACGCCGAATGTCCACCCGGAACGGTGGGCGAGCTGCTGGCGCGCGGTCCGGGCGTGACGCGCGGCTATTACAACAAGCCCGATGCGACCGCCGCGGCGTTCGATCCCGAAGGATGGTTGCGGACCGGCGATCTCGGCCGGATCGATGACGACGGCTATGTCTCGCTCGTCGGACGGACCAAGGAGTCGTACCGCTGCGGCGGCGAGCAGGTGTTGCCGACCGAGGTGGAGGATCTGCTGACGACGCATTCCGACGTCGTCCCGGCCAACGTCGTCCCGCTGCTCGATGAGCGGATGGGAGAGGTCGGCGTCGCGTTCGTCGTCGGGCGTCCGGGTGCCAGCATCGATCCGTCGGCGTTGCAGACGATGGTCGCGGAGCGGCTGGCGCGGTTCAAGGTGCCGCGCCACGTCCTGATCGTCAACGCGGCCGACATACCGACCACCGCATCGGGTCGTGCGCGCAAGTTCCTGTTGGCCGAAAAGGCGCAAGCGATGCTGGGGCTGTCATGACCGAAATCTTCACGCCGCCCCAACGACGTGTCGCGATCGTCACCGGTGCGGCACGCGGCATCGGCGCCGCGATCGCCATCCGCCTTGCCGCGGATGGCCACGACATCGCCGTCGTCGACCTCGACGCGGGCGTGTGCGGGGACACGATCGCTGCGGTGGAGGGGATCGGTCGGCGGGCCATCGCCGTCGCCGCCGACGTTGCCGATGAGGCTGCGGTCATGGCCACCGTCGACGCGATCGCGGCGCGATTCGGCCAGCCGACGGTCCTCGTCAACAATGCGGGCATTTTGCGCGACCGGACATTGGGCAAGATGACGCTCGACGACTGGCAATCGGTCATCGACGTCAATCTCCGGTCGGTGTTCCTCCTGTGCCGGGCGGTGTTGCCGCACATGCGGGCCGCGCGATGGGGGCGGATCGTCAACCTGTCGAGCATCGCGGCACTCGGCGCGCTGGGCGAAGCCAACTATGCCGCGGCCAAGGCGGGCGTCCAGGGATTGACCAAGACGTTGGCGATCGAACTCGGCCGCTACGGCATCACCGCCAACGCAGTCGCCCCCGGCTTCGTCGTCACCGACATGACCCGTGCCGTCGCCGAACGGATGGGCATGGGGTTCGATGATCTGGTCGCGGAGATGGTGAAGACGATCCATGTCGGTCGTCCCGGGTTGCCCGACGACATCGCCCACGCCGTCAGCTACTTCGCCGACCCGCGATCGTCCTTCGTCACCGGGCAGGTTCTCTACGTCGCCGGGGCGCCCAAGGTATAGGCACGCTGCCTCTGACGGCCTAGAACGCAGCAATGAACGATGCGCCGAACGCTGCCGGACAGACTTCGGCGATCGACAAGCGCCGGCGGGCGGCCAACAAGGATGCCCGCGCCGGCTATGCCAATCGCCGGCAGGAGGTCGTCGAAGCCGCGATCCGCGTCTTCAATCGCATGGGCTATCAGGCAGCCAGCATCAGCGCGGTGGCAGCAGAACTGGGCGTCGACCGCGCCACGCTCTATTATTATTTCTCGTCGAAGGAGCAGATGTTCGACGAGATCGTACGATCGGTGCTTGAAGCGAATGCCGAACTCGCCAGCCGCATCTCGGCCGCGCCCATCAGTCCGATCCGCAAATTGCGCGAACTCGTCACCGCGATGATGCTCTCCTACGCGAACAATTACCCGCTTCTCTATATCTACATTCGCGAGGATCTTAGCCACGTCTCCGCCAAGCGCACCGCCTGGTCCGACGAGATGCGCGCGCTCAATCGCCAGATCGAGACCTCGATCGTCAGCATCATCGAGCAGGGCGTCGAGGACGGCAGCTTCCGTCGGATTGGAACGCCGCGCACCGTCGCCTTCTCGATCCTTGGCATGCTGAACTGGACCCATCGGTGGTACCGGCCGGAGCGCGGCGAGACAGCGGACGAAATCGGCAAGATCATCGCCGAGATGGCCATTTCAGGGCTCGAAAGTCCGTATGCCGCGTAGGTAGGAATGGAATTGTAGGCCGAAAACCTTCAACGCTGCATTAGGCCGCGGGAACGTCGCGCTTCCTACCCTGCCACCTGCACGTATGTTCGGATCGAGCGATCGGCGCCCTAAAGCAGACAGAGCGCTCTTCACCAAAAGCGGGCGTGCGAGCGCCCTGCCACGCGCCTGAACGAACGTCCGCTCTCCTACGATCACCGTCGTGCCACGTCACTCCAGCCGCTCGTAATCACCAGCGGATGTATTTCGATCCGCTCGGCAAGACGCGCTGCAAGCTCTGCAGCGGTGTTCTCTGGAAATTGCACTCGGCCGGCAGCGACATCTTTCTCTTGTGCGAACTGCTCAGCCTTGCGCCTGTTGAGGTAAGACATGATAGGCCGGTGCAGGATCGGCGTGCCGATCGAGGCGCAAGGAACAACGGACTCTGAAGCGACCTTCTCCTTCCAGAAGAATGCCAAACCCTCTCGTTGCTCGAACGACGCATCGTTCGCCTCCACTCCCGCAAAGAGGACGACGTCTTCACCCGGCCGTAACCATCGCTGCGATGTTTGATACAGAAGCTTAACTGGCAGGGATGTGGATCCGCCTGCCGCGAACCGTCGGGTTTGACGCTGATCCTCAGGCGTAGAAGCGAGTTCTGCTAGCACCATATCATATTTTTCGATGTCCTTGTTTTACAGGACGAAGCCTTTGTGATAGGTGAACTAGGTCACGGCACTTCCTGCACGACTACCGTCCAACAACAAAAAAAGAGCGCGTGAGCGGATCGTCGGCATTAGGGCAAACAAAGCTATGCCGCACAACGTCAGTATTGCGCCGCGTGCCACTAATATCGACAGTTACAGTCGCGGTAGCCTTCGCGATGTTTGTCGAACCATTGAACTCGTAGGCAAGCGTCATCTGGGTGGCATTCAGGTTCAGCAGGCGCCTTCCCCACCCCATTGCCTTGCTCGTCGGACCATTCGCTTATGTCCCCGCCTGCGCGCCGGCTGCGCTCGGCCTCCAGAATGGCGATGGTTGGGAATGCCTCGCAGTGCGGCTTGCCCCGACGTGTGATGCCCTGCTTCATCGCGCTTCTCTAAAATCGTTTTTTTACGGTGATGGTGAGGGGCGCGCCATTCTAAATCCTCTTTAGAGTAACCCACGATGCCTCTCGCTCGGCGACGATCTGAATCCTCCGCAGCGGTAGGTCCAAGGCGAGTCAGAGGCGTATCGAGCTGTGGAGCAGCGGCGCGCGCGATCAGCGCGCGTCTATAGACGCGCCTTAGGCGCGCTAACGCGCTCAGGTTCTACCCAAATTTATGAGGTACTATGGCCGTCGCTGGACGTACTGGCGGAGACGGAGTCTGCCCGCACCTGTTCCAGACAGTTCCAAGCTGTTCCTCAACCTCTTGTTTTATCACGTCATCTTGTAAGTAGCTTCCGGGCTCGTCCAGCAAGGGCAGCGGTATTCCGATTTTTTATGTTGGTCGGAATGTGGTATGTTTGCGCCATGTCTGGTCATAAACCCGTTGGCGCCCATCGCGAGAAGCGTCTGTCCGCAGACGCGAGAAGCGTCTGTCCGCAGCCTTCGTCCGAACCATCACCGAACCGGGGTTTTATACCGATGGTCACGGGCTCTATCTCAAGGTCGATAAGTCTGGTGCCAAACGCTGGGTGCAGCGGCTGGTGATCCATGGCAAGCGCCGCGACATAGGCTTAGGCTCCGCAGGGCTAGTTACTCTCGCAGAGGCCCGTGAGCAGGCTCTACAGCAGCGCAGGAGTGCTCGGGCAGTTGAAGACCCCATCGCTCTCAGGCGGCGCTCTAGCGGCATCCTGACGTTCGCAGAAGGCGCACAGCAAGTTTATGCGATGAGAGCCCTGACTTGGCGGAGTGGCAAACACGGAACACAATGGCTGCGGACCCTAAAGACGACTGTGTATCCCGCGATTGGCAACAAGCGGTTGGATACGATCACCAGTGCCGATGTGTTACGGGTTCTGACTCCCATTTGGAACTCGCATCCCGAGACCGCACGCCGCATCAAACAGCGGATCGGGACAGTCCTGCAATGGGCGATGGCTCAAGGCTGGCGTGTGGATAATCCTGCGGAGGTAGCGCAGCAGGTGCTACCGAAGCACGATCGTTCCAAGGTCGAACACCGCCGCGCCCTGCCCTACGCTCAAGTGGGGGCCGCTTTGAAAGCGGTGGATGCCAGCGGCGCGTCGCCTGTTACGAAGCTCGCCTTTGCCTTCCTTGCGCATACTGCCTGCCGGTCTGGTGAGGTGCGAGGTGCAAGCTGGAGTGAGATTGACATCGCCGCCGCCAATTGGACGATCCCCGGGACCAGGATGAAGGCAAAGAAGGAGCATCGGGTGCCGTTAAGTTCGGCGGCGCTGGCGATCCTTCAAAGGGCAACGGAATTTCGTCGCGCTGACACCGACCTAGTGTTCCCGGGAGCCACGGGAAAACCACTGTCAGATATGACGTTGTCAAAGCTGGTGAAGGAGCTTGGTATTGACGCGGTACCTCACGGCTTCCGCTCATCCTTCCGCGACTGGGCTGGCGAAGCGACGAATCACCCGCGAGAGGTGGTCGAATTCGCCCTCGCACACGTCATTCAGGATAAAGCTGAGGCCGCGTATGCGCGCGGCGATCTATTCGAAAAGAGAAAAAGGCTGATGCGAGAGTAGTCTCAAGTCATTTCGCCGTGTTGTGTGGCATTTTGACCACATCGAGCCGTTTTTGAAGCTTTCTCCTCCGTAAAATACGCATCTTATGAAAGACTTTTAAATATTGGCGGCGTTTTGGGACTTAAATCGCGCCAGTTCGCCACGACCACGCCCGCAAAGCTCGCCTGCGCACTTGCACGGCCTAGCGCAAATTGATAGCTGAACTTCACCACTTGAGGAAGCAATGCATGAATTCACGGCTTATTCGCCGACCCGAAGCAGAGGTTCTGATCGGCCTAAGCCGCAGCACAATCTACCAGATGATGGCAGAGGCAAAATTTCCGCGTCCAATTAAGATTGGAAAGCGAGCCGTTGCTTGGCGGCTTGAGGAAATTGAAAGCTGGATCAACGCCAAATCAACTTAATCTTAAGGATAACTGTATTATGAGTTCCGCTATTACTGCTGAGAAGCTGGCAAGACGTCTCGTGAATTCGAGTAGTGCGAAAAATTCGGGCATTGTCCGTCGGCAAATCTCCTCCATTCCGCCGCGGGTGCGCTCCTCGACCTCATCAACGCGTTGCGGAAGCTGCAATGCAAAGTCTTGGTGAATGCAAAGCAATACATCGTTATTACCGACGAAACCCTGCTGATCTATACCTAAACCCGAACATGTCACCTAGTGGAAGGGACAAACTTTCCCCTTCCGCTAGGGTGATACCTTCAAAGACAACAAACAGGATATTACCATACAAGTTCATTATTCACCTGCTAAATGCTAGCAGTAAGATACCAATTGGAATGGTGCCCTAGAAATCCACGTGCCTCCTTTAGTATGGTTGCTTGTTTGCCATTCCTTTGACTGGAATGAACGGGAGCCGCCCCGCGTATGATACCGTGTGATAGCACAAGCACTTTATCACCCTAGCTTTCGCTTAGACCAGATTGTTCCTTACGCT
>Ga0160428_1001389_pt1 | contig 18563 bp, 13 predicted proteins | sample SolpanmetagenomM_FD_108198 | JGI IMG/M metagenome (GOLD analysis project Ga0160428, IMG submission 108198) | Solar panel surface microbial communities from Lawrence Berkeley National Laboratory, California, USA - M | ecosystem: Engineered > Built environment > Solar panel > Unclassified ... | reverse complement strand
CTCCAGCGCCTCGCCATCGGTCGCGCGGGTCGCCAGGTGGGCCTCGCCGCCGGACAGAAAGGCATCGCGCCAGCCGCTCAAGGTCGCTGCCGTGACGCCCAGCTCCCGGGAGACCGTCTCTAGGTCCTCGCCGCGTACCAGCCGCAGCACGGCATCGCGCTTGCGCTGGCGTGACATCCGCCCGCCTCGTCCCGGACCTGCTGCCGCGACCGTCGTTGTCTCAGTCGTCATCGTCCACCTCTGCTGCGGACAGCGTCCGCTAACGAGGTGTCTCACTCAACCATAGGGCGCAGGAAGGCCAAACAGCGTGGCCATCACCAGCACGCCGCCGTCCCGATCCTGAATGTCGGCGGGATGGACGAGCGCGTGCATCAGCAGGCCCTGCGTATCGACCAGAATGTGGCGCTTCTTGCCCCTGATCTTCTTGCCCGCATCGTAGCCGGGCGGGTCGATCGAGCGCCCCCTTTATGGATGGCCCGCCCCTCACCGGGCTTCACTGCTAGGTTTGCAGTGTGGCTCACATGAGGGATGGAGCAGACCGATGGCCATCGCGATACTCGGGATCGATCTGGGCAAGAACAGCTGCAGCCTCGTCGGGCAGGATGCGAGCGGACGGGTCGTCCTGCGACGCCGGATGCGGCGCGAGACGGTGATGACCTTTGGCGCGACGCTTCCGGCCTGCATCATCGCCATGGAGGCGTGCTGTGGCGCGCATCACATGGGCCGGGCGCTAGCCGCTCAAGGCCACACCATCCGGTTGATGTCGCCGGAATACGTGCGGCCCTACGTCAAGGCACAGAAGAACGACGACCGCGACGCCGAGGCGATCGCGGAGGCTGCGACTCGTCCGACCATGCGGTTCGTCGCGCTGAAGTCGGAAGCGCAGCTCGACATGCAGACCCTGCATCGGGTGCGCGACCAGCTCGTCGGCGAGCGCACCGCCCTGATGAACCAAATCCGAGCCGTCCTTCTGGAGCGCGGTCACATCGTCCCGCAGGGACGCGCCAAGCTCGCAGCCAGCTTGGAAAGTCTGCTCGATACCGAGGCGGTCTCAGACCTCACGCCACGGATGCGTAGCCTGGTGGCGGACGTGCGTGAACGCTGGCAGTCCCTCGACGGGCGCATCGCAGCACTCGACGCAGAGTTCGCCGAACAGGCCCGGACTGACGATAGCGCTCGCCGGCTCACCACCATCCCGGGCATCGGCGCACTCAACGCGACGGCGCTGGTCGCGGCGATCGGTGACGTGGCCACCTTCGCCCGCGGGCGTGATCTGGCGGCCTGGCTCGGCCTCGTGCCGCGGCAGGTCACGACCGGTGGACGGCCCAAACTCGTCGGCATCACCAAGCGCGGCAGCAAGTACCTGCGCAAGATGCTGATCCAGGGTGCACGCGCCGCGATGCCGACCCTTCGCAAAAGCGATACGCGGATCGGCCAATGGCTCCGGGGCCTGCTGGCGCGGGCGCACGCCAACACTGCCGTCGTTGCGCTGGCGGCCAAGATGGCCCGGACCGTCTGGGCGCTGCTGCGCCACGAACGCGTCTATGAGCCGGCGGCGGTGGCTGCCTGAACCGAGCTTGGTCGGCGAAGCCTTCGCCGGCCTCCCGATGTCTGCGAGCGGTGAGAGGAAGATGGCCTGACAGTCGATCGGTGTTCTGTAAGTCTCCGGCGGAAAATGGCGCTCGACGCCGACCCCTTTATGAGGACCAGGACGCGCGGATCTCCATCTTGGCCAACGGCAGCGCCGGAAGGCCGGATACGTTTATGCAGACTGCTCAGACCAGCGGATCCAAAGCCACTTGCGGACGGGGCGGGCCATACGTTGCGGACGGGGCGGGCCATACGTTTCCGCGCCCTTCACGCTCTGGCTGTCGATGATGGCCGCCGTCGGGCTGGCCTCCCGACCCACCCGCTCCCGGCAGGCGACGTAGAGTGTGTGATGGATCCGCTCCAACGTGCCGTCATAGTCCCAGAGGTCGAAGTAATCGTGCACCGTTGAGCGCGCCGCCAGATCCTTTGGGATCGCCCGCCATTGGCAGCCGGTGCTCAGCACGTACATCAGCCACTGCCGCCATGCTGTTCGTGCACGCGATCGAGCCCGCCACAGCTGGGATCTCCGATCAGCAGGTGACGGTGTCCTCAACGGATCGTTGACCACCGTTCGATAAGCTTGTCACAGCGAGTGGGCTCAACGCCCAAACGCCGGCAGAGCAGCGCGGGCTATTCCCCCCGGCGCCGTGCGGCCTCGTCAGCGTCGTTGCGTGAAGGCCCGTCTCTGCCGACCTGTCGGAGGCGGGCCTTCTGCGTTCAGGGGGCGCTCGGGCTTGCTGCCGCAGCCCGTCAATCTGGCGCTGCCGAGCTTGTCGGCTTATCAGCTGCACATGGCCAAGCGCGCGAAGCAACTGCCTCAGGATCGAGGCTTCATCCTGTTCGACGTCGTGTTCGAGAACGGCAGCCGCGCCTCGAACCGGCGGGTGCCGATGGAGATCCTGGGCGGCTTGGATGGCGATCAGCCAGCCCGCGATCTCATCGAGCAGCAGGAGGCTGAGATTGCCGAGAAAGCCGGTCGGCCGCCGCGGGCGATCCAGAGCCTGACACGGACCGTTAAGTCTGAACCAAAGCCTGCGCGGGAGTAGCGCTGCGCATCCTGGGCGTACAGCTTACCGCCAAATGTCCGGTCGAGCATTCGAACATGAAAACCATCAAGTCGGTCCCACAGCGCTTCCTGAATGCAGTCAGGCGGTCGTTCCGGCAATTCCTGGCCCTGCCCCTCGCCACCGTGCTCGGGTTCGTCGCGCTGAACGCTGTGGTCTATCTCGCAGATCGATCCTGGTCCGGAGGCGAGGCGCCGGCCGGCTTCCGTTGGCTTGGGGACCTTTTGGGAGACAGTGCCGCGCTCGGCAGCCTGCTGACGACCGTGGCATCGAGCATCATCACGGTCACATCGATCACCTTCTCGCTCCTGCTGATCGCGGTGCAGCAAGGGGCCGCAGCCCTGACGGCGCAGGTGACCGACCAATTCATGGCCCGGCGCACGAACCAGTTCTACTTCGGCTACTTCGTCGGCCTGTCGGTATTCGTGCTGATGACGCTCGTCACCAACACCAGCTTCACCGGCCCGTGTTCGGAACGACCCTGGCCCTGCTGCTCACGACTTCGGCCCTCTGCCTCATCATCGTGATGATCTACAACACCATCGACCAGATGCGACCTGCGCAGATCATCCAGTTCATCCACGGCCGGGTGCTCGAAGCCCGCGTGGAGGACCTCCGCCTGCTCGGGGCGACACGTAGGGCATGCCGATCGGGTTGGACCGTCGTCGCGTCGGTGCGCTCCCGGGAAAGCGGATACGTCGTCGGGATTGATCTTGCTCGCATCACGAAGGTCGTCGAGCGTCATGCGAAGGGTGAGGTCGAGATCGAGTTCGACATCGCGATCGGATCGTACCGCGCCGTCCAGGACCCCGTGTTCAGAGTCACGTGCGTGCCCGGCGTGACGTTGGACTCGGAAGCACACACGTTCATCGTCGACGAGACGCTTGCCGCGCTCGACTACGATGACGGGCGCAACCTGAAGCGCGACGCCGCGTACGGCCTTCACCAACTCGCGATCATCGCCTGGACGTCGGTTTCAACGTCGAAGTCCAATCCGAGTCCCGGCATCTCGGTCATCCAGGCCCTGCGGGACATCATCTCGCAATGGAGCGATGGCGAGACCGAGGCGAGCGAGGAAGCGATGTCCTGCATCGTCTACCATGACGCTACGCCAACTATAGCGACAGATGTCCTGGAAGCCGTTATCGTGGCCGCTTCGGAGTCGATCCAGTCCCAGACTCTATCCGAAGCTGTTACGACCATCGCCATCCTGCTTTGCCATGTCGACCAGCTGACCGCCGAACGGCTCGCGGAAGTCGCCCGTCGCGCACTGTCGAGCCTCGGCGAGCACGTCCTCACGCGTCAGCTCGAAGCCGCGCTCGCCGACCTCTCCGAGGCGCTGAACGTGCGAGAGTTTAACATCGTGTCCAGTGCCGTTTCTGACTCGACGGCGGCCCTCGCCGCCAGCCTCGGCCAGCTGAACTCGCGCTCGACCCGCGTGCCGAGAACGACATCATAGCAGACCGGGTGTGCGCCGATTGATCGCGTTCGGGTACAGTGTGGTTCGGCTTCTACGACGAATTTGGGTCGGAAACCGAACGTCCTGTGTGGATGGCTCCCGCGTTGCAAGGGGATCTGTGACGGATTGGCGTTTCGGTCGGGTGCCGTCTCGTGTTCGGCCTGTTCGCGCGGTCATCGACCGCTGGCCCTGATGGTTTCCGCGGATGAGGTCCCATTTTGCTTCGCGGGCTTCGACGCCCTCGACGTTTAGCGGGTTGTCCTCGTCCCCGGTCTGACCGGTTCGCCATCACTTCACAGGGCCCTCGCAACCTACTTCGCGCGGTACCGCGCTGATTGGTATGCTCCTCCTCAGACCGCCGCGGTGCCGAGCGCGGGCGTCCGGTAGACCTCGCCCCGGACCATGATGGCCCAGATCGGGTCGTGTCCCGGGTGGTGGTGTAAGCTCGTCGGTAGCGGGAGAGCCCGCCTGCGCGCCCTTCACAGCGCTGGAGCAGACGGAATCTCTCGCGGGGCGGTCATCGGCGGTTGCCGGGTAGGGTCGGGTTGCGACGACCAACCCCGAACCCGAGAGACCCCCGATGACCGACGAGATCATGGCCCTGCGCGGGCGGATGGAGAAGAGCGCCGACGCCGATCTGCTGCGCGAGATGATCGGCTTTGCGGCCGAGGGTCTGATGGAGCTGGAGGTGGGCGGCCTGACCGGCGCGGCTCACGGCGAGAAGAGCGCCGAGCGGTTGGTCCAGCGCAACGGCTATCGCGACTGGGACTGGCAGACGCGCGCCGGCACGAGGTACGTAACGCCACGGCATGGCTTTACGATCAGCGGCGTGCTTTAATCCCTTGAATAACAAGGCCATACGAGGCCACTGAGGGAGACAAGCCTGAAATGAATGTTCGCGTCGCTGACGCGTCCCTGGCGGACGCGCGTTCTTCTGGCTGGTTGTCTCGAGAAAATACCATTGCAAAGCCTGGCTTCAATCGCTGGTTGGTGCCCCCTGCGGCGCTCGCCATCCACCTCTGCATTGGGATGTCATACGGACTGTCGGTGTTCTGGCTGCCCCTGTCGCGCGCGCTGAGCGTCGGTCAGCCAGCCCCGGCCGCCTGCCCGGACATGAGCATAGCCACGGCCCTGTTCACGACAACCTGCGACTGGCGCGTCAGCGACCTCGTGATAGTCTTCTCCATCGGCATCGTCATGCTCGGCCTTGCCGCAGCCGTCTTCGGCGGGTGGCTGGAACGAGCTGGTCCTCGCAAAGCCGGTTTGGCCGCAACGCTCTGTTGGGGCGGTGGCTTCTTGATCGGTGCGTTGGGTGTCTACCTGCACCAGCTCTGGCTGATCTGGCTCGGCATGGGGGTGATCGGCGGCATCGGTCTGGGGCTCGGCTACATCTCCCCCGTCTCGACCCTGGTGAAGTGGTTCCCTGATCGACGCGGCATGGCCACTGGCATGGCCATCATGGGCTTCGGCGGCGGCGCCATGATCGGCTCACCGCTCGCCAACATTCTAATCAATACCTTCAAGACGCCCACTTCCGCTGGCGTCTGGCAGACGCTGGCGGTGATGGGTGGCCTGTACCTTGTCGCGATGACCTGCGGCGCCTTCGGCTATCGGGTGCCCCCTGCTGGCTGGCAGCCCGAGGGCTGGACCGCACCGGCCTCGAAGAGCGCGATGATCACCTCGGGCCATGTTCATCTCAATAATGCTCACAAAACGGTGCAGTTCTGGCTGCTCTGGACCGCTCTCGCTCTCAACGTCTCGGCGGGCATCGGCGTGCTCGCCCTGGCCTCGCCTATGCTGCAGGAGATCTTCGGCGGCGCGCTGATCGGACAGCCGGGCCTCGGCTTCGCGCAGCTCGATGCCGGGCAGAAGGCGCACATCGCAGCCGTGGCGGCCGGGTTCGTCGGTCTGCTCTCGCTGTTCAACATCCTCGGCCGCTTCTTCTGGGCCTCGATGTCCGACAAGATCGGCCGGAAGGTGACCTACGCCACCTTCTTCGCCCTCGGCTGCGTGCTCTACGCAGCGGCGCCCTGGGCCGCCGGCATCGGCTCGAAGGCGCTGTTCGTGCTGTTCTTCTGCGTGATCCTGTCGATGTATGGCGGTGGCTTCTCGACGATCCCAGCCTACCTCGCCGACGTCTTCGGCACGCAGTTCGTGGGCGCCATCCACGGGCGGCTCCTCACCGCCTGGTCCACGGCGGGCGTGGTCGGCCCCTTCGTGGTCACAGCAATCCGGCAGGCGCAGGTAGATGCCGGCATCCAGGGTGCCGAGCTCTATACCCGGACGATGTACATCCTCGCGGGCTTTCTCGCGGTGGGCTTCCTCGCCAACCTCCTGGTGCGCCCGCTGGCGGCGCGCTGGTTCATGAGCGATGCAGAACTCGCCGCAGCGGAAGCCAAGGGAACTGCGGCCTCAGCGCCTCTGCGTTCCGGCTCCTATGGGATTGGGCGCGGCGGCTTCAGTCCGCTCGCGGGTCTCGCCTGGTTAGCCGTTGGGATCCCGATCCTCTGGGGCATCTGGACCACTCTGTCTAAGACTCTGATTTTGTTCAGCTGATCGCGGTCCTATCGGTCTGACAGGTCTCGGCATCTGATCGAAAGCCGGGGCCTGTTTCGCAAGGTTGATCTACGTTCCATAACGCCCAATCGGCGAGTGATTGAGCTGGAGCCCTGGCGTGCCAGAGCGCATCCGTTCCAGATTGACCATTCAGCGCGGGCTGCTCTCTACCTCTCACAACCTCTACCAGACCTTAGCAATCTTACCCACCTTCAGAGTGTAGGGGAGCGTCAGTGGTTGATGTGCCTGACGCTGGTGAGACGAGCGAACGAAGAGCATCGGCAAGGTCCGACAGGCTGAGTTGTCCCTTTTGCATGACACGCTCTGCCTGTCCGGCGAGCCTTCGGCGGTCATCCGCGGTGACGTCCTTGGCGGTAAGCACTACGACGGGGATGCCGCGCCATTCACACCGGGCGCGGAGGGCACGGAGGAATGCGAAGCCGTCCATCTCCGGCATCATCAGATCGAGCAGAATAAGAGACGGCATCTTTGCCGCAACCGCATCCAGCCCAGCCCTTCCATGCTCGGCCGAGGTCACGCGCCAGCCCTCACGCATCAGCAGCGTCGCCATGCGTTCCCGCGCATCTGCATCGTCGTCGATGACCAGGACCGGTCCGTCATGCTCGGAGGGCCTGAAGCACTCCATCGCTCCCTTAAGCTGCCCCCATTCGATGGGCTTCTGCAGGTAGTCGGTGGCGCCGAGCGAGAAGGCGAGGTTCTGCTCATCGAGCACCGTCACCATGATGATCGGAGTGTCGCCGAGTTCGGGGTCGGCCCGCAGAGTGCGCAGCACCGACCAGCCGTCCATCCGGGGCATGGTCACGTCGAGCAGGATCACGCGTGGACGCAGAGTACGCGCTTGGTCCAAACCGGACCGGCCGTCCGGCGCGGTCACGACCTGGAAGCCATCTCGCGCCAGGAAGCGGGCAAGCAGGTCCCGCGTCGCCGGGTCGTCGTCGATGATCAGGACGTGCCCGGACGAGGAGGCCGACCTGTCGGTGGCCGAATGAGAGACCTCGCGCCCGAAATGATCGGGACCTTCCTCTTCTATAGCCTCTACGAAGCGCGCCGGTAGGCGCACCGTAAACGTCGTACCCACCCCTTCCTCGCTGGCAACCTCGATGTCGCCGCCGAGCATGTGCGCGAAGGCGCGGGTGATCGCGAGGCCGAGGCCTGTGCCGCCGAAGCGCCGCGTCGTTGAGGAATCCGCCTGGCTGAAGCGCTGGAACAATCTCGCCTGCTGCTCGGGGCTGAGACCGATGCCGGTGTCGCTCACCGCGAAGGTGAGCCAATCCATGTCGCTATGGCGCTCGCGTCTGGCGGCCAGGGTGATCTGCCCGGCTTCGGTGAACTTGGCAGCGTTGCTCAGAAGGTTGATTAGGCACTGACGAAGCTTCGTCACGTCGGTGTGTGCCATACCAGCGTCCTCCCCGAGGTCGAGGGTCAGTCTGTTGCCCTTCTTAGCGACCAGGGACTCGGCGATGGCGGCTACGTCCTGCACGACCTCGGCCACGGAGAACTCCTCCGGGTAGATCTCCATGCGTTCGGCCTCGATCTTCGAGAAGTCGAGGACGTCGTTGATCAAGCCGAGTAGGTGGCGTGCGTTCGACTCGATCTTGCGCATGTCTGGGAGCAGGCTCTCATGACCGAGATCCTCCATCTCCTCCTGCAACATCTCGGAGTAGCCTATGACAGCGGAGAGGGGCGTGCGCAGCTCGTGACTCATGTTGGCTAGGAACTGGCTCTTGGCGCGATTAGCCTCCTCAGCCGCCTCCTTGGCGGCCTGCAGCTGGAGTTCCGCTTCCTTGATCGTCGTGATGTCCTGGGTCACACCGCTCAGTCGCACTGGTCTGCCAGAGCTGTCACAGGTTGCTGCACCCCCAGCGACGCACCATCGGGTGTTCCCGCCTGGACGGACAATGCGAAACTCGGAGTAATAGGACTGCGCTGTCCGACTTGCATGCTCGCCGTTCACTCGGACACGCTCACGGTCGTCAGGGTGAATGAGAGGCGCAACGTTCTCGGGGCATGGACGAAACTGCTCAGGGTCCACACCGAAGATCCGGCATTGCCCCTCATCCCAAACATACTCGTTCGTGAGAAGGTCCCAGTCCCACGATCCCATCCCGCCAGCTGCCATTGCCATGCTGCGGCGCTGCTCAGAATCCTGTAGACGCTGGGTCGTGGCCTGGAGGGCAGTGGTTCGCTCTGCCACGCGCTCTTCGAGTTCAGCGTTCAGCTGTTCGAGTTCGCGCGTCTTCCGATGGAGCTCAACAAAGACCCTGACCTTGGCTCGCAGCACCTCAGGAACGACAGGCACCGGCACGTAGTCCACAGCACCGGCCTCGTAGCCGCGCAGACTATCAATCTCGGACACCTGAAGCGCAGAGACAAAGATCAGCGGCGTTTTGCGAAAGCGCGGGTGCTTGCGGACCAAGGTTGCGAGTTCAAAGCCGTCCATATCCGGCATACAAACATCGACCAGGGCAAGAGCGATGTCGGTTGTGAGAAAGCACCGGAGCGCCTCCTCGCCAGAGCCCGCTTTGATCAGGTTTTCACCTAAATCCCCTAGGATCGCCTCATAGGTTAGGAGCTTTGCGGGTTGATCGTCGACGAGCAGGATGTTGACCGAAGTGGAGGACGAGGGAGACACAGCAATGGTTCTCCGTCAGAAAAACGCGGTGCGCACATGATCCGTCCGGGACAGTAGCCAATCTGCACCACCTGCACGCGGTTCCCAAGCGCGCCGGCTCAAGATCTGGACTCATAACCAGTAGCTGACGGTCGCGCCGAGGCAAACGGCGGCGAGGTAGTTTGCCGCCAAGCGGTCGTAGCGGGTGGCGATGCGGCGGAAGTCCTTGAGGCGGCCGAACATGCGCCCAATGGCGTTGCGTCCGCGGATTGTGCACGGGGCAGAAGCACGGTTTCCAGATGCGGTTGACCTTGGGCGGGATGTTGGGCGTGGCCCCCGTGGCCTCGATCTGTCGGCGGACGGCGTCGCTGTCGTAGCCCTTGTCGGCCAGCACGCTGCGGCAGGCGGGCAAGCGTTCGAGCAGCAGCGCGCCGGCCTTGCAATCGGCCACCTGCCCGCCGGTTAGTAGGAAGGCGAGTGGGCGGCAGAAGCGGTCGGTGAGCGCGTGGATCTTGGTCGTGCGCCCGCCCCCGCGAGCGGCCGATGGCTTGGTTTTGCTCCCCCCTTCCCCCCGGAAGCGCAGCGGTGGGCCTTTACGGCGGTGGAGTCGATCAGCACCTGGGACGGCGGGCCGCCAGCCTGCGCGAGCGTCTCGAACAGTTCGACCCAGACCTCCTTGGCCGCCCAGCGCACGAAGCGGTTGTAGAGCGTCTTCTTCGGCCCATAGACGTCCCGCGGCGCGTCGGTCCAGCGGCCACCGGACTTCAGCACATGGACAATGCCACTGATCACCCGCCGGTCGTCTACGCGCTCCTTGCCCCGCGTGTTCTTCGGCAGAAGCGGTGCGATCTTCGCGAACTGCTCGTCCGTCAGCTAGAACTGATCCATCGGCTCCTCCCACGGAAACCGTGAACCATACCCAAGCCGTCGGCGCTGCCTTTATGGGTCCGGACGCTAACATTCATGGAATCTTTTTAGCAAGGAGACTATGGTCGTTGATCCCTGCGGAAATCAGAGGCTGCAGAAAGCAGTCCTATGCCAGGATTAGTCGCTTCGGTTGCCGCGAAAGGTTCGTCGTCGGACAAGAATTTGCACAGTTTCTCGATCAGCTCTGACGCGCGGTACGGTTTGTGAAGAACCTCAAATCCACTTATGTCTTGATCCTCTTTGAGGTACCCCGACGTGAGTAAAACTGGAATGTCGGGCCAGCGATTCCTGACCGTATGCCCCAGTTCCAAGCCGGTCATCGTTCCCGGCATGTTAACGTCAGTGAACACGAGCTTGATCCCAGGGGTTTGTTCTAGAATCGCCAGAGCTTCATCGCCGCTTCTCGCATCCATGACGTGGAATGCAAGAGACTGAAGGCTCGATACCGTAATGTGCCGAACGTTCGCATCATCCTCGACGACGAGTAGGGTTCTTCCGCCGCCGTGTAGGTGAGTAGGACCAGGGGTTTGCAGCAGTTCGCCCAGGCCGATGCGCTCACCGGTTCTAGCCGGCAGTGTTATCGTGATGCTTGTGCCCTGCCCAGGCACGCTATCAGCCGCAACGCTGCCCCCGCTTTGCTGAACAAAGCCGGAGACCATGCTCAGGCCGAGGCCGGTGCCCTTGCCAGCATCCTTAGTGGTGAAAAAGGGTTCGAATACGCGAGACAGGACACCGTGCTCCATCCCCATTCCGGTATCAGCAACCGAGATCTCTACGGACCTGATCGTCTTGCCGTCTGATGCCAATGCATCCTCGCGGCTGCGAACCTCGATGTTCAGCTCGCCACCATCCGGCATGGCATCACGAGCGTTGACGGCAAGGTTGATGAGGGCTGCCTCCAACTGGGCGTGATCGACGCAAACCTCGGGAGGTGCCTCATCCATGGCAAGGGTCACGCGGACACGCTCGCCCAAGGTGCGCTCCAAGAGCTTGGTTAGTCCAGGCATGAAGGTGGTGAAATCCAGAGCCGCGGGCTGAAGTGGCGAGCGCCGCGAGAACGTCAGAAGCCGGCTGGTGAGTTCTGCGCAGCGTTGCGCCCCTTCGATGGCGTTCTGAATGCGTCGATGAGCCTTCTCATCGGCGCGCAAGGATTGCTGCAGGAGATCGAGGTTGCCGATGACGATGCTCAGCATGTTGTTGAAGTCGTGCGCAATCCCTCCCGTCAAGCGGCCGACCGCTTCGAGCTTCGACGCGTGCAGCAGACTGAGTTCGAGCTCCTTGCGCTCGGTTACGTCGAACCACATGCCGAACAATTCGGACGGCCTACCATCTTCGGTTCGGTTGACTACGATCTGATCGAGGATGTGCCGCTCCGCTCCGTCAGCGTTGCGCCAGCGATATTCGAGCGCCAACGCGCCGGTGTCGCTCACGCTCCGGACCGCGTCGTACACGCGGTCTCTGTCGTCGGGATTGATCCGCGAGGCCCAAAGATCCGGGGCTTCGAACGCCTCCCGAGAGAAGCCGGTGATGCGCTCGACGCTGTCGTTGGTGAAGTGAAGGCGGCGATCCACTTCCCCGAAGGAAGCCGTGTAGAGGGCAATTGGCAGCCCGCGCAGGACTGCGGACTGATGTTCATCGCGCCTGCGGAAAGCGCGCTCGACCTCAAGCTTTTCGCCGCGAACGCGCAGATTCTCCAAGAGGAGCTGCTTTTCCGCCTCCGCCTTCTGCTTGATCTCCTCTGTTTTGCGGTACAGATCAACGAAGACGTCCACCTTCGACTTCAAGACGAGTGGCTGGATTGGTTTGAAGACATAGTCCACCGCGCCGGCCGAATAGCCCCGGAAGATATGGACGTCATCCTTGTTGTGGGCGGTGAGAAACAGGATGGGCACGCGGGATGTCCGAGGCCTGCTCCGGATGAGGGACGCGACCTCGTAGCCGTCCATGCGCGGCATCTGCACGTCGAGCAGGACGAGGGCGAAGTCCTCACGGAGTGTGCGGCGCAGTGCCTCTTCGGGCGAGTCGACTAGCACGAGCTCCAGGCCCGGCTCGTCCAGCACTTCCGAAGCAGCAAGCAGGTTACGTCGATCGTCATCAACGATGAGAACCTTCGCATGGATGAGGGGAGGTTCCCGCACCCTATCTGGATCACCTGCGAGGTCCGGCGGCAGGTGCGATAATAGAAGCTCGGTCATTGGGTGAGCCGCTTCATGTCCGCGGCACCATTGCCTCCATGCTTCGCGCCATTAACGGCTTGATTGCGCCGCCCAAGTTGAACGCGCAACGCCGCAAGGAGCTGATCCATGTCGATGGGCTTTGACACGTAGTCGGAAGCGCCAGCTTCCAGGCATTTTTCGCGGTCGCCCTTCATCGCTTTGGCCGTGACCGCAATCAAGGGCAGGGTTCGGAAGGCCTCGTGGCTGCGAACCTCTCGCATGGTCTCGTAGCCGTCCATCCCCGGCATCATGATGTCGACCAGCATCGCGTCGATATTTGGGTTGGCCTTGAGAAGTTCGATGCCATCGCGTCCGTTCTCCGCGAATAGTACCACCAACCCGTACTGCTCAAGAGCGCTGGTAAGAGAAAAGATGTTGCGAAGATCATCATCGACGAGGAGGACCCGGCAACCCTGAAGGGACGGGGGATCCTGTCGCTCGACGAGGATCTGGTTCTCGGCGGGTACGTTGCCGACAGCCCGGTGCAGGAACAGTGCGGCTTCGTCGAGCAATTTGTTGGATGAAACGGTATCCTTGAGGATGATGGTGGAGGCGGTCTGTTTCAGATGCCGCTCCTCGGCCGCGGTCAACTCCCGCCCGGTGTAGACGATAATCGGAAGTTCTTCGCCGTCCTGGGAAGCGCGGATCTGCTCGATCAGCTCGGAACCACCCATGTCCGGCAAGCCGAGATCGACGATCGCGCAATCGAAGCGTCCGCCTGTAACAGCCTCCAGCGCAGCCGCAGCCGTGCCGACTCCAAAGACCTTCACGTCCTCCTCACTCAGCAAAGCCGCGATGCTGGCGCGTTGATTGTCGTCGTCCTCGACCAGAAGCAGGTTGCGAACCGGGCGAGTGATGAACTCCTTGGATCGCTCAAGGGCATTCAACAGGCCCTCACGGTCGACCGGCTTCTCAAGAAACCCGAAGGCTCCGGCGCGTAGGCCGCGTTTCTTCTCGTCGTTAACTGAGATGACATGGATCGGGATGTGGCGCGTGCGTGGATCGTTCTTCAGCAGGTCCAGGAGCGTCCAACCGTCCATATCGGGCAGGCCGATATCGAGTGTGATGGCATGGGGCTTGTAGCGATGAGCCAGTCCAAGCGCCCCCGCTCCATCCCGCGCAATCAAGCCCTTGAAGCCCCTCTCACGCGCGAGTTCCAGAAGGACCGAGGCAAACATGGCATCGTCCTCGACGATGAGCACGACGTGGTCGCCGGTCTGAATGGCGTGGCGGTCGTCGGCCGAAGCGGAGAGCGCCATAGCGGCAGAGGGCGTGCGGCTGATCGGTGGGGCCGACACAAGGCTGTCGTGCAGCTCCGCGGGGCGGTTCACCTCCGTAGCTTCCGGGGGCTCGAAGGGCAGGAAAAGCGTGAAGGTACTGCCTTCTCCCGAGCGGCTTTCCAGGACGATCTCACCGCCGAGAAGCCGCGCGATCTCGCGGCTGATCGCCAGCCCGAGCCCCGTACCTCCGTACTTTCGGCTGGTGGTTCCATCTGCCTGCTGGAAAGCCTCGAAGATGATGCGCTGTTTATCTTCGGGGATGCCGATACCCGTATCTGTGACAGAGAGAGCCATCCACTGGCTGCCGGTACGCAGCGGCGAGCCCTCGGCTGAGCCGATCTTTAGGGTTACGCTGCCCTTTTCAGTGAACTTGAAGGCATTCGACAGGAGGTTACGGAGAACCTGCTGGAGGCGCTTTGAATCTGTCCTGACCGAATGCGGCAAACCTGGTTCGACCTGGATTGCGAAGGCGAGGTGAAGCTCTTCGGCAACCTGGCGGAAGGTGCGGTTGAGATGCTCGACGAGGTCCTGGAGTGCGACATCGCCGAGTTCAAGCGAGACGGTGCCGGACTCGATTTTGGACAAATCGAGGATGTCGTTGATCAGCGACAGGAGGTCAGAGCCCGCGGCGTTGATGGTCTTGGCGAACTCCCGCTGCTTGTCGGTCAGGTTCCCGTCTTTGTTCTCGGTCAAGAGTTTCGAGAGAATCAGCAGGCTGTTGAGCGGCGTGCGTAGTTCGTGGCTCATGTTGGCCAAGAACTGCGACTTGTAGCGCGACGTGAGCGAGAGCTGTTCGGCCTTCTCCTCGAGGGCCGTCTTGGCGATGGAAACCTCGCGGTTCTTTCCCTCGACTTCCTTCTTCTGGATTTCGAGAAGACGTGCCTTTTCCTCCAGCTCCTCGTTCGTAGTCTGCAGACGCTCACGCTGGTTCTTGAGCAGGTCCTCTGATTGCTGGAGCGACGCGGCCTGCATTCCAAGGCGGTCATTGGTCTTCTTCAGCTCCTCCTGCTGACTCTGCAACTCGCTTGTCAGGAGCTGCGACTGCTTGAGAAGGCCTTCAGTCCGCATGTTGGCGGCGATCGTGTTCAACACGATGCCGATCGACTCGGTGAGCTGGTCGAGGAAGGATTGGTGGGTCTCGCTGAAGCGGCTGAACGAGGCGAGCTCGATCACCGCTCTGACCTCCTGCTCGAACAGCACGGGCAGTACGATGATGTTGAGGGGAGCGGCCTCGCCCAGGGCTGAGCCGATGGTGATGTAGTCGCTCGGCACGTTGGTGAGCAGGATGCGCTTCTTCTCGAAGGCGCATTGGCCGACGAGCCCCTGGCGCAGGCGATAGCGGTTCGAGAGGTTCTTGCGCTCGGTGAAGGCGTAGCTGGCCATCAGATCGAGAACGGGCTCACCACCATCCTTCTCCACCATGTAAAAGACGCCGCGCTGCGCGTTCACCAGCGACGCGATCTCGGACAGGATCAGGTCTGAGACCGTGGCGAGGTCGCGCTCACCCTGCAGCATGCGGGTGAACTTCGCCAGATTCGTCTTCAGCCAATCCTGCTCGGCATTCTTCAGGGTTGTATCCCGAAGGTTGCCGATCATCTCGTTGATGTTGTCCTTTAGGGAGGCCACCTCGCCCGAGGCCTCCACCGAGATCGAGCGGGCGAGATCGCCCTTCGTCACCGCGGTGGCGACCTCGGCGATGGCACGCACCTGGGTCGTCAGGTTCGCCGCGAGCTGGTTCACGTTGTCGGTCAGGTCGCGCCAGAGGCCGGCAGCCCCCGGTACCCGAGCTTGACCGCCGAGCTTGCCCTCAACACCAACCTCGCGCGCGACGTTGGTCACCTGATCCGCGAAGGTGGCGAGCGTTTGGATCATCTCGTTGACAGTGTCAGCAAGCGCCGCGATCTCACCCTTGGCGTCGACCGAGAGCTTACGCTTGAGGTCGCCCTGAGCCACCGCAGTCACGACGTCCGCGATGCCGCGGACCTGGCCGGTGAGATTGGCCGCCATCATGTTCACGTTGTCGGTGAGGTCCTTCCAGGTCCCGCCGACACCGCGCACCTGAGCCTGACCGCCGAGCTTACCTTCGGACCCGACCTCGCGGGCAACACGCGTGACCTCGGAGGCGAAGGAGTTAAGCTGATCCACCATGGTGTTGATGGTGGACTTGAGATCGAGGATCTCGCCCTTGACGTCGACGGTGATCTTTTTGGAGAGGTCGCCGTTCGCGACCGCCGTCGTGACTTCCGCGATGTTGCGAACTTGGCCTGTGAGGTTGGCCGCCATCATGTTCACGTTGTCGGTGAGGTCCTTCCAGGTGCCGCCGACGCCGCGAACCTGGGCCTGGCCCCCGAGCTTGCCCTCAATGCCGACCTCGCGCGCCACGCGCACGACTTCCGATGCGAAGGAATTCAGCTGGTCCACCATCGTGTTGATGGTGGATTTCAGCTCCAGGATCTCGCCCTCGACCGCCACGGTGATCTTCTTTGAGAGATCGCCGTTGGCCACCGCCGTCGTCACCTCGGCGATGTTGCGGACCTGGCCGGTCAGATTCGCCGCCATCATGTTCACGTTGTCGGTCAGGCCCTTCCAGACACCACCAACCCCCTTCACCTCGGCCTGACCGCCGAGCTTGCCCTCCGTACCCACCTCGCGGGCGACTCGGGTGACTTCCGATGCGAAGGAGTTGAGCTGGTCCACCATGGTGTTGATGGTGGATTTGAGCTCCAGGATCTCGCCCTTCACGTCGACGGTGATCTTCTTGGACAAGTCGCCGTTGGCGACCGCCGTCGTAACATCTGCGATGTTGCGTACCTGCCCCGTGAGGTTGGCGGCCATCAGGTTCACGTTGTTGGTCAGATCGGCCCAGGTGCCGGCAACGCCTTCCACCCGCGCCTGCCCGCCGAGTTTACCCTCTGAGCCCACTTCCTTGGCGACTCGGGTGACTTCCGATGCGAAGGAGTTGAGCTGGTCCACCATGGTGTTGATGGTGTTCTTCAGCTCGAGGATCTCGCCCTTCACGTCGACGGTGATCTTCTTGGACAAGTCGCCGTTGGCGACCGCCGTCGTAACATCTGCGATGTTGCGTACCTGCCCCGTGAGGTTCGCGGCCATCAGGTTCACGTTGTCGGTGAGGTCGGCCCAGGTACCAGCAACCCCGCGAACCTGGGCCTGCCCGCCGAGCTTGCCCTCCGAGCCCACCTCGCGGGCGACTCGGGTGACTTCCGATGCGAAGGAGTTGAGCTGGTCCACCATGGTGTTGATGGTGGATTTGAGCTCCAGGATCTCGCCCTTCACGTCGACGGTGATCTTCTTGGAGAGATCGCCATTGGCGACTGCTGTCGTCACGTCGGCGATGTTGCGGACCTGCCCAGTGAGGTTGGCGGCCATCATGTTCACATTATCGGTTAGGTCCTTCCAAGTCCCTCCGACACCCTCGACCTGAGCCTGGCCGCCGAGCTTGCCTTCCGAGCCGACCTCTTTAGCGACCCGCGTCACCTCCGAGGCGAACGAGTTGAGCTGATCGACCATCGTGTTGATGGTGAGCTTGAGCGCCAGGATCTCGCCCTTCACATCGACGGTGATCTTTTTTGAGAGGTCGCCGCGCGCCACGGCAGTAGTTACCTCGGCTATGTTACGCACCTGGCCGGTGAGATTTTCGGCCATCATGTTCACGTTGTCGGTGAGATCCTTCCAGACACCGCCGACACCCTTGACCTGAGCCTGACCGCCGAGCTTTCCTTCTGAGCCCACCTCCTTGGCAACACGCGTCACCTCGGAGGCGAAGGAGTTAAGCTGATCCACCATGGTGTTGAAGGTGGACTTGAGATCGAGGATCTCGCCCTTGACGTCGACGGTGATCTTTTTGGAGAGGTCACCGTTCGCGACCGCCGTCGTGACTTCCGCGATGTTGCGAACTTGGCCTGTGAGGTTGGCCGCCATCAGGTTCACGTTGTCCGTCAGGTCCTTCCAGGTGCCGCCGACACCGCGCACCTGGGCCTGGCCCCCGAGCTTGCCCTCCGAGCCGACCTCGCGGGCGACGCGGGTCACTTCCGATGCGAAGGAGTTAAGCTGGTCCACCATCGTATTGACGACCTTGCCGATGCGCAGGAACTCACCCCTGAGCGGGCGCCCCTCGATCTCGATCTGCATGGTCTGGCCGAGGTCGCCCTTCGCCACGGCTCCGATTACTCGTGCTACCTCTGTGGTTGGCTGGACGAGGTCGCCAATCATGGTGTTGACGGAGTCGACACAATCGTTCCATCCGCCTGTGGCAGCCGGCAGCTTGCCGCGCTCCCCGATGCGTCCGTCCTTGCCCACCGCACGGGCCACACGGTCGAGCTCGCGCGACAGGCCCTGGTTCAACTCGACGATGTCGTTGAAGGCCTCTGAAATTTCACCATCGATTCCAGTCAGGTCCAAAGGCAGACGGATCGAGAAATCTCCCTTGCGGAAGGCCCGCATGCTCTTCAGGAGAAGCTTCGGCTCTAACTGCGACAGGGTTGACGTCATGCGGACATACCTTCGGACAGGGAGGAGAGCGCCGTATGGCGGAGTCATCTGGGTAGCGAGCCATGGCCGAGGCAGGAGGCTTGGCGGACACGGGACGAGGATAAGGAGATCGTGTTTAGCTGCCGGTTGCCCGCTGTGCAGGAAAAAATTTGGTTTGTCGCAAACGCCTGTTCGGGTCGCTGCAGGAGTTGGTCCGACCTAGGTTTTAGAGTCTGTCCGGCATCATGATGTTTTCTGACAGAGCTTTCGGGTCATGAGGCGGATGGAGGCCAAGAGGACGAACGCTCGTCCTTTCCGGCTTTTGCATTCCCAATCTTTTGCAAGACGGCG
>Ga0160428_1001387_pt1 | contig 18606 bp, 14 predicted proteins | sample SolpanmetagenomM_FD_108198 | JGI IMG/M metagenome (GOLD analysis project Ga0160428, IMG submission 108198) | Solar panel surface microbial communities from Lawrence Berkeley National Laboratory, California, USA - M | ecosystem: Engineered > Built environment > Solar panel > Unclassified ... | reverse complement strand
GCCCAGCGAGTCGAGCACCGCCGCCGAGGGCTGGAGCAGCACCTGCAAGCCGGTGCCCGTGTACTCGGGGTACATATCAATCTGGCCGCCGCGCAGGGCCTCGAAGCAGATGGTGGTGCCGCCGAGGCCGGTTTTGGTGGCCACTGCCAGGTTAGTATTGCCCCGGATGAGGGCGGCGTACATCTCCACCAGGATGTACTGCTCGGCAAAAATCTTGGAGCCCAGCCGCACCACGGCCGCGCCGGGGGCCAGCGGGCGGGGCGTGCGCCACAGCCCGGCGCGGCGCAGCCAGGCCAGGGCCACGGCCTTCGGGGCGCGGTGCAGGTAATCGACCTGGTAGTTGAGGTTGGTCATGGCCGAGTCGGAGAGGCGGCCGCTGAGCTGGTCGAGCACGGGGCCCAGCTCGGGGTGGGCGCGCAGCAGGGCGGGGCGCAGCACGGGGGCGGCGTAGTAGGGCGGCAGGGCGTGGCGGTCGTCGCGCAGCACTTGCAGGCCGTAGGCCCGGATGCGCCCGTCGGTCGAGTAGCCGTCGATGACGTCGACGCGCTCGTCGCGCAGGGCTTCGTACACCAGGGCCGGGGCCAGTACCCCGTGGGGGAGGTTGCGCAGGCCGTAGATGCGGCTCAGCCCCGGCAGGCAGTCGGCCCGCCCAATAAACTCGGGACTGAAAGCGGCTTGCAAGGCTGGCTTACCCTGCGGGTCGCTGGCCGCCGGCTGGGGCCACCAGTAGCCGGCGGCCAGCAGCGGAAGCGCTACCAGCAGCCCCAGGCCGACCGTCCGCAGCCGCCGGGTCGACAGCTTTTCCAGGGCGCCCAGCCCGGCATCGAAGGCCAGCGCCAGCGCGGCCGAGGGAATGGCCCCCGCCAGTATCATCACGGGGTTGTTAAGCGAAATGCCTTCGAAGATGAACTCGCCCAGGCCGCCCGCCGCCACGTAGGCGGCCAGCGTGGCCACGCCCACGTTGATGACCGTGGCCGTGCGAATGCCGGCCATGAGCACCGGCAGGGCCAGCGGCAGCTCGACTTGCCGAAAAATCTGCCGTTCCGTGAAGCCCAGCCCGCGGGCGGCCTCCACCACGGCCGGCGGCACGCCCCGGATGCCGGCCACCGTGTTGCGAATGATGGGCAGCAGCGAATACAGCAGCAGCGCCAGGATGGCCGGCGCCGCCCCAATGCCCAGCACCGGAATCAGAAAGCCGAGCAGCGCGATGCTGGGCACCGTTTGGAGCACGCCGGCCGCGCCCAGCACTGCCGGCGCCCAGCGCGGCCGCCGCGTGAGCCACAGCCCCACCGGCACGCCCACGGCCACGCCCAGCAGCAGCGCGGCGGCCGTGAGGGCCACGTGCTGCATCGTTTGCTGGCCCAGCTTGCCGGCTTGCTCGTGCCAGAAGGCGAGGAGGTCAGTAAGAATTTTCATGCGGCAGGGAGGTGAGCAAGGGCGTGGCCAAAGGCGGCCAGCAGGGGGCCGGGGGCGAGGCGCTGGCCGGTGCCGGCCACGGCCAGGCCACCCGGCCCGGCGTCGGCCAACTGGTCCAGGGCCGCCTGCACGCTGGTGGTGGAGGCGAGCGGCGTGGGGGCTGGGCTAGCCCCGCCGGGCGCGCCGCTGGCAGCGGGCAAAAACGGGAGTACCTCGGCCAGCGTGGTAATGCGCAGCTCGAGGGCCAGCTTTTCGGCGGCGAAGAAGCGGCGCACGAACTCATTGGCGGGCTGGCGCAGCAGCGCGCGGGGTGGGCCGAGCTGCTGAATCCGGCCATTGTTGAGGAGCATGATGCGGTCGGCCAGCTCGAAGGCTTCCTGCACGTCGTGGGTCACGAGCACCACCGTTTTGCGGCGCAGCTCGTCGAGCTCGCGGAAGTCGCGGCGCACGGCGGCCCGTGTGAGGGGGTCGAGGGCACCGAAGGGCTCGTCGAGCAGTACCACGGGCGGGTCGGCGGCCAGCGCCCGGGCTAGCCCCACGCGCTGGGCCTGCCCGCCCGAAAGCTGGGCCGGCAGCATGGCGGCAAAGCGGGCGGCTGGCAGGTGCAGGCGCTCCAGCAGCTCGGTGGTGCGGGCGGCGGTTTCGGCGGGCGGGCGGCCCAGCAGGGTGGGCACCACGGCTACGTTCTGGGCCACGGTGTAGTGGGGCAGCAGGCCCACCTGCTGAATGACGTAGCCGATGCCGCGCCGCAGCGCCTCGGGTGCCTGCTGGCGCACGTCGCGGCCGTGGAGCTCGATGGTGCCGCCGTCGGGCTCGATGAGGCGGTTGAGAGTTTTGAGCAGCGTGGTTTTGCCGCAGCCGCTGGGGCCCAGTAGCACCAGCGTTTCGCCGGCGGCCACTTCAAAGGATAAGTCAGCGACCACTACCTGCGCCCCGAAGCGCTTGGTGAGGTGCGACACGCGGATGACGGGCGAGGAGGGAGGCATTCGAGAAAAAAATGACGAGGATAAGCCAGCCGGGGCCGGGCCGCCAAGGTACGGCTAGCCCCGTGGCGCTGCCCACGGCCGCTACGCCAAGCGAACGCCAGCGGAGCAAGCCAAGCTGAAAGAATCAGTAATAAAAGCAATACTATGCTCTTAGCTCAGGCTTAGCCTAGCTTTGCGCAAACAGACCGCACTTCACCGCTCCGTTACTATGCACTCCACGCGTACGCTTTCCCTTACCCTCTTGCTGGGCCTCAGCGGCTGGCTGGCCCCTCACCTGGCCACGCAGGCGCAAAGCCTCCAGCTTATTAGCACCACCACGCCTACCGATGCTCAGTCGCCGGTAGATGCCGTGGCGGCTCCCAGCCGCCTGTACGTGGCCGACTTTGGCGCCAGCGCCCTGCGCATCTACGACACGAGCCAGCCCACGGCCCTGAAGCGGCTGGGGAGCCTGACGGGCATTCTGCGGCCCAGCCGGGTAGCCGCCAGCGGCACCAAGGTCTACCTGAGTAGCCGGGGTATCGGCACGGTTTCCCAAAGCTACCTGTACGCCGTCGATGCCAGCAATGGCGCTGCCCCCGCGATTATTCGCCAGGCTACGACGCTGCCGCCGGAGGTGGCCCTGATGACGGCCAGCAGTACCCTGCTGTGCGCCGGCTTCACCTCCCAGTTGTACGTGTTTGACAGCGACCTCAACCCGCTCAGTACCCTGACCACCATCGTCAATGGACTGGTGCTGAACAATACGTACTTGTACGTTTTGGCCGGCAACACCCTCAATACCTACGACCTGAGCGTGCCCACCGCGCCGGTAATGCGCAGCAGCGTGGCCGTAGGCGCTTACACGAGCACGAATGGCTTGACTAACCTGCTGACTGTTTCCGGTAATTACCTCTACCTCAACGGGCACAAGGGCGTTTTTACGCTGAGCAACCCCGCCACGCCCGCGCTGGCCTCGGCTAACTCGCTTACCTTCAACAAAACGGCCGGCGCCACGGCCTACCAGCTCAGCACCACTGCCAGCAGCACCGTTACGGTAGTGGATTTGCGGGTGCCCACGGCGCCCGCCGTGGCCGCTACGGCCGCCGGCTTCACCAACATCACGTACTCGCCCACCGATGCCGTCACGGGGCAGGACGATTTGGTGTACGCCGTGCAGTCCAACGGCGGGCAGGTCAAGACCTACCGGTACACGGCCGGCGTGCTGAGCACGCGCGGGAGTGCCGCCGCGTCCTTCACGCTCTACCCCAACCCGGCGGCCGACGAGGTAGCCCTGAGCCTGCCCGCGGCGGCGGGGGCGGGCCAGCACGTGACCCTGCTCAACGCGTGTGGGCAGCTCGTGCGCACGCAGCCGCTGCCCGCGGGCAGCACCCGCGCCACCATCTCCCTGGCCGCGCTGCCGGCGGGGGTGTACTTCGTGCAGGCGGGCGGCACTACCCAAAAATTGGTTCGTCAATAGCTGCCGGAGCTTAGCCCGGTGCCCGGTCAGGCGTAGCCCGGCGTGGGCACCGGGCTAAGCTCGGCTAGGTGGGGAGAAGCCCTATTCGGGGCGAGTAGCGTACCAAACGGGCGGCCGTCCACGTTGCCTTCACGTGGCCAGGGTGCGGCAAATGCCCCAGCCCGCGTTTTCTCGCTACTTTTGACCGTTCGCGCGTGGGGCCCCGTTTGGCCCCGCCCGCCCCACCGAACCGCTGCCTTCCCTATGAAGCTACCCCCCCGGCTCACGCTGGCCGCCGCCCTGCTGGGTGCGGCCGCCGCCGAGCCCCAGCTTGCCCACGCCCAGCTTACCCAAACCGCCACCGCGCCCGAGCGCTACTTTGAGGAAGGCCTCGACCTATTCGACAAAAAGCAGTACGGCGCCGCCCAGCAGGCTTTTCAGCAGTACATGCAGGTGGCCCCCGCCCGCGTGGGCGAGCAAAGCGGCCCCCCCGCCGCCAGCGGCCGCCAGGAGCGCCTGGCCGATGCCGAGTACTACTACGCCGTGAGCGGCCTCTACCTGCTGCACCCCGACGCGGAGGGGCTCATCCTCGACTTTGCTCGCCAGCACCCGGCCCACCCGCGCGCGGCGGTGGCCTACTTTGAGTTGGCCAAGTTTTACTACGACCAGCAGAACTACGCCCAGGCCAGCACCTACTTCCAGAAGGTGGCCCCCGCCAACCTCAGCCAGAGCCAGCGCGCCGAATCCGATTTCAAGCTGGGCTACAGCCACTTTCAGCTCAAGGAATACGACCAGGCCCGCATTCTGTTTGACCGCAACAAGCAGGAGGCCAGCCAGTACCGCTACGCCAGCTCGTACTACGCGGGCTACCTGGCTTTCCGGGCCGGCGACTACGCCGGGGCGCGCAAAGACCTGCTGGTGGCCGCCGAAAACGACGCTTACCGCGGCGTGGTGCCGGCCATCATGACCCAGATTTACTACCGCGAGGGCAACTACGACGGCCTCATCGGCTACGCCACCAAGGCCTTGCAGCAAACGCCGCCGCCCCAGAGCGCCGACGAGATTCAGCTGCTCACCGGCGATGCCTACTACCAGAAGCAGGACTACAAGCAGGCCGGCCAGTACTTCGACCAGTACGCGGCGGCTCACAAGGGCAAAATCGAGCCCGGCCTGCAATACAAAATTGGCTTTGCCAACTATAAGGAGGGCGACTACAAAAACGCCATCGCCAACCTCAAGAACGTGGCGAGCCGCCGCGACTCGCTGGGCCAGAACGCGGCCTACCACCTCGGCCTGAGCTACCTGCAAGCCGGCCAGAAAACGGCCGCGCTGGCTGCCTTCGACGCCGCCCGCCAGAGCACCCTCGAGAAAACGGTGTCGGAAAACGCCACCCTCAAGTACGCCCAGGTGCAGTACGAGTTGGGCAACCTGCCCGAGGTGATTGCGGCCCTGCGCGACTTCCGCCGCAAGTACCCGCGCTCGAAAAGCCAGCCCGTGGTGGACCAGCTGCTCAGCGACGGCTTCCTCTCCAGCACCAACTACGCCGAGGCGCTCACCTACCTCGACGGGCTGGGCGAGGACCGGGGCGCCACCCTCAACGGCACCTACCAGCGCATTGCCTACGCGCAGGCCGCCACGCTCTACAACGACGGCAGCTACACCCAGGCATTGCCCCTTTTGGATAAAAGCCTGAAGTACCCGCAGGACGACGCCCTGCGCGCCGCTGCCCAGGTGCTGCGCGGCGAAATCTACTCCGTGGGCCAGCAGTATCCCGAGGCCATTACGGCCTACGCGGCTGCCGCCCGCTCGGCCCGCCAGGGCGGCGTGAGCGACGAGGAAACGCAGTACGTGCAGCTGGCCCGCTACGGGCTAGGCTACGCGTACTACAACACCAAGCAGTACGACAAGGCCCGCCCGCAGTTCCAGGCTTACTTGAGCGATGCCGCCGCCAAGCCCTCAGACCCAAATTACTACGACACCACTCTGCGCTTGGCCGACACCTACTACGTGGCCAAAAGCTACCAGCAGGCCCTCGACCTCTACGACAAGGTAATCGAGGCCAACGCGCCCGATAAGGACTACGCCTACTACCAGAAGGGCCTGACGCTGGGCCTGCTCGGCCGCAAGGACGAGGCCAGCCAAACCCTGGCCAGCCTGCTCAAGAGTAACCCCGACTCGCGCTACGCCGAGCAGGCCGTATTTCAGCAGGCGCAGCTCGATTTTCAGGCCGGTGACTACGGCCCGGCGGCCGAGGGCTTTACGCGCCTCATCCAGAACCGGCCTACTTCCAGCCTGCTGCCCGATGCCTACCAGCGCCGGGGCGTGGCCTACGCCAACCTCGAGCAGCAGGACAAGGCCGTGGCCGACTTCCAGAAAGTGCTGGCCGACTACCCGCGCAGCCCCGCCGCCCAGCAGGCCCTCTACGGCTTGCAGGAAAGCCTGACCGCCCTGGGCCGCACCGAGGAGCTGGACCAGGCCGTAGCCAATTTCAAGGCCCAGAACCCGAACAGCAAGGCCACCGAGAGCGTCGAGTTTGAGGCCGCTAAGTCGCTGTACCTGGCCGAGAAATATGCCCAGGCGCTGCCCCGCGTGCAGGCCTACCTCAAGCAGTATCCCGACAACGCGCTGGCCCCCGACGCCCGCTTTATCCTGGCCGACTCGTACCTGCGCACCGGTAATAAAACCCAGGCCCTGCCGCTGCTCAAGGCCGTGGTGGCCGACAACAAGAGCGAGTTTGTGAACCGCGCCGTGGGCCGCGTAGCCGACCTGGAGCTGGAAAACAAGAACTACCCCGAGGCCATCAAGTACTACGAGCGCCTGCGCACGGCCTCCAGCAACCGCCGCGAGGTGGCCACCGCCACCCTGGGTCTGCTGCGTGCCTACTACGACGGCGGCGACTACCAGAAGGCCCGCGCCACCGCCACCAGCCTGCAAGGGCTGGCCGGTGCCACCGCCAACGCCACCAACACCGCCCTGCTCTACCAGGGCAAGGCCGACTACAAGCTCGGCAACCTCGACCAGGCCGCTACCGAGCTAGCCGCCACCGTGGCCGCCGCCCCCAGCGATGCCACCGGCGCCGAGGCCCAGTATACGCTGGCCGAAGTGCTTTTTAAACAGCAGAAATACGACGAGGCCATCACGCAGGCCTTTAAGGTCAACTCCAACTACAGCGCCTACGAGCTGTGGCAGGGCCGCGCCTTTTTGCTGCTCGCCGATGTGTACACCGCCCAGCGCGACATCTTCCAGGCCCGCGCCACGCTCAACTCGGTTATCGATAATAAATTTCCGGTACCCGAGGTAATCGAGGGTGCCCGCCAGCGCCTTAAGGCCCTGCCCGCCAGCGACGACGCGCCCGCCCCAGCCGCCGAGGAGCCCGCCAAACCGGCCCCCAGCAAGCCCGCCGCCCCGGCCAAGGCCAGCCCCGCTACCCCCGCCAAAACGCCGCCGGCCAAGGCCCCGGCTACCGCGCCCGCCAAGTCTGCCCCGGCCAAAGCGCCGGTGCGCAAGCCCGCCGCCCGGCCCTAAGGTTGTTAGTAGCTCGCTGGCATAAACTCGCATTAATGAAACGTTTAGAGGTGATAAAATCAAGCTTTACTACCACCGCCGGCCGGCCCCTGCTGCTGGCGGCCGGCCTGAGTGGCCTGGTGGCTTTCGGAGCGCAGGCCCAGGGCCAGCCCGGCAAGGGCAAGGGCAAGGCGCGCGGCACCATCCAGGATGCCGAGATTGAGATTGTGAAGGACCGGGTGAACACGCTGCCCGAGGCGACGCGCAACTTCGAGAAAATCCGGCTGGCCCCGCCGCCCAAGCCTACCCGCCAGGTTAGCTACACCTACCCCGATTTCCGGCTGCCCGCCACCCGCCTCAACCCCGCCGTGCAGGTGCTCACCGTGGCCCAGGAAGAGCTGGAGCCCCTCACCGGTAACTACGTGAAGCTGGGCTTGGGCAACTACGGCTCGGTCTACGGCCGCGCCCACCTGCACTCGACCCGCAACGAGCAGTACAGCTACGGCCTCGACGTGCGCCACAACAGCTCGAACACCGGCCCCGTCGATGGCAAAAACTCGGGCGCCAGCCTCACCAGCGCTACCGCCACCGGCGAGTATTACCAGGGCACCACGGCCCTGGGCGGCGCCCTCGACTTCGCCCGCGATACCTACCACTTCTACGGCTACGACCGCAGCAAGCTGGCCGCCGAGCCTAGCCCCGATGACATCAAGCAAACGTTCACCCGCTTCGGCGCCCGGGCCTACGCCCGCAACCGCGCCGCCGACGCGGCCTTGCAGTACGAGGTGGGCGTGGGCTACCAGTACTTCGGCGACCGCTACGGCGTGAGCGAAAATAACTTCCTCGTCAACGGCAAGGCCGGCTACGCGCTCAGCGAAACCAGCCGCCTCACGCTCGACGCGCAGGGCTCCTTTATTTCGGACAAGCAGCCGCTGGGGCTGGCCGGCCAAACCGGCGACCTGAGCCGGACCCGCAACTTCTTCCAGGTCACGCCGGCCTACGAGCTGACCGGCAAAACCGGCCTCAGCCTCACGCTGGGCGCCACGCTGGGCTACAGCAGCGACGCCCTCAACGGCGTGGGCAAGGGCATGATTAACCCCGCCGTGCGGCTGGGCTACGCCGTGGTGCCCGAGAAATTCACCGTCTACGGCGGCCTCGGCGGCGCCATCCAGCGCGTCACGCGCTACGCCCTGAGCCAGGAAAACCCCTGGCTGGCTCCCGGCCAGACCCTGGCCGACACCCACGCCGGCCCCACGGTGTACGGCGGCTTTACCTCGACGCCGGTGAGTGGCCTGGAACTGGCTGCCCGCGCCACCTTCGGGCGCTCGCGTAATTTGTATTTTTACCGTAATTCGCCGGCCGACACCAGCAAGTTCGACTTAGCCTACGACAGCACCACCATCAACGTGGTTAACGTGCACGCCGAAGCCCTCTACAGCGCCTCCGAAAAGCTGCGCCTCGGCTTCAAGGCCGATTATAACCACTACGGCGTCAAGTCGTTGGCACAGGCCTACGGCCGTCCGGCTTTCCTGGGCACGCTCTACGGCACCTACAACGTGTTCGATAAGCTGCTGCTCGGGGCCAGCTTCTACTACTACTCGGCCAACTACGGCACCAGCTACCAGGTAGGCTACAATCCCGGCCGCTTCGTGCGGGAGCAGGACCGCCAAACCAACGCCGTGGTGGACCTCAACCTGCGGGCCGATTACCGCATCACGCCCAAGTTCAGCGTCTTTGCGATGGGCAACAATCTGGCTAACCGCCACTACCAGCGCTACCTCAACTACCAGAGCCAGGGTATCAATGTTATCGGGGGGGTAACTTATTCATTCTAAGCACTTGACCTAGTGGGCAAGGGGGTGGACGAGGAGCCCGGCCTGGAAATTGGCTTTTTCCTTCCCTAACTTTAGCCGCGTAACTACCTCACTGCCCGCTTGCCCAACCACCCACTCCGATGAATCTAGCCGACCACCTACGCCCTTTGCTCCGCGACCACGACTGCGTGATAATTCCGGATTTTGGGGGCCTAGTGGCCGAGTATACCCCGGCCCGGGTGCAGCCCGGCGGCCGGCACGTACTGAGCCCGCCCACCCGCCAGGTAGCTTTTAACCAAGCCCTTACCCGCAACGACGGCCTGCTCGTCGATGCCCTGCGCCAGCACCTGGGCCTGCCCGCCGCCGAGGCCCGCGAGGCCCTGCGCCAGGCCGTGGCTACCCTGCACCGCGACCTGCAAACCCAGGAGCGCACTGAGCTGCCCGGCATCGGGGTGTTTCGGCAAATAGCCGGTCGGGGCCTGCAATTTGAGTACACCGGCACCGACAACCTGCTTACGGCCGCCTTTGGCCTGCCCGAGCTCACGGTGCACCCCGTTTCGGTGATTGATGCCCGCCTGGCCCGCGAGCAACAGGCCCAGCTGGTGCCGCGCCTGCGCTCGGCTGGCCGGGGCGTGCGGCTGCGGCGCGTGGTGCCCGGCGCGGCCATCGGCCTGCTGGCCGGCCTGGCCGTGGCCGGATTGTACTTATTGAATCTGCATCCGACCGTGCTGCCCACCGCCTGGCAGAGCCACCTGCCCCGTTGGGAGCAGCCGGCCAGCCAGGCTGCCCCGCAGCAAGCTGCTTTGGCGCAGCCCAGCTTTTCGGCCCCGGCTACCGTGGCCAGCACCCCGGCTGAAGTAGCCGAGGCCCCGGTCAGCGTGCCTGCCGCTAGCTCCAACCCGTCGGTAAATGCAGGAGAGCTTACCGTAGCCGCGCCCGCCAGCACCCTGGCCGCTCCTGCCGTGAGCGTCCCGGCCGTAGCGGCTAAGGCCCCGGTCAAGGCGCAGCCAACGCAAACTGCGCCTGCCCAAACTACCCCTGCGCCGGCCGACCCGGTAGATGCCCTGCTGGCCCGCCGTGCCGCGCCCAGCCAGGTGCGGCCCCGCAGCAAGGCCCGCAAAGTGCCCGCCGCCGCCGCCATCGCCCTTGCCGACGAAAGCAACGTGGCCAAGCCCGTGCCGCTAGCCCTGCGCAAGGCCAATACCCCGTCGCTGACTACCTCCTACGTGGTAGCTACCACGGCGCCCCGCCCCGCCGCCGCACCCGCCGCCATGCCGGTGGTGAGCGTGCACAACAGCAAGAAGGTGGCCCTGGCCCCCGCCGCCAAGCCAGTAGCAAAGGCGAAGCCCGTGGCTGCCTACGCCGCCAAGCCCGTAGCCGCCCACGCGGCTAAGCCGATGGCTGCGGTAGTACCCGCGCCGGCTGCCGGGGCTGTAGCGCCCGCCGCTGCTGCCTCCGCTACCACAATAAAAGGCCGCACCGGCCGTTATTACCTCATCGTGGCTGCCTACGGCTCGCTGGCGCGCGCCGAGGAGGGCCGCCGCAACCTGGCCCACGCCGGCCGCCCGGCCAAGGTTATCCTGCCGCCCAAGGGCAGCCGCCTCTACCGCCTGTCGGCCGTCGATTTTGCCGACAAGCCCACGGCTACGCTCGCCGCTAACCGCCTGCGTCAAAATCCGCATTTCGACAAGGGCCTGACCGTGTTGCCCTACTAAGTCTTACGCCGCCGGCCCGGCTGGCTAGCCCGCTTCTCCGTTCTTCCCTGCTTCCCTGAATGTTCGCTTTCCTGCTGCAAGCCGCCCCGGCCGTCACTTCCGTTGCTACCGATACGGCCGCCGCGGCAGCCAATGCCGCCGCTAACGCGGCCCCCGGCCTCTCGCTCATCGACCTGATTCTGCGCGGCGGCTGGATAATGCTGCCCATCTTCCTGCTGCTCATCGTTTCGATTTATATCATCGCTGAGCGCTACCTCACCATCCGCAGCGCCGGGGGCAACCCCGAGTCGTTTATGAGCGGCATCCGGGCCCTCATGGTGAAGGGCGACTTGCAGGGCGCCAAGCTCTACTGCGCTCAAAATCCTTCGCCGCTGGCCCGCATGGTGGAGAAAGGGCTGCGCCGCATCGGCCTGCCCATCACCGAAATTGAGGCCAGCGTCGAGAACGTGGGCAAGATTGAGATTGCCCGCCTCGAAAAGAACATCAGCATCCTAGGCATCATCGCGGGCATTGCGCCCATGCTGGGCTTCGTGGGCACGATTATCGGCGTTATCAAAATCTTCTACGCCATCAGCAGCAGCGGCGAGTTTGGCATCACCCAGATTGCGGGCGGCCTCTACACCAAGATGGTGACCTCGGCGGCCGGCCTCATCGTGGGCATCATCGCCCACATCGGCTACCACTGGCTCAGCATCCTGGTCGAGCGCATGGTGTTCCGCATGGAAAACTCGGCCATCGAGTTCATGGATATCCTTCAGGATAATTAAAAATTGTGAATTAAAAATTAAAAATTGACCGTTCAACCAGCTCGCTCCAGGCTTTATAAAGACTCAATTTTTAATTTTTAATTTTTAATTCAAATGCAGTGAATTTAAGCCGCCGCCGTCACGCCTCTTCGCACGTCGAGACCAGCTCGATGAACGACATCATGTTCTTCCTGATGCTGTTCTTCCTGATTGTGTCCACGATGGTGAACCCCAACGTTATCAAGCTGTTGCTGCCCAATGCCAAGAGTAGCAAGCAGGTGATGAAGCAACCCATAACGGTGAGCATCAACGCGGCCGGCGAGTACTTCGTCAACAAAAAGCCCGTGACGGCCGCCACCCTCGAACCCGAGTTGCGCGCCCTGCTCATTCCCAATCAGCCTGCTGAGGCCCAGCCCAGCGTGGTGCTGCGCGTCGATGCCGGCCTGAACGTGCAGAAGCTGGTGGACGTGCTTGAAATCGGCAACCGCCTGAAGCTGAAAATGGTGATGGCGACCCAGTCGCAGCAGGCCGCCGGGAAATAAGTCGGAATGAGGAATTAGAAAATATGAGTTGGCGGCATTTCAGCTCAGACTCCAACTCATACCTCGTAGTTTCTAACTCATAACTCCCCAAAACATGGCCCTCGACTATCCCGAAGAGCACCGGCGCGAGGCGCTGCTGATTACGGCGGCCATCGTGGTGCTACTCGCCCTCATCTGCTTCTTCCTCAAGTTTAACGGCCCCAACCCGCCCCTCGAAGCGATGGGTGGCGATGGCGTGGAGCTGAACTACGGCCTCGACGAGGCCGGCTCGGGCGACATCCAGACGATGGCCACCGCCAACGCCTCCCAAAACCGCGAAGACTCGCGTCCGCCCGCCGCGCAGCCCAATGCTACGCCCCAGCCCGCGCAGCCGCGCGTGGAGCCCAGCGCGCCTACCCAGCCCGCCGCCCAAGAAAAAGTGATTACCAGCGAAGCCGAGGACGCCGGCGCCACGGCCCCGCCCGTGGAGAAAGTGACCCCCAAGCCCGCCCCCGAGGTGGTGCGCGAAACGCCCAAGCCCCGCGAGCAGCCCCGCACCCTGTACACGCCCAAGGGCAGCGCCAGCGGTGTGGCCGGCGGCAACGGCGTGAACGGCACCAGCAGCGCGCCCACCGGCAATAGCAACGGCGACCGCCCCGGCACCGTGGGCGACCAGGGCGACCCCCGCGGCTCGCTCAACGCCAAGGCGCTCTACGGCGAGCCGGGCAGCGGCGGCAGCGGCTCGCGCCCCGGCAGCGGCGGTGGCTCGGGCCTGGAGATGAGCGGCTGGCGCTTCGACAACCAGCCCGTGGTGGAGGCCCTCGACGATAATCCGGGCGTGGTGCGCTTCAAGATTAAAATCAGCGACGATGGCGAAGTAGAGTCCGTGACCAAGGTGTCGGGCAACGTGTCGCCGTCGCAGGAAAAGCTCTGCCGCGACAAGCTGCTGGATTCCAACTTCGTAAAAACCAACGCCGGGGCGGGCGGCGCCACGGGTTACTACACGTTCCGGTTTACCGTGAAATAGTACGCCCCTTATCGAATAGTAAAAGATTGAACGTCATGCTGAGCTTGTCGAAGCATCTCTACCGCGCCGCTAGGTTCAACTAACCCAACGGATGCGGTAGAGATGCTTCGGCGAGCTCAGCATGACGTTCTTGTTTGGTTTGTAATATCAAGAAACAAGGTGACTAGTATGACTTACCCCGAAACCCTGGCCTGGCTCTACGCACAACTGCCCATGTACCAACGGGTAGGAGCGGCTGGCTTCAAGAAAGGCTTGGGCAACACCGAGGCCCTGGCCGAAGCCCTGGGCCACCCCGAAACCAAATTCAGAAGCGTGCACGTGGCGGGCACCAACGGCAAGGGCTCCAGCTCGCATTTGCTGGCGGCGGTGCTGCAAAGCGCGGGCTACAAGGTAGGCCTCTACACCTCGCCGCACCTGCGCGAGTTTACCGAGCGCATTCGGGTGAACGGGCAGGAACTGGCCCCCGACTACCTGGTGCAGTGGGTGGCTAGCCACCAGGACTTGTTTGCTAGCATCCAGCCCTCGTTTTTCGAGATGTGCGTGGCGCTGGCCTTCGACTACTTTGCCGCCGAGCAAGTGGACGTGGCCGTGGTGGAAGTGGGCCTGGGCGGCCGGCTCGACTCGACCAACATCATCACGCCGCTGGTGTCACTCATCACCAACATCAGCTACGACCACCAGGCCATGCTGGGCAATACGCTGCCCGAGATAGCGGGCGAAAAGGCGGGCATCATCAAGCCTGGCCGGCCGGTGGTAGTCAGCCAGACCCAGCCCGAGGTGGCGGCCGTATTCGAGGCCAAAGCCCGGCAGGAGGGAAGCACGCTGCTGTTTGCCGACACGCGCTACGAGGCGCGCCCGGCCGCCGAAACTAGTGCCGACGACTATAGCAGGGGCACGCAAGTACTGAACGTGTACCGCGAAGGCCGACTGTACTTAGAAGGAGTGCAGCTGGGCTTGCTCGGCGATTACCAGCGCCTGAACCTGCCCGGCGTGCTGGCTACGTTGGATGAGTTGCGGGCGCAGGGCTTCACTATTTCCAATGTGCCCCTCCGCTGGGGGCTGCGCGAGGTCACGCGGCTCACCGGGCTGCGGGGGCGCTGGAGCGTCATCGGCCAGCGCCCGCTGGTGGTGGCCGACACCGCCCACAACGAGGCCGGGCTGCGCCTGGTGCTGGCCCAGCTGGCGCGGGTGCCGCACCGGCAGCTGCACCTGGTTATCGGCACCGTCAACGACAAGGACGTGGCCAAGGTGCTGGCCCTGTTGCCGCGCGCGGCCACCTACTACTTCTGCCAGGCCGACATTCCGCGCGCCCTGCCCGCCGAGGAACTGGCCGCCCTGGCGGCCGCGGCGGGCCTCCCGGGCCGCGTGTACGGGCCGGTGCCGGCGGCCGTGGCGGCGGCCTGCGCGGCGGCCGGGCCCGACGACGTGGTGTTTATCGGGGGCAGCACGTTTGTGGTGGCCGAGGTGGCCGAGCTCTACGAGCAGCCGGGCTAGCGGGTACTTTAGCCCGGCCGTTTCGTTCCGCGCCTTTCTCATGAGCTACCTGCGCCGCTCCTATGCCCGGCTGGCTGGGCACCGCTACAAATTGCTGCTGGGCAGCCTGCTGCTCCTCGTGCTGGGCTCGGGCTTCGCCCCGGCCGCCGCCGACCCGGGCGTGTTTGCCCTGCTGCTGCTCCAAAACCTGGCCGTGGGCGTGCTGGTGTTTGCCGAAGAAAGGCCGTGGCTGCTGCTGCTGTGCCTGCTGGTGGTGCTGGGCCTGGAGGGCGCCGCCCAGCTGCGGGGCTGGCCCTCGGTGCGCGCCTACACGGGCCTGGCCTACAGCGTGTTTTGCTTTTCGATAACGCTGCGCATCTTTCGCAAGGTGCTGGGGGCGGGGCGGGTGTCGGCCGAGCTGCTGGCGGCCACCATGTGTGGCTTCGTGCTGCTGGGCATGGTAGGCACGTTTCTGTTCGTGCTCATCACGCTGGTGCAGCCGGGGGCCTTTTCCAACGTGCCGCCCGAGCCGGGCACGGTGCAGGCCCTCAACTACTTCAGCTTCATTACGCTGCTCACCGTGGGCTACGGCGACATCGTGCCCCTCACCAACGTAGCCCGCAAGGCCACCGTGCTGCTGGGGCTGCTGGGCCATTTTTACGACCTGTTCGTGGTCAGCGTCATCGTGGGCAAGTACGTGGGTGGGGTGGTGGAAGGCGTGGAAGATGACCGGGCCGCCGAGCCCAAGAAGTAGGTGCCGGCCGTAGTTTTGCAGCCCTTTCGCTTAAAAAACTGCCCGCCGTGCCCCGCATCAAACTCCAGCGCTTCGCCGCCAACGCCACCCGCCCCGACATTGTGGAGCCGGGCAAACCCAGCTTTGGCCACCTGGCCGGCCGCTGGCGGAGCGATTTCTTTCACAACGACCACCCGCTGGTGCTGGAGGTGGGCTGCGGCAAGGGCGAGTACACCGTGGGGCTGGCCCAGCGCCACCCCGACCAAAACTTCCTGGGCCTCGACATCAAGGGCGAGCGCATCTGGCGCGGCAGCACCCGCGCCGAGGCCCTGGGCCTCACCAACGTGGGCTTTGTGCGCCTGCTGGCCCACCAACTCACCGAGCACTTCGCCCCCGGCGAGTTGAGCGAAATCTGGATAACCTTCCCCGACCCACGCCCCCGCGACCGCGACATCAAGCGCCGCCTCACCGCCCCGCGCTTCCTCAACATGTACCAGGCCCTGCTGGCCCCCGGCGGCGTGGCCCAGCTCAAAACCGACAGCGAGGGCCTCTACGACTACACCTTGGAAGTGCTGGCCAGCCGCCCCGACGCCCGCATCGAGGTAGCCACCCGCGACCTCTACGCCGAAACCGACCCGGCCTTTGCCGCCGCCCAGGCCATCCAGACGCACTTCGAGGGCAAGTACCGCGCCGTGGGCGTGCCCATCAAGTACGTGCGGTTTTCGCTGGGCTAGGGTGGGGCAAGGGGAGGGCCGCGGTGCGGGGATGTTCAGCCACTGCTGCTGGGTAGGGCGTAGCTGGCGCCAGGTTTCGCTACTGATAGTTTAAAGAGGAAGCTAGGCCTGGGCCAGTTGCCGCAGGCGCAGGTGCTGGAGCAGAATAATGGTTTTGCCGTCCTGAATTTCGCCGGTCGTTACCAGGCGCAGCGCCTCGGCCAGGGGCATTTCCAGCACCTCAATCTCTTCTTCTTCCACGCCGCCCCCGGCCTGGCGCTCGGTGGCGGCCGAATACTCGGCCAGGTAAAAAAACAGCCGCTCCGTGACCGAGCCGGGGCTCATGTAGGCTTCCAGCACCCGCTCGACGGCCGCAAGCTGATAGCCGGTTTCCTCCTGCACCTCGCGCCGGATGGCGTCGTCGGGGTGCTCATCGTCGAGCAGCCCGGCGCAGGCTTCAATCAGCAGGCCCGTCGGGTTGCCGTTGACGTAGGTAGGCAGTCGAAACTGCCGGGTCAGCACCACGTGGTCGGTGGCGGGGTTGTGCAGCAGCACGGTGGCGCCGTTGCCCCGGTCGTAGGCCTCGCGAGACTGCGTTTCCCAGGTGCCGTTTTTACGCTGAAAATCAAATGTGATTTTGCGCAGCGTGTACCAGTCGTCTGAGAGCGTGCGCTGTTCGCGCAGCCGAATGTGCTCATTTGTGCCAAGGGTACTGTTCATTTACGTTCGAGTTTGTTTCTTTGGGTTTGTTTAAGCCAAGATACCCGTCCGCCATGAATTTTGAGCTTCGCAAGCAGCACCTGCTGGCCCGCCTCGAGCAGCAAGGCAGCGTAGAGGTCGCCGACTTAGCCGCTGAACTGGGTACGACGCCCATCACTATTCGGCGCGACTTGACCCAACTGGCGGCCAGCGGCTTGGTGGTGCGCACGCACGGCGGCGCCGTGCTGCCGCGCGTGGCCAAAGACCCCGTGGCCTTTGCCCGCAAGGCCACGGCCCACCAGGCGCAGAAGGCCCACATTTGCCGGCTGGCGGCGGCCCAGGTGGCGGCCGGCGACACTATTTTTATCGATTGCGGCAGCACCACCTTGCCGCTGTGCCCGCTCATTCGCCACCTGCGCATCCGGGTGGTTACCAACTCGTTGCCGGTGCTGGCCGAGCTGGTGGGTTCGGCGGCGCAGGTCGTCATTGCCGGGGGCGAGGTAGACGCCGAGCGGCAGGCCGTACACGGGGCCCTGGCCGTGGAGCACCTGCGGCGCTACCGGGTCGATAAGGCTTTTCTGGGTGTCGATGGCCTGTCGCTAGCCCGGGGGCTGAGCGCCAATAGCGAGCAGGAGGCGAGCATCAGCCTGGCCGTAGCCGCCGGGGCGGCCCACGTGTACCTGCTCTGCGATGCCAGCAAGCTAGAGCAAGACAAGTACTTGCAGTTCGCGCCCCTGTCGGTGGTGGGTACGCTGGTCACCGACCCCGCGGCCCCGCCCGAGCTGCTGGCCCGCTACCGCGAAGCCGGCCTGCGGGTGCTGGCCTAGCGGCCCGGACCAGCACCGCTAGGCTGGGGGTGCCGCTAGGCTTCCTCCAGCGCCTCAAACACGGCTTCAAGCTCGGTAAAGTCGCGCAGGCCGGGCTTTATCTCGTCGCCGCCGGCCAGGATGAGGCCCGCCGGATGCACCTGCTGGGCCAGGTCGGCGGCCTCGGTGGGGTCGGTGGGGGCGGCCAGCCACAGGGGGGCCTGCCGGGCCAGCTGGTGCCAGTAGGCGTAGTCGCTGGGGTAGTAGTGCGGGGGCGTGGTGAAGAGGGCAAAGCCCTGCGGGAACGCCGTCGTGAGGTCGGCCAGCGCCGCCGCAAAGTGTGCCTGCTTGAGAATGAGGTCGGCGGGCACCTCCACCAGGGCCGGCACGGCCAGCCCCTCGGGCCAGGCCTGGCGGGCGCGGTCGAGGCGCAGCAGCACGCCGGTGAGGCCGCATTCCTCCACCAGGCGGTTGATTTCGGGGCCGGCCACGTGGCCAAACTCGCCGATGATATCGACGCCGGCCACCCAGCCGGCCAGCTCGCGGGCCGTGGCCGCGTCTACGGCGTGGGGCAGGTTGGCATCGAGCGTGAAAACGAGGCCCTGGGCCCCCATGCCCGCGCAGTAGCGGGCGTCGGAAAGATTATTGATGCCGCGCACGAGCACGGGAAGAGCTAACATTATGAGAGTTATGAATTAGAAGTTAGAAGTTATGAGTTGGCTAGGGGCTTGGCTGATTGCGCCGGGCAACCTACTTGCGAAAACAAAGGTCGCACCGGGGCTCTCAACTCATAACTTCTAACTTCTAATTCATAACTTTGCAAAAGGTGCCAGCCGGAACGTTCACTCCCTGGGTGGCTAGCCTTCCTAATGACCCCAACCCCAACCAAGGGCCGCGTACTCGTGGCCATGAGTGGCGGCATCGACTCGTCGGTGGCCGCCGTGCTGCTGCACGAAGCCGGCTACGAAGTAGTCGGCATGACGATGAAAACCTGGGACTACGCCACGGCCGGCGGCTC
>Ga0160428_1001386_pt1 | contig 18610 bp, 17 predicted proteins | sample SolpanmetagenomM_FD_108198 | JGI IMG/M metagenome (GOLD analysis project Ga0160428, IMG submission 108198) | Solar panel surface microbial communities from Lawrence Berkeley National Laboratory, California, USA - M | ecosystem: Engineered > Built environment > Solar panel > Unclassified ... | reverse complement strand
GTCGCGAAGGCGTAGGAGGCTCGGTCGCGGACCTTGCGGTAGATGTGCATCCCCGCCACGGGCTTCGGCAGCGTCACGGCGGTGATGATCTCACCCTTGCGGAGATCCGTCTCGATCTGCGGCGTGTCGCCGGGGAGCCGGTGGAAGTCAGCGATCGGGATGGCGCGCGGCTGCCCGTCCGGATTCATGGTCTCGACGGTGGCGTCGAGCGCCCGCATGGCCACCGCCATGTCGGACGGATTGGTGGCGATGCAGGACTCGCTCGCGCCGACCACCGCCATGATGCGGTTGAACCCGCCGATCGCCGAGCAGCCGGAGCCGGGCTCGCGCTTGTTGCAGGGCATGGCCGTGTCGTAGAAATAGTAGCAGCGCGTCCGCTGAAGCAGGTTCCCGGCGGTGGTCGCCTTGTTGCGCAGCTGGCCCGATGCGCCGGCCAGCAGCGCCTTCGCCAACACGGCGTAGTCCTTCCGGACCCGCGGGTCCGCGGCGAGGTCGGAGTTGCGCACCAGCGCGCCGACGCGCAGGCCGCCCTCCGGCGTGGCCTCGACGGTGTTCAACGGCAACCGATTGACGTCGATCAGGGTCGCCGGTGTCTCGACCTGAAGCTTCATCAGGTCGAGGAGGTTGGTGCCGCCCGCGATGAACTTGGCATTCGGCCGCTCGGCCGCGAGCTTGGCGGCGTCCTGAACCGTAGCCGGACGTTCGTAGGTGAAAGCCTTCATGTCCGCCCCTTCAGAGGTTGCTGGCGGCGGTGTCGCGGATGGCCGCGACGATGTTGGGATAGGCGCTGCAGCGGCAGATGTTGCCGCTCATCCGCTCCCGGATCTCCGCGTCGCTGAGCGTCGGGGTCGCGGCCACATCCTCGGTGACGTGGCTCGGCCAGCCGGCCTTGGCCTCATTCAGCATGCCGACCGACGAGCAGATCTGGCCCGGCGTGCAGTATCCGCACTGGAAGCCGTCGTGCTCCAGGAAGGCCGCCTGCATCGGGTGAAGCTTGTCGCCGTCCGCGAGGCCCTCGATCGTGGTGATCTGATCGCCCTCGTGCATCGCCGCGAGGGTCAGGCAGGAATTGATCCGCCGGCCGTCCACCAGCACCGTGCAGGCGCCGCACTGGCCGTGGTCGCAGCCCTTCTTGGTGCCGGTGAGAGCCAGATGCTCGCGCAGGGCATCGAGCAGCGTCGTGCGCGTGTCGAGGACGAGATCCTGCGGCGTGCCGTTGACGGTGAGCCGCACCGGCATCGTCTGCGGAGCCGGATCGCCGGGTGCGGCGAGGGCGGGCGCCGGCCGATAACCGAGAGCGCCCAGCACACCGGCCGCCGCGCAGCCCTCCACCACGGCACGCCGCGTCAGGGCGAACGGCTTCTTCGGAGTCGCGTCTGTCATGCTGCTGTCCCGCCCATGCGTGACGCAACCGGGCGCGACGCAATCTGGAATCCGGTGTGCCAACGTCGGGTCGATGGATTAGATCCGCTCCAGACTGCGCCCCTTCACCGCGGCCACGTCGCGTTCCGGGGGCTGCCAGTCGCGATCCTGCGGCCTTCGTCATCGCGAGCGCAGCGACCCGGCGGAGCGCCATCTCGATCGGGGTGGCGCGGCCGGGTGGCTTCGCGTCGCTGGCAAAACGATGAGGCCGAACTGATCGGCCGCCCCGTGCGCGACCCGTCAGGGCCTCAGGCCCGCGTCGATGCCGGCTCGGCCAGCCGGATCGCCGCGGCCAGATCGGCCGCCTGCGCCCGGTCCCGGCAGACCATCCACAGGTCGTCGTGAGCGGAGAGTGAAGCGTCGAACAGGTCGACGAGGGCGGCCGGTGGATCGGCGAGATCGGGCCAGTGATAGAGGTGGAAGCCCAGAGCCTCGAAGAGCGGGAGGAGCGGCGCCAGATCCCAGAGCCTGTGGTTGCTCAAGGTTGCGTCGAGCCGGCCGGTTGCGAGAAGCGCGGCGTCGGCGATGGCGCCGCCCTCCCCCCAGGGAAACCAGCCTCGACCGTAATCCAGGGTGAAACGCTGGGCCGCCACGGCGAGCCAGCCCACGTGGCCGGTGCGGCCGATCCTTCGTTCGAGCGGCCGCAAGCCCTCGGCCTGGCGTCCGCCCCGGGTCGGCGCCCAAAAGGCTTGGCCCTCGGACGCGGCCAGCAGGATGCCCTGCGCCGCCTCGGCCGGCTCGGCGCGAACGGGGTGCGAACGGTCCTCGTTCCAGGCGGGCAGGCTCATCACGCAGGCCCGGGGCCAGCCGGCCCGGCAGGCCGCCACCATCACGCCCCAGCCCGGAAGGCCGCCCGCGAAGGGACGTGTCCCGTCGATCGGGTCGCCCACGAAGGTCCAGGCGTCCCGGGCCAGCAGCGCCCGCGCCGCCGATTGCCCCAGTTCCCCGGCCGTCTCCTCCTCGATGAGATCCGGTCCGAAGCGGTCGTGCAGCAATCGGCTGACGGCGAGGTCGGCTTCGGTCAGGGCCTGGCCGAGATCCGGGCCCTTGTTCGTCATGTCCAGGCCGCGCGCGCGCATGGCAAGCGCCAGCGGTGCCGCCTCCTCGGCGAAAGCGAGCATCCGCGCGAGGACGTCCTGCGCGGGCGTGTCGGTTCGAGCGGTCATGCGGCGAAGAGTTCGGGTACGCGGAGCATCAGGGCCTGGACCAGGACCAGCGTCTTGAGATCCGGCAGGCGACCGGTCCGGGCTTGGTCCGCCAGCTCGACGAGCGGGACCTCAAGGGCGAGCACCTGCTCGCCCTCCTCGTGCAGGCCGCCCCCGGCGCCGACACGGTCGGCGGGTCCGTAGGGCGCGAGGTAGAGCCAGAGGCGCTCGGAAGACACGCTGGGCATCGTGTAGGCGTGCGCCACCGGCTCCAGCCGGCTCAGGCGCACGCCCGCCTCCTCCATCGCCTCGCGGATCGCGGTCGCCTCGGGCGCGCCGCCGTCGAGTCCGCCCGCCGGGGCCTCGTCGAAATCCGCCGGCTCACCCCAGAAGGCCGGGCCGACCCGGGCCTGCCGGACCAGCAGGGCCACGCGACGGCCGGGATCGTAGGGCAGCACGCAGGCTGCCTGGCCGTGATCCTCCAGGGCCCGCCGCACCGTGCTGCCGTCCGTCAGCGTGAGCGTGGCGATGCCGAAGGTGTTCCACCCCCGGTGGAGCACCTCCAGCGGCAGGACGGGCGCGGGATCGGTCACGGGCGGGTCAGCGTTGCGTGCTGGCGGCGGTCTGGCCGAACATCACCTTCTTGGCGTCCTCGCTCATGGTCTTGCCGAAATCGGGATTGACCTCCGGCGCGCGGGCGTAGGCCGCCTTCGTGGCGGGCCGCTCGGCGATGGCCGTGAACCAGCGCTTGAGGTTCGGGTGGTCGTCGAGGTTCTGACCCTGCTTCTCGTACGGCACGATCCAGGGATAGCAGGCCATGTCGGCGATGGAGTAATCCGGGCCGGCGATGAAGGCTCGGTCGGCCAACCGCCGATCGAGGACGCCGTAGAGCCGGTTGGTCTCATTGGCGTAGCGCTTGATCGCGTAGTCGATCTTCTCCGGTGCGTATTGCGAGAAGTGGTGGTTCTGGCCCAACATCGGACCGAGCCCGCCCATCTGCCAGAACAGCCATTGCAGAACCTCGGCCCGGCCGCGCAGGTCGGCCGGGATGAAGCGCCCCGTCTTCTCGGCGAGGTAGAGCAGAATCGCGCCCGATTCGAACAGCGAGACCGGCGCACCGCCCCCCGCCGGCTCGTCGTCGACGATCGCCGGCATGCGGTTGTTGGGAGCAATCTTCAGAAATTCCGGATTAAATTGATCACCCTTACCAATATTTACAGGTTGAATTTGGTATGGGAGGGCGACCTCTTCGAGGAACATCGTGATCTTATGGCCGTTCGGCGTCGGCCAGTAGTGGAGATTGATCATCCGTCCGCGTCCCGCTGCGCCCCCCGGCGAACGTGAAGTGGGCCGTCGCGAGCCCCTGGTCAAGCATGAGACCGGCGCGGGTTGAGATCGCGTGCGACCGGATCACATCGCCCCGGCGTCTCGATCGCGGCGTCCCGCCCACGCTACACGTCCGGATCGCCGACGGCACCATGGTGAGGGCGCGCCGCGGCTGCGGATTCCGAACGCCGCTGCGCGGTCCCGGTATCACGGGGTGGTCGACAGAGCCGCGGTGGCATCTCCAGCGGCTGAACGAGCCTGCGAGAACACCGTCGAACCGGAGAAGATCGGTTCCGGAGCGCGTGCCCGAAGAGGGGGTCCATTCACGTCGACCCAAGTTCACAGTCCGGCCGGAAGGGGCCGCGTCGCCCGAGCGGCGGTGGTGAGCTCATGTCGAGGGGGCGGCCCGGCGGACCGAGACGCAAGTCGCCCTGCGTGAAACGCGTCTTGTCGACGGCGGATGACCGCGCCACAGTCGCGGCGTGGCGGCCTACGCCCGTCACGACCCGCCCTCGTCCGACGGCGGGATGCTCGGCGGCCTGGGCATCTGCCCTCCATCCCATCGAGAGGTCGCGGTGACGGTATCGCAGCTTACGCCCTGCCAGGATCGAGACCGGGGGACCCGCGCTCGGGTAGCGCGATGAAGCCTGTTCTGCTGACCGGGGCGGCCGGGTTCATCGGCTACCATGTCGCCCAGCGCTATCTGGCCGAGGGCCGCACAGTCCTCGGGATCGACGACCTCAACGACTATTACGACGTCGCGCTCAAGGAGAGCCGTCTCGAACGCCTGTCCGCGCACGGGAACTTCGCGTTCCGGAAGGTCGATCTGGCCGATCGCCCGGCCATGGACGATGTTTTCCGGACACACGCTTTCGGGACGGTCATCCATCTCGGGGCGCAGGCGGGCGTGCGCTACTCCCTGGAGAACCCGCACGTCTACGTGAAGAGCAACGTCGAAGGTTTCCTGCACATCCTCGAAGGCTGCCGCCACAGCCCGGTCGAGCACCTGCTCTACGCATCATCGAGTTCGGTCTACGGCGCGGTGACGCAGATGCCGTTCTCGGTGCACCAGAACGTCGATCATCCCGTCAGCCTGTACGCGGCCACCAAGAAGTCGAACGAGCTGTTCGCCCATTGCTACAGCCATCTCTACCGCATCCCGTGCACCGGACTGCGCTTCTTCACGGTCTACGGACCGTGGGGCCGCCCCGACATGGCGCTGTTCCTGTTCACGCGCGCCATCCTGGCCGGCGAGCCGATCAAGGTGTTCGCCAACGGGCAGATGATGCGTGACTTCACCTACATCGACGACGTCGTGGAAGGCATCGTGCGCCTCGCCGGCAACCCCGCGCAGGGCGATCCAGCCTGGGACTCGAACGCCCCCGATCCCGGCACGAGCGCGGCACCCTACCGGGTCTACAACATCGGCAATCACCGACCGGTGCAGCTCCTGCACCTGATCGAGGTTCTGGAGGAGTGCCTGGGCCGGAAGGCCGTCAAGGAGTTCCTGCCGTTCCAGCCCGGCGACGTTCCGGAAACCTACGCCGATGTCGACGACCTCGCCGCGGCGACCGGATACGTGCCGAGCACCCCCATCGAGGTCGGCGTGGACCGGTTCGTCCGCTGGTATCGGGATTACCACCGCGTCTGATTGGGACGCGGCTTGCCGGATTCCTCTGGGGATCGACCCGGACGACACGTCGCAAGCCATTCCGGCGCCGCCGCAGAACCCCATATCGAGATGCGGGCCGTCCTCGGGCCTCGGAACCGGCATGGCCCTCACCCGCGACCTCCTCGACATCCGGACGATCTACCATGAGCCGGCGGTGGAGGGTTTCCCCCTCGGCCAGGAGATCCTGGGGCGCTTCCCCGATGCCGAGCGCATCGCCGTGCCGTCACACTGGAACATCCCGGAGTTGCACGGGAATGCGGGCTCGGTGGCGGACTGGGTGCGGATCAAGCGCTCGACCCTGGTCCTGGGCGTGAAGAAGAGCCTCACGATGCGGCCGAACGGCCGCAGCGCGCATTTCATCGCCCCCTCGACCTCCAATGGCTGCGCCATGGCCTGCGCCTACTGCTACGTCCCGCGGCGCAAGGGGTTCTCGAACCCGATCTCCCTGTTCGTCAACATCGACCAAGCCTGCGCGGCGATCCGCCGGCACGCCGCCCGGCAGGGTCCCCTCCCCGAGCCGGATGCGATCGACCCGGCCGCCTGGGTCTACGACATCGGCGAGAACGGCGACCTCTCGGTGGATGCCGCCGTGAGCAGCGGGGTGCGCAGTTTCGTCGAGCTGTTCCGCACCCTGCCGAACGCGAAGGCGTCCTTCGCGACCAAGGCGGTGAACCGCGATCTCTTGGACTACGATCCGCAGGGCAAGACGCGGATCCGCTTCTCGCTCATGCCCGCGCGGATCGCCAAGGTGGTCGACGTGCGCACTGCCCCGATCCCCGAGCGGATCGCCGCCATCGACGACTTCGTGGCCGCCGGATACGAGGTCCACGCCAACTTCTCGCCGGTGATCCTGTACGAAGGCTGGGAGGACGATTGGCGCGCGCTCTTCGCCGAGCTCGACGGGACGCTGTCGGACGCCGCCAAGGCGCAGCTCAAGTGCGAGATCATCATGCTGACCCACAACGCGGATCTCCATGACGTGAATCTCGGGTGGCATCCGCGGGCCGAGGAACTCCTCTGGCGGCCGGATATCCAGGAGGCGAAGGTCTCGCAGGGCGGCGGCACCAACCTGCGCTACCGGACCGGTTGGAAGGGCCGATGGCTCGGGCGGTTCAAGGCCCTGCTCGCGGACACGATGCCGTACTGCACGGTGCGCTACGCGTTCTGAACTCCCCGTCCCGTGCGGCGTTGGAGCGCCAGCGGAGGAAGAGCGTCGTCATGGCCACGCACGAGACCTACATCCACGAAGCGGTGGCGCTCGCCGAGGCGAACATCGAGGCCGGAGGATCCCCCTACGGCGCGGTGATCGTGCGCGACGGCGCGATCCTGGTCCGCGCGGCCAACACCGTTCACGCCACGAACGATCCCAGCGCCCATGCCGAGATGGTGGCCCTGCGGGAGGCGAGCCGGATCCTGGGGCGCCGGGATCTCTCGGATTGCGTGATGTACGCGAGCGGGCGCCCCTGCCCCATGTGCCACGCCGCGATGCGGCTCGCCGGCTTCAAGCAGGGCTACTTCGCCTTCTCGGCTGAGGAGGCGGAGGCGCACGATGCCGGGAGCGCCGCGATCTACGCCGAACTCTGCCAGCCCCTGGAGACTCAGCCAATGCGACTGAGCCAGGTCCGGCCGGCGGGCGAGGCGCCCTACGCCGCCTGGGCGGCCCGCCGGAGACGCTGACGGATCAATGCGTCCAGGGCGCCGTACGGTTGAACTTGAAATTGTCCGAGTACGAGAGCCCCTTGCGGGCGGCGGGCTTGGCCGGCTGCTCGACCCGGTAGGCGACCCCCTCGCGCTTGGCGTAGGCCACCGCCTCCTCCTCCGTGTCGAACTCCAGCCGCACCTGCTGCATCATGTCGGAGGAGCCGTTCCAGCCCATCAGCGGATCGATCTCGCACGGGCTCGTCTGGTCGAATTCCAGGATCCACTGCTTGGTCCGGGCGAGGCCCGACTGCGTGGCGTCGCGGGACGGACGAAAGATGCGGGCGCTCGGCATCTGCGGTCGACATGCTCCTGAACGAATGGTCGGGGCGATAGGATTCGAACCTACGACCCCCTGGTCCCAAACCAGGTGCGCTACCAGACTGCGCCACACCCCGACACCCCCGATGGGGCTCAGATCCCTACCGGTTCGGCCGGCGCGCCGCAAGGCGACCGTGGGCCGCGATGGCGCCGATCCCCACCCCGGGCACTCGAATGCCCCGCGCCGGCGATCGGACGTCCGCGCGACGAGGACGGGGCTTCGGATCACGCCGGCGGAGGATGGCGGGCCCTCCGCAGTCCGGAACCGGTCGGTCACGCCGGACGGGGCGCATCGAGCTGGAGCGCCTTCAGCGGATGCAGGCGACGGGTCGCGAGATCGCGCAGACCGATGAGATTGCCGATGAGCCTGCCCCGGCGGTCGATGTAGGCTTCCGGCCGCGCCGAACGGACCAAGTTCGCCGCGAAGTTCTGAACGATGCTCACCACCGCTTCGCGGCGGTCGTATGTGCCCTTCTTGTGCAGATAGATCGGGTTTGCGATCTGCGAGTAGCCCAGGAACTTGCCACTCGAGCGTCCGAGCTTCGTGCCGAGATGGACCCCGCGCGCCGACGTGCACTGCACGGCGCGACCATGGCGCGCCAGGCGGCGCATGAGGTCGACGTCCTCGTACCAGCCGTATCGCGGGAGATTCTCGTCGAAATCGAGCCCGTGCTCGACGAGTGTCCGGTAGCGCAGCGCCATATTGCACCCGTAGCCGTGCCGCACCTCCTTCATCCCACGGGGCCGGGGATGCGCGTCGTCGCGCGCGATGATCTGCTCGGCCGCCTCGGGCGACAGGCCCGGTCCCTTGATCCCGTCCGCGACCACCGTTCCGGTCGCGACGACGATCGAGGTATCGCCGAAGGCCTCGATCATCTCGGCGATGTAGGTTCGCCCCAGGAAGAAATCGTCGTCGATGAAGAGCAGCACGTCACTGCGCTCCATCGAGCGCATGATCGTGTTGCGCTGCTTCGTGAGCCCGAGTTCGGAGACGACGTGGCGGATCGGAAAGGGCGCCGACCGGTACCGCGCCGCGGTGAGATCGAGCGCCGCCGGTGAGCAGAGGATCACCTCGTCGGGCAGACGCGTCTGCACCAGCAGACGATCCATCGTGCGCTCGAGGATCTGCGTTCTGTCGCGCGTCGCGATCCCGACACATAACCGCATCGCTGTGAACCGCTCGACGAGACGCCACTCAGGAAAGACGGACGGGTGATCGCTCGGATCGACCGAGAGATCCATGTCCATCCGGCTCATGATGCCGGATATTGGGAGTTCCAGCCGTCGAAGCGGCCCTTGGCCCTTGCGGCGCGGAAGAGCGCCAAGCTCAGATTGCCGGTCAGGACGGCCACCACGGCCCCGAGGATCGGCCGTATGCAGTGGATGGCGACCTCGCGCTTCCGGTACGCGTGCCGCCGGAGAACGAGCCCCTTGCCCAACCCGTACGCGTAGGACCGCTTGATGTGATACCACGTTATCTTCGATGAGCCGCGGTCATGATAGACGTTGAGGCCCGGGTCGTAGTAGAGTTTGTGCCCTCGCGAGAGCAGATTCAATAACAGATCCGTTTCTTCGCCCGACAGGTATGGGGTATTGCTCCCGAGGCCGATACGTTCATCGAACCCGCCGATCTCCCGGATCCGCTCCGTGCGCAGGAATATGCCCACCGAGACGGCTCGGCTCCAGACATTGGTCTTGCTGATCCATCCGCTCGTGCGGTCTGAACGGCCCGCACTGTCCTGCCCGTCGTGATCGCAGCAACGGACGCAGACGCCCGATGCGCTGCCGTGCCGGACGAAGTGCTCCTTCAAGCTCGCCAGCAGCGTCGGCGGATATTCGCAGTCATCGTCGGGGAAGCCGACGATCCGCCCGCTCGCCATCGCGAGACCGGCGTTTCGGCCCTTCGAGAGCCCCACGCCGCTCCGCGTGTAGTGGACCTTACCGGACCGACTGAATTCAGCGACGATCCGGCGGACGTGGTCGGTCTCGTTCTGATCGACGACGATGACCTCGAAGGATTCGTACGACTGAGCGACGAGACTCTGCAAGGCAGACCTCAATCGAGGAGCAGGCCCGATCGTCGAGATGATCAGGCTGAATTCGGGTCGCGTGCCGGGATCATCCATGGGACCGGACTCCGAGCGTCTTGATCAGTTCTGTCAGGCCGGACAGGTAGGCATCGATGGCCGCCGTATTCTGTGTTTGTTGCGTCAGCATGATCCGGGGCAGCCGGAAGCGATCGGCGCCGCTTCTCAGAGTGGTCGCCTGGGTCGTGAAGGCTGCCGAAAAGCCAGCCTGCGCGACGACGCGAGGAGCCAAAGGACCCGTCTCGTGGGGCTGGCCGAACGGGTAGGCGAAGTAGCGGGGCTCACGCCCGACCCTCGCTGCGCAGCGATCCCGGGAGACGCCGACCTCCTCGATCAGATCGGACTCGGAGAGGTGCGCCATGACCGGATGCGACACCGTATGGGCACCGAAGGTGATGAGCCCCGAGCGCGCCATCTCGTCGACCATGTCCCAACTCAGCGCACTCTCGAAGGCGTCCGATCGCCGGAAATGCGGGTTGGCTTCGGCCAGATCCTCCACGAGCCGCACCTTCCCAGCCGGATCCAGCCGGCGGAAGCGATCGGCCCATTCGGCATAGACGTGCCGACGGTCGGTCTCTGATCTGATCGCGTGGCGGCTGGCTCCAAGCCCGAAGTTCTCACCGACGGCGAGCGCGCGCTCCAGGGGATGCCACCACATCGGGCTCGTGCGGTCGAGCAGACCCGTCGCCAGGAAGATCGCCGCCGGCGCCGCATGGCTGCGGAGAACCGGATAGGCGACATCGTAATTGTCACGGTAGCCGTCGTCGAATGTCAGGCACACGAACGGGCTATGATCATTTGAATCGAGGCGGGCGACGCATTCGTCGAGACTGACAACCGGGATGCCTCTGCCCTTGATGTGGTGCAGCAATCTGTCGAGGAAGACATCCGTAACGGCCATAGCGCCCTTCAAGCGACTAGGATCGTCTTGCCTCTCGACCGAATGGAGGCAGAATATCGTTGCCCGCTTGAGCCCCAACGCGGAAGATAACTTTCCAATACGTGGAACAGAGTCTCGATAGATACTCGCAAACCTCTCACGCATAATTGCCGTGCGTACCGCGACCCGAGTTTCTGCTTCCAGCGCCTTTCATCAGAGATTCGGCATCCGTAGTCAAGAAACATCTCGCAACAATCAGTATCGAGCGCCGTGCAACTTTCGGTTTTGACTGCCGGGCCGTCCATTCGGCCGATCAGAAGGACGTCAGATTTGCATTAAAAATTTTCCATAAAAATTCAGGCCCGCAGAGCAACGCCGGACATTGAGAACGGTCGCGCGGCATCTGCGCCATATCAAGATACGTGAATTAACCAGCCTTATGCCGCGGAGTGTTAGCGAAGCGCTGAAAGTCGAGATCACGCCGAATACGCAGACGGAGATTGTTGGCTCCGCGGGCGCCGCTCGCGCGGTTCGGTGCTGAGCCTGATCTGCGGATGGCGTAAGCTGCGGTGAGTGCGACGGTTTCCGCGCGCGGTTGGCGGCGGCGTCACGGCGACCAGGCTGTCGGCGGCACCCGTCGCGGACGGCAGCCTGGTCTCTCCGGCGCGTCTGGCCGGGCTCTCCGGCGTCCTGCCCGGGAAGGGCGGCGAGTTACGGCCGCGCGGGCGGCGGCGGCGGCCATGGCCGACCCCCGTCGTGCGAGACCGCGACCGATCGCTCGCCCCGGATCCGCCCGTTCAGATGCCCTGGAAGGTGTCCGCGTCCAGCAGCGGCCAGTTCGCGTCCTTGTCCGAGATGACGCTCACGGGCAAGGGCCAATCGATGTTGAACAGCGGATCGCTGTAGCGCACGCCGCCTTCACTGGCGGGCGTGTAGGGTGCCGAAACCAGGTAGCTGACTTCCACCTCGTCCGAGAGTGTCTGGAAACCGTGCGCGAAGCCCTTCGGCACATAGAGCATGCGGCGGTTCTCGGCGGAGAGTTCGAACCCCTGGTGGCGCAGGAAGGTCGGCGAATCCCGCCGCAGATCGATGATCACGTCGAGGATCGCTCCGCGCAGGCAGCGCAGCAGCTTCACCTCGCCGTGGGGCGCGCGCTGGAAATGCATGCCGCGCAACGTTCCCTTCTGAGCGGAAACCGAGGCGTTCTGCTGAACGAAGACGGTTTCGAGGCCGTTCGCCCCGAACTCCGTCGTGCAGAAGGTGCGCCCGAACCAGCCCCGCTCGTCGCCGCGGGGCTCGACCTCGATCAGCCGCGCATCGCTCAGTTCGGTTTCCTGGAAGATCATGCCACCCGTCCCGTCTCAGGCTGCGCGGAGAAGTGCGCGCGCTGTTCCGCATACAAGCGATCCACCAGGCGCCCCGGCGGCAGATCGACATCGGAGAAACGGATCGGCTGGTCCTTGGGAACGGCGTGCTTCAACGCGGCACCGAGGGCGAGCCCGAGCGGCAGGAGATCCTCGCGGTCGATGACCGCGCTGTTCTCCGCGACCCCGTAGGCTTCGTATCCACCGAATTCCTGGATGATCTCGCCGGGCGCCAGATCCTTCTTGGCCACAGAGATCACGCCGACGCGGGGCGCGCCGGCCGGGGCGAGCACCGCGTCGCGGAACAGAACCGCGCGCGCGAGCGACGTCGGCACCTCGAAGTGGCAGAGGTGGTAGGGCGTCGAGAAACAATAATATGGGCCGGCGCCCAGCTTGTAGAGATTGAGGAAATGCTGCTGGACGGGATCGTCATGCGTCCCGATCACGAAGACGCCGGGGCCGGGCCGGGCGCCGACGACGTAGTCGACAAGGCCGGTGCGGCTCTGATCGAGCGCCTCGGTGAAAGCCGACAGGGTGGCCTCCAGCGGAACCAGTGGCGCCGTGGGATCGCCCCCCGAGAAATCCGGACCGAGCATTCCCCTGCGCGCGACGCCGAAACCGGTGCCATTCGCGACGATCGCCTGCTCGTAGGAAATCTTCGTGCCGTCCGCGAAGGACGCGACCATGGCCGGCTTCTGGCCCCACTTCTCGGCAAACGACCGCTGCGTGGTCGGATTGCGGTAGGGATCGTGCAACCCTTTGATGTTGCCGCAGAGAACCGGCTTCACGCCCAGGCCGGCCACGAAGCGATAGAGGTTCATCTGGACGCCAGGCTGATCCCCGTCGGCGAACGTGTAGATGACGTTCGCCCGATCCGCCTTGGCCTTCAGGATCGGCCCCACCGTGCCGTCCATCTCGGCGTTCATCTGGACGACATGTTTGCCGGCCTCGATCGCGGCCAGCACGATCTGCGCCGCGTATTCGATGGAGCCCGTAACCTCCACGACGACATCCACGCCGTCGGCCTGAACGAGTGCGACCGCGTCCTCCGTCGCGACCGGCCTGCCCGCCGCGATCGCGGACTCGATGGCCGCCCGTCCCTCCGCTTCGATCGGCTCTATCCCGAGGTCGGCGAAGGCGCGCCGGGCCTGTTCGCCATGGCGGTTGGCCACGCCGACGACGCGCATACCCGTGGTCGAACGCACGATCTGCCGGACGATTCCCTTGCCTTGGAACCCCGCTCCGACGAGGGCGACACGGATCGGTTCGCCGTCAGCTTCCCGCCGAGCGAGGGCGGAGTCTACGAGGATCATCGTCGTCTCATTCCCATCTTTGCCTCGACGGCGGCCGGTTGAACGGCGTGTCGGGCGAGGCGCGATGACGGAGCGGGTGTGAAGGTTAGGCCGATCGAACCCTGCTTAAAGAGACCATCATACCCCCATTGTCTACTCTCTTTGTCGAGACGAACTGCGTATTCGTGCCCCTGTTCATGCATTGCTCAAGGCCGCAAAAGCGGGTGGTGCTGGCCGGTCATCCCCAGCGCCGTCGCGCGCCGGATCGAAGCCGCGTGGATCACAATGATCCGATGGTGCGCTATTCAGATCCGGTTTACGTAATTTGACGTGTTTTGATATGGGTGTATTGTTAAAATAACTGCCAAACCGCTCCAATCGTAACTAGACACCGGCCACCAGGACCATATCCATGCGAGTGCTGATCACGGGCAATCTAGGTTATGTTGGCCCGGCCGTGGTTCAGCAATTACGGCGCGCGCATCCCGGGATTTTTCTCCACGGGTATGATCAAGCCTTCTTCGCCCATTGTCTCACGGGCGCGTCTGATCTGCCGGAGCGGCGGCTGGATCAGCAGAGCTACGGCGACGTCCGGAGCATCGATCCCGAAATATTGCGCGGATACGATGCAGTGATCCACCTCGCGGCCGTATCCAACGATCCGATGGGGAATCGGTTCGCTGACGTCACGCGAGCCATCAATCAGGATGCTTCCGTCGCTCTCGCGCGCGCCGCCAGCGAGGCCGGCGTGCGCAGCTTTGTCTTCGCCTCCAGCTGCAGCGTGTACGGCGTCGCGCAAGGCGGACCTCGCCGCGAGGACGATGCCGTCAATCCCGTCACCGCCTATGCCGCCTCCAAGATAGGAACCGAGCAGGGCCTGTCAGAGCTTGACAGCGCCATGACCATCACTTGCCTGCGCTTCGCGACGGCTTGCGGCATGTCGAGCCGGCTGCGACTGGATCTGGTGCTCAACGATTTCGTCGCCTGCGCGCTGTCGACCGGTGAGATCAGCGTCCTGAGCGATGGGACTCCGTGGCGTCCCCTGATCGATACGACCGATATGGCGCGCGCCCTGGATTGGGCCGCGTGCCGCTCCTCCAGCGGCAACGACCGGTTCCTGATCCTGAACGCCGGAACCAACGCGGCCAATTATCAGGTGCGGGATCTCGCCGAGGCTGTGGCCGCAGCGGTGCCGGGGACGCGGGTCAACATCAACACCGACGCGCCGGCCGACAGCCGCTCGTACCAGGTCGATTTCAGCCGCTATGCCGCGCTTGCGCCCGACCACCAGCCGCAGATGAGCTTGGCAGACTCGATCCACGCCCTGGTGGATGGGCTGCGCCGCATGGGATTCAACGATCCCGACTTTCGATCCTCGACGCTGATGCGCCTGCGCGTGCTGCAGGATCACATCCAGGCGAACCGCCTCTCTGAGAATCTCCGCTGGCTCTGAATCAATCCGTCGAGGAGTACCGTGAGATGAAGGTCGTCCTATTCGCGGGTGGCTTCGGCACACGCCTGAGCGAGGAAACCAGCGTCCGCCCCAAGCCCATGGTCGAGATCGGCGGGCGGCCGCTCATCTGGCATATCATGAGCTACTACGCTCATTTCGGCTTCCGCGACTTCGTCATCCTGGGTGGCTACAAGGTCGGGTTCATCCGCGACTATTTCCTGAATTTCCGCGGCCACCACGCGGATTTTCAGATCGATCTGGCCTCGGGCGAAACGAAATGGCTGAACAATCCCATTGAGGATTGGAAGGTCACCGTCCTGGATACCGGGATCGAGACGATGACCGGCGGCCGTCTGCGTCGGGCGCAGCACCTGCTCCGCGGCGAGCGCTTTCTCCTCACCTACGGCGACGGCCTGAGCAATGTCGATCTGCATCGCCTCATCGCGACGCACGACGCCTCCAAGGCGTGGTGCACCCTGACGGCGGTGATGCAGCCGGGGCGCTACGGCGCATTGAAGCTGAGCCGGGACGTCAATCAGGTCACCGGCTTCCGCGAGAAGGGCGCGTCGGATGGCGGCCTGATCAATGGCGGCTTCTTCGTCTGCGAGCCGGAGGTGTTCGAATTCATCGACGGCGACGACACCGTGTTCGAGGACACGCCGATGGCCCGTCTGATCAAGCACGGGAAACTCGCGAGCTACCGGCATGACGGTTACTGGCAGAGCATGGACTCGTTGCGCGACAAGCACGTCATCGAGCAGCAATGGGCCGCGGGCGCGCCCTGGAAGGTGTGGCCGGACCCGCAACGCTGAGGGGGTTCGCTCCGTCGCGGGCGCGCGACGGCGCCGGCCTGCCCTGAGCCGGGCCGGACCCGGTGCCTTGACGAGCACGGGGCGTCGGCCCGGTGAGGTTCGGCCCGGGAGGTGGCACGGCCGTGCGGATCTCCGAGGGCCGGGCGCCTATAAGACGATCAGGTCGGCATAGGCCTGCGCCGTCGTTCTCCACGAGAACTGGTTTATCCTCTGTCGACCGGCGGCCGTCAGTTCGCTTCTCAGTTGCTGGGACTGCCGCAGCGCCTCCACATGCCCGATCCAGGCTGACGGGTCATCGGGGGCGGCCATCAGCGCGGCGTCGCCGCAGACTTCCGGCATGCTCGCGCGATCCGAGGAGATCACCGGGCAGCCCCGCGCCATCGCCTCCACGATCGGGAGCCCGAACCCCTCCGTCCAGGAGGGGAACAGCAAGCAGAGCGCGCGCTCCAGCAAGAAGGCCAGGTCATCGTCGTCGATCCGCCCGGTGAACAGCACGTTGTCACCGCCCGACAGGCCGTCGTCGGAGTATATCTTGGCGGATCCGCCGACGACGATGACGTCGATGCCGCTCTCACCGAGCCTCGGGGCGATGTCCATGATGAGCTGCAGGTTCTTGTGCGGTGCGCGGGAGCCGAGCGCCAGGACGAAGGGGCGCTCCGGACCGCCGCGCCGGCCGCTCACGATCGCTGGCGCCGCCTTGGCACGATCTGGCTGCCATGCCAGCGCGTGCTCGTGGCCGTTGGGCAGGACGATGATCTGGGAGGCCTTCAGGGGAAGATGCCGCGCGATCTGGGCTGCCGAATCGGCCGAGACACTGGTGACCTGAAGCGATCTCCGAACGATGACCGTCTGCAGGAACCGGTAATACAGTCGGAAGGAGGTGCTGTAACTCTCCGGCCGGATGAAGACATTGGCATCGTGGATGCACACCACCTGTCGCGCCTTGATGGCCGGGGCCGTGTTGCACAGGTTGAGCAGGTTTCCGCGCCAGCGTGCGGGCAAGGCGAACTGCTCCCAGGCATGTCCACCGACGCGACCGAAGTCGACGAGGGGCATCGCCGACAGGTGCGGATCGGCGGCGTGGCTTGGCGCCAGGATCGGGGCCGAGGTGTTCAGCCGCTCGAGCCGGTCATTGAGATGACGCGCGACGTTCCAGGCGTATCTCTGAACGCCCGTGAGATCCTGCGTGAGGAAACGCCCGTTCATGGCGAACCCATGTCTCGGTTCCATCGAGTCGTTCCTGGAAATGCGTGTTCTGAACGGAGAGGGAGGTTGCCGGTGCGGACGACCGGCGCGGTGCCGGCGGCCTCGCCACTCTGTCCTGAGCATGGACCGGAAAGGCAATCGCCAAACGTATCTGGGTCGATATCCGCCGATGGCCAGCGCGCAGCCCTCCGGCGCCAGCCGGCCCCGGAGCGGCGGCGAGGGCTGGCCCGATCGCTCGGTGGATCGTCCGTCGCCCGGGACGGGGCGGCGGTCCGGCCCAATCGCCTCTTCTCTCACAAGGCCCGGAGGCGGCTCCGCCCGAGCGGCCTGCCGCTCGGGTCGGGAGGGGCGCCCGCAGTTCAGAGAAGTGGGAAAGCCGCGATAATGGTCTATAGCAGCCCATGAGACCGCTCGGCCGTGGCCGATCAAGCGTCTTGCCAGGGGCTTGATCGGCCAGGGGATCGGGACCCGGATCCGTCAAAATGGGTCGCTCGCCGCCGGGTTCGTCCGGTGCCCGCCGGGTCTGCGCACGCGGCGCTGCAGAAACATTTCGCTTGAAGGGGCGCGGTTAATGAAGGTTGCGATCGTCCATTATTGGCTCGTCGGAATGCGAGGTGGGGAAAAGGTCGTCGAGGCGCTCTGCAACCTGTATCCGGAAGCCGACATCTTCACGCACGCGTACGCACCGGAAGCCATATCGCCGGCCATCAACGCGCACCGGGTCCACACATCCTTCATCAGCAAGCTGCCCCGCGCCACGACGAAGTATAAATCATATCTGCCCCTGATGCCGATGGCGCTGGAGCAGCTGGATCTGCGCGGATACGACCTGATCATCAGCAGCGAATCGGGCCCGGCGAAGGGAATCATCCCGCCCTCCGACGCGGTTCACATCTGTTACTGTCACTCGCCGATGCGCTACATCTGGAATATGTACCACGATTACCGGGAGCGGACGGGTCTTCTCACCCGCATGCTGATGCCGCCCCTGGCGCACTACGTCAGGAACTGGGACGCGATCTCGGCGGGCCGCGTGCAGGAATTCGTCGCCAATTCGGCCACCGTCGCCCGGCGGATCGAGACGTATTATCACCGACCCGCGGCGGTCATCCATCCGCCGGTCGACACGGCGGCCTTCGAGCGGGTCTCCAGCGAGGAGATCGGCGATTACCACCTGATGGTCGGTGAACTCGTCCGCTACAAGCGACCGGAATTGGCGATCGACGCGTTCAACCGCCTGCGCAAGCCGCTCGTCGTCATCGGCGGCGGAGAGATGCTGCGGGAATTGCGCGATCGCGCCGGCCCGCACGTGACGATGCTCGGTCCGCAGCCCTTCGACGTCCTGAAGCATCATTACGCCCGATGCCGGGGCTTGATCTTCCCCGGGGAGGAGGATTTCGGCATCGTTCCCGTGGAGGCCATGGCGAGCGGGCGGCCCGTCATCGCTTACGGCAAGGGCGGCGTCACCGAGACGGTCATCGACGGTGTGACTGGAAGCTTCTTCCACGAGCAATCCGTCGATGCGCTGATCGACGCCATCCACCGCTGCGAAGCCTTGGCGCCGGATCCGGCCCGGATGGTGCGCCGCGCCGCCGAATTCGGCGTCGACCGCTTCTCGGACGAGATCGGTCAGTTCATCGACTCGGTTCTGAAGGGCCGAGGTCTTTCGCCCGATCGGATCCAGCGCGAGCCGGGCCGTGCCTATCTGGTCCAATGATCGCGTCCGATCACCGTGGCCCGGCCGATCGTCCGGTGCCAGCGCACGCCCCGTCACTCGAGAGATCCGACGCGATGTCTGAAGGTTTTCCGCTCATTCACCCGATGATTTTGTGTGGTGGGACGGGCACGCGCCTGTGGCCGGCCTCGCGGGAGAGCATGCCCAAGCAGTTCGCCCGGCTTGTGGATGCGCAGGCCTCGACCTTCCAGGCGACG
>Ga0160428_1001385_pt1 | contig 18615 bp, 14 predicted proteins | sample SolpanmetagenomM_FD_108198 | JGI IMG/M metagenome (GOLD analysis project Ga0160428, IMG submission 108198) | Solar panel surface microbial communities from Lawrence Berkeley National Laboratory, California, USA - M | ecosystem: Engineered > Built environment > Solar panel > Unclassified ... | reverse complement strand
TTACCTCCTCCGTTCGCAAATGGCAAGAAGCGCGGTCTAATGACCCGGACAAAGGGTGGAGACATTGGGTACGTGTTGTGGAAACGAAGCTCCATGACAACACTATTAACTTTTGCCTTCACCATCTCCTTCGCCAATGGTAGGTCGAGAGAGAACGAGTGCAATTCGCAAATCCATTGGTATAGATTGCCTGTCTCTCCGAGTTGATCTGGTGAAACATACCAACCGAGATCCGAGAGCGTGCCAGCAGTGATGTGTTCTTCTTGAACAGCCAGTAATGACATGAAATCCTTCTGTAACCTTCTCGTAGTCATGGACGATGCGTAAGCAGGAGGTGTCGTCAGAGGCAGATGTTTGAGCTCAGTAGGCTGGAAGGGCATGACATTTTCGTCAAGAAGCTTGCGCTTCGAGGGTGTAGCAGGGATTACTGGTTCTGGTTCTAGACGCTCCTGCAAGACGACATGATCTTCGTCCAATGTAGCGATACTGCAGGTCTCAAAGTCATCGTCCACGTCCATTGCTTTTGCGTACTTGCCATTATTAGGCCTGCGAGACTTGGGCACAGCGGTGATTGGTAAAACCAGAGGTTTGCCTTGGGGGTTGCGTGGTGTCTTCACAGCATCTTGTGGTAAGACGACAGATGAGCTTGTAGTACTAGCGTCGTCTGAAACAAGAGACAGGCGAGAACCTGGCGCAGGCTGCACGAAAAGATACCTATATCTATGGTCAGTCATTGGTTTTGTGGTTATTCTTACAGTTGCTATTGTGTGCGTAAACCTACCTAGTTTGTACCCAATCGGTGTGTTGTACTATATATGACTTGTCAGCAATCGATGAAGTTATAGGGATCAAGCGTTGGACAATAGGTTATGGAACTCGAGATCAGTGTTGACCTTGGTGGAGAGGCAGTCACCCTGTCTTGTGAAGGATTGAGCTCTGAACAAGCTCGTTCCACAAACTGAATATAAAAAGAGAACGTCGAGGAGAATGTCTAGGTTCGACTTACCAACATAATATGGGTTACTGGAGACGAACATCTCACTCCTATTCACAATTTCTGACAAAGCCACTGCTGTGGAGATGAGCAGAGCTGAAGAAGGCCACGCAGTACCGCCACGGGCACTGTACCCACTTGAAGTGGCAAAGTCCTTGGCGTGATACTATGCCTAGATTAGCGAATCATTCATTGTACGAGAAGCAGCTGGATGCACTCACTATCCCGTTTCCATATGCACGTCCATTCGTCGTCTTCTCATAATGTAGACCCAGTCTCAAGATGGAATGCCAATTTCCCAGATCCGAGCCATGCCACGCGAACAGAGTCTTGTATGTCTCGTGAGATGGAATTTCTTGCTTGATTGCTGCCAGAAAGCGGGCCTCCTTATCTGGATTGCCACTGGCGAATCTGAATTGTACCCAGCCGTCCAGACCAGGAACTCTGGGCTCATTTGTGCTTGGTAGGACAGCGGCAGCATCACCTTCGAGTGGAAGGGAAGGGTTGTCGACAGAGATGATTGATGAGCGGCAGGAGGCCACAACCCAGCGCAGTACTCCTAAACCAGCTGGGGAGAGTCGATCCCAGCCAGAGAGAGTGCTTGTTTGCTCGATGTGCTTCTTCATCTCCATTACGCTTGGCATCAGGTCCAGAAGAAGGGTGATGATGTGGAACTTGTCGCCGTCTGTCTGAAGATCATCGAAGTTATACTCGTACCTGTGGAAAGTACAATCGAGCCAACCAGTGCCAACTTTTGCGTCGCGCCATAGAGTTGGTGCGTTCTTCGACATGGTAGATAAGTGAGTGAAGACAGGTGCTGATAGTTGAACTGACGGGAACAACGACGTCTCCATTACGCGATAGTGTGCAGACTCCTCTCCAGTTCCATGTTTAATGTTGACCACTATCCAATCGCCTCTACGAAGACAGCAAAGATTGCCACCTCCAGAGCTGAATAATAATTCCGACTTGTGTGTATCAATCTTGACGTCGCGAGGAGTCTGTGCTGGGGCAGACGTGATTACCTTGTTTACCGGAGCGGCATTACCATGTCTATAATCATGCACAGGGCTTCCATCCCAACCCGAAAATTTGGCACCAGGGTGAGGAACGTTCAGTGCAAGTCCAGTCGGGAACATTGACTTTGGCAGCATATGTTTTTTCACGGCAGTATACGCAAAGGAAATCAGTAGATCAACCACGAATGGTTGTTTCAAGATCTCATGCTCAAGACTAGGCCCAAGTCCAAGCGCCAACATCTGGTAGAGGCACAACCCTCGTTCACACACATAAGGCTTCATTGCTTCGAGATGATCTGTCTTTAGTGGTTCGAAGCACACCAGGCAGAACTTTGTGCAACCGACAAAATGTCTAAGCATGAATTGCATTGCAATGAGCGGTAGAGAAGGAGTCGTCTTACCCATGGCTAGCTCATCTTCTTCCAGATTGGCATGCTTCAGGTTAGCTCTAGCGGCCTCCACTTGCTGAACTTGATAACTTGCTTCGTAGACGTATTGCGTGGAAGTGCCGGTCAAGCCAGTATTGCGACGATAGTAGTCGCTGGCCCCAGTCCAATTGAACCCAAATCGTAGACGATATTCAACCAGAATCAAAAGACGATCATTGAGAAGCTCGTCTAGTGAACCAGAGATGAATGTCTGACGTGTAGAAGATGTCACTTTTGTCTTCTTCGCGTACTTCTGGCGATCGCTTTCGGTAGCAGAGAAAGCAAGCTGTGCGTCTTCAATTGATACTGGTTTGTACGACGTGCCGATGCGAGTAGCAATCTTGAGTAGTTGCTGTCTTGCGTGAGCATTTCCAGCACTTTGAAGCGCTTCCAGAGTTTTGTAGCCTGAAGGAAAGTACAGTAAGAGCTGCAAGTATTCGTTCTTGTCCGGCAAAGACCAGGCGGTCAGAACCTCATCAGAAAGTTCATTGAGATTGCCGATGCGGATGGAAAGTACAACATAGCAGCTCCCATTGAGTGCACGGTGACCACCTCGACCTAGAACACCGACCTTGAAGCCAGCCTCTTTTGCAGCTAGAAGATCTGCACGAGCCTGCTGCATCATGGCATCAGAACCTTGATCTCGTGCGCCGTCCATCGATTGGAAAGAAATTGCAGCGTAATCATCTTGTTCCAACCAGTCTTCGTTCATAACTTCATCGTCGTCTGAGTCTTCCTCTGGGCTTTGATCGTCGAACACGTCTTCCACTTCATCGTCCATATCAGACTCATTTATCTCGATAGCGTCGGCCAAAGACTCTCCAGTACGCGTTTGCTCCACAAGATATTTTGGCAGTTGCATCAGAAGCTCGTGTATGCGTTGACCAGGATAACTTGCGTTCGAGTAGCCTTTCAGAGCTTCGGCAATGGCGGGAGATGCAGAGTCAGATGCGAAGATAAGGTAGATATGGCTTTCTGGGTAGTCGCTCAGCTCTGGTACCAGTACCGAGATCTCTGAGTGACTGGCATCGTCGAACACAAACTTGAATTCTCCATCGTCGTCTCCAGCAGAAAGATTGGTGATCGACTTGAAGGAGGATGACTTCTCTATAGCATCGTTCAGGTCTTTGACAAAGGCTTTTCGAGGCATGTTGTCGACCGAAAGGAGTGAGAGAGCGACTGTCGCTTGAAGAAGAAGAGCTTTTGGGGAGGTGGTATGTTCTGCTTAGATTGGGAGAGGGGGCTCAGAGCAGGAGCAGGAGACCTTGCCAGCGTCGAGGAGTAGTGTTAGCACGATTGCTAGTCGTCAAAATCGCACAACTTTTGCTATTCAAGCAAACAAGATTGTAGGACTGTTTTCAGAAATTACACAGCCAAGACGCTCGAGTGCGATGTTGCGAAAAGAGAGACTGCCGCGAGCAGCATTCGCGAACAAGTTAGAAACAATCGATTGAAACTTGAGCTGTGGTTGTCTCAGGTGAAGTAGGAGAGAAGGAGGAAGGAATCGTGAGCTAACATTCGCTCAGATCGAAACCTGAAACCGAACTGCTTGAATCGTTTGCTTGCTTGAAACAGCAAGAGCGAGTTTCTCAACCAATTTTCGGTCGTAAAGCGCTTCACGGCAGCCAAAAGATTATGAGACACTCGAACATGTTGGATAGCAGCATTTGAGTGGCTGTCTTCTTTTCTATTGAACAACTCACCCATCATGATGCTCTTCATTATGACACACAAAAGGGAGTAGTCATGCAAGGAACCGCGCCACTGGTGGATAGTCGCGCTGGCCATTTTGGGCAGCCTGTGACGCATAAACGTGCATCTTCAACTAAGGTACAACACGCTCCAGAGTATCTGCCATCTCCAATCAATAAAAATAGGTCGAAATATGGCACTACCAGAGCTGAGTTCAGCACGAGTCCAAAATAGGGAAGAAGCCCTCAAACCATTCCTAGCAGCCAACTTCGATCCTGCCAATTTTTTAAACTCAACTCTTCCAGCATGGTCTGCTTCCAGCTCAACCTCTCTTGCTGAGATCAGCACGCAAGCACAAACTTTGACGTCTCAGCTAAATGCTCAGTTGTCACGAATGACCAATACTTTGACGCAGCTGACTGATGACATCTTGAGAAGTGGTGGCAGACTTGCCTACGAAGTTGAAATGCTACGCGGCGACACTGCAACACTAGCAGACGTCCTTACAGGTGATTTAAGCAATGACGTTCAGAAGTTCTTGCCGATTGGTGTCGATATGGAATCAGAGAAGGTCGTAGATGGGATTAATGCCATCGAAACAACTTCGGCGAGCACTTCTACTCCAGAGTACATCACCAAACTCAATACACTGGCTATTGTCCGAGACCGTCTTGATACTGTTATCAAGGTATTTGGGGATGCAATGATCTGGGACTTGCCACCTTCTGAAGCAGCTTCTTCTGTTACCGGTATGCCCACGGTAACGAATGATGCCGAACTTGAAGCACGAGGCAGGAGATATATCGAGAAGCAGCGTGATGAGATTACAGCACTCGTTGAGGCAAGCATGCAAGACTCTGATGAGGACGCATATAACACGGCTCTTCAACGAGTGGCATGTTTGAGGAGATTGGCTGTAGTGTGGAAAGGCACCGCAGAAGAAAAGGCACGATTACAGTTTGTGCAAGCGTTGGAGCGTATCATTGAAGAGGGGACTGGAACGCGCATACAGCATGATTGAGACAACGATTACTGGTCTACATCATGCAACAAGACGGACCCTCTGTCTTTCCACCACCATATCCTTTAGTCGTCTCCACTGCCATCTTGACGATGTCCTCGAAAACCTCAGCGCAGAGTTCGCCAGTGAAAGCCGAGCACTCAGCATATCGATCACACCTCATTTCGGCAGCGACTCTCAATGCCTCTTGCGGATGCACATTGTCCACAGTGCGCAGATCTCGCTTCAAGCCAAGAAGCATTACAGGCATACTCTCGTGGTAATTGAAATGAGTTTCAACCAGATGCTTCCACCGCTCGCGCACATTTCGCAGTGATTCGTGGTCGGAGATGTCATAAGACAGGATGATCATCGATGGGCGAAGGATAGTGAAGTTGATCGGAGAGGAGGTGTCGAAGAACTCTAGTCTGTGCGTTTGAGTGCCTTGTCTGTTTCTACTATTGATGTCGAAGGTGAAGGGTTGATCATCGTCCCTTAGAATAGGAAGTTTAGCATCCTTGGCTGACTTTGGACCCAAGGATAATCGGCTATGCATGATCATGAATGAGAAGTCTTTGCAATCTAGAATGGCCGTAGACATACGATAGAAATGTAGACTTTCCAACAGCATCACCAAGGAGTAGTATTGGGACGGATGTTTCGCTCATGTTCGAGCAATGCTAGTATCCTTCATGGTTTTACTGATAATACATCAGGCCTTCTAGCACTCCTCCTTGAAGTGATGATAGTGCTGAAGTGTGGTAGCAGTAGTTACGAAGCTGCCAACTCCACGATCAGCTCATCATGACTCATTGCCAAGAAATCTAAAACGTGAATTCGGAGGAAGTTACAGACATGTTTCATGTTTGTAGAGCAAAGTAGAAGAAGTCGATGTGGTGGCAGACGGCTCGCCATTCGATCAGGTTGACATATCGAGGCAATACAAGAGCCCTACATGTCAAAGCCATTCCAAATCGACATCTGAAAGCACGAACAATGACTAACAACGACTATACTCAGTGGAGTAACGAGCAGCTCGTTGAGCGTGTCACTATGCTTGAGCAGCAACTGAGACAGCAGACTTCCAGGTACTTCCAGCAGTCACCTTCACTGCCTTCCGCACTGACATGCACGTAGCATCACCGCAGCTCTTCCAAGACACTCCTCTCCCATCCCTCAAAAGAAGAAGAAGCAGCAGACAGAACGCTACTTCGACCCTTCCCGTTACCACACGCGCTTCATTGCACTCAAATTAGCTTACCTCGGTCAGACATACAATGGTTTCGAGCATCACAACAATAACACCACGCCTTTACCTACCATTGAAGAAGAACTCTGGAAAGCACTGAACAAGACGAAATTGATCTTTCCCACCAACTATAAAGAGGGCGAGATTGATTGGGAAGGATGTGACTACTCGAAGTGCGGGAGGACGGATAGAGGTGTTAGTGCATTTGGACAGGTGATTGGGATTCGTGTGAGGAGTGCGCGGCCGAGGAAGGAGAAGAAGATGGCAGTCGACAACGATGCTGCTGCTGCAGATGACCTTGAGCCAGCGAAGGAACACCTTTCGAAGGGAGAAGATTCATCATGGCACCACATGACCTCAGAGCTCCCCTATCCTCGCATTCTCAACCGCGTCCTCCCTCCCACCATCCGTATTCTAGCCTGGTGTCCCTCACCACCTTCCTCACCATCACCAAACGATCCCAACTCGCCCTTCTCCGCCCGCTTCTCCTGTCGCGAACGCCGTTATCGCTACTTCTTCACCCAACCTTGCTACACGCCCGCGTCGAATACCACCGGACTCCGTCGCCGCAGAGTCGATGGCAAAGTGGTGCGAGATGGTTGGCTGGATATTGAGGCAATGCAGGAAGCAGCAACATACTACGAAGGAGCACACGATTTCAGGAATTTCTGCAAATTGGATCCAGGGAAACAGATTGAGAATTTTGAGAGGGTCATGTTTAAATCCTCCATTGAAGAAGCGGATACTGAAGGCGGACTGCCTAGTTTTCTTAGCCAGTCCGAATTTGGTCCTCATGCTGGTAGTGATGGTGGTGCAGAAGGAGGTGAGATGGAGAAACCAAAAGTTTATTGTTTCAGATTACATGGGTCGGCGTTTTTGTGGCATCAAGTACGGCATATGGTTGCGATACTGTTCCTTGTTGGACAGGGGTTGGAACATCCTACTATTGTGAGGGATATGTTGGACATATCGAAGACCCCTACGAAGCCGATGTATGAGATGGCTGATGATGCGCCATTGGTATTGTGGGATTGTATCTTCCCTGATCTGAATCGTACAGACAATGAGACAATGAAGCAAGGAGGACATGAAGATAGCTTGGAGTGGGTATATGTGGACGAACCAAAGCAAGCACTAGAACCTCTTAGCGGCAAAGCAAAGTTTGAAGGCAATGGCGATGGGCGATTCGGTCCAGGCGGCCTACAAGATGTTTTATGGGCTGAGTGGCGACGAAACAAGATCAACGAAGTACTGGCCGGTTCGCTGCTCGATGTCGTTGCTCGTCAGACATCTGGTAGAGAGCCCGTCGGTAAGCAGCTCAATAGCAACAGCCATCACGGAGAAGCACAGGATCACGAGTGCAATGGAAACGAGAACATGGACGAAGTGCCGCCATTCGAGACCTACTCTGCAAAACTGTTCGATGGAGGTAACACTGCACGGCTGAAGGGCGAGTACGTGCCTGTGCTCGACCGACCAAGACAGGAAAGTATCGAAGTGCAAAATAAGAAGTATGCTGAAAGGAAAGGCTTGGAGGTGAAAAGCAAAAGGAATGTAGACGTTGATGTTGATGATTGATCCTCACCAAGGACATGCAGTCAGACCATGTTGCTCAACAATCGAGCGCAGAAATAGTAAAGATCCGATCTGGAAGAGCCCTTGCCCAACCTTCAGATTCTATATATTCAGGTTCATACTGTACAGCACAGGAAGCAGCCAAACAATTCAATCCTACATCTTCATAGCCAGCTGGAGGCGGACGTAACGAGATCCACACATGAAAACACCATTGTCATTACAGCGATTCAAACAGAAGATTTCTCCCAGCCTCATTAAACCCGCTCTGACCTCCCTCCGAGCTTATTAACTGCTCAAGTCTCTTCCCGCTCAGGAAAATCCTGTCAGTCAGTTTCACGTTCAACAAAGGTCAACGAGAATCTGGACTCACCATTTTACACCATATCCGACATACCCTCACTCTGAATGCAATCCTTCGTTTCTCGCGTCCTCATGCGAAGCTTCGGCGCCTCGAGGTTTGGTATAAACACCTGCGTCTCCAAACTCTGCAGACGTGCGTGGACCTCCCGACTCACGGCCGATAGCTCGTCGACTTCAACCTCGAGTTGGTTGCATTCAGCCTCGAGTTGGTTGCATTCAGCCTCGAGTTGGTTGCATTTTCTGCCATAGTTTTAGCAACAAACGTCTCGACAAGCAAACTGCACTGACTGACCGCTTGAGTATGAAGATCAAATAGATCAGGAATCCAAATGCAATCGCCCCAAGCGTTCTGTTAACGTTGCTCATCCATAGGAAACGGTTTAGCAGGTCGGCGTTGTTGGTATTCCAGCGACCGTGCGACAGGATCATATCTTCGTTCTTCAAGATCATGTCATTGAATCGGTTCAGGAGCTGTTGGAGTAAGCTCGCAACAGCTTCATCTTTACTGCACTGCATAGCCGAGTTGTATAGTATAGTCTAGACGCGGGACATATGTCATAGGCCATTGCGGTGAGAGTGGTTGATGAGTGAATATGTTTTCGGAGTAGTGCATTTCTGGAAGGAAAGAAAGAAAAAGAGAAAGAAAGCAAGCTTCGCCGCCAAAGCAGCGATCTATTGCCATTCTTATACAACGTCCAAGAGCTACTGCACGGTCCTCCCGAGTTTGCTTGCCCAACGCCGAAAAGATGCAAGCTCCCGATTATCCCGCCGGTAATGTTCGATCATGCTAAGCCATGTTTCAGATGTGAAAAACACGCTCTTCCCAACGCGTAGAACAAAGACTCAAACATGAAAATGCCAATCGATCACAAAGATGAAAACATAAGAATGCCCACTCCCTTACACCGCGCTCCCTGACTATCCTCGGACCTCATCAACTCTCAAATCCCTTGCTGCTCTAAAAGGTGATGTCAGTCAGTCTCACATGCAAAAAGGTCAACGAAATCTGGACTTACCGATTGGCACCACTACATGTAAATCCAGCCGTACTCAACAGACACGTCGTCATGGCCAATCTCATCTCTCGTTTTTGCCTTTCCCCACCTTCCTCAGCACCACCAACTCCTCCAAGCTCAGAGTCCGCGCGTACGCTTCTCGACTGAGAGCTGAAGTCCTCTGGACCTCAGCCTCGAGTTTGGTGTAGTGTCTGCCATAGTGTTAGCAAAAAGGTTCTCGAATAAACAATAAGTATTTGTGCTGGGCTGACTGACCGATTGGGAATGAGGAATCCAGCGATCAACAGTATAAGTGCGAAAAGAACCCATTGTAGCAGCTTGATTAGTCTGCCGATGTCCGTCTCGTGGTCCTCGAGGACCCTGTAGATAGCTTCGTTAAGCTTCATTGTTAGATTGAGGTAGGTCTCGAATTAGAGTAAGTCCTGAGTAGCGTTCATTGCACTGGACTGGATAGTCAACTTGTGTGGAAGAGATGCGGTCCACGTAGCCATTGTTGTCGTAGCCATTGTCGGTGGTTTCCAAGTGAATATGGCTTAGTGAAAAAGAATGAAATGGTCGGAAGAAAAGAAAGTTTTGTTTTGTGAATTGAGCAGGATATCATATCATTCTTATACACCGGTCAGCGCTGCTGCACAGTCCACGTGTGCATTTGCTCGCGTAATGTGCTCGGCCAAGACATGCATGCTGCCGATTCACCGGGACGCGAGTGAGATAACTGTCAGGATCGCAGCTGAGATATGCATGCTGCCGGTTTGCCAAGCCGTGCATGAGACAAAGAACTTTCAGCCTCTATGCTTTCTATTCGTCATCTCCTGCTAGGCTGGATATAGCTAGCTCAGAGGCCGAGACATGCATGCTGCCGATTCGCCAAGCATGAATGACACAAAGAATTTCGGCCTCCTACTGGTCGTGTTCCATTCGCATGGATATGGCTACCTCGCTTTGAAGCATTAATCACGGACTGCGCTGCTGGCTATATCCTCGTACAATCGTTCAAGTGCTACGAGACGGTCCTGCAAAGCTCTCCCGCGCTAATGTGCTCAGCCGAGACATGCATGGTGCTAATTCGCCAAGCTGCCAGCTGCGAGGCTCTGATAATGGGACAACTAACCTAAACCCTCTACTGGTCAATCCGGATGCATGTGGCTGGGTTGAAAGGCTGAACATGAACTGTTCGTTTGAAGTCACTGTTCACGACAAAGAAACCTAACGTGTTGTCTTGAAAAAGGTTTTCTACGATATACATATCAACTTCAAACCTCTCAAAATAATTTTTAACACGGCTCGGCACGATCGTTTGTTAGCCCCAAAGTCGGAAATACCACACAAACGACATGCGATCAGCTCGCCCACCCGCAACGGCAGCATGGAAGCCTGCATAGGAAATAGCAAAGGGTAATCTGTGGCAAACGATATTCTTGTTACACAAACGCATCAAATGCTGACGATATGGGGATTTATCTAGTTTGGAAGGATTAATCACGGACTGCGCCGCTTTCAATAAATACCATGAAAATACCTCAAACTAATCTCCTCCCGGAGCGGCAGCTACTGTCGTTTACATACAGGCTGGCTGATGTGATTCTTAGGATCGTTCGTTGGCCTAAAGCGGAAGTAACCACACCAAACTCCTTAGACCCAAGTCTTGTCCTTGCTTCGTCTTCATCTGTTCTATTTACCGTGATGCCTAGGAAAAGAATACCAGCCAGAGATCTCTCCATATTGATCGAAACGCTTCCATATTAGTGACGAGAGAATCACCTTTCCTCACTATACGGTGCTTTGGTATTCGACGTTGTATCCAATACAGTCAGTCAGGCACTTCGCCCAGAATAATGGCATGGGCTTGCCTTGCAGTCTATAATGCCATAACCAAACGCACAGCAAGATTGAGCATTCAAACTTTTGCAAATTTGTCAACCCAATCCAGCTCAAGGGAAAAAAGGCTGTGGAAACCGCCGGACTGACTATTCGTACGAAGCTATTGCGCAATTTCGGTCTTGCGCTTGTGATCTGAACCTCTAGGTTGTAACGAAGAGCGCATTGTCTGAGTTTGGAACATTGCTCGGGACCGGCGATGGCGTTGTGCGGTGGTATACGTCGCTATACACAGTAAAACTTCGTTATCCGCCGTCCGCCATCGAGATCCAATGCCGTGACATGCCTATCACGCGGGAGTGATATAAATGATTCCCATTGAGACTGTATTGATCTTAGTATAAGCACCGCCTGGTCGAGGCGCTAGCGAGAAAGCGCGTCTTCCACGTCAGCTATGCGAGACTGTAATTCTGTTTTTGATTTCGGGAAGTGTCGTTGGATGTGAGATGCCGTAGGTTTGTAAGCGTGACTTCGTGTTGATGGGATTGATTGTGAGTGCCGGCGATGCCCAGCTATATCTAAGGAGAGTTTTGGTAACGTAACGTATGGTTCAATTACGTGTTCTAGTGTCTGCTTTACTTGCTTGTCATTTTCGAGGCGGAGCGTGACGCACAACCGATATTGCAGATCTCACAGCGGTGTACGTTCTCGCGTAGTCCACCACAGGTGCATCCTCCTTAACTGAACCTTCATCCACTCCACGACGTCCAGGAATCCATGTGCTATACAGGCAATGGAGTTGCCGAAACAGGAGCAAATTGGTCCGACTAAAGTGCTGAGACGGTGACCAATTAGTCGGCGTAGTAGACGAAAGACCTGACGAATTGATTGTTGAGGTTGAGGAGGTTGTTCTGCAGTTGGGATTTAGTCGGTGTTTGTTGTGAGAGCTTGAGGGTTGCCATTTCTTCTGAATCGAACATGGCAATCTGTTGATGTTGTTGATGAGACTCCATCTCAATATCACGTTCGGCAGCCAGTCTCGTGTGAAGGCGGGGCCAGATAGCTCTTATAATAACGAGCTCCTGATTGAAGTTCATATCACACGGCTCGCAAAAGTGTTTTTTTCACACCCAGCTTCTCTATATTCTGCTTAGCATTGAATCTGGTATTCCGCGATGGTGCGCTTCCACTTTTAAGCCTCGGTGCGATTTAGTATTTCAAGAGCATCCAACATCAACTCCGTTACCTCCCCGCCTCCCGCTCCAACCTCAACCAAACCCCGGAAACCCAAGCAAGCCTAAGCAGCCATATGACTCGGCAAATTCTCTCTCTTATAATCCGTATGCACCCACGCCCTCTCCACCCCCGGCACACTCTCCAACACATACTGCAAACTCTCCTGCACATCATGACTATCCCTAAGTCTCATCTCCTCATCCAGGACAATATCGACTTCGACACATATTTTATCGCCAGAGGTATACGCTTGCAGGCCTTGCACGTATTTGATTGTTTTGGCGAAGCGCATACAGAGGTAGAGGAGGATGTTGCGCTCGTCGCGGGTTGCGGCGCGCCCGGAGAGGTTGGAGATGTGTGTTAGAGTGGTGCGGGACCAGGAGATGATGACGTAGCAACTAGATTCGGGGGGCGGGGGTTTGGTTAGTGGATGTGTGAGATATGTGGAAGGGTGACGCGCGGAGGTGTATGGTACCTGAGGAGGAGACCACCGAGGGCGTCTAGCCACCAGACATGGAGGAAGTAGCCGACGAGTGGAAATATGATTGAAAAGGTGTTGAAGATGACGTCTGTATATGTCAGTAGTAGAAGAAGCCAACAGATTCAATGGACCTACCTGTCATAGCATCTTGTGCGAGTGCTTGCACGCCCGAGTTTCTGATCAGACGACACCAAAGCCAGCATCCGAATTTCACACCAACTGTAGTTGCCATGATTATAATAGCCGATGCGCCAAGCTGAACAGGCTCACGATCGGTTGTTGATGATGTAAGCACGTTTAACGATTGTAAAGCCACCTGTATATGAGCGTTAGAAAGTGTTAATCAGAGAGGTTGATTATATATAATTACCTGCATAAAAGCAACAATCATGATTACAGAAAACACCAGAACTCCCAAAGGTTCCAGTCTATTGCGTCCTACGGGAAAGTTCTCGGTATCCTTTGCACCAGACGATATAAGCACAGAAGTACCCCAAACGATAAAAGTAGACAAGAAATCGAGAGCAGCATCAACAAGCGATGCTAAAACCGACAGCGAAGATGTGAGAATCGTTACAATGATCTTCAAAATGAGCAGTACAGTATTGGCCGAAAAGTTGATATAAATCGCAACAGTAACAATACGAGCGCCAGAATCTTCGTCGTCTTCGGGCTGGAAGATTGGTATATCCGGTGGAGGACCCATCTCATCTGTGCCATCGTGCGATAGAAGAGGCGTGTCCTCGGAAATCTTATACAGGGCTTTTGTACGCTTCACACGAACCGCCGCCGACTTTGGCGTGCTAGAGTCTTGGCCGTCGACCGTGGACGTGTCTCCTTCTTCGTTCTCTTCCTGAATCGTGCCGGGGACGTCGACGTCGTATTCCTGCAGTAGGTTCTGTGGAAGGGAGGAATCTAGGAGGCGATCGATGTAGAGGTACTGTTGGATAAGATAGTTGTTTCTCTCGTAGTATTTACGTCTTTTGGTCTTTGTATTAGCTGTCTTTTCCTGCATTACGATGTTATCGACCATTCCCTACATTGGCTTTCGCATCTCTGCCAATTGTTTCTCCGTCTGATAGTACGTCTCCCACTTGTATCTTGGATTACTGTTCCCAATCAACCTCTGACTCCTGATCTGCGGCGTCATCAGGACGTCTTTTGCAGTGCTTGTCCTCCTAGGCTTGGTATTTGCAGGCGAGGCATGGTGTAACGGAAAATCTGAAGGCGGTACTGGCGTGCCGTCTGGGTATTTAGTGTCTCCATTGCTCTTGCCATTCTCGACGTCCTCGGCAGAGGAGTTCTTCTGGTTTTGTCGTTGTATATTGGCGCTGGATCGAGTTGATAGGAGATGTCGCCGTTGCGATGGAGACACATCTTCGGAGAGACGCAGAAACCCGATACCGTTGTTGAAAGGCCGCGCTGGGCGTAGTGGTTGCTGTTCTGGCATTATGTCGTGTAGGAATATTCAAATATAATAATACAAGGTGATAAGAATATGGACTCGAGACTAGACTGATATCAGACAACTAGAGCAGTGTCGCATAGTCCCGATGGCTGAGTGTAGATGTTGTTGTGCATGATGACTGTCGAGTCCGATTGGTCGCTGCCTGCCCCCAGTTTACGTCGGCGGTCGTGAAAGAAGCTAGAGCTTGAGCTAGCCGACGAAGCTTGTTTCATAAAAATGGGTCCAAAGCTTATATTTGTAGATGTAAGCATCAAAAGACGAATCAATAACGATTGTTAGAGTAACATTATGTAGCTATTCTACAATTTGTGCCTTGCGGTTCTTATCGATAGGCTCATACGAGCCTTGTGAACCTTTATGGGCTCCACGATCGACCATGCATCGTTGGCACGAAACAGCCAGGCTCACAGAAAGCAGGCCGCAGTAGCCAACCAGCAGCAAGTATATAAGCTCGGTCGAGTCTGGCGACTCTATGCTAGGTAATGGTTTCCGTACGGACTGCCTCTGGTCTTCCCATGTAGGCGTCGGATGTATAGGTTCGAATAGATAACCGACGTCGAATTGCAGCCAAACTCAAGATCAACAGCATCCCAGCTCAGTTGACGTCCTGGCGTCGTGTGGAGTCGGCGTAGCCCATAGGTGAGATTGTGTGGAGAATACCGAAGACAGGGGTGATGTAGCTACCTTTGCTAGCTGGGTTGTGTCGTCGATAGACAGATTTTGCCATGAGAGAGATAGTCGTCGAGGTCGGGCATGCATTGCCCTTTTCTGAACTGTTGCCAGAGTAGTGGAGCCATGTTATTGTAGATGATATTGGTGTAGATATGTTCCCAGGGTGTGTGCGTGATCCTTCTCACGTCGTCCACACAATCGTTCTTGTGCCACATTCGACGTGCCATCCAGCATCTTCTCAGCCAGTCTCTCTTATCTATATTCTCGATCACACATTATCCGCTCCATCTCAACCCCCAAACACCGCCCCAAAAGCTCCCACCAAAGCCCATCCCCAGCCCAGATAGCCCAAGAAGACCCTCACCAAGTTCGTTCCCCCAATCGCATCATTATACTTTTTCACAAACGGTATCTTCGCTTTATTCTTCCAATATCCGGCAACATGCGCCTGTGCGCCAAAGCACGCAGCGAGATTGGCGGCTCCAATGACGAGGAAGGTGAGCCGGGAGGGCGTGGCCGTGAAGATAGGTATAACGGTGAGTGATATCGAGGAGATGAGCGAGAACGCGGTCTTGAGGTGTTTGTTAGCTTTTGGTGTTGAATCATATCTTGTGCTAGTATCTAGTAGAGTAGTCGCCTAGCAGTATTGCTGAAATGACTGGACATTCAAGAGAGACCTACAGCAATAGCACCAGCGCCTTCAGTCGTCCTCGTCTTATTGAGCTCATCCTCTGCAATATTACTATATTTGGCCGCGCGTTCTGCTGGCTTCTCATACTCGCGAACGTTCTGGATGCTGTTATAGGAATGGTAGAGAGCGTATGCTGAGAGGGCTACGAGAGGAGTAGGGAGGAGGGCGAGTGCAATGGTAGAGGCCATCTTGATGTGTGCTTCGAAGGCAGGGCTGAGGATGGCTAGAGATTGTAACGTGATACCTCCGACTGAGCCCAACAGAAATGGAGTGGGTGGGTGCTGGACCAGTTTTTGCAATGGGAATGGTCACGTCTAAATTCCCCTCTGTTAAGCACGGCCTGAGGTGATGACTTGAGGCTATGACGTCTCCGCGAAATCTGAAACGTGGACCCCGTGTTTCAAAACTGCTTGCATATCACGACCCGAAGAGAGAATAAAATGTCGTATATTTGATATCGAGAAACAAAAGTGCCCGATCAAGCCCTCACGGCGCCCTGGTTACGCGCTCCTCCCTCCTCATCCTCTTCATCACTAATCAGCGCATCCAGCTCAAACTCCTCTGCATCTCTCACCCGTCTTCTTTCCCGCTCGTCCATGCCTGCACTACCATTCATGCCTCCGTTCATATTACCATTCAACTTAGTATGACCATTAGTTTTAGCGTATCCAACTTCCATATCCACGACACCCGACTCCTGCGAACCTGTTGCGGCATGCCTTCTCGAGCTTGATGTGTTTACTGATGGCTGTGGAGTGATTGTGAAGGCATGGACGGCGTAGATGTGCAACAAGACGTTGACGACTGAATGGAATTTAGCGTTAGTTTTAAGATAGAACGGAGGTCTGAACTTACATAAGAACAGCAAGAAAGAGATGCTGTACAGGATAAGAATGTACGAGACGTGCGTGACGCCTGCATTCGATAGCAACTGCATCTGCTCTTCTGTAGCACCCATGAACAGGAAGCCTGAAGCGAAAAGCAACTGTACCAAAGTATATTAGTGAACTATTAACACCGTAGCGAGGTCCCTGCCATCACACTTACAAAACAAGGCAAATACTGCCAACTGTTCGGATCCCACCCATCCTCCCTGATGGCCGGTCTATCTCTCAACACAAAGCAGATCTCCACAATCCTAGTCGCTCCAGCCAACATCAACGTATATCCAAACGCTGTATGTACCATCGTACTCAACATCAACTCTTGTGGATGTGCGCTCATCGCCCAACCAGTCATCAAGATCACCATGCCAGGAATGATATTCCTTTTAGGAGTACCGTCTCTCTTCCTGCTGAGCCAGATACCCACCAAGCCAGCACACCACCACACAATACCCATCGAGGTATGTTGCAAGTCGTTTCGGACCCACGGGTGACCCCAGCGATGCTCCGTGAAAGTGTTGACACATCCCCAAGCCGCAATGACGATGCTGTCGAAGAATTCTTGAGACCGTCCTGTGCGGCGTATCCAACCTTGTCCAACTAAAAGAAGTAGAGTCAAAACGATGCCATAGCCAATAAACGCACTACCCATGATAAAGTGCGCCGCGCATTGACCGACGTGGTCGCCGCGGCAAAAGCCCATTGCTGTAATACCGCCAAAGATCATCTGCACCCAAGCAGCCACAGGCAAGACCTTTCCGGTGATACCATGCATCATGACGATCCAAGGCCGGATGCGACCAAGGATACCCCGCTCGAGATGGAGTTTGAGGTAGATACCGAGGACGATCTGGCCGAAGAGGAGGAAGCCAAGGTAGGGTGCGTATGAGGCATGGACATTCTGAGCAAATTGACGACCTTTATGTTTGTGGCCGAGAAAATAACCGACTATGGCGAGCGATGTACCAAGTACTTGGACTGGAACGTGCCATCTTGAGCGTATGATCTGATCGTAAGTATGTCAATACGGCTTTTAGTCCCGCGCTAGACGTGAACAAGAACATACTCCTAGTACCATGCCGAATGGAAAAATGACACCCCACGCAGCAATCTGCACCATGATGTGCGTCCATAATATCGAGTCCTACAGAAGGTATTTATTGTCAGAGACTAGGTCATATTTCCAGCTCTAGCTTTTTCACATCCCGGGCACGTACAATTGGATCCGGGCTGATTCCTTCTCCTACTGGTATGTTGTCGGTATGATGCTCGTGTGCTTGTACTCTTGAAGCCAGCAACGATAATGTCAATAGTGCTGTAGCTGTCCATGCTGTCCTTGCTCTTATTGTGATTGTCATTGTGGAACGGTTTGGCAGGTGCAATCTAGCAGCGCCCGTGACCGTGACCTCCGTGGGCTCGTCTTTTTCAAAGCTCAAGATCAGTTCGTCGCCGTAGTGTGGTCGATCAGTGGAAGAGGAAAGGAGGTGCAGGAGTACGGGTGAGGTCGGGGCCTGTTGCCGTGGATTCAGGAGAGGACTCCTGCTGTCGATGACAGATGGTTAACGAGTGAGGGTATGCGCCCGTTACTGCCGCTGTCTTTGCATTCAAGTCACAAGATACCTTGATGTAAGAAGGATGTTGTAGAATTAAACAACGCCGCGAATCTCCTTGGCACAAGTCTCCGCTGTGGCAAGACAAGCTTTTGAGATCTGCATGAAACAACTCAGTAACACCATACACCTCGACATCTTGTGAGACTGCGAGATTTCGCCTGCAATGTGAAGAAATATTACGCGCAGCTTAGACGACGCAGCCGCCCCCAGCAAGACACACGCTACACGGCAAGGCTATAGATTGCTTACAAATAGTGGTCGATTCTTCTGCCAAGGACGTGGCCGTCTCTACAGAAACATATCTCTGCTAGCTACCAAGTAGCCTTGTGACTCATATACTTGCCGTGACCTGTACTCGACCTCTGACAGGGCAGTCCCCATCTCAAAAATAAACAATCAATATACCTCCCCAGCGC
>Ga0160428_1001384_pt1 | contig 18628 bp, 19 predicted proteins | sample SolpanmetagenomM_FD_108198 | JGI IMG/M metagenome (GOLD analysis project Ga0160428, IMG submission 108198) | Solar panel surface microbial communities from Lawrence Berkeley National Laboratory, California, USA - M | ecosystem: Engineered > Built environment > Solar panel > Unclassified ... | reverse complement strand
TTCATCCAGACCTGGAACGACTTCTTCAGCCAGCTCGTCTACCTCAACGACATCACCAAGTACACGCTGCCCATCGGCCTGCGGCTGTTCCTGGACTCCTCCGGGCAGAACTCCGTCGGCCCGATGTTCGCCATGTCGGCGCTGAGCCTCGTGCCCGTCTTCCTCTTCTTCCTCGTGTTCCAGCGGCTCATCGTCGAGGGCATCAACACCAGCGGGATCAAGGGGTGAGCGCCCCCGTGGCCGCGGTGCCCCGGCGGCGGCGCGCCCCCGAGGCCACCGGCTCCGGCTCCGGCTGGAAGGAGCAGGTGCGGCGCGTCTCCGAGCTCTGCCTGCTCGGCGTCGTGGCGGCGCTGCTGAGCGTCTGCGTCCTGCCCCTGGGCGGCGTGGTCGCCACGGTCTCCGTCGCGGTCGGGCACTGGGCCGACACCGACGAGCTGCCCCGCTGGTCGGTGTCGGTGCGCGAGTTCGGGCGCCGCTTCCTGCCCGGGTGCGTGGTCAGCGTCGTGACCGTCCTCGCGGTCCTGCTCGCCGTGCGCGAGCAGCAGCTGCTGCGCGCCGGGACCGTGCCCGGCGGCGAGCTCGCCGCGCTCGCCGTGGCGCTCGTCACCGCCGTCCTGCTCGCCGCGGCGCTGCTGGCCGTGCCCCGCCTGGGCGGGGGGGCGGGCTGGCGGGACGCGCTGGCCGGCGGATGGCGCGACCTGCGCCGGGCCCCGCTCGCCGGTGCGGCCGCGCTCGCCGTCACCGCGGTGCCGGTCCTGCTGAGCGTCCTGCTGCCCGGCGCCGTGCTGCTGCTGCCCGCGCTGTGGGTCCTGGCCCTGCACGCGGTCCACCGCCGCCTCCTGCCGACGGAGCCGGCCGGCGAGGACGCGTGAGCCGGCCCCGCGCGCTGCTCGTCGGCGCCCACGGGCACGGCCGCGGGCACCTCGAGAGGCTGCGCCGCTTCGCCGACGAGGGACGCCTGGAGCTCGCGGGCGTCTGCGACACGACACCGCCCGACGCGGAGCTGACGGCGCTGGCCGGCGGGGCCCCGTGGACCGACGACCTCGACGAGGCCCTGCGGCGCGCGCGCCCCGACGTCGCCGTGGTCGTGACCCCCATCCCCACGCACGCGCCCATCGCCCTGGCCGCCCTCGCCGCCGGTGCGGACCTCCTGCTGGAGAAGCCGCCGACCGCGACGCTCGCGGAGTTCGCGCAGCTCAGCGCCGCCGCGGCCGCGGCGGGCCGCAACGTCCAGGTCGGGTTCCAGAGCCTCGGCTCCCGGGCCCTGCCCGCCATCGCGGCCGACGTCGCCGCGGGGCGCCTGGGCACGCTGCGCGGCATCGGGGTCGCCGGCACCTGGCAGCGCGCGGACGCCTACTGGAACCGGGCCCGCTGGGCGGGCCGGCGCACGCTGGACGGGCGCCCCGTCGTCGACGGCGCGCTGACCAACGCCTTCGCGCACGCCGTCGCCACGGCGCTGCGCCTGGACGCCAGCGAGGACGCCGACGCCCTGAGCTCCGTGGAGCTGGAGCTGCACCGCGCCAACCCCATCGAGGCGGACGACACCAGCTGCCTGCGCCTGCGCACCGCGCGGGGCACGACCGTCGTCGTCGCCGTCACCCTGTGCGCGGCGGTGAACCGGGAACCCACCGTCACCCTGCACGGCGACCGCGGCCGCGCGACCCTGCGCTACACGCGCGACGAGGTCACGTGGTCCACCGCCGCGGGTGACGTCGTCGAGCAGCACACCCGGCGCGACCTGCTCGAGGACCTGCTCGCCCACCGCGCGGACCCCACCGCGCCGCTGCTGGTGCCGCTCGCGGCGACGGCCGCGTTCACCACCGTCCTGGAGGCCGTGCGCACCGCGCCCGACCCGCGCCCCGTCGCGCCGGAGCTGGTGGAGGTCGTCGCGGAGGACGGCGGGCTGCGGCGCGTGGTCACCGGCGTCGACGAGCTCGTCGCCGCCGCCGCGCGCGAACTGGCCACGTTCTCCGAGCTGGACCCGCGCTGGCCGGCCCCGGCGGGGACCTGACGCCCGCGCCGCCCCGGGGGGACGCCGACCGCACCGGAGGGGGACCGCGGGGGGCCCCCTGCGGCCGAGCCGTCATCGGCCGGTCGGGGGACGCGCCCGCGCCCGAGCGCCCGCCAGGCTGAGGCGACGGCAGCGGATCGAGACCAGGGGGGCACATGATCGAGGCAGTGGGGCTGCGCAAGGTGTACGGCAGCAAGGTGGCCGTGGAGGACCTGAGCTTCACGGTCCGGCCCGGCATCGTCACGGGGTTCCTGGGGCCGAACGGCTCCGGCAAGTCCACGACCATGCGGATGGTGGTCGGCCTCGACCGGCCCACCGCCGGTCAGGTCCTCGTGGACGGCGAGCCCTTCGCGCAGGCGACGGCCCCGCTCTCGACCCTCGGGGCCCTGCTGGACGCCAAGGCCGTGCACACGGGGCGCTCGGCGTTCCGCCACCTGCAGGCCATGGCCGCCACGGCCGGCATCCCGAGGTCCCGCGTGGACGAGGTCGTCGACCTCGTCGGGCTGCGCGAGGTCGCCCGCAAGCGCGCCGGCGGGTTCTCCCTCGGCATGGGGCAGCGCCTCGGCATCGCCTCCGCCCTGCTGGGCGACCCGTCGACGGTCATGTTCGACGAGCCCGTCAACGGTCTCGACCCGGACGGCATCCTCTGGATCCGCCACCTCATGAAGGACCTGGCCCGCGAGGGCCGGGCGGTGTTCGTCTCCTCGCACCTCATGAGCGAGATGGCGCTGACCGCCGAGCACCTCGTCGTCATCGGCCGTGGCCGGCTCATCGCGGACGAGACCGTGCAGTCCTTCATCGACCGCGTCCACCCCCGCGGCGTGACGGTCCGCTCGCCGCAGGTGCAGGAGCTGCAGGACGTCGTCCGCGGCGCCGGCGGAACCCTGACGCCCACCGGGGACGGCGGCTTCGAGGTCGTCGGCCTCACCGCCGAGGTGATCGGCGACGCGGCCCTGCGCGCCGGGGTCGCGCTGCACGAGCTCACCACCGTCCGGGCCTCCCTGGAGGAGGCGTTCATGGAGCTCACGGCGGGTTCCCTCGAGTACCAGGCCCACAGCACCGGGCCCGGAGCCGCCCCGTCCGCCCGCACCAGTACCCAGCTGCCCCGCGCCGAGGAGGAGGTCGCTCGATGAGCGCCACGACGGGTCCCGCCACCACGGGCACCACCCAGTACGTGCCCGCACAGCGCCGCGTCACCTTCGGCGGCCTGCTCCGGTCCGAGTGGATCAAGTTCTGGAGCGTCCGCTCCGTGGTCATCACCATGGCCGCCGCGTTCGCCGCGGTCGTCGGCTTCGGCGTCCTGCTGCCCTTCGCGGTGGGCACGCAGCTGCAGGGGCCCGGGGCGCGCGAGGGCCTCGACGCGACCTCGGTCAGCCTGCAGGGCGCGGCGCCCGCGAGCCTCGTCGTCGCGGCGCTCGGCGTCATCGTCATCGCGGGGGAGTTCTCGACCGGGATGATCCGCACGTCGTTCGTGAGCGCACCGCGACGCCTGGGTGTCGTCGTCGCGAAGGCCGTCGTCCTGGCCGTCACCGTCGCCGTGGTCCTCGGCGTCGCGGTGTTCCTGGCGTTCTTCCTCGGGCAGGCCGTGCTGGACCGCAACGACGCCGGCGTGTCGATCGGCGACCCCGGTGTCCTGCGCGCCGTCCTCGGCAACATCGCCATGCTCGTCGGCGTCGCGGTCGCCGGCCTGGGGCTCGGTGCCCTGATGAGGAACTCCGCGGGCGCGATCTGCACCATCCTCGGCGCGCTCTTCGTGCTGCCGCTGCTGCTGCGCGCGCTGCCGGAGTCGTGGGGTGGACCCACCATCCGGGAGTACTACTTCGCGAACACCACGAACAACGCCATCACCGTGCTCCAGAACCCCGAGTACCTCGGGATCGGGGCCGGCCTGGTGGTGTTCGTCGTCTGGGTCCTCGTCCTCCTCGGCGCTGGCGCCCTCAGCGCCAAGACCCGCGACGTCTGAGGCCTCCGTGACCGAGCGCGTCGTCGTGACGCTGCAGGTCCGGCCCGACCGCGTGGCGGAGTACCGCCTCCGCCACGCGGCCGTCTGGCCCGAGATGCTCCGCGCCCTGCGCGCGGCGGGGTGGCACTCCTACACGCTCGACCTGCGGCCCGACGGCCTGCTGGTGGGGGTCCTCGAGACCGACGACTTCCCCGCCGCGCAGGCCGCCATGGCCGCCACCGAGGTCAACGCCCGCTGGCAGGCCGAGATGGCCGGGTTCTTCGTCGAGCTGCCGGCGGGTTCCCCCGACGCCTCCATGGTCCCGCTGGAACGCGTCTTCGACCTCGACGCGCAGCTCGCCGCCGTGGAGGGGGGCGCCGGGGACGGCGACGTCAGCCCAGGGGGACCGGCGTCCACTCGCTCGTGAACTCCAGGCCGCTGCGCACGACCATCTGGGTCACGGGGCAGCGGCGCTCGGTCTCGGCCTTGAGGCGGGCGAACTGCTCGGCGTCCGCGTCGGTCTCCAGGCGCAGCTGCAGGGCGACGCGGTCGAAGTTCGCGTTGCCCTCGGCGCCCGCCCCGATGACGGAGGGGTCCAGGTCGCCCTGGACGTGGAACGACCAGGTCCCCAGGGCGATGCCCAGGTCCTTCGCGACGATGCTGCCCGTCACCTGGTTGCACGAGGTGAGCGCGCCCAGCACGTAGCTCAGCGGGCTCGGGTGCGCGTCGTCCCCGCCGAAGGACGGGTAGGTGTCGGCGTGGAACGTGTGCGGGTGGTCACCGGCCACCGTGAGCTCCTGCGCCACACCGGTACCCACGGCGTCGACGACGAACGGAACGGTCTTCTTCCCTGCTGCCACGCGGTCCTCCTGGAGCCCTCGACGCCGCCTGCCGGGCGTCCTGGGGCCAGGGTAGGTGAAGGTTCACCTGGCTCCTGCGGTGCGCCCGACCTAGGGTCCGGAGATGAAGCGACCCCTGCGCAGCGCCGCGCTCGCCACCGCCACCGCCGCCGTCTCCGTCTCCGTCCTCCTGCTCTCCGCGCCGTCGGCGGCCACGGCCGCCCCGCGTCCCGCCTCCGCCGCCGCGTGCCCCTCGGCCTTCCCCGACGTCGTGCCGCTGCGCTCGGGCTCGCTGCCCGAGGGGATCGCGGCCGGGCGCGGGACCACGTTCTACGCCGGCTCCCGCGCCGACGGCAGCGTCGTGCGCGGGGACCTGCGCACGGGGCGCAGCAGCGTCCTCGTGCCCGGCGTGCCCGGGCGGATCGCCGTCGGGATGGTCTACGACGCCCGCACCGACCGGCTGTGGGTCGCGGGCGGCACCACCGGGTCCGTCACCGCCTACGACGGCACGACCGGTGCGGAGCTCGGCCGCTGGCTGGTGCCGGGCAGCGGGTTCCTCAACGACGTGGAGATCACCCGCGGGGCGGTCTACGTCACCGACTCCACGGTCGCGCGCCTGGTCGTCGTCCCGCTGGGCCGCGGGGGTTCCCTGCCCGGCGCCGGTGGCGTGCGGACCGTGCCGCTCACGGGCGACCTGGTGTACGGCCCCGGCAACAACGCCAACGGCGTCCGGGCCCTGCCCGACGGTGCCCTGATCGTCACGCAGAGCACCACGGGCGACCTCTACCGGGTCGACCCGCGGACGGGGTCGACCGACCGCGTGGAACTCGCGGGGCGCGACCTGACGGCCGGCGACGGCCTCGTGCTGCGGGGCCGGACCCTGTACGTCGTGTACGGGTTCTCGACGAACTCCGCGGCCGTCGTCCACCTCGCGGCCGACGGCCGCAGCGGACGGGTGGTCGGCGAGGTCGGCGATCCCGACCTCGACCGGCCCACCACGGGGATCCTGGCCGCGGGCGCCCTGTACCTGGTCAACGGCCGCTTCGCGAACCCCTCGCCCACGACCGCCGACTACCAGGTCGTCCGGGTGGCCCTGCGCTAGGCGGCGCTCAGGTCGTCGTCGTCGTCCCCGCCTGGGCGTCGGTCTGGGCGTCGGTCTGGGGAGCCGTCTGCGGGTCGGTGCCCGTTCCCGTCCCGTCGTCGGTGCCGGGCAGCGTCGTCCCGTCCGGGAGCGTCGCGCCGTCGGGCGGGGTGCGGCCCCCGCGGCCGCCGAGGTCGGGTCGCCCGGTCCCGTCGTCGAACGGCGACGTGCCGGTGGGGACCGTCGTGGCGCCCGCGTCCGGCGCCGCGGCGTGACCGAGGGTGAAGCCCCCGGCCCCGCCCGCCAGGAGGAGCCCCAGCGCCGCACCGGCCGCGAGCAGCCGGCTGCGGCGGGCGCCCCGGTGCGGCGGCGGCGGGGCAGGTGACCACGGCCCCCGCCGGCCGCCGGGGCCGTCCTCGCGCGGGGCCGTCACGACCACGCCCTGCAGGGGCCGGGTCGCGAGCCCGTCGCCCGCCCCGGGTTCCCAGCGCGATCCGCTGTGCTGCTGCTCGTTCATCGTCGGCTCCTCGTCTCGTGCGGTACGGGGGTGGTGCTGCCGTCCGCCCACACCACGAGACCCGTGGTCCCGGGGCGGATGGACAGCCACGTCGCGGCCTCGGGGCCGAGGGCGTAGGCCGCGGTGGCGTCGACGTCCGCCCACGTCAGCGTCGGGGCGACGACGGTGACCTGCGCGACGGCCGCCGGGGCCCTGCCCGTGCGGGCGTCCACGAGGTGCGCGCCGCGGTGGGCGGTCCCGGACGTGGCGACCGCCCCGGTGGCCACGGGCACCCGGGCCAGGAGGCGGTCGGGGTGGTGGGGGTCCTCGATGCCGATGCGCCAGGGTGCGGCGGCCGGGTCGAGCGTGCGGCACAGCAGGTCCCCGCCGCCGGAGAGGCAGAAGTCGGTCTCCGGCAGGGCCCGCAGGGCCCCGGCGGCGCGCTCCAGCGCCCAGCCCTTCACGACCCCGCTGGGGTCGAGGCCCAGGCCGCCGTCGCCGCGCGGGCGGTAGACGCTGAACGCCCCGCCGGACGCGTCGGCGGCTGCGTCGCCCAGCGCCAGCACCTCGGCCACCTCGGGCGGGCAGTCGACGAGGTCCACCTCGCCGCGGTCCAGGCGGGAGACCCACGACTCCGCGCGGTAGGTGCTGAAGACCGCGTCGGCGCGGGCGAGGGAGTCCAGGACGTCCTGCCACGCGCGGCGGCCGGGGCCGTCGTCGGCGTGGCGACCGCGCACGGCCAGGCTCACCGGGAAACCCATGACGTGCTCGACGCGGCGGACGGTGCGCAGGGCCGCGGCCGGCGCGGTGATCACAGCCCCGCCTGGTCGAGCGCGCTCTGCAGGGACTGCAGGTACCCGGTGCTGGTGACGGTCGCCCCGCTGACCATGTCGACGTCGGCGCTCTGCGCGCTGAGCGTCTCGGAGACGAGTTCCGGGATCGCCTGCGCGTTGATCTCCTGGTCGCGGGGGTTCCCGGTGGGGTACTCGACCACGTCGACCGCGGTGATCGTCGACCCCGAGTACGTGATGCGCACCCGGACCGGGCCCCAGCGGGTGTCGGCAGCGTCCCCCGTGGCGGTCGTTTCCGCGGCGGTCGTCCCCGTCGCGGAACCCGCCGCACCCGAGGACCCGGTGGAACCCGAGGACCCGGTGGAACCCGAGGAGCTCGTGGAACCGGTCGACCCCGGGCTCGTCCCGGCGACCGCGGCGCCGACCGCGACGGTCCCGGCGCTCGCGGTGGAGCCGGTGGAGGTGTGGTAGCCGAACAGGAGCACGAGGGCGGTCAGGGTGCTCATGCCGGTCACGACGAGGCGTCGCCGGCGGCGGGCCTCGGCGATCGGTGCGGGGGTGCTCACGGTGCTCACGCTCCGAAGTCCTCGAGGTGGAGCCGCTCGGCGGGGACGCCGGCGGCGGTGGCGGCGCGGTGGACGTCGGCCGCCCAGGCGCGGGGGCCGCAGACGAACACGTCGCGGTCGGCGATGTCGGGCACGAGGATCCGCAGGGCCTCGGTGTCGTCGACGGGAGGGGTGCCCTCGCCGAGCCAGGAACCCTGGGCGCGGCGGTGACCGGGCAGGTCGACGACCCGCAGGCCGCGCTCGCGGGCCAGCACCGAGAACTCACCGGCGAACAGCGGGGAACCCGTGTGGCGGTGCAGCAGGACGGCGTCGCCCGGGGCGTACGGCAGGGCCTCCGCGAGGGCGCGCAGCGGCGTGACGCCCACGCCCGCCCCGACGAGGACGATCCCGCGGCGGGTGCGGGCCCGGGCGCTGAGGCGCCCGTGCGGACCCTCGACGAGCGCCCGGGTGCCGGGGCGCAGGCGCAGCAGCCGGGCCCCGCCGTCGCCCGCCGTGCGCACCGTGATGCGCAGGCTGCGCCCATCCGGCGCGGCCGAGAGGGAGTAGGGGTGGTTGCGCGTCCAGCCGGGGCCGTCGAGGAAGCGGAACCCGAGGAACTGCCCCGCCTCGACGCCCAGCGCCGGCAGGTCCTCACCCGTCAGGTAGACGGAGACGACGTCGGCGTCCTCGCGCACCACCGAGGTCACGACGAGCCGGTGCCGCAGGCTGCGGCGCAGCGGCAGGGCCACGCGCCACACCAGGACGGCCGCGGCGGTGGCGCCCCAGGCGCCCCACCAGAACACCGTGCGGGCGGGGGAGGCGAGGAACTGCTGCCCCGTCCAGAGCTGGTGCGGCAGCGCCAGTCCCGCCCCGAGGTAGCCGTAGAGGTGGACGAGGTGCCACGTCTCGTAGCGCAGCCGGCGCCGGGCGGCCCGGACGCTGGTGACCACGACCGCGACCAGGGCGAGCGTCGCGGCGGTGGCCAGGAGCATGCCGGGGTAGTCCACGACGAGGTCCCACGTCGTCGCCGGCACCTGCCCGACCTCGCCCGCTGCGTAGCCCCAGACGATCGTCACGAGGTGCACCAGCAGCAGGTCGAACGACGTGAACCCGACCCAGCGGTGGACGCGCGCCAGCCGGTCCTGGCCGAAGGCCTGCTCCAGCAGGGGCAGGCGGGCCATGAGCAGGACCTGCGCGAGCAGGAGCACCGACGCGGCGAGGCCGCTCCAGCGCCCCGCGGAGGTCAGGCCCGTCACCCAGCCGCCCAGGTCGCGCAGGCCGCCGTCGGCGGCCCACCACCAGGTGACCAGGAGCAGGGCGCCCCACAGGGCGGCGCCCGCGCCGAGCCGGACGGTCGCGTCGCGGCGGGCGCGACGGCCGTCGACGGCTCCGGCGGGCAGGGCGTGCCCGGCGGTGCGCGGGGGGAGCAGGGTGCTCACGGTTCCTCCTCGGTCGGGGTCTGACGTCCTCGAGCATCGGCGGGGAACCTCGCCCCGGGACAGGTGCGCCCTGAGAGGACTCTGTGCGCCGTCCGTCCGCCAGACTGGGCGCGACGTCGAGGGGAGGGGTCGGGAGTGGGAGCCCACCGCGCCGAGCGCGGCCGCGGGGCCGCGGTGATCGCGGACCTGGTCAGCGTCGAGCCGGCCCCGGGCGCGCACCGCGTCGCCGTGCGGGCCGGCAGCTGCCTGCTGACCGCCCTCGTGACCCTCGCGGCCCTCGGCCACCTCGAGCTGGCGCTCTACGCCACGTTCGGGACCTTCGCCTCGGTCTACGGCGGGCGCGCCGCGGTGCCGGGCCGCTGGCGCGTGCAGGCCGGCCTCGGCGTCGTCCTGGTCGCGGCGGTGGCGTCCGGCGCGGCCGTGGGCACCAGCGCGCAGCGGGGCTGGCTCGTCGTGCTGGTCGCCGCGGCCTGGGCGGCGCTCGCGGCGGCCCTGTCCGACCGGGGCCACTGGCGCCCGCCGGGCCCGCTGTTCGCCGTCTTCGCCGTGGCCGCGTGCGGCTCGGTGCCCACGAGCCTGCCCGGCCTCGCGCGGGCCGTGGTCGTCGCCGCGGGCGCGGCGGTCCTGGCCGTGCTGCTCGGCCTGCTCGAGCAGGTCCTCCTCCCCGCGCCGCGACCCACCGGTCCGCCCCCGGTCGCGCACCACCGCGTCGTGCACGTCGTGCGCTGCGCCCTCGTGGTCCTCGTCGCCGGGGTCCTCGCCGGCGCGAGCGGCCTCGGCCACGCGTCGTGGGCCATGGTCGCGGCCGTCGTGCCCCTGGCGGCGCCGTCGCTGCGCGGGCAGGTCGTGCGCGGCGTGCAGCGGGCCGTGGGCACCCTCGCCGGCGTCGTCGTGGCGGGCGTCCTGCTGACCCTGGACCTCGACGTGCCCGCGGTCATCGCGGTGATCGTCGTGCTGCAGGCGATCACCGAGCTGCTGGTGTCGCGCAACTACGGCGCGGCGCTGGTCTTCATCACGCCGCTGGCGCTCGTCTCGGTGCACCTGGCGGCCCCCCAGCCCGTCGGTCCGCTCCTGCGCGACCGCGTGGCCGAGACGCTGATCGGCGTCGCCGTGGGGGTGGCCGGGGCCGTCCTGACCCGCGCCCGGCGCCCCGGCGCGCCCGGTGGTCAGGCCCCGCCCGGTGGTCAGGCGACCGCAGCCACCTGACCACCCGGCCTCACGTGCCGGAGGTCGCCGCCCCCGAGGACGCCCCCGAGGACGTGCTCGGCGACGCGCTGGGGCTGGGCGCGCTGCCGCTGCCACCCGGGCCCCGGCCGCCCCGGCCCCCGCCGCCCGCCGCGTTCACCCGGTCGGTGGTCCGCCGGGTCAGGTCGGCCAGGCGCTCGTCGGCCTGGGCCTGCGTGATCGTCCCGGCGGTGACCTGCGCGGCGATCCGCGTCTTCTGCGCGTCCACCAGGGCGGTCACCAGGTCGTCCACCGCGACGCCCTGGGCGCTCGCCACCTGGGCCAGCGTCCTGCCCCCCTGCAGCTGGGTCCGCAGGTCGGCCTCGGACAGCCCCAGGGTGCTCGCCGCCGTCGCGAGGTCGGCCCCGCGACCGCCGCCGTGGCCGCCGCCCCGCCCGAGGTCGGCCGACCCGAGCGTCGTGGCCACCTCGTCCGCCTGCGCCTGGGTGATCGACCCGTCGCCCACGAGCCCCTCGAGCGCGTCCTTCACGGCCTGCACCCGCGACGTCGTCGCGGTGCCCGCCGTGTCGGCCGCCGACGCGACGCCCGACACGGCCAGCCCGCCCACGCCCAGGGCGCCGACGGCCAGTGCCGTCGCGATCCTCTTCCTCACGACCTGCTCCTCCCTGCCTCGACCGGCTGGTCCGGTCGTCGCAGGACCGTCGCCACCGGGCCTGTGCCGGGCCTGTGGGGAGGGCCCCGCGGGAGCTGTGCGCGTCAGGCGCGGGGCGGCTCGCCCGTGTAGAGGCCGCTCGCGCGGAAGCGGACGCTCGGCTCGGCCAGCTCCTCCAGCCCGTGGGCGATCCAGCCGGCGGTGCGGGCGACCTCGAAGAGCAGCTCGCCCGCGTCGGCGGGCAGCCCGTGGGCGTGCTGGAACGCCGCCAGCGCCAGGTCGACGTTCGGGAAGGCGTCGACGTGGGTGCTCAGGACGTCGACCGCCGCGCGCACCGGGCCCTCGGGCAGGCCGGCGAGGACGGCGTCGGCGCGCGGGTCCCGCTCGGCGTACAGGACGTGCCCGAACCCGGGCACGACCGCACCGGCCCGCCAGCGCTCGGCCAGCGCCGCGCGGGGGTCGGCCAGCGCCTCGGCGAGGAAGCGGTGCGCGACGGTGCTGGCCGAGCCGTGCGCGTTCCCGTCCGCGGCGGCGAGGCCCGCGGCGACGACGGAGTACGGCGTCGCCCGGGCGCTCGCGGCGACCCGGGCCGCCAGCGTCGACAGGGCCAGGCCGTGGTCGGCGAGCAGGACCAGGACCGGGTCCAGCAGCTCCGGGGCGGGGTGGCCGGGCAGCGCGGCCGAGAGCCGGGCGGCCACCGAGGGGTGCTCCCCGGGCCCCGGCGCCCCGGGGACCAGGGCGGCGGTCAGCGTGCCGAGCACGCGGGCGCCGGCGCGCAGGAAGGCCGCGGGGGCGAGGTCGGAGCGCAGCGGGTCGGCCGCCCCCAGCACGGCGACGCCGACGCGCAGGTGGTCGCTGCGCCGGGCCGGGGCCGGCAGCACGGCGACGGCCCGGCGCACGAGGGCCACGAGGTCCGCGGGCGCCTCGAACGGGCCGTCGGTGAGCTCCCCCGTCCACAGCAGCCGCGCGACGGCCTCGAAGGTCGCCGTCCGCGCGAGGTCCACGGCCCGGTGGCCGCGGTAGCGCAGGTCGTCGCCGGCCAGGGACGTGACGGCGGTGCGCACGGTCTCCACGGCGCCGGACGGGGTGCGCTCGGCGCGACCGCGCGCGGCCAGGCGGTCCACCTCGTCGGCGTCGAAGACGCTGCCGCGGGCCCCCGGCAGGCGCCGGCTCGTCAGCAGCCCCCGGCTGACGTAGGCGTAGAGGGTCTGCGGCTTGACCCCCAGGCGGTGGGCGGCCTCGGCGGTGGTCAGCGGCGCGGTCACGCATTGATCCGATCAACGTTGACGCCGGCAGTCAAGTACCGGACAGTCCTGCCATGACGACGACCTCCGCGCCACCCCCCGCGCCACCCCTCGCACCCCCCGGGCTCCGGGGCGTCGTGGTCACCGAGACCGCGCTCGGCGACGTCCTCGGCGACGAGGGCCGCTACCACTACCGCGGGTACTCCGGCGTGGAGCTGGCCCGCGCGCGCGACGTCGAGGAGGTCTGGTTCCTCCTGCACCGCGGGCACCTGCCCTCGCCGGCCGAGCGCGCCGCGTTCGGCGCCGAGGTGGCCGCCGCGCGCGACCTGGGCCCGGCCGTGCGCGCCGCCCTGCCGGGCATCGCCGCGGCGGGCGCGGCGGCGGCCCCGCTCACGGGGCTGCGCACGGCCCTGTCGCTGCTGGCCGCCGAGGAGGGGCTGTGGCCCGTCCTCGACCTCGACCCCGCGCAGCGCGCGGCCGACGCGCTGCGGCTGTGCGCGGTGACGCCCACGGTGCTGGCCGCCCTGCACCGGCTGCGCGCCGGCCTCGCGCCCGTCGCGCCCCGGCCCGACCTGGGGACGGCGGCGAACTGGCTGTGGATGCTGTCGGGGGTCGAGCCCGAGCCCCGGCACGCGGCCGCCGTGCAGCGCTACCTCGTCGCGACCCTGGACCACGGCTTCAACGCCTCCACCTTCACGGCCCGCGTCGTCGCCTCGACGGGCGCCGACGTCGCCGCCGCGGTCGTGGCCGCGCTCGGCGCCTTCTCCGGGCCCCTGCACGGCGGCGCCCCCGACCGGGCGCTCGTCGCGCTCGACGAGATCGGCACCCCGGAGCGCGCCGAGGCGTGGGTCCGGGCCCGCGTGGACGCGGGGGACAAGGTCATGGGCTTCGGCCACGCGGTCTACCGCACGGCCGACCCGCGCGCGGTCCTGCTGCGCGAGACGGCGCAGGAGCTGGGCGGTGACCTCGCGGAGCTCGCCACCGCGGTCGAGCAGCGGGTCGTCGACGTCCTCGAGCAGCTCAAGCCCGGACGCGCCCTGCACGCCAACGTCGAGTTCTACGCCGGCGTCGTCCTGGAGCTCTGCGGCGTCGAGCGGGTGCTGTTCACGCCCACCTTCGCCGTCAGCCGCGTCGTCGGCTGGTGCGCCCACGTCCTGGAGCAGGCGGGGGAGGGCAAGGTCGTGCGCCCGGCCGCCCGCTACGTCGGCCCGGCGCTCCGGCCCGTGCCCCCGCTCGCGTCGCCGGCTCAGGAGCCGGGGGAGAAGCCCGCCTCGGTCGCGCCCAGCCACGCGAGCGCCGTCGGCAGCTGACCCGCCCAGACGCTCGTGCGGTGCCCCGCGTGGGGCTGCGCGACCAGCGTCATCGTCAGGCCGCCGCCGGCCTCGCTCGCGACGGTCCGCGTCGAGGGCCAGGACAGGCCGTCGGTGGGCGAGGACGTCGCCCACAGCGCCACGGCCGGCGGGTCCTGCTGGGCCAGCGACACCAGGTCGTAGCGGCGGGCCTGGGGGCTGCTCGCCGGCCACGGCTTCCACCGGCCGAGGTCGAGGGCGAAGTACCCGCCGAAGGACAGCGACGCGCCGTACTGCTGGGGGTGCAGCATCGCGGCCATGTTGGCGCACCACCCGCCCATCGACAGCCCCGTCGTCGCCCAGGCCGAGCGCTCGGCGCGGACGCGGTAGTGGGCCCGGAGGAACTGCGGCACGTCCTGCGTCAGCCAGGTCTCCAGCTGCGGCTGGCCGGCGGCGCCGTCGACGCACTCGGTGTCGCGTCCCGCCGGCACCTCCAGCGCCGGGATGACGACGATGGGCTGGGCGAGGTGGTGCTGGGCCACCGCGGCGTCCATCGACGGCAGCAGCCCCATGGCGTCCAGCCACTGCCCGGGCGTGCCCGGCCAGCCGTGGAAGGCCTCGAGGACCGGGTAGGTCGTGCGCGCGGCGGCGGCCGAGGTGTAGCCGGGCGGCAGCACCAGCAGGGCCGAGGCCGTGAGCCCCGAGCGCGGCCCGGGGACCTGGACCTCCCAGACGCGGCCGTCGTAGCCGGGGACCTGCCGCCCCACCGCCCCGCCGGGCGCCCGGTCGCCCGGCGCCCACCGCGTGCGGTCGGCCGGGGCGGCGCCGCCCGTGCGGATGGTCGTCGTGGCGCCGGTGCTGCCCAGCAGGTCGCGCCAGCCGGCGAAGAAGCCGAACTGGTCGTTGGCCACGAGCCCGACGGCGAGCAGCACCAGGACGTTGACCGAGACGAGCGCCCCGGCCCGGCCCAGCACCGCCAGCGGCGAGCGGCCGGCCAGGCGGCGCCACCCCACGACCACGAGCACCGCCAGGGCCACCGCCACCACACCGGTCCCCCACACCAGGACCGGACTGTCCAGCTCCACCGCTCGCTCCTCCGCCCGGCGCCCCCCGCGGGGGCGCTCGCGGCGAGTCTGCGCCCGCGCGCGGCCCTTCCGGCCGGATCCCGCGGACCTCTCAGCAGACGTGCGGGCACCGTCCAGCCGCCGTCTGCCGGGGCGACGCTCCAGGAACCGGCCGCGGGAGCCGATGGACCACCGTGGCCGTCGACGGCCGCGCACCCCGCCCCAGGAGGGTCACCGTGTACGGACTCGTGAACACCGCCGTCGCCGACCTGGCGCGCGCCGTGGGCGGGGACGCCGCCTGGGAGGCCATCCGCACGCGGGCCCGGGTCAGCGAGACGTCGTTCGTCGGCATGACGGGCTACCCGGACGACCTCACCTACCGCCTCGTGCAGGCCGCGAGCGAGGAGCTCGGCCTCAGCGTCCACGACGTCCTCGTGGCCTTCGGCCGGCACTGGGTCGTCTTCACCGCCGCGGAGGGCTGGGGCCCGCTGCTGCAGGCCGCGGGCGACTCCCTCGCCGAGGTCCTGACCGGCCTCGACGCCCTGCACGCCCGGATCAGCCTGATGATGCCGGAGCTGCGGCCGCCGTCGTTCCGCTGCGAGGAGCACGACGCCACCAGCCTGACGCTGCACTACTACTCCGAGCGCCCGGGCCTGTCGGCCATGGTCGTGGGTCTCGTGGAGGGCCTCGGCGAGCTGCTGGGCCAGCGGGCCACGGCGACGCAGACGCGGGCCACCGACGACGGCGCCGACCACGACGAGTTCCTCGTCCACCACGCGGCGCGGGCTGCGTGAGCGGGCCGGGCGCCCTCCCCGGCGCGCTCCTGGAGCAGGTCCTCACCGAGGCGTTCCCCTTCCACCTCGTCCTGGACGGCGCCGGCACCGTGGTGCGGGCCGGCGCGTCGCTGCGCATCGCCTGCCCGGGCCTGGTGCCCGGGGTGACCGCCGCCGAGCACCTGACCGTCCGCAGCCCGCGGGGCACCGGCTGGACCTTCGGCGCCGGGGCCCGCGCCCCCCGGGGCCTCGTGATCGTCGAGGCCACCGCCGGCCCCCTCCGGCTGCGCGGGCAGCTGCTGACCCTGCCCGACGGCGTCCTGCTGCTGGGCTCGCCCTGGGTGACCACCCTCGCGCAGCTCAGCGGCCTGGGGCTGCGGCTGGACCACTTCGCCGCGGCCGACCCGGTCACCGACTTCGTCATGCTGCTGGGCGCGCAGGCCAGCGCGCTGGCCGACGCCCGCCACCTGGCGCAGGAGCTCGAGGCGACCGCCGCGGAGCAGGCCCACCAGGCCGCCCACGACGCCCTCACCGGGCTGCCCAACCGCGTCTCGTTCACCCGGCACCTGGGGCTCGCGATGGACGCGGCCCGCGCGGGCGGGGGCAGCGTCGCCGTCGTGCTGCTGGACCTCGACGGCTTCAAGGACGTCAACGACACCCTGGGCCACCACTGCGGGGACCAGCTGCTGACCCGGGTCGGCCCCCGCATCGCCCGCACGCTGCGCGAGGGCGAGCTCGTGGCCCGCCTCGGCGGCGACGAGTTCGGGCTGGTGCTGACCACCGACCGCGACGGCGACGCCGCGGTCGGCGACGTCCTGGCCGTCCTGCGCCGCGTCCTGCACGCCTTCGACGAGCCGTTCGTCGTCGACGGGGTCACGCTCTCCCTCGCCGCGAGCGCCGGGGTCGCGGTGGGCCCCGAGCACGGCGAGTCGCCCTCCGCCCTGCTGCAGCACGCCGACGTCGCGATGTACCGGGCCAAGGCCGGCCACGACCCCGTCGTGGTCTACCGCTCCGCCCTCGACGACCACGACCCCCGCAAGCTGCGGCTGCTGAGCCAGCTGCGCGCGGGCATCGACGCGGGCGAGCTGGTCCTGGACTACCAGCCGCTGCTGCACCTGGCCAGCGGCTGCGTGCGCGGCGTGGAGGCCCTCGTGCGCTGGCAGCACCCCGACGAGGGCCGGCTGCCCCCGTCGGAGTTCGTGCCCCTGGCCGAGAGCAGCGGCCTGGTGCACCCGATGACCCACGAGGTCCTCGCGCAGGCGTGCGAGCAGGCCCGGCGCTGGCAGCTGGCGGGGCGCCCGCTCGTCGTCTCCGTCAACGTCTCGGCCCGCTGCCTGCTGGACGAGACGCTGCCCGACCGGGTGGCGCGGGAGCTGGCGCGCACCGGGCTGCCGGCGGGGCTGCTGAAGCTGGAGGTCACCGAGAGCGCGATCATCGCCGACCCGCGCCGGGCGCGCGCCGTCCTGGAGCGGCTGCGGGGCCTCGGCGCGGCCGTGTCCATCGACGACTTCGGCACCGGCTACACGTCGCTGGCCGCCCTGCGGGACCTGCCGGTGGACGAGCTGAAGGTCGACCGGTCCTTCGTCACGACGATGCTCACCGAGCCCCGCGGCGCGGCGATCGTGCGCACGGGCCTGGAGCTCGCGGCCCGCCTGGGCATGGCCTCGGTCGCCGAGGGGATCGAGGACGCCGCGACGCTCGCGGCGCTCGCCGACCTCGGCTGCACGACGGCGCAGGGCTACCACGTCGCGCGGCCCATGCCCGCGGCCGCGCTGGACGCCTGGCTGGACGCCCGCGCGGCGGGGCGGGCGCTGGAGGCGGCCACGGCCGGCTGAGCCGCGCCGGCGGGTCCGCGCCGGGCTCAGGCGACCTTGTCCGCCACGGCCCGGCGCAGCTCGCCGACGGTGCCGAAGCCCGACATCTCGCGGTCGCTGAAGACGATCCCGAACTCGCTCTCGATGCTGAACATCAGCCCGACGTGCGCGAGGGAGTCCCAGGCCGGCACGGACGCCGCCGTCAGGTCGTCGCGCAGCTGCAGGCCGGGGTCGGCCAGCACCTCGCGGAAGACGCGGGTCAGGCGCTCGTCGATCTCGGTCGTCACGGGGTCCTCCTCGGGGACGTGGACGTGGACGTGGACGGGGACGTGGACGTGGACGGGACGGGTGCGGCAGTCGCGCGCTCGACGCGGACGTGGTCGCCCCGCAGGACGCCGTCCGCGACGGGCAGCACCCAGCGGGTGGTGCCGTCGGCCGCGGGCGGGCCGTCGGGGGTGAAGCCGGCGTCGCGGTAGGCGCGGGCGGCGGGCTCGTTGCGGCCGCTGGGCACGTGCAGGCCCACGAGGCGGGCGCGGCCCTCGCGCCGGGCCACCTCGAGCAGGCCCCGCAGCGCGGGCCCCTCGAGCCCGCGCCCCAGCACCCGGCAGGACAGGAGCCAGGTGTCGACGAGGAGGTCCCCGCCCTCGGGGACGGCCAGCAGGACGCCGACGAGGCCGTGGTCGTCGTGGGCGTCGCGCAGGCGCAGCGCGTGGGCCACCGCGCCCGGGCGCCGGGCCAGGGCCAGCACCGCGGCCTCGGGGTGGCGGCGCGCGGTCAGGTTGAACTGGTTCGTCTTGCCGATCAGCTGCACGACGCGGCGCAGGTTGCCCGGCCCGACGTCCTCCACCGCGAGGACCATGCCCAGGCCCGCGAGGAACTCCTCCCTCGAGCCCGCCCCCGCCGCGGCCCGGGCGACCTCGGCGCGGGCGCGGTAGGACGACGTGCGCCGCGCGTCCTCCTCGGTCAGCGAGACCGTCTCCATGCCGGGGAACTCCGCCAGGGCGCGGACGAAGCCGGCCGGGTCGCCCGGCAGTGCGACGACGCCGACCTCGGGCAGGGCCCGGCGCACCTGCTCGCGCTCGACGGGGTTGTCGTCGACGAGGACGAAGGCGTCCAGGCCGAGGGACAGCTCCTGCGCCAGCCGCGCGATCTGGTCGGCCTTGGGCTCCCACGTGGCCCGGAAGGCCGCGAAGTGCTCCAGGCGCAGGCGCATCTCGGGCCGCTGCTCGAACGGCGCGCGGGCGTCGGCGTCGTTGTTCTTGGAGACCACGGCCAGCAGGACCCCGCGCTGCTGCAGGCGCAGGAGGTGCTCCTGGAAGGCCTGGAAGGCCTCGCCCTGCGGGCCGTCGCCGACGAGCACCCCGCCGACGCCGTCCTCGCCGACGACCCCGCCCCACAGCGTGCCGTCGAGGTCGCACACGACGACCTTGCGCTGCAGCCCGACGGCCGCGGCGAGCACCTGC
>Ga0160428_1001383_pt1 | contig 18628 bp, 17 predicted proteins | sample SolpanmetagenomM_FD_108198 | JGI IMG/M metagenome (GOLD analysis project Ga0160428, IMG submission 108198) | Solar panel surface microbial communities from Lawrence Berkeley National Laboratory, California, USA - M | ecosystem: Engineered > Built environment > Solar panel > Unclassified ... | reverse complement strand
CCATGAACCACATTTTCATCGTGGTTGAACTCGAGAAGCGATTCGGGATTAAGTTTCAGGCAGCAGAAATGGAAGAGTTGAAAAATATTGGCGAGCTCGCCTCCTTAGTCAAAGAAAAGCTAGTAAAGAAGGCATAGATCAAAGGTGATCTTTAGTTCTATTCCATTCATTTTCGTCTTTTTACCTGTTTCACTTGCTGGTTTCTGGATTTTAGCAAACTTTAGCCAGAAGTTTTCTAGTCTCTGGTTGATTGCTGCATCCATATTTTTCTATGGATATTGGCGACTGACCTTTGTTCCAATGTTGGTCGGCTCGATCGCATTCAATTACATCGTCGGCGTCATGCTCGCCCGCATGGAACAGCATCCGAGGGCTCAGAATCTTACGCTATTTACCGGTATAACCGTTGATATAGCCGCTTTATTCTATTTTAAATACGCGGTCGGTCTTGCAAATTTCTTCGGCTTTCAATCGCTTGCTGGAACGCCTTTTTGGGAGATAGTTTTACCGCTTGGTATATCTTTCTTCACCTTTACACAAATCGGATACTTAATTGACGTGAAGCAGGGTGTCGCTAAAACTCGCGATCTTCTGAGCTATACCCTGTTTGTTACATTTTTCCCGCATCTTATCGCCGGCCCCATCCTCCATAATCGCGAGATGATGCCACAATTTGCTGATGCGAATACCTACCGCTTCAATAAAAGCAATCTTGCGGTAGGTCTGGCGATATTCACAATCGGATTAGTGAAGAAGGTTGTGCTTGCAGATCCACTGGCGGCCGATGTCGCTATGAATTTTGCTCACCCCGAAGTCGCCGGGTTCACGACAGCCTGGTACGCCGTGGTAGGATACTCTTTACAGTTGTACTTTGACTTCTCCGGCTACTCAGATATGGCAATTGGGTTAGCTCGGATGTTTAACGTCCGCTTTCCCTTAAATTTTAATTCGCCTTACAAGTCTACAACAATGATAGACTATTGGCAGCGTTTTCACATTACGCTGACACGGTTTATTACAATGTATATATTTAGTCCGATCGCGTTAAGTGTTACTCGTTGGCGTGATCGTAATGGCTACGATAATTCACGTCGCGCTTCGGCCAAACCTGGAGGCTTCGTCTCTCTCATCGCCGGCCCAACGCTTATCACAATGGCTTTGGCAGGAGTGTGGCACGGGGCAGGCTCGCAATATTTTATTTTTGGAGTGCTGCACGGGACTTATATCACCGTAAATCATGCTGCTCGCGTATATTTTCCACAGAAAAAAAAGATCCATCCCCAGTCTTTATTACAGTCAACGCTATTCCATGCAGGAAAGGTCCTGTCAGTCTATATTGCGGCTCTTATAGCTTTCGCTTTTTTCCGTGCAGAATCCACTGGAGCGGCATTACGTCTGTTGATGGGAATGTCTGGAGAAAACGGCTTCGGATTGCCCATACCACGCACTACATTGCTGCACTTGGGGATCTTATTTATTGTTATCTGGTTTGCGCCAAATACACAGCAAATTATGAGTAATTATGAACCGGCTCTCGGCCGGATCACTTTAAATCCATATAACTTTCTGAATTGGGCGCCCTCGATACACTGGGGAATGATTGCTGGTTTCTTAATGCTTATAGGTATTCTTGCACTTGGTGGAACAACCGAATTTCTATATTTTCAGTTTTAATCTTGCAGAAACTCTTACTCTCCATTTTTCCCTCTTTTGCCGTTGGTGGTGCACAAAGCCGATTTACGACGTTAGCCAATCATCTCGGCTCGAATTGGACTCACATGATCGTCGCGATGGACGGTGTGACTGCCGCGCGCGAAAGGCTTGATTCCAACATCACTGCCACGTTCCCGATAATTGAAAATCGAAAGGGAGATTTGACTGGAAATTTGAGGCGGTTCAGGGGTTTGATCCGTGCGCTCATGCCGACGACGCTGCTTACCCACAATTTTGGCTCGATTGAATGGGCATTAGCAAGTCGGTTCAGTTCAGTCCGGCATGTTCATGTGGAAGACGGTTTCGGCCCTGAAGAACGAAACAAGCAGTTACGGCGACGCGTTTGGCTTCGCCGCCTTGCGCTTCGAAACCATCCCACAATCCTTCCATCGCAAACACTGCTTGAAATTGCCTCTGCTACGTGGCGACTGAACCCCGCATTCCTGCATTACATCCCAAATGGGATCGATCTCACTCGCTTCTCGAGCAAAGGTCAGCGATTTGAGTGGCCCCTGGAAAAGAGCAAAGACGGCCCGATTATCGGGACGGTAGCGGCTCTACGGCCGGAAAAAAACATCGAACGATTAATTCATGCCTTCCACCATGTGACAGCTCAAACACCAGCTCGACTGCTAATTGTTGGCGATGGAGCACAACGTCTCGAACTGATCCAACTTGCCGAAAATCTTGCCTTATCTGATCGCATCCATTTTGCTGGACACGTGCCGAAACCAGATACTCTGATCAAGGCTATGGATATTTTTGCTATGTCGTCGGATACCGAGCAGATGCCAATTTCACTCTTGGAAGCTATGGCAGCGGGTTGTCCGATAGCCTCCACAGACGTTGGCGATATTGCACAAATGCTTCCAGCAACTGGGCGTGCCTTCGTGACGCCATGCGACCACGACGCCCTCGGTCAAGCTTTATTGCGTCTCGTTTACTCCCCTGAGTTAAGAACGGCCCTTGGTCACGCCTGTCAGTTAAGAGCTATGGAAAAATTCGACCAAAACCAGATGTTTGCCAAATGGTCATCGATGCTCGAAACGGGGCAGACCTAGATGGATGCAATCTTCTCAGCCAAGACACACAATGGCGTCTCCAGCCTATTGATGCACGATGCTTCTCGGCGGAATGCGCTCAGCGAAGACATGCTGAACGGTATGATCGAGTTCTTCGATGCAAGATCGGCAGATACACGCGTGGTCATCCTGCGAGCTAGCAACGAACAACCAGTGTGGTGTTCCGGCTTCGATATTCGTGCGTTGGCTCTAGGTTTTGATCCTTTGGCACGTGATGGTCTTCTTCAAACCTTATTCAATCGAATTGCAACATGTCCGGTTCCAGTTATTGCGATGGTGCGCGGTTCGACCTGGGGTGGCGGCACTGATCTCGCCCTCCGTTGTGACATGATAATTGCAGATCAGAGCAGTCAATTCGCTTTCACACCGGCTCGGCTTGGTTTGCCGTATGATGCCGAAGGCTTGCTGAATGTGCTTCTCAGGGTTGGGCCTGCTATCGCGCTCGAAATGTTTGCAACGGCGCAACCTATTCTCGCCGAGCGAGCGCTCGCAACTGGGCTTATCAATCACCTGGTCGCGTCGGAAGATCTTGAGCATTTCACCGATGAGATGGCCGCTCAGATCGTTGCTAATGCGCCACTCTCAATCTCTGGTGCAAAACAGCACCTCAGGGCTCTCGCGACTGCACTCTCTTTCCCAGCATCCGTGGCACAAGCACTGGCAGAAAGCAGACATCGAGCCTTGCAAAGTGATGACTACGCTGAGGGTTTAGCGTCCTTTGCGTCTAAAAGACGCCCGGTGTTCAAGGGTCGCTAAGCGCATCATCTAGATAGCGCTGGATATAGGGCGGCAAGTCAAATGCTGCGCAATGTACGTCAGGTGTCCAATATTCCGTCTTAAAATCGACCGACGCTCGTCCAGCTCGTAAAATCAATTCCGATGCTGGGACAGCGTCTAGGCCTCCAGTGTTAGAGGCAAAACCCAAGGTCATGAATCCACCAACATACGTAGGAACGGCCACCAAGTATGCTGTAACGTGCTTAAACGCAGAGGCGCGTCTCTTTGTAGAGACTACAAGCTCTTGCCCCTGCATAAAGGGAACTCCAGCCTGATTAACGATGATGCCGCCAGTATCTAAAACCCGGGCGCAGTCTGCATAGAACGCCTCCGTAAACAGCACCTCACCAACGCCGACCGGGTCAGTACTATCAACGATGATCACGTCGAAGGAAGCAGAAGAAGCCGAGGAGACGTAAGCTAGACCGTCACCAATGATCAAAGTAGCTCTTGGATCATTCCAGGCATCACCTGAAATCGACGGCATAAATTCTCGCGCAATACGAACAACTTCTCCATCGATTTCTACCATCACGGCATGCTCGACGGTGCCATGTTGTAGAACTCGCCTGAGAACGCCACCGTCACCAGCACCTATAATCAATACTCGCTTTGGATTCCCATGAGCCAACAACGGCACATGTACGAGCATTTCCTGATAAACGAATTCGTCTGCTTCGGTGATTTGAACTGCGCCATCTAAGACAAGGACCCGTCCATGGCTTACGCTGTCAAAGACCAGGATGTCTTGGAATTCAGATGTTACTTTCGCAAGTTGCGTTACTTGCTGGAAACGCTGCCCCCATCCGGGATACAGCGCTTCATTGATCCAGCCAGTCAGAGTGATTTACCGCGCCGCTCTTCACTAAGCGTCACCCGCTTCGGGAGAAACGCCGCGCGCAAAACTGGCATCGAGTCATGCGGGTCACAAGCACCACACATGAAGATGTCGATGGCAGCGAACCCACGTTCCGGCCAAGTGTGTATCGTTATGTGGCTTTCCGCCAATACGACAACACCTGACACTCCGCCGTTCGGCGTGAAATGATGAAAGTGGCTGTGCAGGATCGTGGCACCAGCACTCAACGCCGCCTCCCGCAGGGCGACATCAATCAGCGCTGGATCGCTGAGGTTTTCAGCATCCCAAAGATCGATCAGAAGATGGGTTCCAGCGAACCTCATCCCATCACGCTCGATAAAGTAGTCCTTCCGCTCCTCAGCCGCAGCGTCAGAAACTTGTGCAATCGTCGTCTGGTTTTCGCTCGGAAATTCCGAGACCATCCCCAGTTGAGCAAGTGCGTTCATCACGTACCCCCAAACCAGTAGATAGCCTGTTGGGCGGGATCGCCCCCTTCGGCCAAGAGAGGGGGAAATAATACCAAAAACCCCGCATGACAAGTGAATTTATGCTCGCTCGTCACCATAAGAATTTTCCCGCCCACAAGCTCGTAACTATTTTTCTTCACCTTACCTCTTCAAGGCGTTGAGCCGTTCCGGAAAGGTTTTAGCGATCGTCAATTCACGAGCGGCACGGGGCAAGTCTTCCGGACCTTTCACATCCGTCGCAGTAAGCACGCGGAACAAATCCGTTCGGGGCGGCGTCAGACGGCCATCAAACTTGGCGAGGCGTTTAAGCGCGGTGCCGTTGCCGGCCTGAACAGCTGCCGTCGCTTCCCGGAGCAACAGGTCTTGTTGCTTGTCAGTTAGCGCGCCTGTGTCGGGCAAAGCCGCGGCCATCGTATCCAGCGTCTCCAAGCTCCTCTGCCAGTCCCCGGCACGAGCGTAGTAATCAGCTCGCAAGTCGTTTGCCTCAGCGGACGCGAGCGTCAGCAAAACGGTCGCGGCGCCGGCGAAGTCTCCTTGCGCTGCCCTTGCTCGCGCAAAAAGCATCGTTCGTAGCCCCTCGTACTCGGGAGGCACCCCAGATCGGTCAATCTCGGTCAGAAGCGCCTCAGCGCTTGCAGCGTCACCAGCATCGATTTCCATCTGCGCCAGACGAAGACCAAACTCGGCCTGTGCGGCAGGTGACTGACTCTTGTTGAACAGGCTTTTCAGCACTGGGATCGCTCGCTGCGGAAGGTCTAATGCCATCAGCTTCTCAGCAAGGAGCCCGGCCAGTTTGTCGCCATCCGGTCCGTCAGGCACGACGTCGGAAAAGTCACCAGCGACGGAGACAACCTCGAGTGGATTGATGGAAGACCCAGGCCTGGATAGCAAAGTGCGGAAGACATTCGTTTTCAGCTCCGAAAGCTGGCCCTTGCTGTCCGGAAATATCGTCGCCGCTTGTGAAAGGCCATCGAGCGCCGCCCGCCATTGTCCTGCCAGCGTTCGCAGTTCGGCAACCCGGCGACGCAGTGCCAGCTCCTGCACTCCCCCTCGCCAGCGTACCGTTTGACGGTCAAGGATCTCAGCAGCTTCGGCCGGCGTGATTGCCCCCGTGCGCAAACGTAGTTCAGCGGCAGCAATCGCCGCCCGAACGGACGCTCGCTCATCCTTGCTACTCTTGATGGCATCAAAGGCGGCAAGCGCGGGCTCGACTTGGTCGTCATGGGCCAGCTTCAAAGCCCTCGCAAGCGCCAGGTCAGAACCTTCCATCTCTTTTGCCGGAACTTCAGCACCGTTTTCGGCGGCTGCCTCGAGCACAGGCGACGCAATCTGCCGCTTGATCGACTCTGGGTAGGCGGACAAAAGCGGCCACGCGCCCGCCAGTGCCGGGGCTGCCTTCCCGTCAGCCAAGTCTCGCAGGCCTCGCCAAAGGGCAATATCGCCACCCGTCGGCAAGGCCGGGTTATCGAGCCCGGTCGCCTCGGCCGGCCGACCGGCAAGGACTGCGGCCACCCCGGTGAGGGCTGCGGTGTTGGGGTCACGGGCGATGGCCGGGTCGTCTGTTGCTGCGAGATTGAGAAGCGCTTCAGATTCGGCAGACATTCCCAGCGCCAGCATTGTTCTAGCTGCAGCCACGCGTTCCGGCCCACGATTACGCGGCGGCGCCGCTGCAGCGCTGGCAATTTGCGCACTCAGTTGACGAACCAGGACGTCGGCCGGCGCAACGGGAAGGTTAAACCGATTCTCCTGACGAGCTGCCGCAATGGTGTTCGTCGATGCCTTGTCGGCGATCTCGAGCGTGTAGCCGGACAATGATGCCTTGAGGTCGATCTTCTCCGAACTGATCTCGACGGCGATGCCCAGCCATGTTGGCAGCATCACGTAACCCGGCGCCGACCGAGGCATGTCTACCCGAGCCTGCTCGCCATCTACCTGCCGCGTCGTCCCGATCAACATGGTCTGCCCTGAAAGCGGGTCGCTGATCGCCATCGCTCGACCGGGTCGGGTCATCTTGTATTGGATACCGGTCGGGATCGCGGTCGCCGTGGCCGGCGTCCCTGTGGGACTACCTACCGTCACGCTAATGGTGTTGTCGCTCCGGCTAACGGCAAGTGCCTCATCGTCGGCGAGCGGCAGCGTCATCAACGTGCCTCGCTGAATTTGCTGGATCGATGGCGTGATCGTCTGGTCAGCGCCAGTATCGCTAGGGGCGACAGCATCATCGAACACGATCACCCCTATGCCGCCTCGCCGGAACGTCGCGACACCGACATCCAGGCCAGCGTCCACCGTCACCCGTCGAACGATCGGACGACGCGGGGCGGGGCTTGCAGGAACTTGGGGTGCATCCTGGTGGGCGGACTCGGCAGGCTGAGCTGACGGAGCTGTCTGCTGAACTTCGGATGGCGGGCGCACCGGATCCTTCACCTCCGCCTGAGGCGCAGGATCCGCAGCCTTCTGAGGTTCAGATACGGCGGGCAAATTGCTCTTGGGCTCGGGTGCCGACATCACGCTTGTCGTCTTTAGTGGCGTGTTGCTGGCGGACTTGCTTGGGTTTGGATGCGGCTCGGCCGTCGGATCGGCTCCGGCAGGCCGCTTCGACGGATCAGGCACGTCGATGATCAAGGTATCCCGCTCACGCCTCGAATTGATCAGGGACCCCGGCACGATCTTCAGTTCGGCGGTCCCGTGTCCGCCGACAAACGATACGACGTTGCGCGGCACGATATCCGGCGTCGCGATATCGTCGCCTCCTTTGGTCGTCACCGTCACGGAAGTGTGCCGTTGGCGAACGATGGACTTGGTGGCTGCGCTCAGCGGGATGACGATGCGGCCAAAAGCGGGAGCTTTGTTGGGTGCTGAATCCGGCTCAGCCCAGGCAGAAGCCGATGCGAGCAGAGCCATGCTGAAGACGATGTATCTCATGGCTTCTGCCCGGCGTCCTTGACTTCCAGGCGGGGTGCCGCGCTGGCTTGAGTGCGCAACTGCGCAAGCTGCGAAGTGATCGCCCGGGCACGCTCAGGCGTCATGGCGGCCAAGATGGGCGCTGCTTTGGCATCCTTCATACGATCCAGCACCTGCACCAGGATGGCGCTATCGAGATCGTTGAAGATCACTGCCGCATCGCGGGGCCGCATGTCTTCATAGGTGCGCACGAGACCTCGCCAGTTGGCATCCTGGCGGTCCTGGCGGTCCTTCTCGAGCTGCTCGAGCTTGGTCTGCAAGGCGGTAAGCTGCTGGACACGCTCGATCAGCCTTCGCTCGGCAGCCGCGAGCATCGCTTCACGCTGATCGAGACGCCCGGCTCGCGCATCCAACTCTTCGCGACGGGCACGCAAGTCTTGAAGCGTCGCTTTTTCAGCCTCGCTGATCGGCGGCTCCGCCGGCTTTTCCGGCGCTGGCACCGGCGGGCTGACAACGGCTGGCGAAGCACTGGCTTTCGCGCCATGTGCCGCAGCGGGTTTCTCCTCGGTCTTTTCCGAAGCACCGTGAGTGCTCGCCTGGGCCGAGGAGCCGACGTCGAATGCCTGCACCAGGCCTACCGTCTTGACGCCGACCAGCAACGTCATGACGGCGATGGCACAGGGAAGCGTCCGAGCCTGAAACATCATTGGGCGGCCTGCAATGCGATAAGGAGATCCCGTTCAGCCTTGCTGCGGATCTTCTGCGTGGCGACGACTTCGGGCTGTACGGCTGGATCCGGGGTGACCAGGGCTGCAGGCGTTGCCTGCGCAAGTTGCCGGCCACCACGAACCAAGGTGTCCAATCGGTCAGCCAACGCCTCCCCGCGATCGATCAAAAAGGCGAGGTCGTCCTGCAACGACGCACCCTTGTTGAGACATTGCGTCAGCACGTTCGCGGTGTTGGTCGAAGCCGAGTGCAATCGACCGATGCCGGCCTCGGCTTGCCGGGCACTATCGTCAAAACCGGCGATCGCATCTCCCAGTGCCGCACGGTCCGTTCGCAAGGATCGAAGCGCACGTTCGAGCCGAACGGCATGCACCAAGGTCACGGCCAAGAGCACAACAAGGATGAGCTCGAGGCCCCAATCAAAGCTTCCCATGCTAGAGTTCCTCGCTCACGTCGCCATGCGTCCATCGGTTCAGGGTATCTTCGATGCGGACCGCCACTTGATCTTTACGTCGACCGACGCGACCGTCGAACAGCGGAACGTTGCCACAGCGCAGTTGCACGGCGCCACCTGGACCAGCGTTCAGCATGATGCGGCTGCCGACCTTGAGCAGCATGACGTCGTTCAGCGACATGATCGTTTCATCCAGCACGACATCTAGTTCAACTTCCGTTTCGTGCAGCTGCTCGGCCAGGTGAGTTTCCCAGATGCTGTCGCGTCCGAAACGCTCGCCCATGAATTGCTGCAACAGCAGCTCGCGCGCTGGCTCCAGCGTTGCATAAGGCAGCAGCAGCTCGAAGCGGCCGCCGCGATCCTCCATGTCCACGCGGAAGCGTGCCACCACCGCCGCGTTCGACCGGCGCGAAATCGTGGCGAAACGCGGGTTCACTTCAAGCCGCTCGAACTTAATGGTGATGGTGCAGAGTGGATCGAAGCTCGCCGCGAAGTCGCGCAGCACGAGTTCGACCAACCGCTCGACGAGCTTGCGTTCGATCGTCGTATACGGCCTCCCCTCGATCCGCATGGCGGCGGTGCCGCGTCGACCACCGAGCAGGACGTCGACAATCGAGTAGATCAGCGCGGAATCGATGACCATGAGACCGTAATTGTCCCATTCTTCGATCTTGAAGACGGCGAACATCGCTGGGAGCGGAACGCTGTCCAGGTAGTCACCGAAGCGGAGCGAGAGAACGTTGTCGATCGTTGCCTCGACGTTGTCGCTGGTGAAATTGCGCAACGTCGTCGACATGATGCGGATCAGCCGATCAAAGACGATCTCGAGCATCGGCAGCCGCTCGAACGACACCAGCCCGGAGCTGATGATGCGTTCGACGGCCTGGTTCTTCTGAACCTCTGCCTCGTCGACGCCCAGGAGGCTGTCGATCTCGGCCTGATCGAGAATGCGGTCGCCGCTCATTGTACCAGCAACTCAACGAGCAAAACGTCCAGCACCTTGGCCGGGGCAGCGGCGATGTTGGTCCGTGCGACGAGCTCCTCGCGCAGACGATAGGTACCGGCGGTGCCGCGCAGCTCCTCCGGCCGCATCTCTCGAAGATAGCCCTGGAAGAGATCGACCACGCGCGGCATCGCGTTCTGTACGGTGGTGACGTCCTCCTTGCGGCTGAGCTCCAGCTTGGCCTTCAGCTTGATGTACGCCGCGCGCCGCCCGCCGCTGTTCAGGTTGGCGATCATTTCCGGCACATCGATGAACACCGGCGCATTGGCTGCCAGTGCACCGCCCTCATGTCCTTCGGCCGAGGCCGAGGCTTCGTGCTCTTTCTCTTTCCCATGCAGCAATCCCGGAATCACCCCGGAGAACCACCCGCCCGCGCCAAGAGCGACAAGCGCGCCGAACACGATGATCAGTTTCTTCTTGCCGCCCTTCTTGGCTTCCTTGGGTGCTTCAACCGCCGCTGTCGCGCTCATTTTGGTGCTCCTAGCTGGGCGGAGCATGCGCAGGGACTGGTTAATTAAATCCTAACCGGAAAGAGAAGACCCAGCATTTGCGGACCAGACGACATTGTAGAGGGCGACGATCTCGTCTTCGGTTGGGGTGCGGGGATTGTTGGCCGGGCTGCCGGAGCCGAGTGCCTGTTGGGCCATCAACCGCAACCGGGCATCCCAATCGGGCTTGGCGATGCCGTACTCGGCCGGCGTCGGAACATCGAGGTCACGGTTCAGGGTGACCAAACCATCGGCCAGGAGTTCCGCCGCCCGGTCATCGGTCTCGGACGCCGACGCGAACCCGATCGCCCGTGAGGCCTCGGCATAGCGTGCGGTGGCGGCCTGCAGCCCGAAGCGGGTGATGGCCGGCAGCAGCATGGCGTTGGAAAGCCCGTGCGGCACATGGAAATGCGCACCGATCGGGCGCGACATGCCGTGCACCAGTGCGACCGAACTGTTGGTGAATGCGATGCCGGCCTGCATGGCGCCCAGCATCATGGCCTCTCGTGCCGCGGCATTGCGCGGCTCTGCATACGCCGTACGGATGTTGGCCCCGATCAATCGCATGGCGGCAAGGGCCTGCGTATCGGAATACGGGTTGGCCCGCCGAGACACATACGCCTCGAGCGCATGGGTCAGGCTATCGACGCCGGTATCGGCGGTGATCCGCTTAGGAACGGTGAACGTCAGCTCGTAGTCGACGATCGCTGCCAATGGCAGGGCCGCCATCCCGGCGATCAGCATCTTCTCGCCGCGCTCGGTATCGGTGACGACGGTGAACCGGGTCGCTTCGCTGCCGGTTCCTGCCGTGGTCGGGATCGCGATGATCGGCAATCCGGCCACATCGGACGCCACAGGCACCTTGAAGTCCCGCATCAGCGAGCCGGCAGCGCCCTGACGACCATGGGCCAGGATCGCCATCGCCTTTGCCGTGTCGATCGGGGAGCCGCCGCCGAAACCGATCAGACAATCGTAGGCATGGCCCGACAACCGCGCGACTCCGGCCTCGATCACGGTATCCGTCGGCTCCGGCACGGTGTCGCTGAACACGTCGGCGACGATGCCAGCGGCGGCCAACGGGTCGAGACAACGACGCACCAGGCCCGAGCTGACCATGAACGGATCGGTCACGACCAGCGGCCGCGACAGGCCGAACTTAGTCAGCAACTCGGCGATCTGCGCGACGGCACCGCCGCCGACGATCATCATTCGCGGCGAAACGAGAGAAGCGATCATACGGTTTCCGATCGATTGAGCGCACGGCGCTCGGCATAAAGGGCAAGGCGGCGCGCCGCCTTCGGCGCAGGTGTGGCGGCCTCTTCGAGCGAGACAGCTTGCGGCAGTTCCTCGGCGCGGTGGCATGCCACTGCATGCCCGGTCGCCAAAGGATGCAGCGCCGGGTCGTCGACCCGGCAGCGGTCGATAACGAAGGAGCAGCGCGTGTGGAAACGGCAGCCGGGCGGCACGTTGGCCGGGCTGGGCACGTCACCACCGGCGACCTGCACGGCGCGGGCGCGGTGAGGGTCCGGCCTTGGAATCGCGGCCAGGAGCACGCGCGTGTAGGGGTGTCGGGGGTCGGCAAACACCTGCGCGCGAGTGCCGATCTCGACGATCCGGCCGAGGTACATCACCGCAACCCGGTCGGCCACGTGCTTCACCACCGCCAGATCATGGGCGATGAACAAGTACGACAGCCCGAGCCGAGCCTGTAAGTCCTTCAGCAAGTTCACGACCTGCGCCTGGATCGATACGTCCAACGCGCTCACCGGCTCGTCGCAGACAATCAGCGCCGGCTCGACGGCCAGAGCGCGCGCGATGCCGATCCGTTGCCGCTGACCGCCGGAGAACTCGTGCGGATACCGGGCCGCCTGATACGGCGCTAGCCCGACCAGGCTCAGCAACTCAGCCACCCGAGCTTGCCGGCTCGCGCGATCACCGACGCGGTGTACCAGCAAGGGCTCCTCGAGGATGGCCCCGACCGTCATGCGAGGGTTGAGCGATGCGAAGGGATCCTGGAACACGATCTGCATCCGCCGGCGCAACTTTCGCAGAGCAATGCCGCCCAGCGCGGTGATGTCCTCGCCGTCGAAACGGACGGTTCCGGCCGTCGGCTCGATCAGCCTCAATACCAAACGCGCCGTGGTGCTCTTGCCGCACCCGCTTTCGCCGACCAGCGCCAACGTCTCACCGCGCTCCAGCGAGAACGAGATCCCATCCACGGCCCGCACGGCCCCGACCTCGCGCGAAATGATGGCGCCGCGGCGGATGGGATAAAGCTTGGCCAGCCCATCGACCTCGAGCAGCGGTGCGGTCAAAGCGCCAACTCCTCGACCGGAGCCCGGAGACAGGCCGCGCTATGGCCCGGTTCGAGCATTCTCAGCGCCGGCTCGGTCTCCGTGCACTGGGGAGCGGCAAAGACGCAGCGAGGGTGAAAGCGGCAACCAGCCGGCAGGTCGAAGGGCGGCGGCACCGTGCCCTCGATCGCGAGCAGACGGTCCCGCTCCTCCTCGATCTTCGGAATGCTGCCCAACAGGCCCAGCGTATATGGATGCTGCGGATCGTCGAAGATCGCCGCGCCGCCGCTCCGCTCTACCACCCGGCCGGCATACATGACCGCCACCTCGTCGGCCATTTCGGCCACCACGCCCAAATCGTGCGTGATCAGGATGATCGCCATCCCGCTCTGCGCCTGGAGTTCGCGCAGCAGGTCCAGGATCTGCGCCTGCACCGTCACGTCCAGCGCGGTCGTCGGCTCGTCGGCGATCAGCAGATCGGGACTGCATGCCAGCGCCATGGCAATCATCACACGTTGCCGCATGCCGCCGCTCATCTGATGCGGATAATCGTCCAGCCGACGTGCTGCACCCGGAATGCGAACCCGGTCCAACGCCTCGACCGCCCGCTTGCGCATGGTCGCTGCCGGCTGCGAGCGGTCATGGGCGCGCATCGCCTCGGTAATCTGATCCCCGATGGTGAACACCGGGTTGAGCGAGGTCATCGGCTCCTGAAAGATCATCGCGATCCGGTTGCCACGAATGTCCCGCATCGCCCGCGGCGTCAGCGTGCGCAGGTCCACCCCGTCGAACAGCACCTGCCCCGCCGTCACGCGACCCGGTGATGGCACCAGCCGCATCACGCTCAGCGACAGCATGCTTTTTCCGCACCCGCTCTCGCCCACGATCCCCAGCGTCTGCCCGCGCCGAACCTCCAGGCTGACGCCGTCGACGGCCGGAACATCGCCGCGTTCGCCCCGGAACACCGTCCGCAATCCATCGATCCGCAACAGCGGCGCACTATCAGAGCGATCATCCATCCTGCCATTAAGGCCCCGCGCCCCTCACCACGCAACGGCCCCATGCCCCGCATCACCTCAGACACCGCGATCCGCACTGCCCACGGTCACCTGCTCGCCGGCCGTTTCCCTGCCGCGCGCGACACCGCCGCACCACATCGAGCCACTGCCGGCGGCGCGCTTCTTTACGCGCTCGCACTGGCCGGCACCGGCGAGGTCGCGGCCGCCGCGCCGCTCCTGGCCGCCATTGCCGCCGCCAACCCGGCCAGCCGGCATCCCGTGCTCGACCTGGTCGTGCTGATTCCGTCCGCCGCCGCTGCCGCCCACCTCCGCGCCGCCACCCGACTCCGGCCGCATGACCCGGCGCTCTACGCCGCCCTCGGCACGATCCTCGCCGAGATCGGCCCCATGCCGGATGCCATCGAGGCGTTCGCGCGCGTGACCAGCCTTGCACCCGGTGACCCCGCCGCCTGGTCCAACCTCGGCAAGGCCTGCGCCGCCGAAGCCCGCTTCGACGATGCCGATGCCGCCTTTGCCGCCGCGCGCCGCCTCGCCCCGGCCGATGCCCGCATCGCCTACAACCACGCAACTGCCTTGCTGAAATCGGGTCGCCTCGCCACCGGCTGGGCCGCGCTGGCGGCGCGCCACTCCCTCCCCGGCCGCCCACCGCCGCTGCCCGGCCCCCGGCTTACCGATCTCGAGATTGCCGGCCAGACGGTCCTCCTCCGACATGACGAAGGTTTCGGCGATACGATGCAGTTCATCCGCTACGCCCGCCCCCTGGCGGAACGGGGCGCCAAGGTGATCGCCGCGATGCCGCCGGCATTGCTCCGGATCGTCGCCACGGCATCCGGCGTCGCCGAGGTGGTGCCGCTGACCGCCGTGTCACACTATGATCGCTGGGCTCCGTTGCTGGATGTGCCCGCCCTCTTCGGCGACGACATACCGGCATCGACACCTTATCTGCGCGCGGAGCCAGCCGGCCCGAGCTTACCGCCGCGTCGCCGGATCGGCGTGGTGTGGGCCGGCGATCCCCGCGGCGTGTTGGATCGGCAGCGCTCCCTGCCGGTAACAGCGCTCGACCCGTTGCGGGCCTTGCCCGGCATCAGCTGGATCAGCCTGCAGAAGGACATCGTCCCGCCAGCCTGGATGCACGACCCCATGCGCGGCGTGCGCGACTTTGCCGATACAGCCGCCATCATCGCCCAGCTCGACCTGGTCATCAGCGTCGATACCGCCGTGGCGCACCTCGCCGCCGCGCTCGGCAAGCCGGTGTGGCTGCTCGACCGCTACGATGCCTGCTGGCGCTGGATCACCGGCCGAACCGACTCGCCATGGTATCCGACGCTGCAGATTTTTCGGCAATCGACGCCGGGCGACTGGCCCGGCGTGATCGCGTCGGTGTCGGAGCGGCTCAGTGCAGGGTATTCTTGACGAAGCGCCCGGCCTGCATGATCGCCGGGATATGCGCCCCCTGCCCTTCCAGCAGCGACCAATCCGATAACGGATCGCCGTCGACCACCAACAGGTCGGCATACGCCCCGGGCTCGACGATGCCCGCCTTGCCCGTCATCCGCAGCAGCTCCGCCGCATAGGTCGTCGCCGACCGCAGCACCTCGATCGCCGGCAGCACCTGCGCCCGGATCGCGAACTCGCCCGATTGGTGTTCGTGCATCGGGCCCAACAAATCCGACCCGTATGCCATCCGCAGCCCGGCATCCCGCATGGTCGCCAACGACCGCAGCCCACCCTGCCGCACCGTCTCGATCTTCGCGACGCTATCCGGCCCGAGCCCGAACCGCGCCCCGTCGGTCGCCAGCCGGTCGTAGGTGATCAGCGTCGGCACCGCCCAGCAGCCCTTCGACGCCGCCAGCGCCGCCGTCTCCGCCTCGATCAGGTTGCAATGCTCGAGCGAATGGGCGCCGCACTCGACCGCGCGCCGGATTGCCGCGTCGGTATAGACATGCACCGAGACGTAGGTGCCGGAATTCGTGGCCTCCTCCACCGCCGCGATCATCTCGTCGCGGGAGAATTGCAGCATGTGGATCGGGTCCGTCGGCGACGCCACGCCACCGTTGGCCATCAGCTTGATGAAATCCGCCCCCGCCCGCAGCTCCTCGCGAGTCGCCCGACGCACGGCGTCGACTCCGTCGACCAATCGACCCATCACGCCGACCCGCCCCTCCAGCGGCGCACGATCATCCCCGCGTTGACGGGTGTCGCTGTGACCGCCGGTCTGGCTCAACGCCTTGCCGCAGATCACCAGCCGCGGCCCCTCGAGCAGCCCGAGCCGCTGCGCCTCCACCAATCCGTAATCCGCACCGGCCATGTCGCGCACGGTGGTGAAGCCGCGCATCAGCATGCCGCGCATCACCTCCGCCGTGCGAAAGGCTGCCAGCGAGGAGGGCTGCAGCCCGTTCTCCGCCAGGTTCGCCATCGCGGCGACGACGTGAACATGCGCGTCGATCAAGCCGGGCATTAGCACGCGCCCACCCAGGTCGATCCGCTGCGCCGACCCGGCGGTCACACTTTCAGAAACCTCGCGGATCACGCCTTCCTCGACGAGAACCTCCAACCCGGCGCGCGGGGAGTCCCACCGCGGATCGAGCACCAACCCGTTGGTAAACAAAAAAGCGGTCATCAGGCCTCCACGCCGAATGGGTCGTCGACCGATCGGCAGGGCGCGGTGAACCAGCGCGGCCCGGCCTCGGTCAGATACGCGATGTCCTCGAGCCGGATGCCGAACTCGCCGTAGATGCAGATCGTCGGCTCGACCGAGAAGCACATGCCGGCCTGCATCGGCAGCCGGTTGCCGCGCACCATGAAGGCTTCTTCGTGCACGTCCATGCCGATGCCGTGCCCGGTCCGGTGCGGCAGCCCTGGCGTCGCGTAATCCGGCCCGAACCCGCCCGACGCGATGACGCCCCGCGCCGCTGCGTCGACCGCCTCGCAGGGTGTGCCAACGGCGGCAGCAGTGAAACCGGCCAACTGCGCCCGCTGCTCCAGATCCCAGATCTCCCGCTGCCGGGCCGTGGGTGCGCCAAACACGTAGGTCCGCGTGATGTCGGAACGGTAGCCATGCACGAAGCAACCGGTATCGATCAGCACCATGTCGCCATCCGCCAGCGTCTGCTCATAGGGCACGCCGTGCGGGTAGGCGGTGGCCTCGCCGAACTGGACGGCGCCGCCGGCAGGCTGCGCGCCCAGCTTGCGATGCGCGGCGTCGATGAACAGCTTCACTTCCGCCGTGGTCATCCCCGCGGCCAAGCCGCGCGCGGCGGCTTTGTGGACCGTCAAGGTGATGTTGTTGGCCACCTGCATGAGGGCGATCTCGGCAGCGGACTTCACCTGGCGGCAAGCGGCGGTGATGGCGCTGCCGTTGGAGAAGCCGAAGCGGTTGCCGGCCTTGCGCATGCCATCGACGGTAAAGAACGGGGTGGCCGGGTCGATGGCGATGGTGCCGTCCTCGTAGCCCTGGCTCCGCACCGTGTCGATCACCAGCGCGGTCGGATCCTCGTGCTCTTCCCAAACGCGGATGTCGGCGCCGAAGCGCAGCATGGTGCGGGTCTTCGGCTCCTCGAAGGTCGGGCTGAGATAGGCGATGTCGCCTTCGGCCGGGATCACCGCACCGTGCAGACGCTCGGTCGGTTTGAGGTTAATGCCCGTGAAATAGGCAAGGTTGCTCGACGTATCGAGATACAACGCATGCACGCCCTGGGCGCGCATCATCGCCTGCGCCGTCGCAACCCGCTGCTGCAGCTCGTCAGCCGCGATGGGCACGGCGCCCGCGACGGCCGGCTCCATGGCTGCCAGTTCCGCCTCGAAGCTCGATCCACCGACCCCTGCCGTCATCATTCGCTCCTCGTTACGGCGCCAACGCTAGGCGAGACTGTTGCAGCGCACCAGTCGCCGGGCTTGACTGCAATGGCACACGCCTTGCGTACTAGGCCCCGACCAGGAACGGTAGATGACGACGCACTCCGCCACCATCGAACACGCTCAAGGCTGGATGCTCAACGTCCTGCTCGCAATTGGCGGTGCGATCATCTTCCTGCCGCTGATCTTCACCTTCTACCTGAGCGTGTTTGACGAGACGATCATCACCTTCCCGCCGCGCGGCTACACGCTGCACTGGTACGCCGACATCCTGCCCCAGTTCGGCGGCGCCTTGCGCACTAGCCTCGTGGTCGCTCTCGCCGCCGCCGCGATCAGCCTATTGCTCGGCGTGCCCGCCAGCATCGGCCTGTCGCGCTATCGCTTTCCCGGCCGCTCCGCGTTGTCCACCTTTCTGCTGTCGCCACTCACCATTCCCGGCATCGCCATCGGCCTGGGCATCTACGTGCTGGCGATCCAGGTCGAGGAGTGGAACGGCACCGCGCTCGCCGGTTCGATGGCGCTGCTGATCGCGGCCCATGTGCTGATCGCGCTGCCCTGGGTCGTTCGTCTCGGCCTCACTGCGCTCGCCAACAGCGACCCGGCGGCCGAGGAAGCCGCCGCCAGCCTGGGCGCCCCGCCCTGGCGCGTGCTCTGGCGCGTCACCCTGCCGCGCATGCGGGCCGGTATCGTCGCCGGCGGATTATTCGCCTTCATCGTGTCGTTCGAGAACCTGGAGATGACGCTGTTCCTGATCGCGCCCGGCATGACCACGCTGCCGATCTCCGTGCTGCAATACCTGCAATACCACATCGATCCTTTGGTCGCCGCGGTGGCCGTCGTCCAGGTCGCGCTGGTGGCCGCCGCGCTGATCCTGCTCGACCGCCAGGTGCGCCTCAGCCAGGTGATCGGATGAGCCGGCTGACGCTCGACCGCCTGGGCAAGACGTACGGCGAGGCTGCCGCGGTCAGCGACGTGTCGCTCGAAGTG